>Ga0137378_10000618_pt1 | contig 27914 bp, 29 predicted proteins | sample SagtaG_21_FD_104813 | JGI IMG/M metagenome (GOLD analysis project Ga0137378, IMG submission 104813) | Vadose zone soil microbial communities from Sagehorn Ranch, Mendocino, California, USA - Sage2_L_60_16 metaG | ecosystem: Environmental > Terrestrial > Soil > Vadose zone | place: USA... | reverse complement strand
GAATCGTGAGTTCGAATCTCACCCTCTCCGCATCTAATTTTCGATTTGCGATTGCCGATTTTCGATTTGTCGCAGAAGAAAATGCGTTACTAGCAGCGCGCAAAGGATTCCCAACATCGCAGCGCACACAATGTCGGAGAGGTAATGTGCGCCGAGGTACATCCGCGAAAAGCCGATCAGGATTGGGATCTGCAGGCAGGCAAGTCCGATACGCCGGCGTGTGAAAATCAAAACACCGAAAAACGCTGTCGACGCTGCCATGTGGGCGGAGGGAAACGCGTGAAATTTCGTGCTGAAACGCGGGCCGCCCCAACGAAGCTCCGATTTTACGGATGGACGGGCACGCGGAATGGCGCGTTTAATCACGCTTCCGGTAACGCCTGCGATCGCCAATGCTATTAGCATCGACAAAAAAATGCGCGTCCATTTTTTGCTGCCGCGAATCCACGCGATCCCCAAAAGAAGCAATCCAAGCGCAATGTGCGAAGGCCAGTCACCATACCGGCTGACGTTGCGCATGAAATTGTTCACCGTGCGGCTTTGATGCAGCGCAATGAAATTGCGCACCATGTCATCGAAATAAAATGCCGCTGCAATCGCTATCGCCGCGGTCACGATGCCGATCAGCCAATAAAAAACAGCGCTGCGCTTCATAAATAAGTTCACGTCAGTTTTACCGGACGCTATTTTGAGTTCCGGCTTGAAATCAATCAATTATGCACTGCTGTTTTTTGGCTGCGCTCTTTTTCATCTGGCCGGCACATGGAACTTGCCGCTGATCGATCGCGACGAGCCACGCTTTGCCGAAGCGTCGCGCGAAATGATCCAGCGCGCAGATTACGTTGTTCCTTACTTCAACAATCAGCTCCGCCTCGACAAGCCTCCCCTCGCCTATTGGGCACAAGTCGCAAGCTACCGTCTCTTTGGTGAAAGCGACTTTAGCGCGCGTTTTCCATCGGTGATCGCTGCCGCACTCACCGCGTTGGTAATCTTAGCGTGGGGCTCGCGCATTGGCGCAGCGAAGGTTGGCTGGTGGGCGGCAATTATTTTCACTCTTTCGCTACAGACTTTTCTGCATGCAAAGGCTGCGGTTGCCGACATGTGGCTTGTGCTGTTCATGACGATCGCGCACTGGGCTGGGTACGAGTTTTTAACGGGCGCGTGCCGGGTACCGGCGCGCCCGGCGGTCGCGCCTTACCAACCTATGCGATCGTGGTGGATTTTTTATTTTGCACTCGCGCTCGGTTTTCTCGCAAAAGGCCCGATCGCCTGGACCCCGTTGTTGACCGTTGGAGCGACAATCATCTTCGCACGGGATTTGCAATTGGCGCGGTGCTTCAAATTCCTGGGTGGAATTCTGCTCATGCTCGCCGTAGTCGCGCTGTGGGGAATTCCCGCGCTGATTCAAACGCACGGTGAATTTTTTGCCGTTGGCATCGGACGGCACGTCATCGGTCGCTCATTTGCCACGATGGAAGGTCACGGCGCCAATTCTTTTTGGATGTATCTCCTGCTCCTGCCGTTCTATTTTGTAACAATCTTTATCAGTTTTTTTCCCTGGTCGATGAAGTTGCCGTGGTTGGCCAAGGCATTGTGGCGAAAGCGCAAGGCCGGAATCGATGATCGCAGCTACAACGAGAATAAAATCGACAGTTATTTTCTCGCAGGTGTCGCGATCATCTTCATTATCTTTACGCTGGTCAAAACGAAGTTGCCTCATTACACGCTGCCGGCTTTCCCGCTGCTAGCGCTTTTATTGGCGCGTCATTGGCAAGGAGCGGCGCCTTCGCAAGCGCCGCTGCGGCGGCTAGAGAGCAGCCGCTCCTTGTTCAAAAACATCGCGATTACCACTGCGTGCGTATGGATAGCAATCGCGCTGGTGGTTCCACCATTGGTGGCACGGCTTTTTCCCGCGTATCAACTTTTTCATGAATCGCGCGCCTCTTTGCAACCGAACATGCAATTTGCCTCCGTCGATTTCGAGGAGCCAAGCCTGGTCTGGTATTTTCGCAGTCGGGTGAACGGTTTTCTCACCGCGATGAATAGCCGTCGCGCCGCGGAATTCATGGAAAAACCAGGAGCACGTTTTGTGGTTCTGCCGGCTTCGATGGTCACGACAGTCTTTGGGAACCATCCTGAGACGTGGAAAATGTTTTCGACCCGCGGCTTCAACATCGCGAAAGGCAAACGAGTCGATCTTACGCTCGTGCTAAAGCTGGAGTGACTGGTTGCGTTAAAGCATTAAAGCGCTGAAGGGTTGAAGCGTCTGATTGTTAGATGGCCGAATCGCTTCAACCTCTTATCGTTTCAACGCTTCTCCGATCCCAATGATCACGTTTCTCGACGGAAAACTCGTTAACGCTTTGCCCACGCAAGCCATTGTCGATGTTGGCGGCGTCGGCTACGAAGTTTTCATCCCGCTTTCCAGTTACGACCAGTTGCCTACTCCGGGCCAGCCCATTCGTATTCTCACGCATCTGGCTGTTCGCGAAGATGCGCACGTGCTTTACGGATTCATGACCGCGGCTGAGCGCGATCTTTTTCGATTGCTCGTTAATTGTGTGAGCGGCATCGGACCGAAGCTGGCGCTGGCAGTGCTCAGCGGAATGAGTGTGAATAATTTCAAAGCGGCGGTTGTAAACTCTGATGTCGCCGCGATTTCAAAAATCAGCGGCCTGGGGAAAAAGACGGCGGAGCGAATTGTCCTCGAGTTAAAAGATAAGCTCGGTGTGGCCGCGGCATGGGAAGCAGCAAGCGCGATGCATGCCCCTACACCTGAACAAGAGCAGGCCAATGAAGCAGTGCTCGCATTGATCGCGCTTGGTTACAAACAGATCGATGCACATAAAGCAGTGCGCGAATTGCAGGAAAAGAGTGAAGCGAAATCAGCTGAAGAACTGGTCAAGCTCGCGCTCAAACGCATGGCGGCGGGACGCTGAGCAGCAAACATCCAACGCCCCAATGTTCAATTCAGATGTTTGCATTCGGCATTGGACGTTCGGCGTTGGGCGTTGGACGTTTGCTTCATGATCCAAGTTCAGGACGACAAGCTAGTCGCAATTCGAGCTGCTTTCCCAAAAGAAGGCCTCTTCGCTGAAAAGGACTGGCTGCTCTCGCCTGACCCATTTTCAATCGAGAAAAAATTTCGCGCCGAACTCGAGCAGCTGGGACATCGCTTATTTGTTTTTCAACGTGCGTGCAATCAACTCTATCAGCTAAGCATCAAGGGCAAGCAGCCCGCGTGGGTAGCGCGCTATCTCGATGCCGGCAAACCGAAAGAGCTGATCGAATTTTCGAGACGCAAGGAAATTCGCGACGATTTGCCTCGGGTGATTCGGCCCGATCTCATCCTAACCAATGAAGGCTATATCATTGCTGAAATCGATTCGGTGCCAGGCGGAATCGGCCTGACCGGTTGGCTCAACGAGACCTATTCGCAGTTCGACAGCGAGATCATTGGCGGAGCAGACGGAATGCTGGACGGATTTCGAACTGTGCTTCCAAACGGCGGCGACATCGTCGTCTCGCAGGAGGCGGCAACTTACCGGCCAGAGATGGAATGGATCGCGGCGCGATTGAGCCAAAAGATGCCAGGTCAAGAGCGCGGCACGTCCTCGGGAAATTCAGTTGTAGCGGTGGGAGTTGACCACGGCTTGCATCGTGGGTCATCGTCTGCCGGAGTTACCGCCTCTGGCTACAGCTGGCATGTTGAACCGGCGGAGAATTACCAGCCACAAGATGGGCGTGCCGTATATCGATTCTTTGAATTATTTGATCTGCCGAATATTTCTGGGATCGAAGACACGTTGCGCGCCAACGCCGAAGGCCGCATCACGATTACGCCGCCGATCAAGCCGTACCTCGAAGAGAAAATGTGGTTCGCGCTTTTTTGGCTTCAGCCGCTGCGCGAGTTTTGGCGACGCGAATTGGGCGAGAAATATTTCAGCAAGCTGCAAGAGGTGATTCCTTATTCGTGGCTGCTCGATCCAACACCCTTGCCGCAACATGCTGTCATCCCACGTCTGGAAATCCAGGATTGGCGCGAAGCGGCCAAGTTCAGTCAGAAAGATCGCGATCTTCTCTTGAAAGTGAGCGGATTTTCGCCACTCGGCTGGGGCAGCCGCGGTATTGCGCTGGGCGCAGACCTTTCGCATGCGGAATGGCAGAAACGAATCGAGCATGCGCTCGCGAATTTCGATTCGACTCCGACGATTCTGCAGAAATTTCACAAAGGTAGCTTGTTCGAGCACCGCTATTGGGACGCCAGTTCTGGCGAGTTAAAAACAATGAGGGGTCGCGTTCGCCTTTGTCCTTACTTTTTCGTTGAAGCCGATCGTGTGAAACTGCGCGGTGCGCTTGCGACAATCGTTCCAGCCGACAAGAAGTTTCTGCATGGAATGCGCGACGCTATCCTCGTGCCATCACGAGCTGTCGAAAAGCTCCCTCTGTAGCCACGGCTCTGTGAGCCGTCATTCCCCTCGGCGCGCATGGCGGTCACTTTGTAGCAAATCGCCCCGCTTTGTCTTTGAGATCGGCCCTAATGTTACTTCCTTCTGGACATCCAATGCAGGGCCAAAGCTGGCACTAGAAAGAAAAATACCAGCACCACGCGTAACTCGAGAAAAAACAGCAAAACCAGTCTCCCAAATTCCCTTTCTTCGATCTTAAAAAATTGCGTCGCCCAGGATACGCCGGTGTTCCAAAAGAGATACGTGGCGATAAAGTAAAACAGAGCAAAGGCGAGGCCGACAATAAATGCGCGGAAGAAAAAGTTCCGGAAGAAAATGATTTTTTCGTACTCCATAATTGGTGGCTCCTTGCAGAGACTAATTATTTCAGCGAGGCGATGTCAATCACAAACCGGTCGCGACATTTTGATCTCGACAAGTTGGCGAGATTTTTTCGAAACTTCGCGCTTATGAAAATAAGGATTCTACAATGTCTGATCACCCTCGCGTTCCTCTGTCTCGGGCTGCTGCCAAAAGTGAAGGCTGTCAGTCCACCGCCGGACGGAGGCTATCCGAACCGGACTACCGCTGAAGGGGACAACGCGCTCTTCAATCTCACAACCGGCATCGATAACACGGCATTGGGATTTGATGCGCTCTGGAACAATACCACCGGCAGCTACAACACGGCCACCGGTGAACAGACGCTTTATCAAAACACCACCGCCAACTACAACACCGGCAACGGTTATCGAGCGCTCTATAGCAACACAACCGGTTCCAAGAACACGGCGGACGGTTTCCGAGCGTTGTATCTCAACACGACGGGCTATCAGAACACGGCCGCGGGTTTTCAGGCGCTCTATATCAACACCACCGGTTTCAATAATACGGCAGTGGGTGTCGATGCGCTGTACCACAACACAACTGGCGATTCTAATACGGCCCTTGGCTATCAAACCCTCTATCACAATACCGGCGAGGGCTTCCAGAGCGGCGGCGGGAACACCGCGACTTGCTTTCAAGCGCTCTATAGCAACACCTTCGGCAACGGCAACACGGCCAACGGTGATGCGGCGCTCTATAACAACACCACCGGTCCCTCAAACACGGCCAACGGTGGTGCGGCGCTCTATAACAACACCACCGGTGACACAAACGTGGCCAATGGTGCTTCCGCGCTCTATTTCAACACCACCGGTTTCCAAAACACGGCCTTTGGTGGTTTTGCGCTCTATTTCAACACCACCGGCCACGCCAACGTCGCATTAGGCAGTAGCGCCGGTGCCAACCTCACCACGGGCAATAACAATATCGATATCGGCGACTTCGTTCAAGGTGTTGCTGGTGAGAGCAACACCATCCGCATTGGAACGAGCGGAACTCAGACCCGCACCTTTATCGCTGGCATCAGTGGAACGACACTTACCGGCACAACAGTTGTCGTAACCGGCGACGGTCAACTGGGCGTGGCCACCTCCTCGGCGCGCTACAAGGACGAAATTAAGCCGATGGATAAGGCGAGCGAAGCGATTCTTGCGCTCAAACCGGTCATCTTCCGTTACAGGAAGGAGATTGACCCGGGAGGCACACCGCAGTTCAGCCTTGTGGCCGAGGATGTGGAAAAGGTGAACCCAGACCTGATAGTGCGCGACAAAGACGGAAATCCCTACAGCGTGCGCTACGACCAAGTGAACGCCATGTTGCTCAATGAGTTCCTCAAGGAGCATCACAAGGTAGCGAACTTGGAAGCGACGGTTGCGAGTCTCGCGGCAACAGTGAAAGAGCAAGCAGCGCAACTTAAGACAGTGAACGCCAGGCTCGAAATCAACAAGCCGGCCGCGAAGGTGGTAAGCAGTAATCCGTAAATAATTTTGGAGGGCGTAATTTAAAGCGTGCAAAGGCAGCGGCGTTACTTCAGAAAGAAGCCATGAACATCACCAAAAACCTCGGAATGCTCCTGCTCGCTATCTATCTGATTCTTGTTGGAATCATGGCACTGGTTCACATTGGTATCCCCATCATTGTCACGGGGATTCTAGCGCTTGCAGCCGGCATTTTGATTCTTATTGGCAGGTAGAGGATGAAAGCCCAAAATTTAGGCGGCAAAGCCGCAGGTGGTTCGGCAACGCGTTGAGGACAACGCGTTCCACCTTCGCGCACTCAGCGAGAGGTGGATCGGCTTCTCCGAAGACGATGCTAAAAGCGCGGAGTACTTGCGCCATCCTACAGGATGCCCACAGCGCGCGAAATGAGCAATACGACAATGCTCAGGGAAACGAAGATTTGGCACATGGCGAGAGCTTTCGCCCAACGCGCCAGCAGTGGCGCGTCCGTGGGACCGAAGGTCGAACTCTGCGTGAACGCAATAAAGAGATAATCGACAAAACCGGGTCGCCAGCGTTCCACGCTGAATCGTCCGCGCTCCACTTTCTCGATCTGCATTTGCGGGAAAACAAAACTGCGACTGCCGAATTCACGCCGCTGGTCGCGCACTGTCGGTCCGCCGCCATCAAGCCGCCAATACCAGAGCGCGAAGACGAGAACGTTCGTGAGCCAAAGCGCCGCTCCGGAGCCTAATAGCCGCAAGGGTTCGTCCCTATGGGACGGCAGCGCCGTTACTAAAAGGACAACCGAACCGATTAGCGCAATCGTAATAATCGCGTTAATCAGAATCCCGAGCGCATGGTTCAATGAATGGCGACCCGTGCGGTGCGTCATAATGGTCGGGACCAGTAAGACCACAATCAAAGCTGGCAGTAGCCACGTGGGACCCACGATGAACCATGATGGTAAAGCCAGGTAGATTCCTCCAATGGCAACCAACGCGAGAAGCGCTTGCCAGCGCGGCTCAGGTTTATCGATGTGCTCGGTGGAAGCACTCATCACCTTTGGCTATAACTGAAATTAGTGACGAAGCCATCTCATAAATCGGATGACTTGTCATCCAGAGCCCGGAACGCTTGCGGGGCGAGGGACTTCACAATCGCCGATCACATCACGCAAATATGAGGTCGCCTCTCCCGCGACTGCGGGATCGGATGACACTTTGGTTACGGGTTAGCGATTAGGCGTGCGTGCTGCTCAATCAGTGACTCATTTATGCGAACCTCGAAAAACATTTGAATCTAACACGCGCGACTATCGCATCCTAGCAGTGAGCGGCATTCCAACGCTGATCTAAGCACATGTTCAAGCGCATTCTCAAATGGCTCGGGACGATTATTGCAGTCGTTGTGATCGCCATCGCGGTGTTCGTGGTTAATCTCATTTGGTTTCGGCCGTGGAACCTGAATCTATTTTATGAAAGAGTCTTTACCGAAGTGCTCTTCGATCGCCCGGAGGTGCTCTCCATGCTCGGTTAGTCGAGCAATTCGGCATTACCGACCATAACGGCAAGCTCGACGATGAATCGCCCGCTCTTCTATAAAATTTCGCCGAAGACGACCAGCGACGATGGCGTCTGGAAATTGCCCGGCGGCGACGCTTACTACGCTTACCAGTTGCGTCAAAACACGACCACCACGCTCAAACCGGATGAAGTGCACGAGCTTGGTCTGAGCGAAGTGGCACGCATCGAGAATGAGATGCACACAATTCTGGATGGGAATGGATTTTTAGGCCAGCCAAGCGGCGAAGCCATGGACAAGCTCGCGAAAGATGCGCGTTTTCTTTACCCCAATGATGACAAAGGTCGAGCCGATGCATTGGCGGAGTACACGCGCCTGATCACGCAGGCCACAGAGCACTCGTCGAAGGAATTGTTTCCAACTGCTCCGCACGCCAAAATCGAAGTTCGGCGCATTCCGGAATTCAAGGAAGCGACGGCGCCAGGCGCTTATTACGATGCTCCCGCGATGGACGGCACACGGCCGGGAATTTTCTTCGCAAACCTGCGCGACATGAATGAAGTGCCGAAGTGGAGTATGCCAACTCTGGCGTATCACGAGGGCGTGCCTGGACATCATTGGCAAATTTCCACCGCAGAGGAACTGAAAGACCTCCCGCAGTTTCGAAAGGTCATTCCATTCACCGCCTATGCGGAAGGCTGGGCGCTTTATTGCGAATGGCTGGCGAAACAAGCCGGCTGGCACGATAACGACCCATTCGGCGACTTGGGACGCCTGCGCGACGAGCTTTTCAGGGCGGTGCGATTGGTGGTTGATACTGGCATTCATGCAAAGCGTTGGACGCGCGAACAGGCGATTGTGTACATGCGCGAGAAAACCGGCATGGATGAAAAAGAAGTTAAATCGGAAATAGAGCGTTATATCGTCGCGCCTGGCCGGGCCTGCGCGTACAAAGTCGGCATGCTAAAGATCCAAGAACTGCGCGCTCCCGCTCGAGATTATCGAAGAACAAGTCAACGACTATATCCAACGAGAGAAAGCCACGTAGAAAACTACGAACTGATCGACCGCAGATTACGCGGATGGCACGGATAGGAAAAGAGAGTTCAGGATTCGGTAAGTGCATTCCAGATCAGCAGCATCGATGCATTTTATCTGCGACATCAGCGTAATCCTCGGTTAGCAATAGCCGCCGCCAAAGGCTTCGTGAGAATTGCCTGCGGCCGGTGTCCCGGAATATAATTCCCGAATGGCAAGGCGCATCTGCTACATCCACGTCGGTCCGCACAAGACGGGCACGAGTTCGATCCAGTGGTTTCTGAAGGAAAACCGCGCGGAGTTGCTGAAGTATGGTTATTTTGTGCCGGAGAGCGGGACCATTCACGGCGCGCACCATGCGATCGTTCGAAAGCTCTGCGGGCAAGAACTGAGAGACCACCAACAATCGGCAGCGGAAAACTTTGCCCGAGTCCTCAACGACACGCCAGCCGAAGCAATCGTCATCTCCTCGGAGGCGTTGGAAGGACTCTTAAGAAACCGAGACTATGCTAAGGCATTCTTCGCTCGGATCGGAGAGCTGAACCTCGAACCAAAGCTCGTTTTGTTCCCGCGCAATCAGTCGCAATCGATTAACTCGCGCTATTCGCAAGTAGTCAAGGGCTTCCAGCGGTCCGAACCATTCGAGGCCTTCGTGCTAAGAGTCACTCCGCCCTCTAGCGTAAGATATTCGCCTTGGATCGAGTTGGCTGATGCCTACGGCGCCGAACTGATTGCCCGACCCTTCACCAGAGAAATCATCGTCCGTGGTGTGGTAGGGGAGTTTCTCCTGGCCATCGGCATCAACCCCTCGCAATTCCGACATGCCGATATACGCCGTAACGCATCGGCCGGGCCATTTACTGTTAGCGTTGCCCGCGGTGTATTGCGCTCGATCGGAGGCACAGGCAAGCACCTCAAGTGGCTGCAAATGGTGCGATGTAAAACCAAACTAGCTGCATATCTTTGGGAAAACGGACTGGCTGATACCGGATACTGCGGGCTGACTACCGCCCTGGCGCGGCACATTGAAATAGAATTGCAGTCAGATAACGATGCATTTGCACAACGAGTCTGGCGCCGACCATGGGCCGAGATGTTTGCTGCCGAAGTCGGTCGAGAGTTTACGCCCAACGACTTCGAGATGTGTGGACCTGGCCGGTTCATTGAGCGGCAACTCCGACGGGCTATTCGCGAAATGACGGCAATTGCGGAACAGGTCATGGTCGACCCGGCGCTTGCCGTCGAAGCCCCTTGGAACGACTTGCAGCGACGTTTTTAGGATTTGCTACTACGATGAGGCCAGGCCAAATCTGAAAGCTCCGCTCCCACAGAATGCTGTGCTGAAGAATGCCGCGCTGCTGATAGAGATTCTCGAAGAACAAGTCAGCTATTATATCCGGTGAAAAAAGCCGTATAGGCAAAACTACAAACTCATGGACCGCAGATTACGCGGATGTCACGGAGGACGAACAAAGTGTTCAGATTTCGGTAAGTGCGCTCCAGATCAGCAGCATCGTTGCATTTTTATCTGCGATATCAGCTAAATCCGCGGCTAACGATAGCCACCGCCAAAGGAGGACGGCGAGGCTCGTGATGGCTCCCCTGTCGATCTTTTTCGTGAGAATTGCCTACGGCCGGTGTGCCGGAATATAATTCCCGAATGGCTAGGCGCATCTGCTACATCCATGTCGGCCCGCACAAGACGGGCACGAGTTCGATCCAGTGGTTCCTGCAAGAAAACCGAGCGGAGTTGTTGACGCATGGTTACTTCGTGCCCGAGAGCGAGACAAAGCGCGGCGCGCATCATGCGCTCGTTGAGAAGCTATGTGGGCTGGAGGTGGGGGAACACCGAGAACCGCTGGTCGCTAAATCCATCCGGGCACTCGTTGAGACGCCCTCTGAAGCAATCGTCATTTCCTCGGAAGCTTTGGAAGGAATTCTGGGAAGCCGAAAACATGCGGATGCATTCTTCAGCCGAATTGGAGAACTGAACCTCCAACCGAAGCTCGTCTTGTTCCCGCGCAACCAGTCGCAATGGATTAATTCGAGCTATTCCCAAATGGTCAAGACCTTCCGCCGGTGGGATCCGTTCCGGTCCTGCGCTTTGGGTTTCGCTCAGTCGGCTGGCGCCAAATTTTCGCCTTGGATGGCGTTAGCAGACACTCAGGCCGCCGAACTGATTGCTCGACCCTTCACGAAAGAAAGCATCGCCCGCGGCGTGGTAGCGGAGTTTCTCCGGATGATCGGCATCAACTCATCGCAATTCCGAGATGGCGAGGTACGGCGTAATCAAGCGGTCGGTCCATTCACGGTGAGCGTGGCCCGCGACGTATTGCGCTCGATCGGCGAGACCGACAAGCGGCTTACATGGCTTCAGGCGAGGCAATGCAAAACCGCGCTCGCTGCGTATCTTCGCGAAAAAGGATTGGATGATCATGGCTATTGCGGTCTGACTACCGCCATGGCGCGGCACATTGAAAAGGAATTGCAGTCAGATAATGATGCATTTGCACAACGAGTCTGGGGCAGACGATGGGCCGAGGTTTTTGCTGCCGATGTAACCCAAGAGTTTTCGCCAAACGATTTCGAGATGTGCCGGCCAGACTGGTTCACCCGGCGGCGGCTTCGGCGCGCCATTCGCGAGTTAAAGGCAATTGTGCATGAAATCCTGCTAGATCCGACGCTTGCCGTCGAGGCGCCTTGGAACGATTGGCGGCAACGGAGTGGTTTGATTTCAGAGTAGCCGCTTCGGCCGTGCACGGGTCCTCCTGAACTGCCAATACAACGATACAGCGTCCTCGCTACCAACAAGCGGTTCTTGAATAGATGCGAAGAATTCTGATCACACTTGGAATTCTGGTTCTCTTCCTCATCGCACTTTCGGCGTTGTGGACTTTGCGCGGACGTCAAATCTCATTGTTCATCGATCGCTTCGGCACCATTGAAATAGCTTCAACTCGGGTCAACTCCATCGTTTACGAAGGTAGCGGGACCGGTGGCATCCTTCACATTAACGATCTCGCTCTGAGTCTAAACGACAAGAATGGTCCGGTTCCTAACATCGGTACAACAAAAAATGATCAGCTTGGTCTGGCAGACCGTGGAAAAGTTTTCGCTTTCGGTCCACCGCGATCGGAAGCGGAGAATCTTACGGCTGTACCGCCAGCAGTCGATGATGCTTCTATCGAAATCCGCCGGAGCGTTCTGAGTTGGCCAACGCCATTCGATTTCAATTTCATGACAGGCCATTCCCCATCATGGAAGCGCCATATCTATTACCGGTTACTTTGGAAAAAACCTTCCGGCGCACAATTAGAAATGCTCTGGCGTTACGAACAGTACTTCTATCCGGGCGACGGCTGGGCAAGCGGTTTCATGACGCGCGAAGGTTCCACTGGCCTGATCAAACTGGATATCCGTCCCTGAGGCAAGAGGTGACGGCTTTCCCGTTTGTCACGCTTAGCTCGACGGCTGCCCAAGCTGTCGTTCCTTGGTTACGGCGATCAATGAGCTTGTCTGCCGTGCACTTCGCTGCATCGTTTCGAGGTGCGACTTTCGCGCAAATTCCAAAAGCTCTTTTCGGTCGATGCCGCGGAAAGCCTGTGGGAGCACGTTTGCCGGTGGACTCATCCGGTGAGTTCTCGGCGTATTCTTGCCACGATCGATCGAGCCGAATTAGAGAGGTTGCGCGAGCGTTATCCCTACCGGCCCAATGCGCGAAGGATCAACGCATACGAAGATGCAGCTTACTGGATCGACGTAAACGTCAAGCGCATGCAGGACCTTTGGCTCGACCGTACGCCACCGCTCGACATTCTCGATCTTGGCTGCGGCGCCGGTTATTTTCTCCACCTTTGCCAGCTCTTCGGCCACAGCGGATTCGGCCTCGACACGGACGACGAACCGTTTTTCCGCGGAACAACCGAACTCTTCCACGTTCGCCGCGTCATCGCGCGAATCAGTTCGCAAACGCCTCTGCCCGATGTTGGAAAGAAATTCGATCTCGTCACTGGCCACCGGGTCTGTTTTCACCGGATAACACGCACTGAAAACGGCGAATGGGTAGAATGGACACCGGCCGATTGGGAATTTTTCATCCACGATATCCGAACAAGATTTCTGAAACCGCACGGGCGCCTACTGCTAGAATTCAATCCGCGGCCGGACGGTTCGTCATTTTTTACGAAGGACTTGCGCGCCTGTTTTCTCTCACAAGGCGCGCGGATCTTTCGTTGGAAAGCGTTGCTTGCTGCAAATCCGGCTCAGCGGCCCCCTTTTAAACAGACTCAAAAACTGTAAGGCGGGCGCGTTTGGCTGCCAGCCTCGGCGACCGGAGCGATTGGCCAACAACAACGCGCGGACATCAAAGCTTCCAATCCGAGCAGTCCCAGCCGAGCATTCGCTCGAGCTTCGCGATGTCTTCTGCGAAAAGGTTATAGAGGAAAATTCTCTCCTCCCAATTCATGGCGCGCTCGTATGGCACAATATTTCTATCTTTCGTGCGCACTGAACGCAGCGGTTCTAGACCGAGAAACGAAAAGATGGAAACAAGTGTTTCGCGCTGTTTCTCCTTAAACAGTTCAAACTTTACGACTTTGACTTGCTCACGCGTAAAGAATTTGAAAACGCGTTCGAGCTGCTCGGCATAAAATCCCCTATCGACATAAGCAAAGCGGCGCGCTTCAGCCGGGGGCGCGCCGGCGATACGCGTTTTCTCTTCTCGCACGGCATCGAAAAAATCGAGCGGTTCCCGGCTTCGAAATCGTTGCATGTTCCAGTGCGCGAAGGCGCGCTCGACAGGGTTGCGCAAGAGAATCAGCAATTTAATTTTCGCGTTGTATTTCCAAATCCGTTCCGCCGCTGGCTCATGATAAATGTAACTAGGCGTGCAATCGCCGGCGATGGTTGATGGAGCAAGAAGCGGATAATGTTTGTGCAATTCCTCATAATCGACCTGAGAAACGAAAAGCGCGTCGTTATCAAAAAAATGGATTTCCTGTTGGTCGCCCATGGTGATGTCCGGGTGTTTGGCTAGAAAATAATGCAGCGCCGTTGTGCCGGATTTTTGTGCGCCGGCCAGAATGAAATCCAGCCGCTCGATCTTGCAACGCCTGCTCCGTAACATGGGCATCATGCTCTTAATCGTGCTCATGCTCCTGCTCGATGTCGATGGCGATTTCGATCACGAGCAAGAACATGAGCATCAGGAACTGGAACAGAGAAGTTGTAGCTCTTGAGCCTCCATTTTATGATTCGCCCATGTCGAACGCATTGCGCACGCTTCTTTCTGGTTCATTTTTCGTTCTCGCTGTTGCATTGAATACATCTGTGCTCGCCGATGAAGGAATGTGGCTTTTCAATGCTCCGCCGCTTAAACAGTTAAAAGAGAAATACCAGTTCGAACCGACGCAGCAGTGGCTCGAGCATCTGCAAAAGGCCAGCGTCCGTTTCAATTCAGGCGGAAGCGGCTCGTTTGTTTCTGCGAATGGACTGGTGATTACGAATCATCATGTCGGCGCCGACACACTGCAGAAGATTAGCGACCCGCAGCACAATTATTTGCGGGACGGTTTCTATGCGCGCAAACAGACCGATGAAATCAAATCGGCTGATCTAGAGCTCAATGTGCTAGTGTCGATCGAAGATATGACCGCGCGCGTAAACAGCGCGGTCAAGTCTGGTATGTCGCCCGACGCGGCAGCATCCGCACGACAGAACGCGATTGCGCAGATCGAAAAGGAAAGCAAAGACAAAACCGGGCTGCGATCCGACGTGGTCACGTTATATCAGGGCAGCGCGTATCATCTTTACCGCTATAAGCGTTACGACGACGTGCGGCTGGTCTTCGCACCCGAACAACAGATGGCTTTTTTCGGCGGCGATCCTGATAATTTCGAATATCCGCGCTACGATCTCGATATCTGCATTTTTCGCGCTTACGAAAATGGGCAGCCGGCGAGGATCGACAATTTCCTGAAATGGGGTCCGCACGGGCCGAGCGACGGGGAACTGACCTTGGTGAGCGGGAGCCCGGGCAAAACAGACCGACAACTTACCTTGGATGAACTGGCCGACACGCGCGATCGCTTTCTGCCTTACCTTTTGCGGATGTTTAACCGGCGCGAAGTGCTAGAGCTGGCCTATGGCGCGCGTTCATTCGAAAATGCGCGACGGGCGCGTGACGATCTTTTCGGCGATCAAAACAACCGGAAACGATACGATGGGTATCTCGCCGGCCTGCTCGATCCAGAAATCTGGTCATCGCTTCAGGAGCGCGAACGGAAACTGCGCGACGCAATCGCGCGCGATCCAAAGCTGGCACCGACAAGCACCGCGTACGATCGAATCAAAAGTGCGCAGACTGAGATCGCCAGGATTGCGCCTCGCTACAATTATCTGGAGGTGGAGCGCCCCAGGTTTACTGCGTACCGCGGACCTCGTGCATTCGCCGGCAATCTGTTCAAGTACGCGCGTCTGTTGATTCGAGCCGTTGACGAACGCGCTAAACCCAATGGCGAACGGATTCCGGAATTTCGCGACAGCGCCCGTGATTCGCTTGAACTAGAACTCTTTTCGACCGAGCCGATTTACGACGATTACGAGATATTGCGCCTGACCGATTCGTTAACGGATTTCGCTTCCCAATTTGGTGCAGACGATCCGCTTGTGAAAAAAGTGCTGGCGGGAAAGTCGCCCCATGCGCGCGCTGTCGAAGTTATCTCCGGCACGAAACTGAAGGATGTCGCCGTTCGGAAAAATCTCTACGGGAAAGATGCCGCCGCGTTACAAGCTGTTCATGATCCGATGATCGATCTTGGCCGTCTTGTCGATGGACAGGCGCGAGAAGCGCGAAAAATTCACGATGCGCAGGAAGAAATCAAAAAACAGGCCTACGCTGAAATAGCGAAAGCGCGTTTTGCCATTGAAGGCACCGGCAGTTATCCCGATGCGACCTTCACGCTCAGGCTCTCCTACGGGACCGTGCGCGGCTACGAACAGGACGGAAAGCAAATTCCCGCGTTCACCGATTTCGCGGGTTTATATCAGCGTTCCGCAGAACACGATAACAAGGCGCCATTCGATCTCCCGCGGCGTTGGATCGACAAAAAGTCGAATTTGAATTTAGCGACGCATTTCAATTTCGTTTCCGACGCAGACATCATCGGCGGCAACAGCGGCAGTCCGGTGGTAAACAAGGAAAACGAATTCGTCGGCATCATTTTTGACGGCAATATTCAGTCGCTAGTACTCGATTGCATTTACACCGACAAACAAGCGCGCGCTGTCTCAGTCGATTCCGCCGCGATTATCGAAGCGCTGCGAAAGGTTTACGATGCGCAACCGCTCGTGGACGAATTACTGAACGCGAAGTAAAGCCCGTTAACAATCCTATTTAGTGGCAGCGGTTTTCGCTGTGTCGATGGCCTTAAGAAACTGTTCTGAATCTGATCTCCAGCCGAACAGTGTCTCCAGTGCCAGCAGAGATGCATCGTGATTGCTTCGTGGCAGATCCTGCCCTATCGGCTCGCTGACACAATTGGATAGTAAAACACAAAGATAATCTCTGAACATTGCATCCCTTACTGTCGACTCTACGCAGATGCTCGTAGTGACTCCGGTGAAGATTAGATCTTTGATGTTCAGCTTTCTCAACGTGGTATTCAGGTCGGTTTGATAGAAACCGCTGAAGCGAGTCTTGTAGAGGGCGATGTCGCGGGCCTGCGGCTGAAGTTCCAGGACAATGTCTGTGTCCTAAGTATCGCGAATCAAAATCCGACTTTCTCTCCCATCGGTTGACTGAATCTGGCGCACCCAAATCCGAGAGATCGGGGCGAAACCTCATCTTAAGGTAAATAACCCTGATTCCGGCCTGACGTCCTGCGGCGAGAACTTTCGCGATGGGCGCGATCACTCTTTGAGCGCCGGCGATATCGATTTCGGCGCGATCAAACATTCCGCCTTTTGCCGCGAAGTCATTTTCCATGTCAACAACGATGATGGCAGTCTTTGCCGGATCGATGGAAACGGGTTCTGGTTTGGCGTCTAGGCTGACTACACCCGCAGATGTCTGCTCAACGCCAACTAGTGAGAGAGCAACTGCACAGACAAGTGGCCGCAAGTTCATCGCGCGACTTTTAGCAAGAGAGTGTGGAAGCGATGATCACAATTGTTTCAGCAGCGATTTCCAGCGCTTCCAGGCTTCGTCGCGCGCTTTCTTGTCGCCTTCGCGAACATTCGGGTTGTTGGGCTCGCCTGAGCGCATGAATCCGTGGCCGGCGCCTTTGTAAATTACCGGCTCGTATTTTTTGCCGGCGGCTTTCATTAGTTCTTCCGCTTTCGGAATGGTCGCGTTTACGCGCTCGTCATTCTCCGCGTAAAAGCCATATACAGGACATGCAATGTTCGCGACCTTCGAGGGCTCATCCGCCGCCATTCCATAAAACGAATACGCGGCCTTGAGCTTCGGATTTTCATTCGCATAGGCAAAGGTCACTCCCCCGCCCCAGCAAAATCCGCATACCGCCAGCGTGCCGTTGCACGCGGGGATTTTCGTTAGGGCGTATTCTGCTGTTGCATCCAGATCGGCTTTGACTTGCCCTTTTGGCAGCGCGTAGGTCGCTTTGCGCGCGGCATCGACATCTTCGAGTCTTTGTCCGCTGAGCAAGTCAGGCGCGATCGCGATAACGCCAGCCTCGGCCAACTCGTCACACAAGCTCCGCGCCCAATCCGTCAGGCCAAAGATCTCGTGAATGATGAGGACAACCGGCGCTTTATCTTTGCGCTCGGGATAAACGACGAACGCTTTGATTGTGCGTTGTCCCGATTTGAGATCGACCCATTCGCCGTGACGCGGCGAGTTATTCAGCCGTTCCCGCCCAAAATCCTTTACCTCTTCCGCATGAATCGATGGCGGAAGGCAAGCAAAAGCAACCGTGAATAGAAGATGTTTCATTGAATGATGACGTCGATCTCGGCCTTGGCTACGCGGCCGAAGATGTTACCGCAGTCGATTTTCGACAAAAAATCGCGTCAAGACTCCAACGACCGGCACCGTAGAAAACCATAAAGAAAAATACCCAGCAATAGAACACGGCCAACTCGCCCTTGTTGGAAAACTGGGGACTAGCGGTCGCGATCGGGAAGAACTTCGCCATCGGAGTAGTGGCGTTCGCCACATGGATCATGAAATAGGCCACGGCCATTTCTCCGCTGCATATGAACGCGCTAATCCCCGTAAACAGACCGAAGGCGATGAGAAATCCACCAATCAGTTGGATCCAGCCGCCGGTCTGTGTGAACGCATTATTCGAACCGGGCATACCGCCCAACATGCCTAACACCAACTGGCCGCCATGGCAGGCGAACATCAACCCGACGATTAGTCGCATCAGACAGTAAACGGGATCAGTAAATCGATTGACAGAATTCATGGTCGTCAGGCTGAACGATGTCGATCTTATCTGTCAAGAAATTCGCGAGAGAGAGTTTCCGGGTGGCGCACGCGTCTCGCGTGCTGGTTTTGGTGTCTCGCCAAAACGATCTTTCACCCCTAGGCCATGATTTTGCGATTAGAGGGAAAGTTCGCCCTGACGAGACGTCAGCGCCAGCACGCGAGACGCGTGCGCTACCCAACCAAAACATCGGATAGCTACGCTGCTTTCTTCGCAGGCTGTGCTTTTTTCCTGCGCGATTTTGCTGTCGTCTTTTTCTTCGCGCCAGTCTGCTCGAGACTCTTTTGCAACACGGAAACCAAATCGATTACTTTGGTCGGCTTGGGCGCCTTCTTCGGTTTCTCTTCAATCTCTTTTCCGCCGGCTTCGACTTTCTCTTCGATCACGTCCATGAGCGCTTCACGATAGTCGTCGCGATACTTCGACGGATCCCATTTTGAGCTCATGCTGTCGATCAGGGACTTGGCCATGTTCATCTCGCGTTTTCCGACGTCCACCTTTTTTGGAACGCGCAATTTCTCAGTGTCCGCGAGTTCGTCGGCGAAGTGCATCAACTCGAGAACGAGGGCGCCATCTTCCGGTTTTACTCCAGCGAGATATTGGCGCGTCTTGATCACGACCTTTGCGATGCCAACCTTCTTGCTATCTTCGAGAGCATCGCGCAAAAGTGCGTACGCTTTGTCTCCACCTTTTTGAGGTTCCAAATAGTAAGGCTTATAAAAGAACATCGGATCGATTTCATCGACATCGACGAAATCCTGAATATCGACTGTCTGTGTTGCTTCCAAATCGACACGCTCGAAATCTTCGTCCTTTAGCACCACGTACTTGCCCTTTTCGTATTCGTAACCCTTCACAATCTGGTCCCAGGGAACTTCTTTGCCGTCTTTTTCGGCGACGCGCTTGTAACTTACTGGACTCAAATCGCTTTTGCGCAGCAGACGAAATTTGAGTTCTTCGCGTCGCGTAGCGGGATAAAGCGCAATGGGAATATTAACCAATCCAAAACTGATGCTGCCTTTCCAGATCGCGCGCGCCATACGCAATTATTTCGCATGTCGCCTCTGTAGCGGCGGTCTAGTTGTCACGCCATAGGCGCGCGAAGGAAGATGCCCGGCGCCCGGCAACCGCGATTTTCGGTGCTCACAGAGCCTCGTTACAGCAGATGTCGACGCTGCGCGATCGATAAGGCGCCCTGATCGCGAATTTGGAGTGTGGCGCCATGTCGCCGCTTTCAAAGCGCGGACATGTCCGCGCACTCCAAAATCTAGGCCGCGACTTCCAGTTCCTGGCGGGAGATGCCGCGCAATTCAAAAAGGCGGATCAATGTCTCTTCGATCAAGTTATTCGGACAAGACGCGCCAGCAGTGATTCCGATGACCGCCGGTCCGTTGGGCAACCAGAAGTGTGAAACCACTTCGCGCTTTTCATGCAAATTGTAATGTTTGATCTCCATAGCAGAACCCAACCGCGAGGCGTTTAGCACGAAGTAGGTAGGCAATTTCTCCTCACCCATTTCCGCCAGGTGCGATGTGTTCGAGCTGTTGTAACCGCCTACCACCAGCAACAGGTCCATCGGCACATCGAGCAGTTCGCGCAATGCATCCTGTCGTTCCTGCGTCGCACCGCAGATTGTGTCGAAGAAGCGAAAATTCTTCTCCGCCAGCTCAGGCCCATCCCGATCGACAATCGCCTGTCGTACTCGTCGCTGCACCTCTTCCGTTTCGCCGCGCAACATAGTCGTTTGATTTGCTACGCCGACGGTTTGCAGATGCACGTCCGGGTCAAACCCTGGCGAATGCGCGCCCTTGAACTTCTCCAGGAACGCCCGTTTTTCGCCGCCATGCCGGATGTATTCGCAGACGTAATCGGTATCGGCGAGTGTTAAAACGACGACGTAATGCCCGCTGCCGTCGCCAAGCGCGCGCGAGCTAGTGGCCTTGGTCTCCTCGTGCTCGGCTTTGCCGTGAATAATAGATGTAGCCGATTCGCTTGCGTATTTACGAACCCGCTTCCAAACGCTCATCACGTCGCCGCAAGTGGTATCGACAACCTGGCAGCCGCGGTCCTTGATCTGTTGTTGAATCGATAATTCTGTGCCGAACGCTGGCACGATCACCACATCTTCGGGTCCGAGATCGGAAATGTCAGCCTGTTTGTTTTTGCCTGTAAGGTTCCTTATGCCTAACGAGGCGATCTGATGATTGACCTCCGGGTTATGAATGATTTCACCGACGATAAACAGCTGGCGGTCTTTGAAGACTTTGCGCGCGGCATAGGCGAGATCGATCGCGCGCTCGACACCGTAGCAAAAGCCAAACTCTTTCGCCAGGCGCACCGTGGTATCGCCTACGGAGATGATTCCGCCGGCCCGGCGCACTTTATCGACAATGTCGCTGCGGTAGTGGGACTCCACCTGTTGCTGCACCGCAGCCATCACGTCGGGCGTCCGCAAATTAACCTTCTCGCGCGCCGTCGTGCCGCTGGAAATAAGATTCGTGCTCACAATTAAACGGGGCGGAGCGCCCGCGAGAATATGCCTACTGGAGAAGCGGACCACTCGGCTTCTCGAAAGCTGCCGAGGTAATCATCAGGCCCGGACTCGGATCTGGCGCTTTAGAGTCATCCACGCGCTGCACTTTCGAACTAAGAGTTGCATCTTCGGGCTGCGAAGTGGCGATGTTTACCGGCGTCCCAATTTTTACGAGCGCGAAAAATTTCGGCGCGGCTTCACCATGCAATCGAATGCAGCCATGCGTGCGCGGGTACGGATGCACAAAGCCTTGATGAAACCCATACGCCGGTGCGAATTCGCACCAATATCCCATCGGATAACCGACATAACGTCCCGATCCCCCGCCGGTGGATGGGACAATGCGATTGCCCTGCACGCTAAATCCATAGGAGCCAGAACGTTTTTGTTCCTGCTTTGAGTAAATCGTGAAAGTCCCCTTCGGCGTTGGCTTGCTTGGAATGCCAACTGAACAGGCCACTGCCATCAGACAGCGATCTCCTTCCATTACATAAATGTTCTGTTTGGTGAGCGAAACTTTCACGCGCACGGCCGACGGATCGTGTGGCCGATAAGCCGTCACATGATAAGGGCCTCCACCCGCCACCCGTCCGGTTTGACAACCAGTGAGCAGCAAGAGTGAACCGCCAGCACCCAGCAAAATTAATCGGGATATATGTCGCATACGTCCATACTGAATAAGATTGGACGCCCTTTTGTCAACCGTCCGAATCGGTTTCGCCTGCTCCCCAAATGCAAAGTTGCACCCAGCGGTCCTCTGTAAGGGGCTGCCCGCTATAGCGCAAGCGCACGGCCTGCCAAGTGTATGGTCGGGCTAGCGAAGCGATGCCTTACAATTTTTTCGGTTGCGGCAGCGTCGCACTGGCTAATTCGCGGTTCAACCCTCATCGGTTCGCATCCTTAGGAGATCAACCCACAACGACTTAGGAGTCAAATTGGCGAGTAGGCTTTTATCTCGAGAAGCCGACGGGATTCCTCCGAAACTTCACTCCTATCAAAATAAGAACGTTGCCAATTCTCATCGCGCACGCATTCCTATGTCTCGCCGCCGCGGGACCAAAAGCGCAGGCGGTCAGGCCGGCGCCGGGCGGAGCTATCCCAACTTCACTACGGCAGAAGGGCAAAACGCCCTTTTTAGCCTCACCACCGGCTCTGCGAACACAGCAGTTGGTTGGTTTTCGCTCTGGGGCAACGCAGAGGGCAGCTTCAACACCGCTACCGGCGCGGGGCGCTCCTTTTCAACACCGCAGACGCAAATGCGGCGTTTGGCGCGGCCGCGCTTCTATTCAATACCACCGGCGAAACCAACATAGCCGTTGGAGCGGCCGCCCTTCTAAATAACAACTCCGGCAGCGAGAATACGGCCAACGGTTTTAATGCGCTCACTAGCAACACTCCGGCGGCTTTAACACGGCCACTGGTTGGTTATCGCTCTCTAGCAACATCGACGGCAACGAAAAAACGGCTATCGGCCTTGAAGCGCTCTTTCACAACTTGAGCAGCTCCGACAACACCGCTATCGGCGACGAAGCGCTCTCCTTCAACACTGCAGGCAACTCCAACAGCGGAGGCGGAGCATAGGCTTCTAGCCTGCGCGGACCGATGGGCATCTTGTCCGCCATCGAACGGACTCGCTGCGACGAGCCTGTCGGATATCGCAAACACAATGGCGGGCAGGGATGCCCGCTAGCCCCATAGCCAATATGGCTGTGCTCCGACTAACAGCTGTCACTCGGTGAAGATTGTCAGGAAGGCGAGTTCGATCGCGAGCGCTTCCTGAATATTGCGGCTTAGGTGATCGCGCAATTCTTCGAGGCAGCGAATATGTTGCAAAATTTCGGGGATGCTGAACCGGGCTGCGAGCGCAGCAGTTTCTTCGCGTGCACGGGGCAGGTTACACTGCGCTACGCCATTACTGGACCGAAGAACGTCGGTCCACCACGCGAATAACGTCTCGATCAGGCCGGCACGCCGCCGCAGGTAAAGACTCTCGGCTAGCGCCTTGTAGTATTGTTCGCGTTCTTCCAGCCAGAGACCATCAGTCGAGTTCTTGTAGCGCTTTTCTTCCTCTTCAAATGCCTCATCTGTTTCGCGCTTAATTTCTTCACGCACAGCGCGAAGCAGACGCTGAAATTCCTGAGCCAGCCGATAGGCAAACTGAATGGTCCAGCTCTGCTCACGAGAAGCCTGTTGCAGTAGTTTCACCAGCTTCTCTTCTTCCTTCTTGTTTTGGAGCTGGCCGTTCGGTGCAAGTTGAATTGAAATGCATCGCGAAAGAATTGTCTCCGGCAGAGCTTCCGGCAAAGCACTCAGAAGAAGCAGCAAGGAATCCTTTGGCGGTTCTTCCAATGTCTTGAGAAACGCATTCGCGGCCTGAGGTTGAAGCCGATCGGCATCGAAAATGATCGCTACCTTGCGGCGGCCATTCGATGCGCGCATTTGCAGCGCATGCTCAAGATCGCGGATTTGCTCAATAACGATCCGCCGCGATTTCGATTCAGGCCGGGCAACGAAAATCTCCCGGGCCTTTGCGGAGAAAACGTCGTTGGCCGGTGTGCGATTAACAAGACTGGCAAGGTTGGCCGCAAGCGATTCCTTTCCGCTACCCGGCGGCCCTGAAATTAAATAGGCGTGCGCGAGCCGATTGTGGTCGTGGGCGCGGCGTAAGTACTCAAGTGCTGTTATGTGGGAAAAAGCCATGTTAATCAGAGGTCAGAAATCAGGAGTCAGTGGTCAGATCTGGGAAACGCGAGCAAAGGATTTTCCAAATCTTGGTCTCGATCTCATCCGCGCCGTCCGAGCCGTCGATGAGCACAATGCGATTTGGCTCGTGCGCGGCCAATTCTCGATACGCGTCACGGACAAGCTCGTAAAACTCCGCAGGTTGCTGTTCCATCCGATCCGCTCGACGCCGCTCTTGCATTCTGGAGCGCGCGGTGGCTGCATCGATATCGAGCACGAAAGTAATATTGGGGACGCAGTGGCCAACTGCGAAACCATTCAGCTGTTCAACAATTTGGCGATCTAATTTTCGTGCTGCGCCTTGATAAACAGTCGTGGAATCAAAGAAACGATCTGCGATCACGCAAACGCCGCGCTCGAGCGCGGGCTTGATCGTCTCGCGCACGAGCTGGCTGCGACTAGCCTCAAAGAGAAGCAGCTCTGTCTCCGGCATCATAGCGGCATTGTGCGGAGCAAATTGAAGGAGCTCACGAATGGTTTCACCAATAGGCGTGCCGCCCGGCTCGCGCGTCACCAAATACGGCACGCCGGACCTTTCCAGTCGCGCGGCGAGTCGGTGCACTTGCGTCGATTTTCCACATCCTTCCGATCCTTCAAATGTGATGAATGGCAGCCGCGGCATTTACTCGATTCTGAAACAAGGATCGAGAGTTGTCGAATTGCGATGACGTCAAGGAGCAGCGGTCTCTGACCGCCGTTTAGAAGAAGTCGGTGGTTTGGAAACCGCCATTCCTTGTTTAAGATTCCCACATGAAAAATTTCTGGCTCGTCAAACAGGAACCCTCCTCTTATTCGTGGTCAGACTTTGTCGCCGAAGGCGGCACCGGCTGGACCGGCGTGCGCAATTACTCTGCGCGAAATAATCTGCGCAGAATGCGCAAGGGCGATGAAGTCCTTTTCTATCACAGCGGTGAGCACAAAGCCGTAGTCGGAATCGCAAAAGTGACACGGACGGCGTATCCAGATTCGACGGCGGACGAAGGCGATTGGTCCACCGTCGATCTTGTTCCGATGAAACCGCTGCCCCGGCCGGTTGCGCTTCGTGAAATTAAAGATAATCCGCGGCTGAGGAAAATTCCGTTGGTACGACAATCGCGCCTGTCGGTTATGCCGCTGGCCGAGCCGGAGTTTCGCGAGATTGTAAAGATGAGCGCGGGATGGGTGGATCGGCTTCTCCGAAGAAGAGGATGCCAAACTAATCGCCAAAAATAGAGGATGCTCGTGGTGCATTTCAGATATTAAAATTGCGCATCGCCGCTGCGGCTCAACCGATGATAAACTCCCGGCGGCGTCACGCCGGAGTGTGCAAAGAATTCCTTTGATCGATTATATTGGCAGACCACTGCTGGCTTGCGTATTTGTTGCGCTGCTTTGGCTGCAATGGCGCTTTCCTCTACGCCGTCAGCATTTCAGCGTTCTGCATCGGCTGGTTCGGAACTTTGTGCTCTCGATTCCCGGTTTTGCCATCGTTCGTCTCGCAATGCTGCCGATCCCAATTGCAATAGCGATGTGGGCACAAGGTCGACACGTCGGTTTGTTGAACTGGCTTGGTCTGCCCGGGTGGGCCGCCTGCATCGCGACGTTTCTACTAATGGATTACGCTTATTGGTGGTGGCATTGGGCCAACCACATCCTCCCGCTCTTCTGGCGATTTCATAATGTGCACCACACCGATCTTGACCTCGACGTAACTACGGCCGCGCGATTCCACTTTGGCGAGATGCTTTTTTCCGTTGGATTTCTTTCGCTCGCAGTGACGGTGTTCGGAATCGCCCCGATAATGCTGGTCGCGTTCTTCATCACATTCGAGGCCGCGACCCTCTTTCATCATTCCAACTGGCGACTGCCTGTTCGTGTGGAACACATGTTGAATCGCGTAATTGTTACGCCGCGCATGCACGGTATTCATCACTCGATCGTGCAACGCGAGACAAATTCCAATTGGGGTACAATTTTTTCCTGGTGGGACAAACTGCATCGAACTCTGCGCCGCGATGTGCCACAGGACGCTGTGACCATCGGCGTCGCCGCGTATCGTGACGAACATGAGCTCACATTGGGGAAACTCTTCGCATTGCCATTTCGTGGACAGCGCCCCTGGCGATTGCCCAACGGCGAGATTCCCGACCGCGAGCCGCAACCAGCGGAAAAGCTCGCTGAGTAGCTGTCCACTGATGCTGCTTCCGGGGCTTTGCGGACGACGCCAGCCAGTTTAACAGTCGCCGGTATTCGTATAACATCGCGATAGTCCGCGTGCGCACTCCGAAAGCTCCGCGAAAGAGAACGGGCGTCTCCCATAAATTTCGCACGCAGTGCTTTTGGAGTGCGATGCGTCTTCGCATCGCTTTTATCATTTCAATCTCTCTCAACTAGAGTCGCCTCGACATATTCCGCAGGCACGGCTGAAGTTCACCGTGAATCCGAACAGAAAAAGTTATGACTGATAAAGCGCACGAACGCGTGGCGATTGTCGGAGGAGTCGGCCCCGGACTCGGAGCCGCCCTGGTGAGGAAGTTAGCGGAGGAAGGCTGTCGTGTAGGCATGTTCGCTCGTTCGCGGGAGTATCTCGATAAATTAGCCGTTGAGCTCGGGCCCGCGCTGCTCGCTGTTCCTGCTGATATTTCAGATCCGAAACAGGTCGCGTCCGGATTTCGCAAAGTGCGAGAAAAACTCGGCAAGATCGACATCCTCATCGCGCACGCGAGCGATTCCCTCGGCGAAGGGTTGCTGAAAACTACTCCGAAGGAATTCGAGCGATCCTGGCGTACTGCTGTGTTCGGCGCATTCCTCTGCGCGCAGGAAGCCGTTCCCGATATGCTCAAACGCGGCGCTGGCGCGATTATTTTCACCGGCGCAACTTCGTCAGTGCGTGGGCGCGGTGGAGCGGTATCATTTAGCAGCGCGAAGTTCGCCGTGCGCGGCCTGGCGCAATCGCTCGCGGTCGAGCTGTGGCCCAAAGGCATTCATGTGGCGCATGTCATCATCGATGGCGTGATCAACACGCCGGAAGTGCGCAAAACCTTCAAGCCCTCTGCAAAAGATCCCTTGCTTCAGCCCGATGCCATCGCGGACGCCTATTGGGATCTCATCCAGCAAGAGCCCAGCGCGTGGAGCTTGGAAATTGATCTGCGCCCGCACACCGAAGCATTCTTCGAATAATCACGGTTTTCGCAGTTCGCGATTGTAACGAACATGAGCTCACATTAGGGAAGCTCTTTGCTCTGCCGTTTCGTAAACAACGCGAGTAGCGGATTACCAGGCGATGAAGAACCCGACCGCGAGCCGCAGCCAGCGGAAAAGCTGGCCGAGTAATTGCGCCATGATCATTGTAGGACATGCGCTCCGCTTGTCCCTTAGTGTAACAGCGCGGTAACTACAAAGAGTAACAAGTATTTTGTGCAATAGGACGAGAGCGTGTGGGAATCCTACCTCTTACCACTGATCCTCAGTAGGATGCCAAGTCTTATCGGGATTGAATCGATCCATGCTCCGGAAAACCTTAAGCGTATCCGGTCCCAGATCCTTCTCGTAAACGGTTCCGTCGTGGCTAACGATGAACGTCTGCACTCCGGTGACGCGATATTGCGCCGGCGCTGCGGCCAGTGCGAACCCGCCAATCATAGCTCCCTTAACGACAAAGTCGATTTGCCCCAGAGGCGCGGCAGGACCTTGCCCCTTCAGAACCTTGAAATAGTAGCCGTGGTAGGGCTGACGTCGATCCGGGTTCGAATAACCTTGCTCAAGGGCCTTGGCCACTCCCTCTCCGACCGGGCCTCCCCAAGTGCCATCCGGGTTTTGCCACGCCAACCCGTCATGTTTCCCCGGTGTGCTGATGATTCGCTGCGCGTACTGGTTTACCTGGGAATCATCGTGCTTTTCCTCGGCGTAATCTTTTTGCGCTTCGACGAAGCCGCGGCAGATCTCAATAGCGTCCAGTTCGTTGGTCCCGATGCGCCGTCGCAAAACTTCATCGCGTCCCGCCTTGGTGTCGAAGTACCACTTTCCCTTGCGCTTCACGATCGGAATCGGAAGCGGAAAATCATCGTTACCCACGAGGAGAATGGCGCGGTTTGGATGTTTCTTATCTAGTTCAACCGAGTTCTTTTCCTTTGCCTTAGCAAAAAAACGTAGTGGCTCGTTCCTTTGTCTTGAACAGGATGTCCGGAACAGCTGGCATAGCCCCCAAAGTTCAGCACCGAGTCGGTCTTCGATGGCGGTCGGCAGCAAGAAGATGGTCCGATACGGTAGACCAGCAGGTATGCGAGCGGCGCTTTCACCAAAGGCCCGGGAAAAGGCGGTAGCGGACCAAGACGACGTAGGCTGGCCATTCGGCGTGTTGAGAGAGTAATCG
>Ga0137378_10000616_pt1 | contig 27959 bp, 29 predicted proteins | sample SagtaG_21_FD_104813 | JGI IMG/M metagenome (GOLD analysis project Ga0137378, IMG submission 104813) | Vadose zone soil microbial communities from Sagehorn Ranch, Mendocino, California, USA - Sage2_L_60_16 metaG | ecosystem: Environmental > Terrestrial > Soil > Vadose zone | place: USA... | reverse complement strand
CTCTACGTCGCCTTCACGTACAACCGCCTGGTGCGCACGCGCGTTCGAGTCGAGAACGCCTGGAGCCAGATCGACGTCCAGCTCCGCCGGCGCTACGACCTGATCCCCAACCTCGTGGAGACGGTCAAGGGCTACGCGGAGCACGAACGCGAGCTGTTCGAGGAGATCGCCCGGGCCCGGTCGCAGGCCCAGGCGGCCACCGGGGTGCAGGCCCAGGCGGATGCGGAGAACCAGGTCACCCGATCGCTGAACAAGCTCACCGCCGTGGCCGAACGCTACCCCGACCTGAAGGCCAGCCAGAACTTCCTGGCCCTGCAGGAGGAGCTCACCGGCACCGAGTCGAGGATCGCCTACGCCCGCCAGTTCTACAACGACCAGGTGGCGAAGCTGAACACGCTGGTGCAGAGCTTCCCCTCGCGGCTGATCGCGGGACCGGCCGGGTTCAAGCCGCGGGAGTTCTTCGAGATCGAGGAGCCCGCCCGCGGCCCGGTGTCCGTCCGGTTCTAGCCACGGAGCCGCGGCGGGCCTCGGGTGTACGAGCAGATCGCGGCGAACCGGCGCAAGACCGTCCTCCTGATCCTGTTCTCGCTGGTCTTCTCGGGAGGCATCGGGTTCCTCATCGCCTACCTGCTGTTCCGAACCCTGGCCGGGGCGATCTTCGGGCTGGTGCTGTTCGTGCTGCTGGCCGGGGCCAGAGCGTTCTACTCCTTCCGGTACGGCGACCGGATCGTCCTCCGCCAGACCCGGGCCACGCCGGTGTCGCACGAGCAGGAGCCGCGATTGCACAACATCGTGGAGGGCCTGGCCCTCGCCGCCGGGATCCCCAAGCCGGCCGTCTACGTCGTCCCCGAGAAGGCCCCCAACGCCTTCGCCACCGGCCGGAACCCGCAGCACTCCTCCGTGGCGGTGACGCAGGGGTTGCTCGACACCATGAATCGGGTGGAGCTCGAAGGCGTCATCGCCCACGAGATGTCCCATGTTCGGGACCACGACATCCTGGTCGGGACCATCGTGGCCACCCTGGTCGGCACGGTGGTCCTGCTGGCCGAGTTCATGCTCCGGTGGATGTTCTGGGGCGGGCTCGGCGGAGGCCGGGGCCGCCGGGACGGAGGCGAGGGGGAGGGCTTCGCCATCCTGGCCGTCCTCGGGATCGTGTTCGCCATCATCGCGATCGTGGCCGCGCCGATCATCCAGCTCGCGATGTCCCGCCGCCGGGAGTACCTCGCCGACGCCCAGGGAGCCATGCTCACCCGCTACCCACCCGGGCTGGCCGGCGCGCTGCGCAAGATCGCCGGGGACCCCACGCCCATGCGGGTGGCGAACAACGCCACCTCGCACCTGTGGATCCAGCAGCCCTCCCGGATCCACGGCGAGGAGAACCACTGGTGGGAGAACCTGTTCTCGACCCACCCGCCGATCCAGGAGCGGATCCGCATCCTTGAGGAGATGTGATTCCTCGCTCGGGTCGTTGTAGCGGTCCGACCCGGCCGTTAGCATCGCCCCGAGTTCGCGTCGATCTCCGAGACCGAACGTGCCCGGGAGGTGAGCCCCCAACATGGCGTTGACCCGTCGCGGCCGGCTGATAGCGGTGGTGATCACCACGGTCGTGGTGGTCGGCGCCGTGGTCGGTGTCGTGGTGGCGGCGGGGAAGGGCGGCCGGGGTCCCCTGGCTTCCGGGAGCGGGGGTCCTTCGACCACTCCGGGCAGCTCGCCGAGCCAGTCTCCGCCCCCGAGCGTCTGCCCGCTGACCGATCTGCCTCCGCAGGGGGACCGGGTGCCGAATCAGCCCGCCCTCGCGGTGAAGGTGGAGAACCTTCCTTCGGTTCGGCCACAGACGGGCCTGTCGCACGCCGACATCATCTACGAGGAGCCGGTGGAGGCGGGCATCACCCGGTTCATCGTGGTGTACCAGTGCACCGGGTCCGACCGGATCGAGCCCATCCGGAGCGGACGGCTCACCGACCCGGACATCCTTCGGCAGTTCGGCCATCCCCTGTTCGCCTACGCCGGCGGGGTTCCCCAGGTCGAGAGCAAGGTCCGGCAGGCCGGGCTGATCGACGTCAACTTCGTCCGCGCGGCCAAGGCCTATCACCGGGACCCGAACAAGCCGCAGCCGCACAACCTGTACTCGAGCACGAAAGAGCTCTACAGCTCGGCCTCGTGGGACCCCGTCCCGCCCAAGCCGGTGTTCGTGTACTCGAAGAAGGCCAGGGGCACCAAGACCCATGAGATCCACCTGCCCTTCTCGAGCTCCTCGGACGTGTTCTGGAAGTGGAGCAAGTCCATGGACGCCTGGCTGCGGTTCCACGGCGACGTCCCCCACACGTACTCCGACGGCACCCAGGTGAACGCGAAGAACGTGGTGGTGCAGGTGGTGAAGGTGATCCAGACCGGAATCACGGACGTGAACGGCGTGCCCTCTCCCGAAGTGGTGGCCACCGGAACGGGCAAGGCCTACGTGCTTCGCAACGGCAAGATGATCACGGGCACGTGGAGCAGGCCCAAGCTCGGCGACATCACGAGGTTCTTCGACAAGAAGGGCCGAGAGATCGGCCTCGACCCCGGCAACACGTGGGTCGAGCTGTTCCCCTCCACGCTGACTGTCACGGCCTCCTGAGCGCTTCGATCCCACCGCACCCGACCGGCGCCCCTCCCGGTGCCGCGTGCGGCCCCGGCTGGGGTGAGGGAGCGGCAAGTACACTGGTCGAGGCGGGTGTGGGTGGCCGCCGCCGCGGCAGGGTGAGGATCGGTCGGGAGGTTCGTTCCAATGGACAAGGAGACCGGGACGCTTCGGGTCAAGACCGGGCTGGCCGAGATGCTGAAGGGCGGGGTGATCATGGACGTCACCACCGCCGAGCAGGCGAAGATCGCCGAGGATGCGGGGGCGGTGGCCGTGATGGCGCTGGAGCGCGTGCCCGCCGACATCCGGAAGGAGGGCGGCGTGGCCCGCATGGCCGACCCGAGCAAGGTCGTCGAGATCATGGAGGCCGTGTCGGTGCCGGTGATGGCGAAGTGCCGCATCGGCCACTTCGTGGAGGCCCAGATCCTGCAGGCCCTCGGGGTCGACTACGTCGACGAGAGCGAGGTCCTCACCCCCGCCGACGAGGAGCACCACGTCGACAAGTGGGACTTCACGGTCCCGTTCGTCTGCGGCGCCCGTGACCTCGGGGAGGCGCTGCGCCGGATCGGCGAGGGCGCCGCGATGATCCGAACGAAGGGCGAGGCCGGGACGGGCGACGTGGTCGAGGCCGTCCGGCACATGCGGAAGATCCAGGGCCAGATCCGGCAGCTGGCGGCCCTGCGAGACGACGAGCTGCAGCGGGCGGCCAAGGACCTCCAGGCCCCGCTGGAGCTGGTGCGGCAGGTCGCCGCCTCCGGCAAGCTCCCCGTGGTGAACTTCTCGGCCGGGGGCATCGCCACGCCGGCGGACGCCGCCTTGATGATGCAGCTCGGGGCCGACGGCAACTTCGTGGGCAGCGGGATCTTCAAGTCCGAGGACCCTGCCGCGCGGGCCCGGGCCGTCGTCGAGGCCACCACCTACTACCAGGACCCCGACATCCTGGCGAAGGTCTCGCGAGGCCTGGGCGAGCCCATGCGCGGCCTCGACGTGGCCAGCATGCCGAAGGAGGCGCTCCTCCAGACCCGCGGCTGGTAACGGCGGGCCCCTGCCGGGCTGGCCGGGAGCGGCCTTCGGCGCCGCGGCTATCATGGCTCGCGGGATGAAGGCCGGCGTCCTCGCCCTGCAGGGCGACTTCCGGGAGCACGCGGCGATGTTCGCCGAGTGCGGCGCGATCCCGGTGCTCGTTCGAACCGCCGACGACCTTTCGACCGTCGACGTGCTGGCCATCCCGGGCGGGGAGTCGACGACCATCTCGAAGCTGGCTCGGGGGCACGACCTCGTCGAGCCGATCCGCCGGCGGGCCGCTGCGGGGATGCCGGTCCTGGGCACGTGCGCGGGGATGATCGTCATGGCCCGGGAGGTCCAGGGCGGCGAGCCCCTCCTCGGGCTCATGGACATCGAGGTCGAACGCAACGCCTACGGCCGCCAGGTGGACTCCTTCGAGGCCGACCTCGACGTGGAGGAGGTCGGGCCGGTGCGGGGCGTGTTCATCCGGGCCCCCGCGGTCACCCGGGTCGGTGAGGGCGTGGACGTCCTGGCCCGGCACGAGGACCGCCCCGTGGTCGTTCGGCAGGGCCGGCTGGTGGCGGCCGCGTTCCATCCGGAGATGGCCGGGGACCCCCGCCTGCACCGCCGCCTCCTCGAGCTGGCGGGCTGAGGAGAGGACTCCGGAGATGTCAGGGCATTCGAAGTGGGCCCAGATCAAGCGGAAGAAGTCGGCCACCGACGAGAAGCGCGGCCGGATGTACTCCAAGCTCCTGCGGGCCATCGAGGTCGCCGCCCGGGAGGGCGGGGGCAACGTGGACGGGAACATGACGCTCGCCTCCGCGGTGCAGAAGGCACGCGACTACTCGGTCCCGGTGGACAACATCGAGCGGGCCATCAAGCGGGGCGCCGGGGCCGGCGCCGACAGCTCCCGGTACGAGGAGGTCACCTACGAGGGCTACGGCCCCGGGGGGGTGGCCGTCCTGGTGGAGGCCATGACGGACAACCGGAATCGAACGAGCCAGGAGGTCCGCCACACCTTCTCGAAGGTGGGGGGCAACCTCGGCGACCCCGGCAGCGTGGCCTGGATGTTCCACCGCCGGGGGTTCATCGTCGTCGACAAGGACGTCGCCCCGGACGAGGACCGGCTGATGGAGATCCTCCTGGAGGCGGGGGCCGAGGACCTCCGGGACTCGGACGGGCAGTGGGAGATCGTGACCCCGCCGGAGGCGCTGGCCGACGTGCGGCGGGCGCTCGAGGCAGCCGGGGTACCGTTCGTCTCGGCCGAGCTGACCATGCTGCCGCAGAACTCCGTCCCGGTCGAGCGGGGGAAGGTCGAGTCGGTGCTGAGGCTGGTGGAGGCCCTGGAGGACCTCGAGGACGTCCAGGCCGTCTATTCGAACTTCGACATCCCCGACGAGATGCTGGCCGAGGCGGGCTGAGGTCGAAATTCCACCTGTGTGATTGCGCCGGCCGGGTCCTCGTCGTAGGCTCCTGAACATATGTTCGATGGGGTGATCCTGGGCGTCGATCCCGGCACGGCGGCGCTGGGGCTGGCCGGGGTCGGCTCGGACGGCCGGCGGGTGGAAGTGGTCTGGTGGGAGACGGTTCGAACCCCGGCTGGATCGGCCGCGGGCGAGCGGCTCCGCCGGGTCTACGGCGCGGTTCGAACGGCCATCGCCGAACTGCGGCCGGCCGCCGTGGCCGTGGAGCGCCTGATGTGGGGGCGCAACACCGGCAGCGCCATGGAGGTGGCCCGGGCCTCGGGCGTCATCCTGCTGGCGGCGGCCGACGCGGGCGTGAGGGTCGAGGAGTACGCCCCGCTCGAGGTGAAGATGGCGGTCACTGGGGTGGGGAACGCCTCGAAGGAGCAGGTCCGGCGGTGCCTGATCCGGGTCCTGGCGACCGAGGGCGTGCCGAAGGAGCCGAACGCCGCCGACGCCGTGGCCGTCGCCGTGTGCCACCTGCAGCAGTCGCGGCTGCGCCGGCTGGTGGAGGCGGCCGCCAGGTGAGCGGGAGGCGGGCCCGGTGATCGCGTTCCTGGAAGGCACGGTGGCGGAGAAGGCGGCCGACCGGGTGGTGCTCCTGACCGGCGGCGTCGGCTACGAGGTGCTGGTGCCCGCCCAGTCGCTGGCCAGGCTTCCCCCGCCCGGCAGGTCGGCCCGGGTGTACACGCGCCTGCAGCTCCGGGAGGACGCCATGGTCCTGTTCGGGTTCGCCTCGCCGGACGAGCGGAGCGCGTTCGACCTGCTGGTCACGGTGAGCGGGGTGGGGCCGAAGATGGCCCTGGCCGTGCTGTCGCTCCTCTCGCCGGAGGCGCTGCGCCGGGCCGTGGCCACCGGCGACGTGGACGCTCTGACGCTGGTTCCGGGGATCGGCAAGAAGGTCGCCGGGCGGATCCTCCTGGACCTGAAGGACCGTCTCGGTGTCGGCGGCGACCTGGCCCCGTCGGGCCCGCTGGCCGAGGTTCGGGAGGCGCTGCTGGCGCTGGGCCTGTCCGCCCAGGAGGCCCGGGAGGCCCTGGCCGCCCTGGGCCCGGACGGCGAGCGGCCAGTGGAGGAGCTGTTGCGAGACGCCTTGAGGAACGTGGGCAGATGACCGGGCAGGACCCTCCCGAGGACCTCGTTCGCGTGGTGGCCGCGGAGGTCCGCGAGGACGAGCGCGAGCTCGACGCGGCCCTCCGCCCGCGGTGGCTGCACGAGTTCGTGGGACAGGCGAAGGTCAAGGAGCAGCTCATGCTCCTGGTCGAGGGAGCCCGGGGTCGCCAGGAGACCCTGGACCACGTCCTCCTTTCGGGGCCGCCCGGCCTGGGCAAGACCACGCTTGCGGGGATCGTGGCGAACGAGATGGGGGTGGGCTTCCGTCCCACCTCGGGTCCGGCCCTGGAGCGCGCGGGAGACCTCGCGGCCATTCTGAGCAACCTCGAAGAGGGCGACGTGCTGTTCGTGGACGAGATCCACCGGATGCCCCGAACCGTGGAGGAGGTCCTGTATCCCGCGCTGGAGGACTTCAAGCTGGACGTCGTCATCGGGAAGGGGCCATCCGCCCGGAGCATCCGGTTGGACCTGCCCCGGTTCACCCTGGCGGCCGCGACCACCCGGCCCGGCCTGATCACGCTGCCCCTGCGGGAGCGGTTCGGCTTCTCGCCCCGGCTCGACTACTACTCCAACGAGGAGCTGACGCAGGTGGTGAATCGCTCGGCGGGGATCCTCGGGGTCGAGACCGAACAGGAGGGTGCCCGGGAGATCGCCCGGCGGTCCCGTGGAACACCTCGCATCGCCAACCGCCTGCTCCGGCGGGTCCGCGACTACGCCCAGGTCCGGAGGGACGGGCGGGTGACGCTGGAGGCCGCGGAGCTGGCCCTGAGCCTGTTCGAGGTCGACCATCGAGGGCTGGACAAGCTCGACCTGTCGATACTTTCGACCCTGGTCCACAAGTTCGGCGGCGGCCCCGTGGGCCTGTCCACCCTGTCGGCGGCGGTGGGGGAGGAGACCGAGACGATCGAGGAGGTCTACGAGCCCTACCTGCTGCAACTGGGGTTCCTGAAGCGAACGCCCCGGGGGCGGGTGGCCACGGCGGCCGCGTTCGCCCACCTCGGCGTCGCCATTGAGCGGGAGGCCGGGCTGTTCCCGGTTCCGTGACGAGGATCGGTCGGTGGTTTGTGTGGTGAGCGGTGGCAATTTCGACCTGGGGGTCCTGCGGCGGATCGTGTGACCGCCAGCCGGCAGAACCTGTTGCGAACCACCCGCCGCCGCGCCTAACATCTGTGTTCGGAGTCCCGGCGGCCGCAGGGCCGCCGTTTTTTGCGCGGGCCCCTGTCCCGGTCCGGGGCGGACCCGCCGAGGAGGTCATCGTGCTTCGATCGCTCTTCCATCTCGCCAAGACCAGCAGTAGCAGCGGCAGCGCTGTGACCGCCCTGCTCCCCTTCCTGCTCCTGATCGTGGTGTTCTACTTCCTGCTGATCCGGCCCCAGCAGCGCCGGGCTCGGGCCCAGCGCGAGCTCATGGGCAATCTCTCCGTGGGAGACGAGGTGGTCACGGTGGGCGGCATGTTCGGCACCGTGCACGCCATGGACGACGACGAGGTGACGCTGGAGATCGCCCAGGATGTGTTCGTGCGGTTCCGCCGCTCGTCCATCGGGGCCAGGCTCACCTACGACGAGCCCGCCGAGGAGATCCACCAGGAGAAGGAAGAGGAGGCCGACGACCAGCCGTGAGCCGGTCCTCGACGAACGACGGCCGGGAGAGGACAGCCCGGCCGGGGCCGTCCGATCTGCGCGCCCAGGCCACGTCCCCGGCGATGACCCCGGGGCGAGGGGCGGGCTTGACCGAGCAGCCCCCGAGCTCGGATGACACGGACCTCCTGACCCTCGAGGACGTCCAGCTGGACCGGCAGATCTCGACGTTCATCACCCAGGCCGACCGGGTCATGGAGGGCCTGGGGTACACGGAGCACGGCTTTCGGCACGCCAACCTCACCGCGCGGATCGCCTTCAACGTGCTGTCTCGGCTGGACTTCGACGAACGGACCGCCGTCCTGGCCTGCCTGGGCGGCTACCTCCACGACATCGGCAACATGGTGGCCCGGGACGCCCACGGCCAGGTGGGCGCGATGCTCGCCTACGACGTCCTGAAGGACCGGATGCGGATGCCCGACCTCGCCCTGGTCATGGGGGCCGTGGGCAACCACGAGGAGGAGGGCGGCGAGGGTGCGAGCTCCGTCGCCGCCGCGGTCATCCTTGCGGACAAGTCCGACGTGCACCGGAGCCGGGTTCGAAAGTCGGCCCAGATCGACTTCGACATCCACGACCGGGTCAACTACGCCGCCGAACAGTCGTTTCTGCGGGTAGACTCATCTGCCCGAACCGTGACGCTCGAGCTCACGATCGACACGGAGATCAGCCACGTGATGGAGTACTTCGAGATCTTCCTCGCGCGGATGGTCATGTGCCGGCGCGCGGCCGAACGGCTCGACTGCCAGTTCAAGCTCACCATCAACGGAGCCACACTGCTGTAGAAGGAAGATGGAGATGAAAGGTACCGGCCGACTCGCAGCTTCGATCACCCTGGTGGCCGCCCTCGTCCTGGCGGCGATCGGCGGTTTCTTCGGGGGGGTCCGCCCGCTCCTCGGGCTCGATCTGGTGGGCGGCGTCTCGGTCGTCCTGGCCGGACCCGCCGGGACCAGCCCCGACGTCATGCAGAAGGCCCTGGACCGGATCCGCGACCGGGTGGACGCCCTGGGCGTGGCCGAGCCGGAGATCTCCCTGGTCGGCAACAACATCCAGGTGTCGCTGCCCGGGCTGGGCGGCCAGGGGAAGGTCGAACAGAGGGGCAAGCTGTTCTGCGCGGTCTCCTCTGCGGGGAAGTCCCTGGGATGCTTCAAGTCACGGGCCGATGCCGAGGCGAAGGCCAAGGCCCAGAGCGTGACGGCGGTGCTCAACCTGATCGGCACGACGGCCCGGTTGGAGGAGCGCGAGGTGCTCCAGACCGTCGCCCCGAGCGACCCCGCGTACACGACGAGCCCGCTCACGCCGAAGAACCCCGACACGGGCGAGTTCATCGGCGGCGCCGGCGGCGTCGTGACGTACCAGGACGTGAACAACGACGGCAGATTCACCCCGGGCACGGACATCAAGTTCAAGCTCGGGCCGATCCAGATCACCGGGGCCGACCTGACGAAGGCGCAGGCCGTGTTCCAGTCGGCCGGCGCCTCGAGCACCCAGAACCTCCAGCAGACCGGGTGGCAGGTGCAGTTCAACCTGAACAAGGCGGGCGCGGCGAAGTTCGCCGCGGCCACCCAGAAGCTGGTGGGCAAGCAGCTCGCCATCGTGCTGGACGGAGTGGTCCAGTCGGCTCCCACGGTGCAGAGCGCCATCACCGGGGGGCAGGGAGTGATCACCGGCAGCTTCACCGAGAAGCAGGCCAAGAACCTGGCCGTGGTCCTGAACTCCGGAGCCCTTCCCATCGAGCTCACCCGCCAGACCGTGGTCACGGTGAGCCCGACGCTGGGGAAGGAGTCGCTCCACCAGGGGATCCTGGCCGGCCTGGTCGGGCTGGTCCTCCTGATGCTGTACCTGGCCTTCTACTACCGGCTGCTCGGTGTGGTCACCTGGTTCGGCATGGCCATCTGGGCAACCCTGGCCATCGGGCTGGTGTCGCTGCTCGGGCGCACCGCCGGGTACGCGCTGACCCTGGCCGGCGTGGCGGGCATCATCGTCTCCCTGGGAATCACCGCCGACTCCTACATCGTGTTCTACGAACGCCTCAAGGACGAGGTCCGGCACGGCAAGACGCTTCGGGCCGCCGTCGTTCCGGCGTTCAACCGGTCGTGGCGAACCATCGTGGCTGCCGACACCGTCACGATCATCGCCGCCGGCGTCCTGTACATCCTCGCCATCGGGTCGGTCAAGGGATTCGCCCTCACCCTGGGCCTGTCGACGGGCCTCGACCTGTTCGTCGTGTACTTCTTCAAGCGGCCCACGGTGTTCCTGATGTCGCGCAACCCCCGGCTGGCCGAGATGCGCGGGTTCGGGCTCCGCAGCGGGGTCGCCGCCGAGCCGGTGCCCGTGGCCGGGGGGTCCAAGTGAACATCCGGCGGGCCATCGCCACCTTCCGCGGCAACCACGTCCCGACCATCGACTTCCTGGGGCGCAGGAAGTGGTGGTTCGCCCTGTCCGGCACGTTCATCGTGCTGTCGCTGGTGGGTATGTTCGCGCGGGGGCTCAACTACTCGATCGACTTCAAGGGCGGCGCACAGCTCCAGTTCCCGGACAAGAGCGGAGCCACGGTCGCCGACTTCCAGCGGGTGCTGAACCGGTTCGGGCTTCGCGAGTCGAAGGTCGAGGTCCTCGGGGGTGGCCAGTGCCCCCAGGGCTGCGTGACGATCAGCAGCAAGAGCCTGCAGCAGTTGGGGCTGGTGGCTGTGGCCATCCCCCCGCCCAGTCCGACGCCTTCGGTGGCTCCGTCGCCGTCGGCCAGCGCCGGGCCCACCCCGACCGCCTCCCCCTCGGCCGCCCCGACGCCGTCCGCGAGCGCGGCTCCGACGCCGTCGGGGAGCGCCGCGTCCCCCTCGGCCCCGCCCGCCGCCCGGGCGGTCACGCCCCGGGCAGACCTGCTGCGCAACCAGTTGGCCGAGGTCGCGGGGATCAGCCCCAACGAGATCAACGAGACGGACGTCGGGCCGACGTGGGGAGGCACCATCTCCCACAAGGCGATCATCGCCCTGATCGTGTTCCTGGTCCTGGTGACCGCGTACATCTCGCTGAGGTTCGAGCCGAAGATGGCCATCGGGGCGCTGGTGGCGCTGGCCCACGACCTCATCATCACGGCCGGGATCTACGCGCTGGTGGGCCGGGAGGTCACCCCCGAGACCGTCATCGCCATCCTGACCATCCTGGGGTATTCGCTGTACGACACGGTGGTCATCTTCGACAAGATCAAGGAGAACACCGAGACGCTCTCGCTGGTGGCCCGGGAGACCTATACGGGCGTGGCGAACATGTCGCTGAACCAGACGTTCATGCGCTCGGTGAACACCTCCCTGGTGGTCCTGCTGCCGATCGGCGCGCTCCTGCTGTTCGGCGGGCAGACGCTGAAGGACTTCGCGTTCGCCCTGTTCATCGGGGTGGCTTCGGGCACCTACTCCTCGATCTTCGTGGCCGCCCCGGTGCTGGCCCTGCTCAAGGAGAACGAGCCCCGCTACCAGCAGATCCGCCAGCGGGCCACGGCCCGGGCGTCCCGACCCGGGCTCCGCACGGCCCCCGCGGCGGAGCTTCCCCCCCCGCGACGTCCGGTCGAGCTGGACGGCGAGACCATCACGCCGATGGGGCCCAGGGCCGAACGCCAGCCGGCCGGCAATCGTCCCCGCACGACCAGGAGCGGGAGCGCCGCCAGGAAGAAGAAGGGCAAGCCCCAGGGGAAGCCCAAGCCGCGCCGGCGGTAGCCTTCTCGCCGCCTCGCACGAAGGGACAGCCGCATGAACAACACGATCGAAGAGGTCAGAGCGCTGATCCGGGACGTACCAGACTTCCCCCAGCCCGGGGTCGTGTTCAAGGACATCACCCCGCTCCTGGCCGACGAGAACGCTTTCTCCTCGGTGATCGACCTCATCGTGGTGCACTACGGCCGGGGCAACATCGACAAGGTCGTGGGGATCGAGGCCAGAGGGTTCATCCTGGCCTCTCCGGTGGCCTATCACTTCGGCGCGGGGTTCGTCCCGGTACGCAAGAGCGGCAAGCTCCCGTGGGACAGCGAGCGGGAGGAGTACGCGCTCGAGTACGGCACGGCCACGCTCGAGATCCACCGGGACGCCATCAGTCCGGGGGAGCGCGTGGTCATCGTTGACGACGTGCTGGCCACCGGGGGGACGGCTCGGGCCACCGCCCGGCTTGTCGAACGGCTGGGGGGGAAGGTGGTGGGGATCGCCTGCCTCGTGGAGCTGACCTTCTTGAACGGCCGGGCCGCGCTCGAGGGCTACGACTTCTTCAGCCTGATCACGTACTGACCCTCGCTGGCGGATCTAGCAGATCGGCGGGCTTCCCAGGACCCTGCAGATCGCCCTGAGCTGGCTGAGCTTCGGTTCGGACTGCCCCTTGACCCATCGGTTCAGGGTTCGAAACGTGACGCCGACGCGCCTGGCCGCCTCCGTCTGGGAGAGCCCTTCCTGGCGGAGCCGTTCGGCCAGCCAGGACTGGAACCCCGGTTGGCCTGGGCCGTTGTCCTTCGACCCGCGGCCCGCGGGTCCCGCGGTAGGTGAGATGGACATGTGCTCCCGCCCCACGACGAAGGACGGTTCGTCACACTAAAACTATCCGGATACGCACGAATTGTCCAGTTCAACGAGCAAGCGGGGTGGCGGTCGTCTTGACATCCGAGGGGACAATTAGGACACTCCTGTCCTACGCACCGGAGCGTTCGCGGCATGCGGGTGCCGGCGCGGATCGACGTGGCGAGGCCGAAACCGGACGCCGGCCCGACGACCGGCGCCGGCCGAGGTCGAAGGAGGGTGGTTGACCGGTGAGGCGGTGTCCCCCCTGCGACGGCCTCCGCGCGAGTGGGCTGGCCCGAACGTCCCGAGAGCCATGACCCTGGAGGTGCGTCAGGACCCGGAGGACCCTCGCCGGCTGCAGGTGACCGGGGAGCTGGACCTCGCCACGGCCGACGACCTGGTGGTGAAGGTGACCGGACTGAGCTCGGGCTCATCGGGGGACCTGGTGCTGGACCTGCGCGGCCTGGAGTTCGTCGACAGCACCGGGATCCGTGCCCTGATCGGGGTGGCGGCCCAGGTTCGCGGCGGGTCGCTGGTCCTGGAGGCCCCCAACCCCACCGTGCGCCGGGTGCTCGAGCTGGTCAGGGCGGATTCGTTCCCGAACGTTCGGATCGACTGGGGGAGCTGAGGCCGAGGCGGCCGGGTGCCTCGCGGGACGGGGCCGATCCGAACGACTGGTCAGCGCTTTCGGAACAGCCCGTACGCCAGGAGCCGGGTCCGGCCGGCAGGCGTCCGGAACGTGCGGTTCTCCAGCTCCACGGTCTCCATGGACGTCGGGAGGTGCCGCAGGATCGCGTCGGACAGCGATCCTGGGCCGCCCTTCCCCAGGAGCCGGCGGGCCCGCATCTTCAACCCTCGCTTCGACAGGAGCCCGGGGCGTTCGACCGTGGAGCAGTACAGCCACAGCCGCCCACCGGGCTGGAGCAGCCGGTCGACCTCTTGGAAGTACTTCTGCCAGGAGGTCCGCGGGATGGCCTGGAGGCACCCGCGATCGAACACCAGCCCGAAGGCCCCGGACCTGAATGGGAGGTCGGGCGCCTCCACCACCATGAACCGGGCGGGTGAGCCCTTCTCCTCCCCCAGATGCTTCGCCTGGACCACCGCTGCGTGGGCGATGTCCACGCCCACCGTGGGCGACATGAACTGCGCCAGGTAGACGCTCATGACGCCGGGACCGCAGCCGAGGTCGAGGGCGGCTCCTGAGGTGGGACGGCCATCGCCCTCCATCAGCCGGGTGAGCTCGGGAGGAGCGTCCTCCCGATACCAGAAGAACTGCGTAAGGTCGCGCTCCCGGTAGCGTGTCTCCCACATCTCTCGCTTGCCCCCCGGGCCGGGCGGGCCGGGGTGCCGGCCGGGTCCGGGGCCGGTCCGGTCGCTGTGATCAGGCATCGGTCGAGTCTATCGACCGGATCTCCGGGGCCACAACGGGAGGTGGAGGCCTTCGGCCCCAGGACGCCACCGGAGGGGTTCGCCCGGCACCGCATTTCGCGTGACATCTCCTGGAATCCCCCGATATGATCGGCCTTCCGCCTGGACGGTGAAACGGGCCCGCCCCCACCTCACCTGTTTCTTCGAGGATGATGCATGCCTGTCGACGAAGCGCTGCTGGAAGCACATGCGTCGTATCGTGACGAGCGGCTCGGGATCTCCGAGCGGTTCGTTCGGCTGCGGGCGGGAGGCGCCCGGACCTGGGGGGTGCTGTCCCTCCCCACGGGCGAGCGGCGTTCGCCCTCCTGGCTGATCTGTCATTCGTTCGGGCTCGAACAGATCGACCTGCACATGACCGATGTGGCCTTCGCCAGGGCGCTGGCCGCGGCGGGGCATCCGGTCCTGCGGTTCCACTGCCAGGGATATGGCGACGCCGACGACGTGGCCACGCCGCCCACGCCCTCCAGCCATCTCCGGGACACGCTGGAGGTGGCCGAGCAGATGCCGGGTCTGTGCGGGGACCAGGACCTGGCCCTCGTGGGCTCGCGGTTCGGCGCGGCGGTGGCCGCCCTGGCCGCGCAGCGGCTGGGGGCGTCCCGGGCGGTGATGGCGGCCCCGGTGGTGAGCGGTTCGAGGTATGCCGCGGAGCTCCTCAGGGCGCGGGTGTTCAGCGAGCTGATGGGGGACACCCCGCACCAGGCGGTGACCATGAAGGACATGAAGGCCGCGATGGCGTCCGAGGGCCTGGTGAACGTGAAGGGGTGGCCGCTCCACCGGACGGTCTACGAGGAGCTGGGGCGGTTCGACCTGCTGAAGGGGCTCGAACGGTTCACCGGGCGAGCCCTGGTGCTGCAGGTCTCGCGGAGCCCGGAGCCCCAGAAGGGGCTGGTCCGGTTGCTCGACCGACTTCGGGAAGTGGGGGCGCGCGCTAGCCTGGAGACCGTGACCCATACGGCCGCGCCGAACTTCGGCTACGAGCACTTCCGCCCGGTGGCGAAGGACCTGCTGGGCGACGTCACCGCCGGCATCAACCAGGGGCTGTGCGAGAGGGTGCTGGGATGGCTCGGCGACGAGGACGGCGGGCAGGGGGCGGCATGAGGGAGTTTCCGGTCTTCGTCCCCCGGGGAGCCGAACACATCAGCGCCGTGATCACGGTGCCGGATGGTGGGCCCCGGGGCCTGGTGCTGCTCCAGCCGGGCGGCGGGGGAGCCCCCCACAGCCACCGCACGGCGATGTTCACCAGGATCGCCAGGGGACTGGCCGACCGGGGGATCGCCTCGGCCCGGATCGACTGGAAGGGCGTGGGCGACAGCTCGGGGGTGGTGGCCTACAGCTTCAGGCACCTCCCGGTGGAGGACGGCCTCGCCGTGGCCCGGTTCGCCATGGAGGCACTGGGAACCCGGACCTTTGGCATGGCCGGCAACTGCGGCGGGGCCCGAACGGCCCTGGGTATCCTCCGGCAGGTGCCGGAGACCCGGTCGGCCGTGCTGATCATGCTGAAACCGCTGGCCGGACCGCGAAGCCAGCGCAAGGCCGTTCAGAGGACGAAGCTCATCTTCAAGCGCTTCCGCCGGGTCGGCCCGATGGCCCGCCGGGCCTACTGGTCGCTCAGGTGGCGCAAGGCCGGGGCCGTCCTGGAGGCCGTGGCCGCGGTGAACGCGGTGAGCGACCTGCTGTTGCTGGAGGCGAACACGGTCAAGGCCGGCAAGCTGATCGGCTTCGTGGACGGCCTCCAGCGGAAGAACGGCAGGCACCGCCTGGAGATGCGAGAGCTTCCGGGAGGAGCCACCCGTGGGTTCCATTCCCTGGAACGCCAGGAGTTCACCGTCCGGCACGTCCTGGAGTGGTTCGACCAGACATTCCCGGGCACGGCCCCCCGGCCCGCCGGGGAGCCCGTGGAACGCACCCGGGCCATTCGGCACTGAGACGTCGTTCCGCAGGTCCGCCCAGGGCCGAGGTGTCGATTGGCCCGCCTCTGGGACGGGAAAACCCTCCTCGACGAGGCCGGACGCGCCGGCCTGCTGGAGGTGACCACGATGGACCAGGAGCGGTTCGAGGAGCTCGAACGGAAACGGTTCGAGGAAGGGCTCACGCACGACGAGGCCCATGAGCTCGGGCAGATGATGGCCGAGAAGGAGGGCAAGCCCTACACGAGCCACGACGACCGGGCCGAGGAGGAGGCGGAGCCGAGGGCCTGGGACGAGGCGGCGAAGCGGGGTGAGGAGTCCCAGCAGGAGGAACCGGCCACTCCCGCTCCGGCCGACGACCACGCCCCGGAGGAGGAGCGGGCGGTCGGAACCCAGCGCCAGCCGGTCGCCCCCGCCGGCTCGGGCTACGCCCCGCCGAAGGGTGCCGGCGAGGGCCCGGACGAACCCGGCGAGGCTCCCGTCGAGCAGGCCGTCTGAAGGTCTCCCCCCGGCCGTTCGAGATCGGTTCCAGGAAGGAGCCGGACCTCCGCGTGGTTAAATGCTGGAGAGGGAACGCGGGGTGGAACAGGAGGCGGTCAGGCAGGAACGCCGAGGCGGGATCCTCTCCCGGCTCCCCTTCCGGCCGGGCGCCTCCGACGGATCGGCCGACGGCCAGGGCGATTCGTTCGAGTCCCTGACCCGCCTGGTCAAGACGCGCAACTCGAAAGCCGACCTCCGGGGGCTGGAGCGGGCCTATTCGTTCGCCGAGCAGGCCCACCACGGGCAGAGGCGGCTGACGGGCGAGGACTTCGTGGAGCATCCCGTGGCGGTGGCGGCGATCCTGGCCGACCTCGGGATGGACCTCACCACGCTCCAGGCGGCGCTGCTGCACGACACCGTCGAGGACACCCACATCACCGTCGAGGAGATCGAGGGGGAGTTCGGCCCCGAGGTGGCGGCACTGGTCGACGGCCTGACCAAGCTGGACAAGATCAAGTTCCGATCACGGGAACAGGAGCAGGCCGAGAACGTGCGCAAGATGATGATCGCCATGGCCCGGGACATCCGGGTCCTGCTGATCAAGCTGGCCGACCGGTTGCACAACATGCGGACGCTGTCAGTGTTCAGCCGCCAGAAGCAGCACGACAAGGCCACCGAGACGCTGGAGATCTATTCCCCCCTGGCCAACCGCCTGGGGGTGCATCGGCTGAAGTGGGAGCTGGAGGACCTTTCGTTCCAGGCGCTCCATCCCAAGCGGTTCGAGGAGATCAGGTCGCTGGTGGAGAAGCGGGAGGGCGAACGCTCTGAGTACGTCGAGCTGGTCACCGAACAGCTCCGCCAGCGGTTCCGCGACCTGAAGATCAAGGCCGAGGTGCGGGGCCGGCCGAAGCACCTGTACTCGGTCTACGAGAAGATGGTGCTCCGGGGCAAGGAGTTCAACGAGATCTACGACCTGGTGGGCATCCGGGTCCTGGTCGAATCCCTGCGGGACTGCTACGCGGCCCTCGGCGCGATGCACTCGTTGTGGAAGCCCGTGCCGGGGCGGTTCAAGGACTACATCGCGATGCCCAAGTTCAACATGTACCAGTCGCTGCACACCACGGTGATCGGGCCGGGGGGACGGCCGTTGGAGGTGCAGATCCGGACCCAGCAGATGCACCGGACGGCGGAGTACGGCATCGCCGCGCACTGGCGGTACAAGGAGGGCTCGAGCGGCTCGGCCAAGAAGGCCGCTGACGAGCAGGCGGAGAACCTGGCCTGGCTCGGCCGGATGCTCGAGTGGCAGAAGGAGATGGCCGATCCCAAGGAGTTCATGGAGGGCCTGAAGATCGACCTGTACGAGGGGCGGGTCTTCGTGTTCACCCCGAAGGGGGACGTGGCGGACCTGCCGGCGGGTTCGACCCCCCTGGACTTCGCCTACGCCGTGCACACCGAGGTGGGGCACCGCTGCGTGGGGGCCCGGGTCAGCGGCCGGCTGGTGCCGCTCGACTACAAGCTCCAGACCGGCGACGCGGTGGACATCATCACGTCGAAGGCCCAAGACGCCGGGCCGAAGCGCGACTGGCTCCTGATCGTGAAGTCGCCCCGGGCCCGGAACAAGATCAGGCAGTGGTTCTCCCGGGAGCGCCGCGAGGACGCCATGGAGTCGGGGAGGGAGCTGCTCCAGCGGGCGCTCCGCCGGCAGTCGCTGCCGGTGGTCCGGCTGTCCTCCGACCAGATGATGTCCCAGGTCGCGGCCGACCTGAAGTACCCGGGACTGGACTCGCTCTACGTGGCCATCGGGGAAGGGCACGTCTCGCCCGAGTCGATCGTGACCCGGCTGTCGAGGCTGGCCTCGATCGAGGTCGAGGAGGAGGCCGAAGAGCTGCCGCCGGCGAGGCCGGTCCACCTGGCCCGGGACGCCGGGCAGCCCGTCGTGGTGCAGGGCCGGAGCGACGTGTGGGTGAAGCTGGCCCGGTGCTGCACGCCCGTGCCGGGCGATCAGATCTCCGGGTTCGTCACCCGGGGGCAGGGCGTGTCGGTGCACCGAAGCGACTGCCCCAACATGCGGTGGATGACCCGGGAGCCCGAACGCGTCATCGAGGTGTCGTGGGCCGCGGGGAAGCCCACCACCTTCGCCGTGTCGATCCAGGTGGAGGCCCTGGACCGGAAGAAGCTGCTGGGCGACGTGGCCACCGTCCTGGCCGAGCAGAAGGTGAACATCGTGGCGGCTTCGACCCACACGGGCCGGGACCGCATCGCCACCCTTCGGTTCACCCTCGAGCTTGCGGACGCGGAGCACCTGTCGAGCATCATCTCGGCGGTGAAGCGCGTGGACGGGGTGTTCGACGCGTACCGCCTGGTGCCGAACTAGCCGTGCGGCTGGTCGTCCAGCGAGTGTCCCGGGCCGCCGTTCGGGTGCGCGGGGAGACCGTCGCGGAGATCGGCCCCGGCTTCCTGGTCCTGGTCGGGGTGGGTCACCGCGAGCGGGGGGAGGAGGTCTCGTGGCTGGCGGGCAGGGTGGCCCACCTGCGGCTGTTCGAGGACCACGACGGCAAGATGAACCGCTCGTTGGACGAGGTGAGCGGAGAGGTCCTGGTGGTGCCGCAGTTCACGCTGTACGGGGACGCCTCGAAGGGCCGCCGCCCGTCGTGGATCGGCGCGGCTCCGCCCGAGGAGGCCCGTGAATGGGTGGACCGGTTCGCCTCCATGCTGGAGGAGGAGGGGGTAGCCGTCAGGCGTGGCTCCTTCCAGGAGCACATGGAGGTCGAGCTGGTGAACGATGGCCCGGTGACGCTGGTCCTGGAGCGAGGCGGTCGGGCTTAGAGCCGCTGATACGATTGCCCCTCCCATGTACCTCGAGGCGTTCAACGACAACCCGTTCGACACGAACTGCTGGCTGCTCGCGCTGGAGGGGCGCGACGAGGCCCTGGTGATCGACCCCGGGTTCTTTCCCGAGCGGGTTCGGCAGCTCCTGAAGGCGGCCGGCAAGCGCCCGGTGGCGGCCCTGGCCACGCACGGGCACTACGACCACATCGGCTCGGCCGCCGTGATGTGTGGCAGCGAGCTGCCGTTCTACATCCACAAGGACGACGAGCTGGCCCTGACCGACCCTCGGGCCTGGGGGGCGGGGTTCGTCACCGAGGCCGTCGGTCGGCCCGGGGATGTGCGGACCCTGTCCGACGGGGATGTCGTGGACGTGGCCGGGTTCGGCCTGGAGGTGCTGCACACGCCGGGGCACACCCCCGGCCACGTGTGCTTCAAGGCCGACGACTTCGTGTTCACCGGCGACCTGGTGTTCCGTGGCGCCATCGGGCGGTACGACTTCCCGAACTCCTCGGCCGAGGCGATGGAGTCGAGCCTGCGCCGGTTCCTCTCCCTGCCCGACCCGCTGCCTGCGCACCCGGGGCACGGCCCCTCCACCACGGTCAGGCTGGAACGCGCCTCGAACCCGTTCCTTCGAAACTTCTAGCCGATGGACCTCACCCCGCCGAGAGGCACCCGGGACTTCCTGCCGCCCGCGGGCAGCCGCATGCGGGCGCTGTACGACCGCGCCGCGGCCATCGCCAGGCTGTACGGATACCGGTACGCCGAGACGCCGGCCTTCGAGAGCACCGACCTCATCCACCGATCCTCCGGCGAGACCAGCGACATCGTGACGAAGGAGACCTACACCTTCCGGGACCGGTCGGGCCGGTCGCTGACGCTGCGGCCGGAGGGCACGGCGCCGCTCATGCGAGCCTACCTGGGGCACCAGCACGAGCTGGGGGCGCCGTTCAAGGCCTACTACCTGGAGGCGATGTACCGGTACGGCCGCCCCCAGAAGGGGCGGTTCCGGGAGCACCGGCAGTTCGGCCTGGAGGTGTTCGGCTCCGCCGAGCCAGCAGCCGACGTCGAGATCGTCGTGGTTGGTGACGCCTTCCTGCGATCGCTCGGCCTGTCCCGCTACGAGATCCAGGTCAACAGCATCGGCGACGGCGTGTGCCGGCCGGCCTATCGCGAGGAGCTCGTGGCCTACCTCCGGGCCAACCGGGAACGCTTCCGCGACGAGCATCGGGATCGGTTCGAAACGAACCCGCTGCGCGTCCTCGACTGCAAGGACGAGGCCTGTCGGGAGGTGTCCAGGGACGCCCCCAAGATGGTGGACCGGCTGTGCGGGCCGTGCCGGGAGCATTTCGACGCGGTGCTGGCGGGGTTGAGGGAGGCCGACCTCGAGCCCGTCCTGGCCCCGACCCTGGTCCGCGGGCTCGACTACTACACGCGCACCGCGTTCGAGTTCGCGAGCCACGCCCTGGAGCAGGCCCAGTCGACGCTGTTCGGAGGGGGCCGCTACGACGGTCTGGCCGAGACGCTGGGCGGGCCGCCCGTCCCGGCGGTCGGATTCGGCATGGGCCTCGAGCGCGTGCTGGAGGCCCTGGAGGCCGAACGCGTGCAGCCCCCGGAAGAGGCGCCGCTGGATTGCTTCGTGGTGGCGGTGGGGGACGAGGCCTGGGGCCGCGCGGGGGAGGTGGCTCGAACGCTCCGCGAGGCGGGGGTGTCCACGGCGCTGCCGTTCGACCGGCGCCCCCTGGGGCACCAGATGAAGGCGGCGGATCGAAGCGGGGCCCGGTTCGCGGTGATCCTGGGGGAGCGCGAGGCGGCCGGGGGGACGGCGACGCTTCGCCGTCTCTCCGACGGCCACCAGGAGGAGTTCGGGCTCGACGAGGTCGTGAAGTGGGTCCTGACTCAGGGGGAGTCGCCGTGACCGCGCTTCCCGGGGGCCGGACCCACATGTGCGGAGACGTTCGCCCGTCGGACACGGGACGGGAGGTCGTCCTGGCGGGGTGGGTGGCCCGAACCAGGAACCACGGCGGGGTGGTGTTCCTCGACCTCCGGGACCGGGAGGGCCCGGTGCAGGTGGTGGCCCACCCGGAAGACACCCCGGGGGCGCACGCGGTGGCGTCGAAGGTTCGAACCGAGTCCGTGGTGAGGGTGACCGGCGAGGTCCGCAGGCGGCCGGAGGGGAACGAGAACCCGAACATCGCCACCGGTGAGGTCGAGGTGGCCGCCCGGGAGATCGAGGTCCTCACGGAGTCCGACACCCCACCGTTCCCCATCGAGGACCGGGTGGAGGTGGACGAGGTGCTCCGCCTGACCTACCGGTATCTCGACCTCCGCCGTCCGGAGATGACCCGGGTCATCCGGCTCAGGCACCAGGTCATGGCCTCGATCCGGCGGTTCTTCGACGAACGCGGGTTCGTCGATGTGGAGACCCCCATGCTCACCAAGAGCACCCCCGAGGGCGCCCGCGACTTCCTGGTGCCGTCGCGGCTGCAGAAGGGGAAGGTCTACGCGCTGCCCCAATCGCCGCAGCAGTTCAAACAGCTCCTGATGGTGGCCGGGATGGACCGGTACTACCAGCTGGTGCGGTGCTTCCGGGACGAGGACCTCCGGGCCGACCGGCACTGGGAGTTCACCCAGCTCGACATGGAGATGTCCTTCCCCACCGAGGAGGACGTGTACGAGGTCCTGGAGGCCATGTTCGCCCAGGTGTGGCGGGAGGTGCTGATGGTGGGGCTGCCCACGCCGTGGCCTCGCCTCTCCTACGAGGAGGCCATGCGCCGCTACGGCAGCGACAAGCCCGACACCCGCTACGGCATGGAGCTGGCCGACTTGACCAAGGACTTCGCCTCGAGCGGCTTCCGGGCCTTCGCCTCGGTGGTGGCGAACGGCGGGGTGGTGAAGGGGTTCGCCGCACCGGGGGCCGCGGGCTGGTCACGAAAGGACCTCGACGCGCTGGTGAACGAGGCCACGTCGCGGGGAGCGGCGGGCCTGGTGTGGCTGGCCTGGTCCCGGTCGGAGGTGAGGTCGCCCGTGATCCAGCACCTCTCACCGGAGGAGCTGGGGGCCGTCGGGGCGAGGACCGGGGCCGGCGACGGCGACCTGGTGCTGCTGGTGGCCGACCGGGAGAGCCGGGTCAACGTGGCCCTGGACGGGCTGCGCCGCCTCATGGCCTCGCGGCTGGGCCTGGTCCCGGAGGGCCGGTGGAACTTCCTGTGGATCACCGACTTCCCGATGTTCGAATGGAGCGAGGAGGAGGGGAAGTGGGTGAGCGTGCACCATCCGTTCACCATGCCCGCCACCGACGACCTCACCCCCGAGACGGCCAAGGCCCGCGCCTACGACATCGTGCTGAACGGGTTCGAGCTGGGGAGCGGGAGCATCCGGATCCACCGCCCCGACCTGCAGACCCGGGTGTTCGAACAGCTCGGCATCTCCCGCGAGGAGGCGCGGGAGAAGTTCGGCCACATGCTGGAGGCGTTCGGGTACGGGGTGCCACCGCACGGAGGGTTCGCCTTCGGCATCGACCGCGTGGTGATGCTGCTGTCGGGGCACGACAACATCCGCGACGTGATCGCGTTCCCCAAGACCTCCTCGGGCCAGGAGCTGCTGACCGGCGCCCCCAGCGTGCCGTCTCCGGACCAGACGGATCTCCTGGCGATGCGCTTCGTGGAGCCGACCTAGATCCGACCGGCAAGCGGTGTTCGGCCTCCGGGAGTGGTCCGCTCGGCGAGTTGATCCTCCAGGCGGCCGGGTCTAGCATCGGCTCGGGCGGACGTCTCGGTTCGCGGAGTCGCAGAACCAGCATTCGCGATTGGGAGTCCTGCGCGGGTCAGCGGTGTAGCGCCCCGAGAGGGGCACTCTAGGCGGCCCGGGGGGCACCCACCCTGGACGAACAGGGTTCCGCGGTGATGCGAAGCGAGATGCCCGCCCCGTCTCGTCTCTCCCGGCCGGAGCCGGGCCCTCCGTCGTTCCCCTACAGTCTGCTCATGGCGGACATGCCGCTGGCCGCGAGGATGCGGCCCCGTTCGTTCGACGAGGTGGCCGGACAGCGCCACCTGCTGGGCCCGGGCAAGCCGCTCACGGTGCTGGCCGAGAGCGGCCGGCTGCCCTCGCTGATCCTGTGGGGGCCCGCCGGGAGCGGGAAGACCACCCTGGCCTACCTGCTGGGGAAGGCCGTGGGGGGAGAGATCGTGCAGCTCTCCGCCGTGTCCTCGGGGGTGGCCGACGCCCGCAAGGTCAGGGACCGCGCAAAGGGCTCGCTCATCCAGGTGGTGCTGTTCGTCGACGAGGTCCACCGGTGGAGCAAGTCGCAGCAGGACGTGCTGCTCCCCGCGGTGGAGGAGGGCACCATCACCCTCATCGGCGCCACCACGGAGAACCCCTACTTCTCGCTGGTCTCGCCCCTGCTCTCGCGGTGCCTGCTGCTCCGGCTGGAGCCTCTTTCGTCCGAGGAGGTCCGGGCGCTCCTCGACCGCGCCCTGGAGGATGCCGAACGCGGGCTGGGACGGTTCGACGTGAAGGTGACCGATGAGGCCCTGGAGCACCTGGTGACGATCGCCGCCGGCGATGCCCGGATCGCCCTGACCGGGCTGGAGGCCGCGGTGCTGGCGGCCGAGGCCCAGGGGCTGGCGGAGGTGGACCGGGCCCTGACCGAGGACGCCGTGCAGAAGAAGGCTGTGGTGTACGACCGCCAGGGCGACGCCCACTACGACGTGATCTCGGCGTTCATCAAGAGCATCCGGGGTTCGGACCCCGACGCCGCATTGTTCTGGCTGGCCCGGATGCTCGAGGCGGGCGAGGATCCTCGGTACGTCGCCCGGCGCATGGTGGTGCACGCGTCGGAGGACATCGGCCTGGCCGATCCGCGGGCCCTGCTGATCGCCACGGCGGCCGCCCACGCCGTCGAGTACGTGGGCCTGCCGGAGTGCCGGTTGAACCTGGCCCAGGCGGCCATCTACCTGGCCCGCGCGCCCAAGTCGAACAGTGTGATCGCCGCGCTGGGCAAGGCCACGGAGGATGCGGTGAGCGGTGACCCTGTGCCCCTGCACCTCAAGGAAGCCGGCCATCCGGCCCTGCGGAAGTTCGGCTACGGCAAGGACTATCGGTATCCGCACGACTTCCCGGGACACGTGGTGGAGCAGGAGTACCGTCCCACCCGGTTCGAGGGCCAGCGGTACTACGAACCCAGCGGCATGGGCGAGGAGTCCGCCGGCGAGCCGGACAAACCGGCGCCCTGAGCCGGGTATGATTCGGCGCCAACCCGACTCGTGGGGAGGGAGGCCGAACGTGGTCGCATCGATAGGGGGCATCGCCGGGATCGTGGCGGCCGTGGCGTGGGCCGTGATGGTGGTCGTGCTGATCGTGGTCTTCCTGAGCCTGACCCGGGTTCTCGAGTCGACGAAGATGCTGATCGACGGCATCAGACAGGAGACGGTGCCGCTGTTGAACGAGGTCACGGGCACCGTGACCGGGGTGAACAAGGAGCTCGACCGGGTCGACGGGATGGTCGAGTCGGCCGGAACCATCGTGAAGAACGTCGAGCGCATCAGCACCGTGGTGGAGCAGACCGTGTCGAGCCCGCTGATCAAGGTCGCCGCCTTCGGCGCGGGCCTCGCCCGGGCGATGCGCAAGCTGGGCAAGAAGAAGGAGTGACCGCGGGGTGCGACGGGTGTTCTGGCTGGCGGTCGGCCTCGGGGTCGGGGTCACCGTCGCGGTGGTGGCCACCCGGTGGGCCAGGCGCACCGCGGACGAGCTCCCTGCCGCCGTGGGCCGCCACGCCGTGGCCACCGGGCGCGACGTCGGCCGGCTCCTCAAGGAGGCGGCGGACGAGTTCCGCGCCGGCATGACCGAGAAGGAAGCCGAGATCCGGGCCACCCTGGGCGAATGAGCCCGCTTCCATGAGCGGCCCGCTGGAGGGCCTTCGCGTCCTCGACCTGACCCGCCTCCTCCCCGGCGGCTACTGCACGTTGCTCCTGTCGGATCTCGGCGCCGACGTGGTCAAGGTCGAGGAGCCCGGGCGGGGCGACTACATCCGGTGGAACCCGCCGCTGGTCGACGGCATGAGCGGGGCGCACCACGCCCTCAACCGGGGCAAGCGTTCGATCACCCTGAACCTGAAGGCGCCGGAGGGTCCCGGCCTGCTGCAGAGGCTGGCCGAGCGGGCCGACGTGCTGGTGGAGAGCTTTCGGCCCGGGGTCATGGACCGACTCGGGGTGGGGTTCGACGTCCTGGCCGAACGCAACCCGCGCCTGGTGTATTGCGCCATCACGGGCTATGGGCAGGACGGTCCGTATCGCGACAAGGTGGGGCACGACATCAACTACACGGGCTACGCGGGGGCCCTGTGGCTGGGCGGGCCCTCGGGCACGGAGCCCCGGCTGCCGGGGGTGCAGGTGGGGGACCTGGGCGGAGGGGGCCTGCCGGCCTGCGTGGGGATCCTCTCGGCGCTGATCGAACGGGACCGAACGGGCCGGGGGAGGTTCGTCGACGTGTCGATGCTCGACGGCATCGTCTCATGGCTCTCGCTCCACCTGGGGAACCACCTGGCCGACCCCGAGATGCTGGCCCACGCCCGTCCGCTCTCGGGCGACTTCGCGTGCTACCGCGTGTACCGGGCCGGCGACGGCAGGTTCCTCACCGTGGGGGCGCTGGAGCCCCAGTTCTGGCGGGCCCTGTGCGAGACCCTGGGATGCCCAGAGCTGATCGACGAGCAGTTCGCCCCGTCGCCCCGGCAGGCCGAGATGGCCGCCGCGCTGCAGGCGGTGTTCGAGACCAGGACCCGCGACGAATGGGTCGAGGCGTTCGCCTCCGTCGCGGCGTGCGTGGGCCCGGTGAACGACCTGACCGAGGCGCTGGCCGACGCCCAGATTCGGCACCGCGGCATGATCGCGACAGCGGGCGGCCGGGAGGTCGGCCCCGCGCCGCCGCTGAGATTCGAACCCGCGCCCGCCGAGTACCGTCGCGCTCCTGCCCTCGGCGAGCACACCGAGGAGATGCTGGGCGAGGCGGGCCTCTCCCCCGAGGAGTGGGCGGGACTGAGATCCAGGGGGGTGGTGTGAACATGGCGAACGACGACCCGACCGGGGAGGTCACCGACCTCCTCCAGCAGCTCATCCGGAACGCCTGCGTCAACGACGGCACCAGGGACTCGGGCGGGGAGTCCCGCAACGCCGAGCTCCTGCGCGACTACCTCGAAGGCACCGGCGCCGACTTCCAGACCTACGAGCCGGTCCCCGGCCGGGCCAGCCTGGTGGCTCGACTCGAAGGCAGCGACCCGACCGCGCCGAGCCTGTTGCTGATGGGCCACACCGACGTGGTGCCGGTGAACGCCGAACGATGGCGGGAGGATCCCTTCGGGGGCGACCTCATCGACGGCGAGGTGTGGGGGCGGGGCGCGGTGGACATGCTGAACCTCACCTCCTCGATGGCGGTGGCCTTCAAACGCCTTGCCGCGCAGGGCTTTCGGCCGAAGGGACGCCTGACCTACCTCGCTGTGGCCGACGAAGAGGCCCTGGGAACCCACGGGGCAGACTGGCTGGTGGAGCACGAACCCGAGGCGGTCATGGCCGACTTCGTGGTCACCGAGTCGGGCGGCTTCCGCATGCCGCTGCCGTCCGAGACCGGCCCCAAGCTCCCCATCCTGGTGGGGGAGAAGGGGGCGTTCTGGCGGCGCATCCGAGTGAGTGGCACCCCCGGGCACGGCTCGATGCCCTACCGGACCGACAACGCCCTGGTGAAGGCGGCCGAGGTGGTCGGACGGATCCACCGGTACCGCCCCGAGACGCAGGTCCTCGAGCTGTGGCGGCGGTTCGTGGAGGGGGCCGAGCTCCCGGAGCAGATGACCGCGATGCTGCTCGACCCCGACCGGGTGGAGGCCTTGACCGAGTCGTTCCCCGACCTGGGCATGGCCCGGATGGTCCACGCCGCCACGCACACCACGTTCGCTCCCACCGTCATGCACGGGGGGGTCAAGACGAACGTGATCCCGGATACCGTGGACCTCGACCTGGACATCCGAACCCTCCCCGGCCAGACCGCCGAGGACGTCACGGCCATGCTCCGAGAGGCCCTGGGAGACCTGTTCGACGAGGTGAGCATCCTGGCCACCACCGACGACGAGGCCACCGCCTCGGCCGTCGACACGCCCCTGTGGGAGAGCCTCTCGCGGGTGACCGGCCGGCTCGTCCCCGGGGCCAGGACGATCCCGTTCCTGCTGGTGGGGGCCACGGACGCCCGCTTCTTCCGCCGCAAGGGCGTCACCGCCTACGGCTACGGGCTGTTCAGCGAGCGCATCTCGTTCGCCGACTTCGCCTCGATGTTCCACGGGGACGACGAACGGGTGGACGTCGACTCGCTCCGGCTGTCCACGGAGCTGTGGGAGGGCCTGGCCCGCGACCTCCTGGGCTGACCCCAAAACCGGTCCGGAGGCCAGGGGGCAGGCCGGTAGACTGGCCCGCAGCATGCGCACCGGCGAGATCCGTCGTCGTTTCGTGGACTTCTTCGCCCAGCGGGGGCACCGCCTGGTGCCCTCGTCGTCGCTGATCCCGAACGACCCCACGCTGCTGTTGACGAACGCCGGCATGAACCAGTTCAAGCCCTACTTCCTGGGGCTGGAGCAGCCGCCCCATCCCCGGGCCGTCTCGGTGCAGAAGGTGTTCCGGGCCAGCGACATCGAGAACGTCGGCCACACCGACCGGCACCTCACGTTCTTCGAGATGCTCGGCAACTTCTCGTTCGGCGACTACTTCAAGGGCGAGGCCGCCCGGTGGGCCTACGAGCTGGTCACCGAGGGCTACGGGGTCGACCCGGAGCGGTTGTGGGTCACCGTGTTCGAGACCGACGACGAGGCCTTCGACATCTGGTCGGATGAGGTGGGCGTGCCCCGGGACCGGATCGTGCGGCGGGGGCGGGAGGACAACTTCTGGTGGATGCACGTGGCCGGGCCGGCCGGG
>Ga0137378_10000610_pt1 | contig 28046 bp, 24 predicted proteins | sample SagtaG_21_FD_104813 | JGI IMG/M metagenome (GOLD analysis project Ga0137378, IMG submission 104813) | Vadose zone soil microbial communities from Sagehorn Ranch, Mendocino, California, USA - Sage2_L_60_16 metaG | ecosystem: Environmental > Terrestrial > Soil > Vadose zone | place: USA... | reverse complement strand
TCAAGATGAGATGTAACGTTTTCTTGTTCGGTAACGTTACATCTCTCACTACTACTGTGCTTACTTTCCAGACACGAATTTCAATGTGATTGGGCTCGATCTTCTTTCCTTACTCCCCATAATAGACATTTTCGCCTGTTTTTTCGTTGAGTGGCTCATTGTTCACGCTCAACAATATCGGTATGGTATACTGCTAACGGCACAAAAAAACAGATGAAAAAACAGAAACAGGCGAAAAAACGCGAGGAGGACACGTATGGCATCCCTGACAATAGATGCCTTACTGGAATTGTGGTTGGCTGATTTACGAGCCAACGACCTTGCACCTGGAACTGTGCGACGGTATAAGAGCGCCGTCGAGAGTTTTCTCGCCTGGTACGATAAAGAAGAACAGCGGTGCCTCACCCCCGAACAGCTTTCGCCAATTACGCTGATTGGGTACCGCAATTTTCTGCAGCGCACCCAGCAGCGGGCCACTAGTACAGCTTGGCATAAATACTCCCATGGTTTATATGGTTAAGGCCTTGCCCTGGTAGGTCCATTTGAAGGGTTTGGCCATCGTGCGGTTGTAGTACTCGATGAAAGCCAACACTCTGGCCTGCAAGTCTTCCACGCCGGTGAAGGAGCCACGTTTGAGCAACTTGCGCACCAGGATGCTGAGCCAGATTTCAATCTGGTTGAGCCACGAGCTATGCTTGGGCGTGTAATGAAACACGACGGTATGGCTAGCATCACTCAAGAACGCGGCGCGACTGGCCATCGAAGCCAGGATACCGCTTTCGCCTTTCACCCCCAATTCCTCTGGCACGCCTGAGAGATCGGCGACCCAACGCACCAGCGATTCGGACTGGTGGGTATTGAGTTGATCACACACCAGATGCCACCGTGTCGCCTTGGGATCGGTCGCCACTACTGCTTGCACATGAGCCAGAAAATCCGCCTCGGTGCGTGTGGGGCCGCAATGGGGAGCCACTAGCTTTCCGCTGGCGACATCCCGACTCAAGATGAAAGTGCGTGTGCCATGACGTAGATATTCAAATTCGCGTCGCTCCACTTTTCCCGCAGCCAGAGGCAATCCTGGGTGCTTGCGCTCCAAGGCCTGCACGCCTGTTAGTTCATCGGTACTGATGGTGCGTTCGCCCTGCTCAGCCAACTGGGGGGCCTCTTGATAGACCTGACAGATGGCCACGATGGTTTCTTCGCGATGCGGATCAGCAGGTGGCGTGAGCCAATAGCGGATCAGATACGGTTGGAGATCCCCCTTTTTAACACCCGAGCCGCATGTCGTGGGGAGATCTCTTTGAGGATGCCGCGTCGCATCACTTCGTCGGCGATTTCGCGTCCGGTCCACTGGCTGATCGGGCGCTCTTTTGGCTGCTCGCAGGCCAGGGCGACGATCTGGCACGTTTGCTCGGCGCTGATCTCTGACGGTCGTCCCGGACGTGGCACATCCGTGAGGCGTTCACTCACCGACAGTTCTGAGAGAGGCACCGCTTGCAAGCCAATCCAGCGCATGCGCCAACTGCGCACCGTATCCACGCTGACTCCCACCTCCCTGGCAATCTCGGCGTTTCTTTTCCCCTCTGCTGCTGCCAGGATCATGCGTCCTCGTTTGGCCAGTTGTTGGGGCGTACGATATCGCCGCACAAGCTCCTCGAGATCTGTTCGTTCTTGCTCGCTTAACGTCAACTCCGCTGGTTTTGGCCCTTTTTGCATTTCTTCTTCTCTTTCGCTTTCCTCTGGTTCCTCCTATTCTACCACAGAGCTATTTTAGCCGCAATGTACTAGTACCGTGAACGGACATATCAGCGCATTGAGGACCTGGTGCGCCTGGCTGACCGTAGAGTGCTATCTCGATGTGAACCCGGCCAAACGCATCAAGCTGGTCGGGCGTCAAGAGGCGTCGTCGCGAGAGGGGCTGTCTCCCACCCAGGTCAACGCCCTCCTCCGCCAGGTGCAGTCTTCTCGCGATGCCGTGCGGAACTATGCCGTCGTGCAGGTTCTCCTGCAGACCGGGATGCGACTGGATGAGTGTAGTCAACTGACACTGGCAGACATTGAGTTTGGTGAGCGCAGCGGGCGCGCCACTATCCGATCTGGCAAGGGCAATAAGGCTCGCACAGTCCCGCTCAATGCCTCGGCCAGGGCAGCGCTTGCCGAATCCCTGGCGCCTCGTTTTGGCTGCGATCCGACAGTCAAAGCCGTTGCCGCGGCTTGGCCACGATTGCCGTCGCAGGAGCGATCGGCTCCTCTCTGGCGCAGCCAGAAAGGTGGGACCCTCACCACATCTGCCATGCGCCAGATGCTGGATATCGTCGTGCGTGGTGCGGCGGCTCGCGGGTTGGTGCCAGCCAACACGAGCGCGCATACATTGCGACATACCTTCGCGCGTAATTACTTAGCTGAGAATCCTGGAGACGTAGTTGGCCTCGCGTCACTGCTGGGACACACCTCCCTTGATACCACCAGGCTTTATAGCCAACCAACCCTTGAGCACCTCGCAAAACGTGTGGAGCAACTCAGTCAAAATGCCTATACGGGTTGAGCCATCTTAACCTCAAAGCGGTATTTAAGTCCTAGATTGTACGATTCTAGACCCAGACCTTTCAGCATGTCTGCTATGATAATCTGAAGGGTTGAGAGCGCTGGGCAGAGCGAATGTTCATTTCAGAAGCCGCATTTAGTTCCCCCAACTTATGTTGCTCATATTTCCCTCGGTCTCAATAGTGGAGCCAACAGATAACTATTCGCCTCGTTATACTTTAGAGTTTCCGGTTTCATTAGTTCACCGCTATTATATAGATAGGGGGTAGAAAATGGAGGAGTGGGGCGTTGCAGTCTGATATCGATGAGAAAATTGGGGAAGCCCGGGCGAGCGTACAGGTTCAGCCACTCACACACTGTAACAGCGCGGGAGAGGTGTATCAATGTACCGCAGCCGTTCACGTACAGATCGAAGCTGGGCTGACGTTGACTTCCTCCCAGCTGGTAGAGCGAGCGCGGATTGCCGACTATCATTCGCCAGATTATTTCCGGGAGGAGTGTTTAGTTTACCTGATCCGTGAGTTTCGCAGGCGGGGTGATGAGCGCATTGTCAACGACCTTTCTGAGATTTTGATCAGTCGTTGTAGGAACATGATTTACGGAAGATTGCAGGCGCTGGGTCTGCAGTCCATCGATGACGCATTCGACGACGTTATACTGGATTTGTTCGCCCCCATTGTGGATCTGAGGAGCGACCGCGGCGATTTTTTGCAGGTACGATTTGGGCTGGCTCTTCAGAAACTGATCATCGGTGTGTATAATCTGCATGTCAGAAGAATTAAAGCAACGCAGAATACTGTCCCGCTCTCGTCTATCGCTGGTTATGAATCGGAGGGAGATGATGACGTTCGAAATAGTGTCCCGCTAAATGATGTGGCCGACCTTTCGATTTCCATGGAGCAACGCATGTTGTATCAAGAGGGGCTGAGTAGTCTCAAGGAACCCTATCGGACTGCTTTCATCCTGCGTCACTATGAGGGGTGGCAAATCGATGCGAAGGATTCTTCTGTACCAACTCTCAGCCGCTATTTCAAAAAGTCTCGACGCACCCTTCAGACATGGTTGACTCACGCAGAGGAGATGTTAGAACACTGGAGAGAAGGGCAACATGAACCAGAACAATGAGCGAGCGTCATTGGACGACGTTTTGAACGCCTATGCCATCTCTGACCCGGGTCCAAGTTATGTGTCGCTTCCGGAATGGATACGCCGTTTCCCCTACTACGAGCGGGAACTCGCCGATTTTACTGCTGATTGGGCGCTTGTTACTTGGCTTCCAACCCCCGTGGCCAATCAGAGCGTTGACGAGGATACCCTAGTCCCCCGCGGGATGGGTATTGTGCAGAATATTCTGCATGCGCACGCTCCAAAGGAGATGACTCCGTTGAAAGGGATTGTGCAAGAGGGCAATCAGCTCGGCCTATCTATCCAGCGGCTGGCGGAGCGCGCCCAGATGAGTCTTGCGCTGGTGAGAAAGCTGGACCTCCGACGGATACGTTTTTCTACTATTCCCGTTCAGGCGATCGAGTCGCTCGCATACGCCATCCAGCGTGGAAGTTCGGCTGTTGCCGACTACCTTCAGGGCGCACCCACCCTTCCGCAAGGTGCTAGCTATCGAGCAGAACAGGCTCCCGCCCTGACAGAGCCGGAGGACTTCTTCGAGGCAGTCCGCAGCGACATAGCGATGTCGGAAGAGCTACGCGAGCGCTGGCTCTCATTCGCCTCACCTGACAACCGCTAAGGATATCACACATATGGATCACTGGGAACAAATCAGAAGCCAGGCGAGGGCACAACATGCCTGTATACGCGCGGTCGCTTCCGGTGAAGTATCAGCTCAGGCTTTACTAGAAGCGGCAGCGCGCAGCACCGACATTCAGATGGTGCCAGTTCACGCAGGAGACTCGTTGCTCAATGGTGGCGAAGCGGTCCTGGACCGGGAAATCAATGTCATCTGGTTCAACGCAGACATCGAGCCGCTGCTGTCCAGATTTTATATTGCCCATGAATATGCTCATTATTGGCTGCACAATATCTCTGCAATTTGTGGACAAACCGATGTTGATGCCCTGACCGGTGAAGCGCCGTTGCCGACCGGCGTGCAGCTTGTAGAAGGGTACAGTCCGGAGGAGCGGAGAGAACGCGAGGCGAACGTCTACGCGCGCGAGTTTCTCCTCCCGACTGATCCCCTGCGCCAGTGGTACCTGTCTGAAGAACTCGGGGCGACCGAAATCGCTTCCCGAGTCGGGGTACCCGAGGCCATAGTCCTGCACCAGTTGGCGCGGCCCCTCCTGGTGCCAGTGCTTGGTAATGACAATCAGTCTGAAAATGGCGACGCGCTAATCCTCGACGCGAGCCAGCAGGAGGCTGCGTATGCGGAGCGGGGACCACTGCTCGTTGAGGCAGGACCAGGTACCGGAAAGACGCAGACGCTGGTTGGGAGAATCGCGTTCCTTTTGGAAAAAGGAGTCAACCCCTCCTCGGTCCTGGCGCTGACCTTCTCGAACAAAGCGGCTGAGGAGATGCGCACACGGATTGGCCAGGTTGCGCCAGAGCCGGCTCAACGCCTCTGGATGGGCACCTTCCATGCCTTTGGTCTCGAACTGTTGCGCAGGTTCGGCGCACACCTCGGTTTGCCATCCAGGCCACAGGTACTCGAGCCGATCGACGCATTGTTTGTGCTCGAGCATCTGCTACCCTCCCTCCAACTCGACTATTACCAGGATCACTACGAGCCTACCAGGTACCTGCGCGACCTGTTGGACGCCATCTCGCGTGCTAAGGATGAACTCGTTGGGCCCACAGACTACCTCGCGTTTGCCGAGCAGATGCTCGAGAACGCCACGGAGGAGGGGGAGCAGGAAGCCGCAGAAAAGGCCCTGGAGGTGGCGCGGGTCTACGCCCGCTACCAGGAGTATCTCGAACAACATCAGCTGCTCGATTTCGGCGATCTCATCTTTCGATCCGTAATCTTGCTGAGGTCGCACTCGGCCGTCAGAACGTCCATCCGCCAGACCTACACCCATGTGCTGGTCGATGAGTACCAGGATGTAAATCGCGCGAGCGGATTGCTTTTGCGCGAAATAGCAAGCTCCGGCGAGGGGCTGTGGGTCGTCGGCGATATCCGGCAGGCAATCTACCGCTTTCGCGGCGCTGCTCCAGACAATATGCGCTTGTTTGCCGATGACTTTCCGGGTGCCCAGACGCGATCGCTCAGGCGCAATTACCGCTCGCAGCCCGCAATTGTCGGCGTCTTCACAGCACTTGCACTCCGTATGCGGACAACCAAGGCTGGGGGAACAGCCTATACTCCCTCGGAAGTGGAGCGCCCTGGCAACGACGGAAACGTGGTACGGTTGGTAGCGGAAAACGCCGCAGCCGAAGGGGCGGCGATCGCCCAGGAGGTGGTTCGGCGCCGGACGGCAGGCATCCCGTACCGTGACCAGGCGGTCCTCTGCCGATCGCACGCTGCCCTCGCTCGCATCGCCACCTATTTGGAAACAGCCGGGGTGCCAGTGCTGTACCTGGGAGACCTGTTCGAGCGGGCTGAGATGCGCGACCTGCTGGCGCTCCTCTCACTCGCGAGTGGGGATGAACGTGGGCTCGTCCGCGTGGCCCACTTTGCCCAGTACCAGATCCCGCTTGCCGATGTGCAGGCGCTACTCGGCCTTGCACGCGAACACAATGTCCCCTTTCCCCGCGCCCTTACGTTGGCTGGGGGAGCCCAATCTCTCACCGAGCAGGGGAAGCGCGGGCTAGCGTTACTGGAACAGCACCTCGATGGTCTCTGTTACGGCATGAGTGCCTGGAGCATGCTCGCGAGGTACCTGTTCGCGCATAGCCAGTATTTGCGCTCGCTTTTGTTGGACACCTCGGTATCGGGACAACAACGGCGGCTAGCTATTTTTCAGTTTCTCCAGTTTGCCCACGAACAGGGATTGAAAATGTCCGAGGGCAGGGGAGACCCGAAACGCGCATTCCTTGAGTATGTGAGGCGCCTGGAGATCTTCGGCGAGGACAGGCAGTTTCGGCAGTTCCCGGAATGGGCTATGCAACTGGACGGCGTCCGGCTGCTCACGATTCACGCCAGTAAGGGACTGGAGTTTGCCGCAGTGTACTTGCCTGGCCTGAATCGGGGGATATTCCCAGCGAACCGACAGTGGCGACCCTGCCCTCCCCCCGTGGGAATGCTTAGCCGCGACGAACACGACGAGCACGACGAGGAGGAAGAGTGCCTCTTTTTCGTGGCGCTTTCTCGCGCACGCGATGTCCTCTGCCTTTCGAACGCGCGCCGCAATGGCAATCGCAATAGCGCTCCCTCAGAGTTGCTCACCCTGGTGGAAAGCTGTCTGCCGGCTCCGGTCGACCACGGGTGCCTACCCGATGAGCGTCACGAGGCTCTAAACGTTTCCGCTGTCAATCCTCCGCCCGGCATACTACCGGTATTCGATGTCGAGCCGCTCGACCAGTATCTTCGCTGCCCTCGTCAGTACTACTATCAGCGCGTCCTCGAACTACGTGGAAGGCGTTTGGACTCGGGCTACGTGCAGTTCCACCAGTGCGTCTATAGTGTGTTGTCCTGGTTGCAGGATCAGCGAACGCTGGGGCAGCTGGTCCGTGAAGAGGATGCCCGCACGCAGTTGGCAGTGGTATGGGAGGAGAAAGGCCCACGGGATCACCCATACGAGTCGATGTACCGACAGCAGGCGGCATTACTCGTGGCGAGGGCCGTCAAGTGGGCCACGGCGACAGAATCACACATCGCCCAAGAGGCCTGGGAAGTTCCCTTGCTATATGGCCGCGTCCGGTTTACGCCCGATATGATCGAGTTGGCTGATCACGACACAAATCCTTCGGTCGTCGTACGGCGGCTGCGCACAGGGCGCGTCGGCTCAAGCGAGCGCGAGAAAAACATCTACGCACTGTACCATCAGGGGGCCGAACAGGCCTTCCCCACGGCGAAGCGCAAGATACAGGTCATCTCCCTCTCAGGCGACAAGGTGGGGGAAATACCTTTGAGTCAGAAGGTGGTGGCGTCTCGACTGAGCCGATATGATGCAGCGATGGCCGGCATCCTGGGTGCGGACTTTCCGGCCCGGCCCCAGGAGCGAGAGTGCCCGCACTGCCCCTATTACTTTATCTGCCCGGTTGGCGAAGAAGCCTGAGCAACCTGGCGCAAGCATTTTTCAAGAAACCTGCCCGCAAATTTCCGGTTTTCGGCGGCTGCATCTATTGATGAAATAGAGAGCATTCTGAGTTTGTACTCAGCCCTTCAAAATCTATCAAACGCCCGATTGGGCGAGAAGGATGTATCATGTCCGAAATCGAAATTTTTGTACAGGGGGAAGGAATCCCCGAAATCATTCTGCTCCGTGTCCCCGTCAACGGCACTGTGCGGGATATCCTCAGGAGCGCTGAGACACAGGGAGTCCGCATCGCCGAAGACGAGCGTTCCCTGATTATCCTCATCGAGGATCAGGAGACGGAACTCTCCCCCGATCTTTCGCTTGAGGAGGCCCATATTGGCCACCGGAGTCGCGTGCATATCCATCGCTGCCACCGGATCGAGGTCACCGTTAACTTCAATGCCGCGCATAAAACCCACGCATTTCCTCCCTCAGCTACCGTCGAGCGCGTGAAGCGTTGGGCCGTCGGACCAGAGCCAGAGGGCTTCGGCCTGCACGGCGTCGACGCAACAGAGCACCTTCTGCAACTCTGTCACTCGACAACGCGGCCCGATGAGGATACCCATATCGGGTCGCTGGTCACCTTTTCAGACTGCGGACTGTGCTTCGACCTCGTTCCCAAGGTGCGTGTGGAGGGTTAGGAATGCAGCCAGATGAGCAGGTTTTTCGCTCACATGTTAAGGCGGGGCCGTTCCAAAGTGGAGTGGATCGGAGCCGCTGGCGGCTCCTTTCCATAGAGTGGCCCTACGTCCTCATAGCGATCAGTGCAGCAGCGCGGGAGCGCTCCCCAGACGAGTATGCTCTTCGTTTCGAGTGCAGCAATTATCCACAGACCGCGCCAACCGCGCAGCCGTGGGATGTTGAGCGCGGTCTGCCTCTCGAGCCGCGATGCTGGCCAGCCGGTAGAAGTCGCGTTCAGCTCGCGTTTAATCCCGCCTGGAACAGTGGACACTGCCTTTACCTGCCTTGCGACCGGCTTGCGATTGTGGGACACGACGCCTGGCGCGACCAGCATCCTACCATGATCTGGTCATCGGCCAGCAATATAACCTTGTACCTGAGGATAGTGCATGATTTACTCAATTCGAGCGAATATACGGGAATGCGTAGCGCCTGACCATCGCCTGAGCTGTTCTTCCAGGCGGTGGCGCAGACTCCTCCACGAGCTAGCGCGGCGTGGAGGAGGGCATCGTGAAAGTGGCGCGTTCCTGTTGGGGAAGCGCCTTGCCGGTCGGCGCGTGATCCACGGTTTCATCTGCTACGATGACCTCGATCCGCACTGCCTAGACAGCGGGATTGTGGTGTTCGACGGAGCCGGGTACGGTCCGCTCTGGCAGCATTGTCGCAAGGCCCGGCTGGAGGTTGTGGCTGACGTGCATACCCACGGAGGGCTGGCGCTGCAGAGCACGGCTGATCGGGATCACCCCATGATTGCCATGCCCGGTCACGTCGCGCTGATTGTGCCAGGATTTGCCCAGCGTTTGGTCGGTGCCCGGGAACTGGGCGTGTACGAGTATCTGGGGGATCATCATTGGCAGAGCTATGATGGGAGAGCCGCCAGCCGTTTCTTTTATATAGGACTTTGGGGGTAACTCATGGAGGAACAAAACCCTGGCAATGCCCTGCATCGTACCATCAAGCTTGCTTTGGACACGGGAGAGGCGTCGAGTGTCGAGGATGCCGTGCGACTGTTCGAGGGATATCGCCTTCTACTGGAGGTAGGACCTGATGTTGCCTACTCTCCAACGCTGCAGGCAGCCCTCCTTACCGCCGTGAACACTGGCCGCCGTTGTTTCCTTGGCGGCGTTCAGGTCGTAGGCGATCTGGATGTCGCACTGCGCGTTCCGTGGCGACGCTGCTGTACGCTGGCCGACGCCATCATCGATTTGCAGGGGAAGCTCGCCGCGACAGTCGATCCTACGCTGCCGCGTATTGCTTTTGGCAACATTAGGAACCCCGCTGGTGGCAGCCCATTTGCCGTGCGGGCTACCTTCGAGGGGTGGGCCGGAGGCGTCATTCCCCTCGAAGAGTCCCACCGGCTCCCCGAGCAGCAAGAATTCACGCCGTCCGGCGTCCTTGCCGGAGCGCTTTCAGTGTCGGAGGCTTTCCAGTTCGTCCGCAGGAGCAATGCCCAGGCCGGACGGAGAGCGGTCGGCCTTTCCCTCTGGCGACCAGAGGAGGGAATCTCCTGGCAAGAGCAGTCGGCCTATGGACCTCAACTCCGTATTCTGCCCTCGCGACTCTGGGTGATCGGCCTTGGCCACCTGGGACAGGCGTATCTTTGGACACTGGGTCTACTGCCATTTGCCCAGCCCGAAGAGGTGCAACTCGTCTTACAAGACTTTGACGCTCTCGTACCTGCCAACGACAGTACCTCCCTGCTGACGAAACGGGCCGTTCTGGGACAGAAGAAAACGCGGGCGATGGCTAACTGGTGCGAAGAGCGGGGTTTTCAGACCGCTATATACGAGAGCCGTTTTCGGGATAATTTCCAGGTGGATGACGATGACCCGGGGATCGCGCTGTGTGGAATCGATAACACGCTAGGACGCGCAGCCCTTGAAGAAGTCGGGTTCCGCCGAGTCATCGAGGCCGGCCTTGGACGGGGAACAGAGGAATACCTGGCCTTTCAGGTCCACACCTTTCCTGCCGGTCGATCGGCGCGTGATCGCTGGGGAGGATTCACCGAAGGAGGTGCCGCTGAGACCACACATCACCTTCCGGCCTATCAATCCCTCGCAGCAGCAGGACTCGATCAATGTGGGCTGACGACACTGGCGGGCCGCTCTGTCGGTGCCTCGTTCGTCGGCGCGGCGACCGCCACAATCGTGATCGCGGAACTCCTGCGCACGGTCATGGGGGAGCATCGCTATGAAGTAATCGATGGAACTCTCCGCTCGCTGAAGTATCGGCAGGCAATACGATATCAGGGGCCGGACGACCCATTTAACCCTGGCTACACAACGATGCTCGCGAGGCGTTGAACGACAATAGTTTCCTGGCTGGCACCAAGGCCTAGAACTGCCTGTGAACTATATAGCCCAAACGGGGGGGTAAATTCTTTATGAGAAAATAGGGCCACTCAACGGGCGAAGGCGTACCCTTCGCAAGCCTGTCGAGTCGAACTGGCTTTCACTCAGATGAAAGGATCAACGTATGAAAAATCCATCGAACAGCGCCCTGCTGACAGTCATCGCGTTGGGTCTGCTAGCATATCACGCCTGGGTTATCACCGACGATGTCCGGGCGGTCATTCAGGACCCCAACCAGGCCAATAAACCAGGTGAAGTCCTTAAGCTGGCCTTAGACCTGACCCGCTACCTCAGGTAGGTGAAGGCAGCCGCTGTATGCTTTCTGTCCTGCTGACCAACAGTTCTAGCAGGATAGAAAGCATCTGCCCCTGCTACACCTCCGCCAAGTAGACCCTATGCTGGCTACTTAGTATGTCCGTTCCAAAAAAAGCGGTAATGATGGCTCAACCAGTCCTTTTTCATTGCCATCTTCGTATCTGATAGGTGTCGTTAGGATTCCCCGTATGACTATTTACTTCCTGAATTTGGAACGGACATGCTAAATAGCCAGCACAGGAGAACGAGAGCGATGTTTCCCATCAAGCCACTTTGCAAGTTAAGACGAGGGAATAAGTGACTCGCCAAGCGTGTTTCTATTAATGTATGACATCACAAAGAAATTGGATCGCTTCTGTGGGAAAAGGTTTCTCCGAGCAACAATGGGTAGAGAGATGTTCACACAGGAGGAAAGACACATGAGACTATATGTAGGGGGTCTCCCGTATCAAACGACCGAGCAAGATCTGGTTGATCTGTTTGCACAGGTCGGACAGGTCACGGATGCCTCGGTCATCACGGATCGTGAGACAGGACGAAGCAAAGGGTTTGGCTTTGTCGAAATGAGTACCACCCAGCAAGCACAATCCGCCATTGAGCGGCTGAATGGAACCCTTCTCGGCAATCGGACGATTACTGTCAACGAGGCGCGTGAGCGCCAGGCGGCAGGAAGCAGAGGATTCCAAGGAAGAGAACGGTATTCCAACACCAGCTATCGCAGCGAACGCTACTAACTTCCACCATCCGGGAGCAGGAAGCGTTCAGATCACAAAGAAGGCTGGCCCATGGGCTGGCCTTCTTTGTTTTGTTTTTCCTCTACTTGAAGCTGTGCCCAGCAGTGACCCTCTTGCCGCATGCACTCTATATCTCTTATGAGATGAGTTGCTTGTTTCTCCGAGCCTGAGTATCGAATTGAGCTACAGTATCAGTAACAGTAAGAGAAACAACGATGAGAACCAAAAACGAGAAGCAGACATCGCATTCGGACTTTTCTACCTGTCCTGGCTACTTCGGATATCTGTTCCAAAAAGAGCGATACTCTTGGCCCAGGCGTTCTTTTCGTTATTATTCACCTTGTACTGGCTACCCGGGACATCCGTCCGAAAAACTCGCCGTTTTCTGAGGACGGATGTCCCGGGTAGCCAGTACAAGGAGTTTTAGGCACGTAATCCCTGGCTTCATCTCCTCGAAATTGTAAGACTTTATTTGACGCCTACATCTTTGGCCTGACGACCCTTTACTTGAGACAGCAGAGAAAAGGGGAGGCAGAAGCGCTGAACCAACAAGCCCTGTCCATTTTCGAGCAAAGTCTCGGATCAACCCACCTGCTACCATGAAGATGCAGCGTGACTACACCTCGTGTTTGGATTGAGTGGATTGAGTACACCAGCCAGGTTCTCCCCTTTTCTGTTCCTCTGGATACAGAGCCTTTTCATCGTGATTTGGCGATGGCAATCAGGTCGGCCAACATCCCCTGGCCTGCCTGAAAGCGTCCCGCTCCAGGTCCAATCACTGTCACCTCGGCGGGGGTATCAGTTTGGATGACGATCGCATTGAGGAGCCCATCAATCCGAGCCAGCGGATCGCTTAGTGGGAGTGCTTGTGGCTCAACACGGGCTTCCAAGCGAGTCGGAATGGACCCGCTATTGGCTGTTGCCCGTGAGACCTCCGTTCCATCCGCTGAGAGGAGACGCAAGGAGGAAACGTGTTTGATGCATTTGCCCTGATCAAGAGCCTGTTGCATCTGCTCTCTGGTGAGCGTCGTGATGCCACGCCGCACGACTTGCTCCGGGGTGAGCGCACGACCAAACGCGACGGTTGCCAGAATAAGTGTTTTTGCGACTGCATCATCGCCCTCCACATCATCCGTTGGGTCGGATTCGGCATAGCCCAGCGCCTGCTTCTGCATAGGTTCGGCCCAGCGCCATAGCACTCAGGATGGAGTTCACTGTGCCATTGAGGACGCCACGGATGGCCCGGATGTTCGTTCCTGCCATCCCCTCACGAATGGTACTGAGGACGGGCGTCCCCGACATCACGGTTGACTCCATGCGCAACTGAACCGCCTGCGCTCGTGCCAGGGAGAGGAGGTCCAACCCGGCCAGGGCCATGGGACCCTTGCTCGCGGTCACCACGTGCATGCCGTGAGCCAGCGCCGCGCGAATATAGCTCAGGCCCGGTTCTCCACTGCGCAGAGTCGCTCCGGTTGCCTCAGCCAGGACATCCCCCCCAGTTGCCTGCAATCCCTCCAAGATGTTCGCCCAATGAGTCGCTCCTGGATAGACCGTGAGAGGCTGGCGGGTGTCTGCCAGTTCGAGTAAGGTCGGAATATCCAGCCCGTCGCCACGGTAGATAAAGCCGTGATGAGCTGTAGCAACACTGACAATGGTCATGACCACATCAAGCTCTTGTTGCAACCATGCTTGTCGAAGATGCAAAGCCTCGGCTAGCCATCGGCCGACGGTACCAAATCCCAGAAGAGAAAGACGAAGCTGTTTCATATGGTTGCTTGCTCCCTGGCCCCAACGGTAGCCTTCTTTACGCGATACACTCCCTGGCGAAGCGGCGAAGAGCCTCCAGATTGGTCCCATCGACAAAACGCAGCACCAACTCCTGCACGCCTGCTTCTTCATAGGCAGTCAGACGCTGACGAATCGTCTCAGGGCTGCCGATCAGAGCAGTGGTCACTTTGGTGCCAATCCTGGCTTTGCGTTCGGCAGGAAGCAAAGCCCTCGCCTGCTCATCGCTGTCAGCCATGAGACAGAAGGTGGTGGACGTGCGATGAATACTCTCGTACTCACGTCCCACCGTCTCGCAATGCTGTTTGAGTACGGCCAACTTCTGTCTCACAGTGGCAGGATCATCACCGACGTTGCAGGCATCGGCGTATTGCGCCACCAGCTTGAGCGTCACCTTCTCGCCATCACCCCCGATCAGCAGTGGGATATGTGGTTGCTGGATGCCCCTGGGCTGGTTAATGGCACCACGCACCTGATAATAGGTGCCCTCGAAGTGTGTCTGCTGCTCTTTCCACATCGCCAGCATGACCTGAACCGCCGCGCGCAACTGACGCAGACGCTCCGGGCCGTCAGGATACGCATAGCCATAGGCGCGATATTCCTGCTCATCCCAGCCCGCCCCAATGCCGACGTTCAGGCGGCCATGCGAGAGCACGTCGACGGTGCTCGCCATTTTTGCCAGCAGCGCCGAATGGCGATAGCTATTGCACGTGACCAGCTGGCCGATACGGATGATCCTGGTATCACACGCCAGCGCAGCCGTGCTCATCCAGCACTCAAACGTCACTTCCTGTGAAGGGTGGGGAATCGTGTGAAAGTGGTCAACCAGCCAGGCGGAAGCGAATCCCACCTCCTCTGCCGTTTGAGCGACCTTCGTCATCGTTTCGTAGGCTTCCACTGGGTCCGTGATCCCTGCCAGGTCCATGGTCCAGCCCTGAGGAACCAGTACACCAAATTGCAGTGCCATGCGATGTTCTTCCTTACTTTGCCTCGATTGCCTATTTCTTCTATGCTACAGGAAAGTTGGCAAACATACAGAGCAACTTGAAGGAGATACTGATGTTCTACCTCAAGATTTGAAGGCAAAATGCCTATTTCCTTGTGCGGGTTGTGTTGCAAGAATGATTGTTCCAGTCAATAATTCCTCCCACCGACGCGCTTGAGACTTGCCGATATGTACACATGAGCCATAGTATTACTATTACGAAAACATTTTGCGGCAGTGTATAATTATCCACAACTTATCCACCCCTCATTTCAGACGTATCCCTTCCTCAAGACGATGCTGATCTATGGCCATATCGGCAGCGCAATAGGAGATTTAATGGGAAAGGCTGCCGATAAGTTGTTATTGATGGAGCCTTTCCTCGCTAGTAGGTAATGCCGCTCATCTGCACTCCGCTTCTCTCTTTTCAAGGTGCTACAATGAGAGCGAGGGGCGCTACATTGCTATCTACTTTCAAACGGACCGCCATTGACAAGGAACCATAGTGCCTCGTAAGCAACATCACCAGGGGTATTATATCCCGGAGCATCTTTCTGTCGCGCCTGAACGATTCGCGTTAATTGTATCGTAATCGTTTCTTTGCTCTGAGCGAAGCGTTGTCCCAGTTGTACGAGAGCATGAGAGCACGCTTTGCGTACAAGCATATCCCTATCTGACAAACCTCTCAAAAGTGCTCGGATGGTTCGTTTGTTACCAGAGCCAGCTTTCCCCAGAAGGTGAGCGCCATCCTGGCGTACAGCCCAGTTCTCGTCAGTTAGTGCTTGCACAATAGCAGGAATCGCTAATTTGGGTAGCACCTTCAGGTTTTCTAGACACTTTACGGCTTCCCAGCGGACGCCAAAGAAGGCGTCATGGCGCAGAGCAAAGAGAAGCGCTGACAGGACTTCGGGGGAGGTTGGCGCTAAGCGTCCCAGGCTCTTCACCGTGCATGTTCGTACATGATCATCAGTATCATGTATTGCCTGAAAGAGCGCCTGCATAACATTCTCCAATGGCTGTTCCATGTCTCCTAAGCACTCCACTATACGAGCACGCACGTAGGCATCTGTGTCACTGGACAGGACGTGTATGAATGTGCTGAGTACCTCTGATGACATTTCGAATGCATGAAGCGTCTCGATCACTCGTACTCGCATATGAGCATCTTCGTCATCGAGCATCACAAGAAGCGCATGCTCCGCGCGATCAGATAACTCCTCCAATTGTCCCAGCGCCTTCACAGCTTCCCAGCGCACCTGGGGCTGGTGGTAACGCAATCTGTAGAGGAGCAAAGCTTCAACCTCGTTAGGAAGCCAATACCATTGTTTGACGCAGAATGGCACCTGGAACGTCCCGGCGGGAGAACGCTGTGGCGGGACGTTGCGTAGCTCTTCGAGGACACCGGGCGCACTATGGTCAAATGTTTCCAGCGCATCGGCGATAGCAACACGGACACGCGGTGCAGCATCCTGGAGGGCTTTGACTACCAGAGGAATGACCTCGGAAGACACTTGGCTCAATTGTCGCAAACTTTGCACAACACTTTCATGTGAAGACAGCAAAATGTCACGTGGCAGGAGCGCAATGAGCGCGGAGACGACTTCTGGAGAAGTGTCGCCCAGTTGCCCCAGGCTCTTTACCACCGCATCGCACAGGAGAATACTGCCAGGCACAGCGGCTTGGTGTAGCACATCAAGCAAGGCCCTTGTCACCTGCGGAGAGGCTTCGCCGCTCTCTCCAAGATATTTCACCGCGGCTTGCTTCACAGAAAGATCAGTATCGCTGCTCAGCACTTCTAGAAGAATTCCAGTAACCTCAGGCCCCGGCATCTGGCTCACACCCCAGAGTGCTGCAGAGCGTATCCATGGGTCTTCATCATGAAGCGTCTGAAGCAACAACCAGCCTACCTTTTCTTGTTCGAGAGTAGCAGCGCGGCCTATCCGCCCCAGGCTGTAGAGTGACCAGAGGCGAAGACCGCGATCAGCACCCTTGATGTTCTCGAAGAGACGAGGAAGCAAGAAGGATGCATATACGCCGGTTTCCACATATCCGAGTCCTTCGGCAAGTGCTTCCTGATACTTCTGAAATCGCCCCGAGCCTGTCTGTTGTGTGATTTCGCGAAGGAGTCGTTCAGTGAGCTGCTTTGCAAGTGCCGGATGAATGGGAACATCATCTCCCAGACAGCGCAGCGCGAAAAGGTAGTCTCGACCAAGGAGAGGCTCATAAAGGCTGGGATCAAGCCCCACTGCTCTTGCCGCCTCCCCTTCGGCAAGGATGGCTGTCTCGACAAGCAGACACGCCTCATCTGGTGACTCCATCCCGATGAGGCCAAGCGCCAGCAGAATCGGCTCTTGCCAGTGTGGGTCGTGGAGATGGGCTCGTAGGCGTTGCGCACACTCCTGGCGGTTCGCAATAAGATAACGGGCGGCGTAGAATTCCTCAAAGGTGAGGTGAGCGAATCCATACCGATGAGGGGTATCTTCCACCAGTATCCCGGTCTGTTCTCGCACCGCTCGCAGGAACTGCCTTAGCTCCTTCTCGATGTCCGGATCTTCTTCACGCCACGATCTGCCGGTGAGGTGAGCCCACTCTTTGCCCAGTACGCTGCACATCTCTGACTCACTGGCAAACCCACCGGGTTTCTCCAAATGCAGCCAGTAAGCCAGCCTGCTCAATAAACGGGTGCTATGGGGTTGACCAAACAGAGATGATATCTTTGATAAAGCCGACGCTGGCACACCCTGCGAGGGACGCCACGTCTGAGTCAAGGTCTCCATTACCTGATTGTAGAGTACAACGCGCTGGCGCGGAAGGGGAACGCCAGCCCAGTGAAGTTGGGCCAGGATGCGCAGCAGCAGTGGATTGGCAGCAAGTCGGCGGACACCAGGAACAGTCCGTATCGCATTCATGAGATCATTGATCTCATATTTTGCTCGTGTCTCCCTAATTGTTGCCGCTTCATCGGGAGAGAGGGCAATTTCCACTGCCGGGCACCAGGACTCGAGAAAGCGTCGGATGTCTATTTCCTCCAACTCCTGGAGAGTATAATGCGCAAAGGTATCGCTCAATGGAGCCTCATGGTATCCCGCGCCTCGGCTGGTGATAATGAAGCGGTTAGGTACGTCGTCATAGCGACGCACAAACTCTTCAAGCTTTCGCACCACCATCTGACGGTCGTCGGTATGCACTACCTCATCTAATCCATCGAGCAGTATCAGACATCTCCCCGCTTGCAATTCAGCGGTCAGTAAGTCAGCCAGCGCAAATGCAGGACATTCATGTCTTGTACAGTCGTCCACGAGGAACTCGCTCAAGGGTTTCCCCTGGCGCATGCCATACTCCACATAGTCCGCGATGCGAAGCAGAATCGGGAAACGAGCTGCTCCAACCCCAGTATCTTCTCCGTGATCGCGTAATGCCAGCGCATGCTTGAGCGCGAGATAGTGTAGGAAGGTCGTCTTACCGCTCCCAGGTTCACCCAGAAGCATCAAATGATCGTGACGGACAACAATATGAGAGAGCAGGAGCGACGGAAGAGCTTGATCCTCCTTTGAAGTTCCTGCCGCCAATGTTTCTGAAAGAGGCGTAGGTGCTTGTGTCTGTAATCCCTCTTCATACCTTGCCTGGATTGAGATATAGATCTCATCCAGTTTTACCTGTAATGGACGTTGTGTGAGGAAGATACCTCGTGTGTCAAGAGAAGAAGTGCGCTTGATAAGCCAGTGCAGGTAGCTGAGATAGTTCTCCGTGATTGTCCCGCGATCAGCTATTGGATTGAGCCGTGCTACAATGATTTTGCGAATTTCTTTTGTGATGAGAAGGTAGGCGTCATCACGATTACGCCAGTTTGTCACTGGTTTTCCATTAGTAGGCAAGGTTTGCAGCGCGCTTATAGGTGAATCTTCCCAATCGACTGGACGAAGCAGAATGGGAATGACGCAAACCTTGTCCTCTTTACGTTTCTGCAAAGCGCGCATCATGATATCATGGCAGCGCTCGGAAGCGAGGAAGTCAGCACTAAGCCAGAGCAAGATAATGTGTGCCGTGTTGAGATTGCTCTCAATAGCAACATTCCGATCGGACCCTGCGAGTGGCTTATCAATAGACCAGAGAGAGATCACCCCCCGGCGCTTTAAAGAGACCAAGTGCTTCTCAAATTGCTCATGGAGTGAAGCATCTTTAGGAGCATAGATGGAAAAGAGCGAAATAGGGCGATGCTCTGCAGCAACACCTAGAGTCATTGCTCTCGCTCCTTCTCAGTTCATCGTACCCATAATGACAAGATAAACGTAAGCAAAAGTATAATGCTTGTGAGCGCTTCAAGCAAGTGAATATTCTCCTGAATACAGCTGAGAAAAGACCTTTCCCGCTCTTTATTACCAATGAAAATATACAGACTACTCCTAGTCTATCCGTTCTAAAAAAAGTGTCAAGGATGGCTCAATGCCTTCCCTTTATCATCTACAGAATTTAGGAAGCAAACGGTTTCACGTCATTGATAATAAAGATTGTTCAGCCCATTTAATTGACGTTAGACACACCTTCATTAAGGCATATTCTCTCTATCAACATGGTTTTGACATTAGCGAATAGGCTCTAATATCTCAACAACTTCTATCCGCATAATCATAGTTCGGTCCTCAATTAAGGCAGACTATGTACTAATCAGGCTTAATATTCTCAAATGACCGACCTAGCCGTGGAGGCAATAATGTAGCTTGCAACTAACAAAATGGCTAAACCGAGGAGAAACAATATGGACACGATGATCAATAAAACAAAATACGGCCAAATTAGACCTGCGATTGACAATAATGTGGCCAAGCCAAACAGACCCAATGTATAGCTTAAAAAGACCATCCCTCTGACAAGACGGCGTCTGGCAACCTCACCTGAAAGAAAAGAAGACGACTTGATACGTACAATTTCGACGAGTGTAGGAATGATAGCTACAAGAGTCACTGTTACGGCCAGCAGGCCCGCATTGATTTGAGCCAGAACTGAAAGTGTTGTAGCAATGTTAGCACCTGAATTCATGACGTTTACCTCATCAGGTTAAATTTAGCGTCCGTGACTAATTCATGATGATGTTTGGTAATCTGGCTTATGCTGATAGCGAAATGATCTAAAGATCGAATCTTATCACTCAGCGAAAGGCCAGATTTGTCCGGCAGATGATAAAATCTGTTTTTGTTCGGTAAGACGAGGTTGAAGAGCCCACATAGCCAATTTTCAATATTGAACTTAAAAACATTTTCTCATCTCGTTGTTAAGAGTATACAAAGAAATTGGTTCATCTATCAACAATTATTAAATACTTATAGGATTTCTTAGCTATAGCATTGGACAATGCTTCTTGTATATCGTTTAGATTCTATAGTATAATCAAAGGACTTTAAATATGAGTCCTTCGGTAATCGCCTTCTTTTTTGATTTATTATGTCAGGAACAGTATACTAGAGGATTTGACAATCTATCAGGAATTTGAGGCTCTTCACGAGAGGGACCAGGCCGATGTCGCAGGTTGATCCAAGGGAATTTATAGAGATTTTCACCACCCCGGACGCTATTGATCGAGAGCGATACATTTGCGTCCATTTTAGATTTGTTCCCTGTAAAGGCTTGTCGCTCGAGCAGGCTGCAGGAAGAGTAGCTACTATAACTGCGTTAAGAACATTAGCCCCTATGCCGTATGAGTCGAAGAATGAGCGTTTAAAGCAAGCCGGATATATACTTTCTGTCCAAGATAGCGGACAGGTAATCATCGGCTATCCCCTGGATATCTGCAGTCCTAACGAAGGGCTTACGCAGTTATTACTGACTATTTCTGCCGGAGCTGAGTACGATTACACTGCTGAATATTGGGTAGATCAAATCGACTTACCAAAAAGCTTTCTTGAACGCTTCCGAGGCCCGAAATTCGGGATTGAGGGCATACGGAAGCGCTTCAAAATACCCGCACGCCCTCTAATTGGAGTAATTGTCAAACCGAGATCGGGGGTCCCATTGTTAAAAATCGCTGAGCAATGTCGTGAGAGTCTTTTAGGTGGGGCAGATTTTATCGCAGATGATATCCTAATGACCGACCCGGAGGGCGAATTAGCTCTCAAGAACCGTGTGCCGGTATTGGCAAAAATTTCCAGGGAAGCAAGCTCAAGAACTGGCGAACACAAATGGTACGCTGTCAATATTGGCGCATCACCTAAGAGAGCGATGGAATACGCCAGGTTTGCTCAGGCTGAGGGATGCGGTGCGCTGATAGTTAACGCTTTTACTATGGGGTTTTCTACGATTGAAGAGATGACAAATGAGCCAGATATCGACCTACCGTTTATAACCACTAATATGGGTATGGGAATAGTTACCCGTCCGGGATTATTGACGACGGGCTCTAAACAATCGTCTGGTATATCCGAAGGTGTTATATCCAAATTAAGCCGACTGGCCGGTGCAGATGCAGCCCATGTGGGAACGATTGATACGGGATGCTATGCTCAGGAGGCCTGGCATCCATCTTTAGTAGGCTTAAGAGCAAAACTTCACAAGATCCGTTCGGCCTTTGTAGTTGGTGAGGGGGACTTAACAATCGCCAATGTTTGGGAAAACATTCGCAGTTTCGGTCCCGATGTCATGCTGGAGACCTGCACGGGTATTCTCGGATATCCTGGGGGACCTTATAAAGGTGCTCAAGCATTCCGAACCATCGTGAAAAATATTACTTTTGATATGAACCAGGATGAAGCACATACAAAGATAATGGACCTTGCTCAACATGATTCTGGTATCAGGCAAGGTCTTCACCACTATCGTTACAGCCCAAAAGCAAATAATAAATAAGATAAACGTAGTGGCCACCAATCCCGATATCACCGCAGTTCTGGCACTTATAGCCTATACCTGTCGAAATTGTAGACTTCAAATTATCTGCTTTACATATGAGTGGCATGGCAGATGACGGTCTGTGGTTAACAAGCCTCATCCAGAGCCAGCGTTTCCTAAGTCAGAATACGCTTTGTAAGGAGGAATCAGAGTGGTCGGTTACGATGTAATAATCGTAGGAGCAGGTTCAGCTGGCTGTGTACTTGCTGCCCGACTCAGCGAAAACCCTAACTGCTCTGTTCTACTAATCGAGGCCGGTCCAGATTACCCAGACCTTCCCGTCCTGCCTGTGGAGGTTTCTAGCAGCCTCAGCCCCGCCTACACCCACGACTGGGGATACTCGAGCGAACCCGGTCATCTTGGCCGCGTTATCCAACAGCCACGCGCAAAGCTGGTTGGGGGGTGTTCAGCAACGAACGGAACGTTTGCACTTCGAGGCTCTCCAGCTGATTATGACGAATGGGCATCACGAAGCAATCCCGGCTGGTCTTTCACCGAAGTGCTTCCTTTTTTTCAAAGACTCGAAAGCGATGCCGATTTCGATAACGAGTGGCATGGGAGAACGGGACCTCTTCCCATCCGGCGCTTTCCCCGAGAGGAACTTACACCTGTACAGCACGCATTTCTTCAAGCTTGTTCTACGTCTGGCTTCCCCTATGTAGCTGATCACAACGCACCTGACTCTGTTGGCGCTGGTTTGATACCGATGAATGCAGTCGCTGGCGTGCGGCAGAGCACCGCACTGGTATATCTGGCCCCGGTACGTAGTCGTTCTAACCTGACTATTCTTGGCGATGCCCTGGTCGACCGCATTATCTTCCAGGGTCGACGTGCAGCGGGCATTCGCCTGGTAGCATCAGAAGAGATACTATGGGCTGATCGGGTCATACTGGCTGCCGGCGTTTTTGGAAGTCCGGCTATCCTCATACGATCTGGCCTCGGACCCGCAGACCATTTAAGAGCACTGGGAATAGCCATAGTGGATGTTTTGCCAGGTGTAGGGTACAACCTGGTTGATCATCCATTACTTGAAATTCACTTTGCAGCACCCCCATTGGCTCAATTTGAAAACGTTCAGCTATATCAGACCATACTGACTTTCAAGAGTTCAGGAGACATGAAGGCTCATGATCTGCACATCTTTCCCATGTCGATTGTCCAAACTGACTACGAAAATAGCCCCAGCCGTGCCTGGTTCAATCTTGGCTGCTCTTTAGTTAAGCCATACTCGATTGGTCGGCTTCGTCTACGCTCCAGAGATCCAGCAGCCGTTCCCCTCATTGATCCTGCTTACCTTACCCATCCTGAGGATTTACCTCGTCTGGTCCATGCGATCCGTATAGCCCGGCAATTGATTCAGACGCCCCCACTTGCTGACCTTGTGCTTCAGGAATTATTTCCTGGACCACAAGTATCCAATACTCTTCCCTCCCTGGAGAGGGCAGTACGGATGCGGCTGGACAGTTATCTCCATCCAGCCGGTACTTGTCGCATGGGACCAGTCTCAGATGAGATGGCAGTAGTGGATCATAAGGGGAAGGTACATGGTATCGATAATGTGTTTGTTGTAGATGCTTCGATCATGCCGACGATCCCGGCAGCAAACACAAACTTGCCGACCATCATGATAGCCGAGCGGTGCGCGGCCTGGTTAATTGAAGGCACCTAAGTCTTTCAGACGGCTGTCGATGTTTTACCTTCAGCCAGGCTGATGACTCCTGTAAGAATACTGTAGCACCAGATTTAAATCAAGCAGTATAAACTGCGCTTGCACGGATAATTTAATCAACTTGCATAGAGATGAGGAACCGAGCGATGATGGGCCTGAACGAAATTCGTCTGCTAATAGTGGATATTGACGGCGTCATTTGTTGTAACAATACAGCAGCTCCCGGTGCATCTGAAGCAATTACCCGTTTGCGTGAACATGGATTAGTGATTAAGTTTCTGACTAACGATGCAATCAGCAGCAGGTATTCCCGGTCTCAAGAATTAAATGCACTGGGCTTTGATATACATCCGTCGGACATCTACACAGCTGCTTCTCTCACCGCAGATTATCTCCGACATATGAGTAATCCGCGAACCATGATGCTAGTGGAAGGAGAAGCCATTGAAGAATTCCACGGTATCCCTATCGTTGAACATGATCCCCAGGTTGTGGTAGTTGCTGACTTTTTTGGCTCTTATAGCTTTGATAAACTGAACAGAGCCTTCTTATCAATACGTGCTGGGGCGCACTTCATTGCAATGCAACGGAATCAGTACTGCTCAGCAGGAGGTTTACCAACAATTGACGTTGGTTTCTGGGTCGCAGGCCTCGAGTATTGCACAGGAATCACAGCTGAAGTGATTGGTAAGCCATCAGTTAAAAGCTATTTGAGCATTTGCCGAGATGTGGCTATTAAAGCCGAGCAAGCGGCAATGTTAAGTGACGATCTATCATCGGACCTTCTAGGAGCCCACAAAGCCGGATTGATAACGATACATTTAACGGACTACTCGGTACCATCAAGTACGAGTACATTCAACAGCCCGGATGCGGTCGTTTCGAATCTCTCAGAATTCATCAAGTTAGTTGAGGCGTGGTCATAAATAGGGAGCCAAGCTGAGGACTTGCCTCAGCAAGGCATTGCCTCTATCATTGTGGTAATCACACACTACAAGGATAGGAGACACCCCTATGGTATCCCAAGACTCATTGCTTGTCACGTTAGTCCAATTGGTAGATCGACTGCCGATACTAGCCTTGCCACAGAAACGGGGGCGAGGGCATCCGCAAGTCTATTCGGATCGACTGTTCTTAAAGGCCTTGGTGATTATGATGGTGCGTCACTTACACAACGTGCATGAGTTGCTCAGTGTGCTGGCTCAGCCCACGGCCGAGATGCAGCGACTGCGTGCCCTGCTGTGTGAACAGGGCCGTTTTCCCACACGTCGGACGTGGGAACGGCCTTTGAAAGCCATTCCCGCCACGTTACCAGCGCAAATTGGCTGTCTCGGTCGGCATTTGGTCGACCTGCTCCAGCCCTGGGCGACAAGCGGGCGAGCGGTAGCCATCGACAGTACTGTCCTGCGCGCCCGTGGTGGCGTTTGGCATCGGAAGCACCGCGAGCAAGGCGAACGGCCCCACACCTCGATTGATCCCGAAGCCCATTGGACCAAATCGGGCTGGCACGGCTGGGTCTACGGTTGGAAACTGCATGTCGTCTCCGTCGTGGCTGGCGTGTGGTTCCCCATTGCTGCTGTGCTTACCGCCGCCAATATTGCCGACAGTGAGCCAGCCCCGGCCTTACTGAGCGAAGTCCCTGCCGAGGTGCGCTTCGTGCTGGGAGATCGCCATTATAACACTGCTGATCTGCGCGAGGTCTGCGAGCAAGCCGACCGCTTGCTGGTCGCCACCTACTATGGACGCTACCCCCATACCGACGATGGAGTCGAGGTTCGGCGTGTCTTCCATAAGCTGCGCTCGCGATCTATCGAAAATTTTAACGAACATTTCAAGGGCATCTTTGATGGGCATGGACAGGTTCCCACGAAAGGCTTGCTCGCCACCCAACGCTTCGCGCTGGGGGCGATCTTTGTCTATCAACTCGCGTTCTTGTACCGCTTTGAGCAGCACCTGGAACTGTGTATCGGCCTCAAAGCCTTTCTCAAGTCGGCCTGAGTATTTATGACCAGGCCTCAGTTAGTTCATCACTAGAAGTCTTTTTCAAAATACTTGAAAAGATGAGGTCACTATAACCGAATGAGCACTAGATGACAAATCCTGATAGAAGAAGAAAAGGAGTAATTACTATGCTACCTTACCAAGATATCATCTACGATCATTTCAACCCAAATGTAGCAATTGACATCCTGATTATTGGCGGGGGACTATCAGGGCTTCAGCTGGCTAAGGATCTTAGCGCCCGGAATGTAACAAACGTCTGGATGTTTGAAGCTGGACAAAATCTTGGTTTTCAGCACATTTATTTGGAATACGATGACAATTACGCACAGAAATTGTGGCAGTTATTAATAGAAGACCCAAGCTACCACCGACCCTGGGTATCAAACACCCCTCCTCATTATGCAGGTACATCGGGATTGCGTCGACGACTTGGAGGTCGCTCACTATATTGGCATGGTGGAATCCTTCGCTTAGAGCCCTGGGCGCTGGAGCCGACCTGGTGGCCAGAATCTATAATCAGCGATTTAACGCAAGGGAGCAATAGTGAACCTTCTTTCTATGAGATGCAGGAGAGGGAAATAATATCGGATCGAGCCATACGAGGCAGCGAATTCCTGGCTTCATTACTTCAGTCAGTTGGATACATACATGCCCAACCGATGCCATTAGCAGTTCACCGCCAACAAATCTCCTTAGGAGATGTCCGGTGGGCCGCTTACTCACCCCTTGATTTTTGGAAACAGGAGATGGAACGATCAGATAATAAATCCATTACAACGTTACCGCGTATAGCATGCAATACAGAAGTGCTGTCGGTGTTAGCTGAAAAAGGAAAGGTTTCGGGAGTCCGGGTTAGGGACACTCTGACAAAAGAGACTTATGAAATCAGTTGCCCATGTATTGTACTTGCTGCTGGTACCATTGAAAACACCCGTTTAGCGTTGGACGTTCTCTTTTCAGGTGGCTATATCGAGCACCCGGTACTGTCTGGCCTATCCGATCATCTAGTGGCCGATTATATGTACCACCTCCACTTAGATCATGTACCTCCCGAATGGAACAGTTCACAAATCCCAAGTTTTATTGTCATACCAGGAACGGATGTTTCGCGGTTCAATTTGTTCGTAAGTGTCACCCGATCAAATATAGATAACAATAGCATCTTCATCGATACCTGGGGTATGGGCGAGCAATTGCCTCGCCCGGAGAACACCGTCTACCTCGATCCAACTCAATCAGAGCCAAGATTAGCATACATAAGCGCCTCTATGTCCAAATCAGACCTTGAAATGATCAGATGCCAGCAACAGGCATTAAGTGATTTAAGGGATCGACTACTAAGAGCTCTAGGTCCGTCTGCTTCGATTTTAGGTCACACGGTGTATGCCTCTCCACAAATGGTAAGTGACTTATCTGATGCACTGACAAAGACCCTTGGAACATCCACTAAAGCTTTGAACCCGATTCAATATGTCTCTCCACTTGGCACGGTAGATCATGAGGGTGGTACCCTCCCTTTTGGCTCTATTCTCAAGGATACCGGTGAATTTTTGAATATTCGTGGGCTGTATGCTATTGGTCCTTGCACTTTCCCTCGTATGGGTGCTGCAAACCCTTCACTTACCACCCTGGCGCTTGCTAAGCGAACGGCATACATGCTCTAAATAATGTTGACTATTCAAGTACTACACTTTAGAAGTGTATTAAATAGTTAGCCGGTCTTTCGATGCCATACCGAATGTTGTGTAAAGGTGAGCAGCAAGAAGGCAGGGAAACGTGGTCTGGCGTGTTTTTGATCCCAATACACGGGTCCCGCTTTGCTCATGAAAAGGGATTCACTTTTCCTTGCGAGATAGGCCAGTGACCTTGAAACAGGTCCTACCCTAGTGTTTTCATATGAGTATTTCTATCTCTTCTTCTCTTGCACGTAGTTGATAACAAGTTCTGCCGCTTTTTTCTCTGAACAGGTTTCCCAATCCTCTAAATTCCCAAAGACATGCATGACGAGCAACATACGAATACTTGCTCGAATTAACATCTGATCAAATGCCTTCACGTGCTGAAAGTATTTCAATACTGATATATCGCTCTGGCGTGGCCCGACCCAGTTTGCGTACATGCCTAATGCAAATTCAACCGGTCTCCAGAATGGAGAAAGATCAAGAAAAGCAGGTGGAAGATGAGGCGCAATGAGGATATTCGCCAGGCTTAAATCGCCATGAATAAGTTGGTCTTTCAACCCTTCTACTGGTCTACGCAGTTCATATAATGTATTCACAAGTGGCTCTACTACTGGATGGAGATGCTCTGGTTTTTCTCCCCAACATCACCGATCAGCTTTTCCCCAGGCTGTTTGATTCTCATCCATCAAGGGGTTCTTTTGTATCCCCGCTAGCGCCTTATGAAAGGCAACGATACCTTCAATAACTCCTACGACATCTTCTTTTGTTGAGTGTCTTCCCTCCACAACTGTCCAGGCAGTCCATCCATCTTTCGTGATCCATTTCCCTTCTTGTGTTTGAAGTGCCTTGGGAAAGCGAAAACCATCCTGCTTGAGCGCTTGGGAAAATTCGGCAATCCACTGGATGAGTTCTGGTGAGTGGTTATTCTCAAGAGAGGTTTCTTTCACTCGTTTTAAGACGACGTTGCCCACTTTGAAAGTAGGCTGTGAGCCTCCTGAAAGCGGCTCAGGGGAAGCTTGGATGTTAAATGCATCTGAGACATCTTGTAAGTTCATACTCGTATTCTACCACCTTGGAAGCAGTGCGAGCTAGCTGAGCTTGTTCGCCGTCTGCGCCGTGACGATGGTTCCTTGCGCTGCCGCGCATAAGTGTTCCGCTCCGTTGGTCACGTACCAGACATCGCACCGGCAGACCGCTTGTCGTTCGCTAGTGGCAATGACGAAAGCCCGTG
>Ga0137378_10000607_pt1 | contig 28104 bp, 33 predicted proteins | sample SagtaG_21_FD_104813 | JGI IMG/M metagenome (GOLD analysis project Ga0137378, IMG submission 104813) | Vadose zone soil microbial communities from Sagehorn Ranch, Mendocino, California, USA - Sage2_L_60_16 metaG | ecosystem: Environmental > Terrestrial > Soil > Vadose zone | place: USA... | reverse complement strand
TCGGCGAATCCCAATTCCAGCGCAGCGGCGGCTCGCCCTTGCCCTCGAGCGGCTGCAGGACGAGCTCCTGTCCGGTCGGCTTGTCAAACCGCACCAGCACCCCATACTGCGACTCGGAATAGATCGTGTTCGCGTCCACAGGATCCACCAGCGACCGGAACCCGTCTCCGCCAGTCGTCACGAACCAGTCCGAATTTACGATCCCGTTCAGATCGCGCGTACGCGACGGTCCACACCAGGAAAAGTAATCCTGCGTTCCTCCGCACACGTTGTAAAACGGACTCGCATTGTCCACCGCCACGTCATAAAACTGCACCGTCGGCAGATTGGCCTTGAATTCCCAGCTCTTGGCGTCGTCCCAGGTTTCATACATGCCGCCATCGGAGCCGAGCAGCCAGTGCTTCGTATCCTCCGGATCGATCCAGATGACGTGATTGTCCCCGTGATGATTTACCTCGTTCACCTTGTGCAGCGTCTTGCCGCCGTCGAGCGATTCACGTAACTGCACCGACATCACAAAAATCCGGTCTACATTCTTCGGATCAGCCACCACCCTCGCGTAATACATTGCCCCCTGATCGAACTCGTTGCGCCGCTCCCAGGTCGCGCCCTTGTCGCTTGAGCGAAAAATTCCACCCTTCCCATCCGCCGCCTCAATCGTGGCATAGACGACATTGGGATCCGCCGCCGAAACCGCCAGCCCAATCCGCCCCATATCGACCGCGGGCAGTCCCGACTTCAACTTGTTCCACGTAGCGCCCGCATCGGTCGACTTGTAAATCGCGCTCTCCGGCCCGCCATCGATCAACGTGAACACATGCCGCCGCCGCTGATAAGCCGCCGCGTACACAATGTCCGGATTCGACGGATCCAGCGCCACGTCCGCCACGCCCGTGTTCTCGCTGATCGTGAGCACGGCCTTCCAGTTCTTACCTCCATCCGCCGACTTGTATAGCCCGCGATCGCCGCCCGCCCCCCACAGCGGCCCCTCAGCCGCCACGTAGACGACTTTCGAATCCCGCGGATCGACCACCACCCGCCCAATATGCTCCGACTTCTTCAGCCCCAAATTCTCCCAGCTCTTGCCGCCGTCAACAGACCGGTAAATTCCATCACCGTAGCTGACGCTCCGCTGCGAATTGCTTTCCCCCGTCCCCACCCACACCACGGAAGCGTCATTCGGATCGAGCGCCACCCACCCAATCGAATACGATCCTTCGCCGTCGAACACCGGAGTCCAAGTCGTCCCGTCGTTCACGGTCTTCCACACTCCGCCCGACGCCACGCCAACGTAATACTCAAATTTATTTCGTGGATTCACCGCGATCGACATCACGCGCCCCGAAGCCACCGCCGGCCCGATTGATCGAAATTTCAGCCCAGAGAAAGTATCCGCGGTCATCCCGCCTTTCTTCTCCTCCTTCGGCTCTTCTTTCTTTTCTACCTTCTTCTCGTCCTTCTTCTTCGCCTCTTTCTTCCCCTGCGCCGCCGGAGGCGCGGGTGGAGTCTTCTTGTCCGCATCTTTATCCTGAGCAGCTGCGAAGAGGAAGAGGTTGGACACCGCGAAGAAGAGAAAAGCGACGGTGAGGGCGACAGCGAAGCGAAATTTCAAAGCAGGCTCCAGTTCAAATGATTTCCAAAACCGATATGTATACAGGAATCCCAACCCCGAGAGAAGCCCTTCTCGGTTTTCTCTGCGAACTCAGCGGCCGTTCTCCGCGATCTTTGCGGTTAGAAGCTTTTCGTTAGCCGCACGCAGGTTAGAATCATTCGCATGCCCCGCAAGATCCACGGCCACGACACACGCTACATGAAGATGCAGAAGAACTACTGCTTCGCCTGCGGCCAGAACAATCCCGACGGCATGCGCCTGAAATTCACCCTCGACGAAGCCCGCCAAACCTTCGTCTGCCGCTTCCGCCTCAGCAAGCGCTACACCGGACCCCCCGGCCACTGCCACGGCGGCATCATCGCAACGATCCTTGACGATGCGATGGGAAAAGTAAACAAGCTCCACCATGTTGTGGCGCTAACCCGGGAAATGACCGTCGAGTTTCTCAAGCCCGTGCCGCTGCGCAAACCCCTGCGCGTCGAAGGCCGCGAAATCGAGGTGCGCGGCAATAAGCACGTCAACGCCGCCGAGATCCTCAACGAAAACAACGAAGTCCTGGCCCGCAGTCGCGGTATCTTCATCGCCATCGACCCCGAAAAAATGTTCGCCAAATTCGTTGAGCGCTAGAGAATCAATGTGAGGACACCCGCCCCTTCGACAGGCTCAGGGCGGGCTCTCGGCGGTCCGCCGACGCAGGCCGGCAGGTCTTGCGCCGAGGGCTGAAGAATCGATTACTATCTCACTGCCCGTCCGTCCAACGTCTGACTAGCCCTCAGGAGGACCGCATGCTCCGCCTCGTCGTTTTCTTCGCCCTACTCTCCCTGACCGTATTCGCCAATGCGCAAGCTCAACCACAGACCAAATCTGCCGCCGAATCCCGCGATTCTGCCATCCGCATAGTCGAGCAGATTAAACGCGCCGACTACGAAGGCGACCGCGCCGCGCTTAAACGACTTCACGATGAACTCACACCCGTCCCTGACAGCAAGACGCTTGCCTCCCGCGAATTCTACTGGCGAGGCTTTGCCCTCTGGCGCCGTGCCATCAACGGCTTCAACGAATCCCCCACTCCGAAAGACTTGGAAGAAGATCTGAACAGCGCGATCTCTGATTTCAACAATTCCCTCGCGCAGGATCCTGCCTTCGTCGACTCCAAGATCGCCGAAGGATCCTGTTACGGGTACCTCATGTACCTGAACATGAAAGATCCCGCCCGCATGCAGGAATTGATGCAGCACTCGAGTCCGCTTCTCAAAGAAGCCATGGCGGCCGCTCCCGACAATCCACGCCTCCTTTGGGTGCTCGGTCCCATCCGCTGGTCCTCTCCGCCCGAGCGCGGCGGAGGCCAGGACAAAGCCTTCGTGCTCTATGACCGCGGCCTAGCAGCGATTCGAAATAGTCCCGCCGTCAGCGATCCTCTGGAGCCTTCCTGGGGCGAACCCGAATTGCTCATGAACCGCGCCTGGTCCAATCTCCACCGCACCACTCCCGACCTGAAAGCCGCCCAGACCGATGCGGCTGCCGCCCTGACTCTGGTCCCGTACTGGCACTACGTCCGGGACATCCTGATCCCCCAAATTCAAGACGCCCAATCCAAATCACACTGACCGCGGGGCCATTATGATATCCATCGATATCCATCGATATCCATCGAAGTACAGGAGGAACGATGCAATTCCCGATTTTGCAGCTCGCGGCGGCATCCATTCTGCTGATGGGGATCGTGCCGGAACGTCTCGCGCCTCAATCGTCCAGCAACGCCGCGCCGACACCCTTGATCCTTGAGAAGGATGACGGCGAACATCGCGTTCGCATCCCGAGGGACACGCCGATGGCGACTGGACCATTCATTATGAAGATCGATCGCAAGAACGGCGGCTCACAAAAAATGTGGCTGGGCACCGAGGATATCCCGCCGGGGGGATTGATCCCAAAGCACAAGCATCTTGGCCAGGACGAGATTCTGCTCGTCCAAACTGGATCTGCCCACGTTTGGCTCGGAACACAGGAGCGCGATGTCCACGCCGGAGCGATTGTCTTTATCCCATCCGACACTTGGGTCAGCCTGAAGAATACCGGCAGTGAAAATATCAGCCTCGCGTTCGTCTTCTCCGACCCCGGGTTCGACGACTTCATGCGCTGCGCGTCAGTTCCGGCGGGAGAAACCTCTACAAAACTGTCTCCCGAGGAATTTAAGGCCTGTCAGCATCAGGGCCACGTCATGTTTGAGGGCACGGCCCCGGCGGCGCAGGCGAACTGAACGGGCCTTGTATTCCGTCGCTGTACCGTTGCGCGTGTAGAATAAAGGCGAGGGCCTTGTCGCCCATTCTTCGCGTTCGCGAAAAGGTATCCACAGGGTATTCCATATGTCCCAACACAACGGCACCAACACCAGCCTCCGCCTGAAAACCGGCCTAGCCGAAATGCTCAAAGGCGGCGTCATCATGGACGTCACCAACGCCGACCAGGCCACCATCGCAGAAAAAGCCGGCGCGGTCGCCGTCATGGCCCTGGAGCGCGTCCCCGCGCAAATCCGCGCCGAAGGCGGCGTTGCCCGCATGGCGAGCCCCAAAAAGATTCGCGAGATCATGGCGGCCGTGTCCATCCCGGTCATGGCCAAATGCCGCATCGGACATTTTGCCGAAGCCCAGATTCTCCAGGAACTCGGCGTCGATTACATCGACGAGTCCGAAGTCCTCACCCCCGCCGACGAAGCTCACCACGTCGACAAGCACGCCTTCAAGGTCCCGTTCGTCTGCGGCGCGCGCAACCTGGGCGAAGCCCTCCGCCGCATCGCCGAAGGCGCCTGCATGATCCGCACCAAAGGAGAAGCCGGCACCGGCGACGTAGTCCACGCCGTCAAGCACATCCGTCAGATCGTGCAGGAGATGAAGATCCTCACCGTCCTCGGCGAAGAAGAACTCTACGCCAAAGCCAAAGAGCACGGTGCCCCGTATGAACTGGTGCGAATCGTCGCCAAAGCAGGGAAGCTGCCAGTCCCAAATTTCTCCGCCGGAGGCATCGCCACCCCCGCCGACGCGGCCCTTGTGATGCAACTCGGCGCCGAAGCCGTCTTCGTAGGCAGCGGCATCTTCATGAAAGACAGCACCACCTTCGCCGATCCTGTAGAGGCCGAGAAGCGCGCCCGCGCCATCGTGAAAGCCGCCACTCACTTCAACGACCCTAAAGTATTACTTGAAGTCAGCGAAGACCTGACGGGTGCCATGAAAGGCCTGGCTGTCTCCGGCCTGGACGAGGCGCACATGCTTCAAACTAGAGGGTGGTAAGAAATGCGCGGCGGACACCTTCTGTCCACTGCCTTTGACCCTAATTGCCACGCGCGGCGCATATAATCGCCCCGTCCTCCGAGGGAAAAATATGGCATTCCGTAACTTCTCACCCGGATAGTTCAAAAGGAGCGAACCGTGCCCGTCAAACAAGGAGACCTTAGCCTTCTCCAGCATCCCGCCTCGCGCGAGCTTCTCGCATCGACAATTCCCGCCCGCCTGGCTTACATCGCCACCGACGGCACCCCTCGCGTGATTCCGATTTGGTTTCACTGGAACGGCGCCGAGTTCGTAATCGGTACGCCGCCGAAAGCACCGAAGCTGAAGGCTCTCGCCAAAAATTCAAGAGTCGCCCTCACCATCGACGACAACACTTTTCCGCACAAGGTGCTGCTGGTTCGCGGGACGGCGCGTCTGGAACCCGTCAACGGAATCGTGCCCGAATACGCCGCGGCCGCCGAGCGCTACTTCGGACCTGAACAGGGCAAAGCCTGGGTCGCCCAACTCGGGCAGATGATTTCATCGATGGTACGCATTACCGTCACGCCCGAATGGGTCGGCCTGCTGGACTTCCAGACCCGCTTTCCCAGTGCTCTTCCGCTTTAGCCGAACTACCGCGAGGAGTGCAAAGCCGGCAGAAGTCCCTGCCCAAAGTTTGCCTGGACGGGGCACCCTCCAGCCTTCGGATAAAATCCAATCAGCATGAAAATCGGAGTCCTCGCCCTGCAAGGCGATTTCGACGCCCACCGCCGCCGGCTCGAAGAGCTGGGCGCCGAAGTTCTGCTCGTCAAAAAGCCTGAGCAACTCGACGAGATCGACGGCCTCGTCATCCCCGGAGGCGAATCTGGAACGTTCCTGAAACTCCTGGGCGACGCCGGATTCGAAAAGCTCAAGCAGTTCGTCCAAGCCAAGCCCACTTTTGGCACCTGTGCCGGCGCGATCCTGCTCGCCAGGGAAGTGGACAATCCAAAACAAGAAGGCCTCGGCGCCCTCGATATCCGCATCCGGCGCAACGCTTACGGACGCCAGATCGACAGCTCGATCCGCGAAGGCCGATTGATCCAGGACAAGCTCGGCGACTCGCCCCTGGAGATGGTCTTCATCCGTGCCCCCAAGATCGAACACGTCGGCGAAGGCGTTGAAGTGATTGCCACCGAAGGCGCCGATCCGGTCGCCGTGCGGCAGGGAAGAGCCATGGCTGCAACTTTCCACCCCGAACTCTCCGACGACACCCGTATCCACCGGGCATTCCTGGATTTAGTGCGAAACGGAAAATAAGCTCTCTACTCAGGCCTTTCTCTGCGTTCTCTGCGGCGGTTCTTAGCGACCTTAGCGGTTAAAGGCTTTTGCCCGGCGAGGGTGGCCGCCAATTTCTCACACAAGAGCCCCTGAGGGGTCGCTACTGGCGTCCGTGTGTGCTTCAAGAGCGAAACCTCAGCGGCTAAAGCCGGTCTGCGATCCATCTCATGGAGGCACGAGTGAACTCGTGCCCTTCCCGGTTAAGGACGCTGGGTGCCGGTTCAACAACGCCGGGTGCCATCCTTTGCGTTTTTGCAAAGGGTGGGATTCTACGGACCTCAATCCCTAAGGCCGTTGATTCTCTCTGATCCGCTTGCGAACTCCCCGCCGCGGTGAGACGATGATCCCCCCAGAGGCCGCGCATGATCAACGGCGCCCACATCGTCCTCTACACCAAGGATGCAGAAGCGGACTGGGCCTTTTTTCGCGACGTGCTCCAACTGCCGTCCGTGGACGCCGGCCACGGCTAGCTCATCTTCGCCCTGCCGCCCGCCGAAGCCGCCTTTCATGATTTAGAGCAGAACGATCCGCCGCAAAAAGCCCGGCACGAACTTTTCCTGATGTGCGATGACATCGCCGCGACCTTGCGCGATCTCAAATCGAAGAACGTCCCAGTCTCCGAGGTGAGCGAACAGCGATGGGGAAGCCTCGCCACCTTCACCCTCCCCGGCGGCGGAAAAGTGGGCATCTACCGGCCTAAACATCCCAAGCCGAAGCACTGGCCCAAGCGCTGAATCGGGATTGATTTGGGGAGCGATCCGGGAAGGGCACGACTTCCAGTCGTGCCGTAAGCCGACCCCCTCCCCACCAACCTTGTCATTCCGAACTCGTTCAGTCCCTCCGGAGTCTGTGTCGTAGCTCAGTTACTGATGACAGATCGCATATTTGCTCTCGGGCGGTGTGTCTCATTACCTTAACTAACTTAACTGCGGGCCATGCGGGTGAGATTGTAGGCGATGGCGGCCAGCATCCACTCGGTGGTCACCGCCTCCAGCCCGCGCCTCCGAAATCTCCGCATGCCGCGTTGCTCTTTCAGGATGCCGAACACCGGTTCCACCACCGCTTGCCGCCTGCGATACCAAGCTCGTCCCGCCACACTGCGTAACTTCTCGCGCATGCGCAGATGTTCCGGGTCACGGATGCGGCACGCCCCCATGCCTTCGGCCCGTTCTCCCGTCCTCATCTCGTGGCGCAGATTGTTGTCCGGCACATACAGATCGATTCCGCGCTGCTTCATCTGGTGCAAAGCCTGTCCACTGAAAAATCCCGAATCTCCGGTCACCTTCTCCGGTCGCACGCTGAGCGAGTTTTTGCGGCGGCATCGGCGAGCCATCAACAACGTGTTCACGCAGGTGGTGCAGATGGCCCGGCGTGCGGGGTTGGGGAAGTTGGGGCATGTGGCCATCGATTCGACGCGAGTGCGGGCGAATGCCTCGCGGCGCAGCACGGTGGACTGGGATCAGGCGCGACGGCAGCAATGGGCGCAGGACCGGCGTCTGGTGCGGAAGTTTCAGCAGAAGGCGAGTGCACAGGACGCGGAGGAAGACGGCGGCGTGAGCCTGAGCGCAGAGCAGCAGCAAGCGCTGGAACGGCAAGCGGTGCCGGCGTTGCCGAAGAAAGGCCGGCAGCAGGTATCGCTGACCGATCCCGACAGCCGATTTCTGCGCACAGCACAAGGATGGGAGTTGGGCTACACGGCGGATCTGGCGGTGAGCGACGATCATCTCATTGTGGCCGCCCGGGTAACGCAGAACGCGACCGACAATGGCTCGCTGGTGCCGATGGTGGAAGAAGTGGAACGTCAGTCTCAACCATCGCATGCAGCCGAAAGCACAGATGCTCTGGCCCCAGCACATCCTTCACGTTCGGCGGCAGCAAATAGGCTTGGTCCGGATCGTAGGCAAAAAATCTCGACATGCCCCTTTTTCGCCTACTTCTTCTTGGAAATCAAGCCCCTGCTACGACACAGACTCCGGAGGGACGCACGACAATAGCCCGCCAGTTTTACTGGCGGGTAAGCATGCCCCAAAACCGAACCGCGTCCGGGAAGGGCGCCTGAAACGCCGCCGGGCGCCCCATCCTTACTTTTCGCGTTCTTCGCGAAAAGAGGCTTCTTGCCGAGAAGTCCATTTAGCAAGTTCAAGAAGCTTCCTGTGTAAAGGCGGGAGGCCGCATGTTCGGGTTCTGCGCTGGCCCACTATTGGATTCCACCACTCTTCTGTACGGCGGGCACTGAGAGTCAAAATCCCCACCCTGTCGCAAAGAACCCGACAAGGATCGGGCACCCCGGCGAGTTCATGGTTTGGCTAAGAAGCTAGGAGCTAGCAGCTGTCCCCGCTATACTTTCCCTATATGTCCTCGAAGACGTTCTACCTCGAAACCTTTGGCTGCCAGATGAACGTCCACGACTCCGAGAAGGTTGTGGGGACGCTGGTGCAGGAAGGGTATCGGCAGGTGGAGACGGTCGAAGAGGCCGACCTGGTGCTGTACAACACGTGCTCGATCCGCGACAAGGCGGAGCAGAAGGTGTTCAACCGGCTCTCCGATTACAAGAAATACAAGAAGCAGGGCAAGACGTTTGGCGTGCTCGGCTGCGTGGCCCAGCAGGAGGGCGAAAAGATTTTCGAGCGCGCGCCTTACGTTTCGCTGGTGGCCGGATCGGCGTCGTACCGCAACCTGCCGAGCATGTTGATACAAATCGAGGCAGGGAAGCAGCGCGTGACCGGGCTCGACGACCGCGAGACCGACGAGTGTTTCGAGACTGAGTTCACCGCCCGCACCAATCCGCATCGCGGATACATCACCATCATCGAAGGCTGCGACAAGTTCTGTGCGTATTGTGTGGTGCCGTACACGCGCGGCAAGGAGCGCAGCCGGACCTCGGAGTCTGTGCTTGCCGAAGCGCGCCAGATGGCCGATCTCGGCTACACGGAAATTCAGTTGCTCGGGCAGAACGTGAATTCCTATAAAGATCCGGAAGGGAAGCCGGGTTCCAGTAAAAGTTCCAAGAAAACTTTCGCCGAATTGCTGGCGGCGGTGGGAGAAGTCCCGGGCATCCGGCGCGTGCGGTTCACCACCTCGCACCCGCGCGACTTTGGACGCGACATCGTCGACGCGATCGACGCCGTGCCAACGCTGTGCGACCACGTTCATCTGCCGGTGCAGACCGGATCGACGCGCGTCCTCGACGCCATGCAGCGCCTGTACACCCGCGACCAATACCTGGAGCGCATCGCCTGGATGAAAGCCGCAAAGCGCGAAATCAGCATCACAACGGATGTGATCGTCGGGTTTCCGGGAGAGACTGAGGCCGACTTTGCCGAGACGCTTGGCCTGCTGGAGGAAGTGGGGTACGACGCAGTCTTCGCCTTCAAGTATTCGCCACGGCCTAACACCCCTTCACTGAGCATGGAAGATGCGATCCCCGACGAAGAGAAAGCGCGCCGCTTGGAAGTGCTGATGGCGAAGCAGCGCGAGATCCAAAGCGCAAGCTACAAGAGATACATCGGAACACATTGTGAAGTGATGGTTGAAGGTCGAAATGAAGCCCGAGCACAGTGGATTGGCCGCACCACGCACAACAAAACGTTGAACTTCACGGTTCCGAAAGGCGCGAATCCCAAAGCGGGAAGTTACGTCCCAGTGATCGTGACCGGCAGTTTTCCCAACAGCCTTTTGGGCGAATTGGTGGTATAAGAATGGCAATTAGCAGGAGGTCGCCATGGAAGTAGAAATGACCATCCGCACGCTTATGATGGACCCCGTCACCCAGATGCCGATCGTCGTGTTGAAGGATGTTGGCGGGGACACCGTGCTGCCGATTTGGGTGGGGGTGTACGAGGCGAATGCGATTGCGCTGGAGATGGAGAAGGTCAGCACGCCGCGGCCGATGACGCATGATCTGATTAAGAACGTTTTGACCGGGCTGGAGACGCAGGTCCACAAGGTGGTCGTGACCGAACTGCGCGAGGATACGTTTTATGCGGTGATCTGGCTGGAGCGTGGGGGCGAGGTGATCAGCATTGATTCGCGGCCATCGGATGCGCTGGCGCTGGCGCTGCGGGTGGATTGTCCGATATTTGTCGAGGAAGTTGTGTTGAAGACTTCGAAGCTGGCGGCGAATATGTCGGACCGGGTGACGGGCGAGGAGTTGCGGAAATATCTGGAGGGGCTGAACGACGACGACTTGGGGAAGTACAAGATGTAGGGCGGTTGATGCTTTCTGACTAGATTGATGCGCCAGCATGGAAATTGACATCAAATGTGGAAATATGGCATCATCGGTATGCCATGAGAACCACCCTCAATCTGGATGACGATGTTCTTGAGCTTCTAAAGGATTATGCCGAAAGCCGGTCGGTAGCGCTGGGTAAGGCGGCTTCCGATCTGGTGCGCCGAGGCTTGACGGCGCGGGTACAGACCCGCATGGTCAATGGTTTCCACACGGTAGTTCTGCCGGAAAACTCTCCAAAAGTTACGTCTGAAAGAATCAAACAACTGCTTGAGGATGAGATTTAGGTGCCAGCTTTCCTGCTGGATGCCAATATGCTGATCGCGTTGGCTTGGCCTGAACACGAGTTCCACGAAAAAGCAGGACGATGGTTCACCCGACATTCGCGCAACGGATGGGCAACCTGTCCTTTTACCCAGTCGGCGTTCGTGAGGATCCTGTCGAACCCAGCATTTTCTGTTGACGCGCTGACGCCGGCGAATGCCTTGCGCGTCCTAGAGTCGAATCTGGATTCTCCAACTCATCAGTTCTGGCCGGATTCAATTTCGGTTCCAGAGGCGCTGAAGAACGTCGAGGGACGACTCACGGGACATCGGCAGACGACCGATGCCTACTTGATCGGCCTGGCTATGCATCATCGGGGAAAGCTGGCGACGTTGGACAAGGGAATCCGGGCGTGGGGAATTGAAGAGGCAGTTGAAGTGCTTGGATAGACGACAGGTTCGGGATGATTCCGGGACGCCTGGGTTCATCCGGTCGACTTTACATAATACCTGTTATCGGACATTGGCTGCATCGGCGCGCGGACATTGGCTGCATCGGCGCGGATTGGGACGATCTCCGTTTCTCACATTCAGAGGTTCAAGAGCGACGGACAGGAGTGTCCGTCCTACACGATCAGTTCCCGCTCACGGTGTATTTCACGAGGCACCAGAGGGCCCGGTAGCCATCTTTCCAGCCGATCTTTTTTCCTTCCTCGTAGGTGCGTCCCCAGTAGCTGATGCCGACTTCGTAGACTCGCAGATGACGCTTGGCGATCTTGACCGTGATCTCGGGTTCGAAGCCGAAACGGTCTTCTTCGATCGGGATGGACTGAAGGATCTCCCGGCGGAAGATTTTGTAGCAGGTCTCCATGTCGGTCATGTTCATGTTAGTGAGGGCGTTTGAGATCAGAGTGAGGATCCAGTTGGCGACGGAGTGCCAGAAATATAGGACGCGGTGAGGGCCCGAGCCGAGGAAACGCGATCCGTAAACTACGTCGGCTTTACCCTCGAGCAGCGGGTGGAGCAAGGCGGGATAGTCGGCGGGGTCGTATTCGAGGTCGGCGTCCTGAATGATGACGAAGTCTCCAGTGGCTTCCTGAATGCCACGACGAAGAGCGGCGCCCTTGCCCGTGTTCTTGGGCTGGAGCAGGACCCGGATTTGGGGATGGGCGGCTTGTAACGCGGACAGACTTTCGCGGGAGCCGTCGGTGGAACCGTCGTCGACGCAGATGAGCTCAATCTCGAGGGGGACGGCGAGAACACGGGAGACCACCTCTGACAAAGTGGCCTGCTCGTTGTAGACGGGCATAACTACAGAGAGTTTCATGGGCTGCGTCCACGTCACACTAAAGGCGACGGGGAGAGCGCGTCAAGGTGGGCGCTTCCGGATACCGAGACCTGCCACCATCAGATAGCGCCTGGAGTCTTCATTCGACGGAGCATCGCACGAAAACGGGGATCAGCACTCAGGATGTCGTAGCGCGGATCGTGCGCGATCTGGACCAGGAAGCTGGAATGCTCGGCGAAGGCTGTGTCGAGATAGCGCAATGCATTCTCTTTGTCGCCGATTTGCAGATAAAGCTCGACAAAACCCAGGGGAGACACATAGCTCGTTTTGGCTCTGGTTGCCATGCGTTGGAGCAGAGCCTGACTGACCGCTTGCTTAGCTGCATGAAAACCGGAGTCGCGCAGTGCCTTGTCGAAAAGACTGACCAATTGTTGATTTCCGTCAAGCTGGAGAGCGGTGCGCCATTCCGAAGTGGCTTCCGAGGGATGCCCTTCTCTCTCCATTAATTCAGCCAGGGAATAATGGGAAGAGCTGTCGGAAGGGTTCAGCTCCATGGCTCGTTGAATGAATGAAATCGAGACTGCATCATCGTGCTTTCGAGCATAGCCGGCAGCGACCAGTAGAGTTTTCAGCACGGACAAGGGATCGAGCTCGCGGGCACGCTCGTTTTCGACGAGCGCCTCGTCGAATCGCCCCAGAAGAAGAGTCCGCGAAGGTACGCCTCGTTGAGTTGGGGGTCGTGCGATGCCCGCGTGGCGAAGTACGCCTGTTGCTCGGGATTCAGGCTCAGCGTGACCTGACGTGCGATGGTACCGGCAATTTCCCGCTGGAGATCGATGACATCCCCCATCTCGCGCTCGTAGTCCTCGGCCCACAGGTGCTGATCATTGGCGGCACGAATAAGTTGCACAGTCACCCGTACTTTACTGCCGGAGCGTACGACAGAGCCCTCGACAATGCTGTCGACGCCAAGGGCGTGAGCAATCTCCGGCAGCGACTTGCGTGCGGACTTGTATTGCATGACAGAGGTTCGCGAGATCACTTTCAGCGAACCTAACTTGGCCAGGTGCGTAATAAGCTCGTCGGTCAGGCCGTCGGCCAGATACTCCTGCGCGGGATCGCCAGAAAGGTTTTCGAGGGGCAGCACCGCGATAGAACGGATCTCGAGATTTCGGGTCAGGAGGCGCTGACGAAATCCGAACAGATTGAAACCGATTGCGAGCAAACCGGCAATCGCAAGAAGGACAACCGCCACGAGAGCAGTGCGAAGCCAGAGACGGCCAGAAGCGAACGGGGTGGATGCTGGCACCGCTACCGATGCCAGTGTCTCGAACGGCTTGGATGGCTCAGTGCCTTTAGCGTTGCTGATTACCGCGATCGGACCGATGAACCGATAGCCTTTGCCTACGACGGTCAGCAGATAGCGGGGTTCATCCGGATCATCTCGAAGGGCGAGCCTAATCTTGCGGATCGCAGTGTTGATTCCCTGCTCGGTATCGAGAAAAACGTCCCGGCCCCAAAGTCTTTCTATGATCTCTTCGCGATTCACCAGCTGCTCTCTCCTCTCGACAAGGAGGATCAGCAACTCCATGGGAATCTTTTCGAGCCTGAGCATCGTACTTCCGCGCCGAAGCTCGTAGCGGCTCAGGTCCAACTCCAAATCGTCGCGTTGTTTCGGGAGTACTTCGGGCACGACCCAAACTCCTGGGACGGAAGCATTCTACTCCACGTCCCCTGACCCACGGCGATTCCTTCAGCTTTTTCAGCAAGTTACAGGTCTATCGAAAGTTGACAGGAACTTAATGCCGTATCCATTGCGCGCTACCGGAGCCCGGAATAGAAGGGGATCGCGGATTGCATCCGTTGCAGTTTAGGCGAGCGCTCTCGCTCTCCGGAAAAGGAAATATTCTCATGACAAGATTCAGTTCCTACCTGATGGTCCTGGCTCTCTCAGTTTTCACTTGGCCAAATGTCAGCCCAAGTGATCTCAATTCCTCAAGACCAGGTTGTGTACGAATTTGTCGGCCAGTTCAACAACACCCCTACCACATCCCAACAATTTGGATACATTTCCACCGCCAAGGGCCTGAGCTCAATCTTCACCGACAACACGACTCAGGACGAAACCACGGCTCTGTTAACCTTCGTCACCAATGCCAACACCGATCGGGTCATAGTCAACGGCCCGTTCAAGATCATCAATCGAACGGGAACCACCACGATCTATCTGAACACTCCACCGTCCGACTTCAGCGATGCTTCTACGTTCAGTCAGGGAACGCCCATCCAAGTGTCAGACTACTCACAACAAGTGATTTTGAACACCGACAACAACACCTTCGTAACCGTACACACGAATACCGTCACACAGGTGCCGACATTCACTCTTAACGGAATGACTTATCGCCTGGGGAGGATGGGAAATAAGTTTCGAACCAACTATTCGGGAGAGGCGAACGCGACAGGCTCAAGTCCCAGCGGTTGGTTTGCAGGCAACGCTGTGGGCGTCGGAGGCAGCGCGAATCCGAACTGACCTCGCTTGACTGGAATCCTGCCCGCTTGAACTAACAGCGGCAAAGTGAAAGAGGGGCTCTTACGCCCCTCTTCCCCGTGCAATGCCGCCTGAAATTTCGACGCCTCTCTTATTTATTCCCACCGCGTAACCTCTTCTGCCGGTTGCGCTGCCAGCACAATTTTGGCGTGGAATAACGTGCCGGCGACGCGGGTGGCGATGGCGATGAGTTCCCTTTGGCCGCTGAAGACTTTGACCTGGCGGGAGCGGGAGAGCTCGGGGAGATTGACGGTGCGTCCGCTGCGGATGCGGGCGACGGTGGGTTCGTCGGCGGTGACGGAGGGAAAGTCGGGCAGCAACTTGCGGGGGTGGACGAAGAGATCGTTGAGCGAGTCCGGATCTTTTGCTGCCTCGGCGACCTGTTCGAGGGTGTGGGCGTCTTCGAGGTTGAACTCGGCTACCGAGGCTCGACGAAGAGATTCGAGATGCGCGCCGCAGGCCAGTTCCCTTCCCATGTCGTGAGCGACGGAGCGCATGTAGGTGCCGGAGGCTACGCGGGCGCGGAAGCGGGCGCGGTCGGCGTCGACTGCGAGGATTTCGAACTCCTTGATCTCAACCTGCACCGGCTTCAGGACGACCTCCTTCTGCTGCCGCGCCAGTTTGTAGGCCGGGACGCCTTTGATTTTCTTGGCGGAGAAGGGTGGCGGAATCTGCTCGATGAGGCCACGGAAGCGTGCGGCCATGGCTTCGACTTCTTCTGCCCGCAGGATGACCTGTTGCCGAGGGGTCGTGGCGTCACCTTCGGCATCGTAGGTGTCGGTAGCGAAGCCGAAGCGGATGGTGCCTTCGTAGGTTTTCTCGGAGGCAATATAAAACTGCGCCAACCGGGTGAGGTTGCCTGTGACGAGCGGAAGGACGCCGGTGGCCATGGGATCGAGGGTGCCGAGGTGGCCAATGGAACGTTCGTGGAGGATGCGACGAGCGCGGTTGACCACGTCGTGCGAGGTGAGTCCGACGGGCTTGTCGATGATCAGGACGGCGTTCATGAATGGATTTGGCAAATTTAGTAGTTGAGAAATTAAGTAATTGGCCGAATAGAATTCAGAAATCACGAGCGAGAACAAAATCAAAGGCGACGGACAGGAGTGTCCGTCCCACATCTTCCGTCCCACATTGTCCGTCCCACGAGGACGTGTTGTACTGTATTACTGATCTACCCAGTCTCTCATGTTTCCCATCAAAGACGATCAGCCACGATACAGCACGCCGTACATAAACGGATTTTTGATTGCGCTGAACATTCTCATTTACTTGTTCCAGTCGCTGCTGGATCCGCGGAGTTACGAACTGTTTGCGATACAGTTTGGCGTGGTGCCGAGTCATCTGGCGGCGTTTCTGGCGGGGTCGCCGAAATATTCGCTGCCGGCGGTCTTGATCCCCTTCTTTACCTCAATGTTTCTGCACGCGGGATGGATGCACGTGCTGGGCAACATGTGGTTTCTGTACATCTTTGGGGACAACATTGAGGACTACCTCGGGCACTTCAAGTATCTGGTGTTTTATGTGCTCTGTGGATTGATAGCGATGAGCACGCAGGTGGCGATTTATCCTAACTCGAACGTTCCTACGCTGGGAGCGAGCGGGGCGATTGCGGGGGTGCTGGGAGCGTATTTTATTCTGTATCCGCGGGCGCGAGTGTTGACGTGGTTCTTCGTGTTTGTGTTTTACATTCCCGCTTGGGTCATGCTGGGGTACTGGTTCGTGCTGCAGTTTCTATCGGGAACTGTGACGCTGTCGGTGGCTCCGGGGCGGGACGTGGGAGGCGTAGCCGTCTGGGCGCACGTGGGTGGATTTGTGGCGGGGCTGGTGATGATCAAGCTGTTTCCGGAGCGGCGGCGACGGTCGCCTTACGCTTACCGGTAGTGACTGACGCGAGATAAATCCCCGTCACCTTTCGACAACGTCAGCGCGCAGGAGAGATGCGGTCCTTTTCGCTCGCCTGAGATTTGCTGTCGGCAATGCGCGGGCGGGGGCGCCCGCGCCACATAACCTCACATAGCCTTCACGCGTTCTACTTCTTTGGGCGTGACTCGGGTGGGACCAGGCCGGCGACGCGGTAGTAGACCGCTAGTTGGCCGTAATGTTCGCCGCAATGTTCGGCGAAACCGTAGGCGAGATCGCCAATCCTCATCTGCTGATGGGCGAAGGGGTCGACCACGAGATCGGACATTCCCTTGTCACCTTTCGCCTTGATCGCGGCGGCGCCGTCAGCGAAGGACTTCTTGACGAAGGCAACAATGTCGGCCTTGGTCTTGTACTGATCGCGCTTGGGATCTTCTTCGGCGGGGGGCTTTTGTCCCATGGCGAGGTTGGTAAAGAAATAGTTGGCGCCGGCCATGTGCAGGAGTTGTTCGGCGAAGCTGCGCTGGGCCGGGGTCGGCTTGAAATCATATTTGTCTTCGGGAAAATCTTCGGCCATGGCGATGAGTTTGCGTCCGATGTCGTTCCACGTTTCGAGCACTGCTTGCGATGGGGTGGGCGCGGGTTTCACGGCTGTGTCTTTTTTCGTGGCGTCTTGTGCGCTTGCTGGCTGGGCCAGGATGGCGGCGGCGAGGATGGCTGCGGCTACGAATGGGACTTTCATCATTTGAGTTTCCTCCATGGATGGATTGGCGGTCGCAATTGTAATCGGACTGGGCGCCGGAAGAAAGGCGAGCAAGGGCATCAACCACGAAGGACACTAAGGTCCACGAAGGAAAGACACTGGCTGGGCTTACAGCGTCCCTGGGGTGGGGAGAATTTCCAGCGTTTCTATGGTTGCGTTTGCGGGAAGCAAGATGGCTTGCACGACGGCTTCAGCCACGGTTGCGGGGGACATCATTTTGCGCCGGGGTGCTTGGGGCCAGAGTGTGGTCCAGATGTCGGTGTTGGTGGCGCCGGGCATGAGGGCAATCACGCGGATGCCGCCGGGGCGGAGTTCCTCGCGAAGTGTGTTGGTGAGGCCGAGTGCGCCGTGCTTGGAGGCGTTGTAGGCGGCGGAGCCGGGGAAGACGCGGGTGGCAGCGATGGAGAGATTGTTCACGATGGTGCCGCCGCGCTTCATGATGGCCAGCGCGGCTTGGGTTACGAGAAATGTGCCCGTCAGATTGGTTTCGAGGACATCCTTCCAGACGGGGAGCGGAAGCTTTTCGATGGGAAGGTTGGAGTGAGCGATGCCGGCGTTATTGATGAGAATGTCGAGGCGTTTGAATGGCTGGCGGGCGGAACGGAACAGGGCGTCGACTGAGTGAGGATCGCGGACGTCGCAGGGGTGGATGAGGATATGAATTTTTGCAGACGCCAGTTCCCTGCTGACGCGGTTTAATGCGGGGGCGTCTCGGGCGGTGAGGATCAGGTCGCAGGACTCGGCGGCTAGAGCACGGGCGATGGCGAGTCCGATGCCGCGGGTGGCGCCGGTTACGAGGGCGACTCGACCGCGGAGGCGGGCGCCTGAAGAACTTAATGTTTTACTTGAAGTCTGTTTCTTCACACCGAAGCGTGCCGGGGCGAGCGCGTCCTGATCTTACATCATTCCTATCCGGGAAGCACTTCGAAGCAAATTCAAAGTCAAAAGCGATGGACAGGGCCTGCCCTGAGCTTGTCGAAGGAAGTGTCCGTCCCACATACACGTCGCAACTCCTAGACGCCGTTGGGGCGCTGGCGGATCAGGCTCAAGAATTCCGAGCGGGTTTCTTCTTCCTTGCGGAAGCAGCCCAGCATCGAGGAAGTCACTGCGGCGGAGTGTTGCTTTTCGACTCCGCGCATCATCATGCAGAGGTGACGGGCTTCGATGACGACGCCGACGCCTTGCGGTTCGATTACTTTCTGAATGGTCTCGGCGATCTGGGTGGTGAGGCGCTCCTGAATTTGCAGGCGGCGCGAGAAGAGTTCGATCAGGCGCGGGATTTTGCTGAGACCGATGACTCGTCCGTTGGGGATGTAGGCCACGTGCACTTTGCCGAAGAACGGCAGCAGGTGGTGCTCGCAGAGGCTAAAGACTTCGATGTCTTTAACAATGACCATTTCGTCGTAATTCACTGTGAAGAGCGCGCCTTTGAGCAGCGCCTCGGGATCTTCCTGGTAGCCCTTGGTAAGGAACTTCATGGCTTTGTGGACGCGTTCGGGAGTGGCGGCGAGGCCTTCGCGCTTGGGATCTTCGCCGAGGCGGACCAGCATTTCGTGAACTAGGTCCTCGAAGGTGGCGCTGGTTATGGTGGCTGGATCATTGGCTTCAATCGGGGCTGGCTTCATGGGATCCTTATTATTTTCTCGGTTCGTTTTCGCCCGTGTACTCGAAGGAATTCATCATGGTCTCTTCGAGTCTTACTCTTTCCAGATGCGCCTTTTGGAAGCCACGCTGCAATATTTCGAAGATCTCGACCGAGAGATTTTCAGTGGTGGGCACGAGTTGGGCGAATTCTTGCAGCATATTCAAATTCTGCAAATCGTAACGCGAGAGCACTTCCCTTTCGACGAAGCCATCGAGATCAACCAGGTTGCAGACCATACCGGTGCTCGGGTCGACTGGGCCGCTAACGGTAATTTCGAGGGTGTAGTTGTGGCCGTGTCCGTGAGGATTGTTGCACTTGCCGTAGGTGGCGCGGTTTTCCTCGGGGGACATCTCCGGGCTGTCGAGGCGATGCGAGGCGGAGAAGCGATAGCGGCGAGTGAGATGGGCCTTCATGGTCAGCTTCTAGCTTCTAGCTCCTAGCTATTATGCTTCTCCGTAGAAATCGACGAATAGATCTGGGGTCTCGTAGACGCGGACGCGGTGCAGACGGGCTTTCTGGAGTTTCTTGTCCAGGCGCTGCCAGACGGCGACGGCGAGATTCTCGGTCGTCGGAATTTGGGTCAAGAATTCGGGAACTTCTTTGTTCAGGAAGCGGTGGTCCATGGCATCGAGGACTTCGCGGTGCATGACTTCTTTGAGTTGCTTTAAGTCGACAACGAAGCCGGAGCGGGGATCGACTTCTCCTTTGACCGTGACTTCGAGGGTGTAGTTGTGGCCGTGGCCGTGCGGGTTGTTGCACTTGCCGAAAATGCGGAGGTTCTCTTCCGGCGTGAAGTCGGGATTGTGGTAATAGTGCGAGGCGGAAAATTCGGCTTTGCGTGTGAGATAGACCATAAGAAAATCAGTTGTCAGTGGCCGATGGCCAGTTGCCAGCAAAATCAGATCAAGAAAATCGGGTGCCCGTCAGCGAAAAGCTCAAGGATTCGGAGCCAATTCTATCGGTGGTTCGAGCGCGTACGAAGGAATCGCCTGCCACTTCGAAGAACCGGTTGTTTCCTCCTCGGGACAAAAGGTTTTGTTCGGTTCAAATACGATGATCTTGTAGAGATAGCGCTTGCGTTCTTTTGGATAGTAAGCGAACACGAACGCGATGCCCTTCTTTTTATCGATCCAAAAAACGAGCGGGCGGTCGCCGCGGGCTGGGTCGGGAGTGGATAAGAGCGTATAGGCGCGAAGGTCTTTGTAGGCGCTGGCAACTTTCTCCGCGTGATCGAAGATGGTGATGCCTTCGCTGGTATGAAAGCGAGTGGTGGAGGACTCGATCTGGAAGATTTTTCCTTTATTATTAAGGCGAATAACTAAGTCGCCGCGGCCGGTCCGGTTGGTGGCGTCCACCCAATCGAGAGTTGTGCCACAGCTATTCTGCCACTCCTGGTCTTCGTCTTTTCTGGGGAATAGTTCGACCGCGCGGTCGCGGGAGTCGCCAAGTTTGAGAGCTCCGACGCGCGCGCCGGGTTCGATGACGGTTTGGCTGGAAAGAGAACTGGCGTCGGGTTCCTGCAAGGCGATGGCAGCAACTTGCGGTACTCTGTGAATCCCGGGCGGAGTGGCGTGGCTGGATAATCCAAACAAAAGGATGGTCGGTACAATCAAAAACGTGGCGGCAAGTTTCATAGAAGTCGTCCCGCGGTGGTGGGCAAATGATGGCCAGGTTCGTTCACTGGGCGATCTCCCGAAGCATACGTTCTGCCCTTCCAGGTAACGTTACCGTTCGCGTGCGCTCGCTTCGAACGCAGTAACAAATAGGCAAACATAGGCATGCCGAAAAGGGCACCCAAAAGCGTCATCGCAAAATTGAAGTTCGACCGCCTGAGCCGAGCCATGGACCAGAGCAAACCGACGAGGACAATTGTGTTCCACCACGGATTCTTAGCGCCGCCCGCAAGCGTCAAGGACAGCGCCGCCCAAGGGAAGATCCACAAGAGTAGCGACTTCAGCGCGAGCCAGCCGGGGCTCGGAAACAAGAGCGCCAGGTTCTTGGTCCAGCCATCGCGAAGCTGGCGATAGTTGCGATACATGCGGGTGCGGACGGCATTGGCGCCGTAGCGGAAACGAATCTTCCGGCCTGAGCTCTTCACGGTCTGGGCGAGTGCCACATCTTCGAGGATGCTGCCAGCAATCGCGGCGTGTCCGCCGACGGCATCGTAGGTTTCGCGGCGGATCAGGATGTATTGTCCGTTGGCGGCGGCAATGGAGGAAGCAGGATCGCTCACCTTCGACGGAGAGTATTGCCGCGCCAGTTCCGCGAAGACAACCGGCAGCGTAGCCATTTCCCAGAAAGTGACTGCGATCTGCTCGGGCGAATAGGAAAGGAGGTCAGCGCCATCTTCCTGGACTTCTTTTAGCGCCGTTGCCAGGGATCCGGGCAAGTGTAGGGTGTCGGCATCGGTAAACAAGAGCCACTCGCCGCGGGCCGCGCGTGCCCCAGTTGTTACAGCGTTATTTTTGCCCGTCCAACCCTCGGGCAGCGGGCCGGCCTCGATGACTCGGACTGCGGGAAACGAGGCGGCAATTTCGCGGGTGTGGTCGGTGGAGTGGTCGTCGACGACGATGATTTCGAAGGCCACGCCAGTCTGTGCGACGAGCGATTGGAGACAGTCGGTGAGGCAAGCCTCCTCGTTGCGCGCGGGAACGATCACCGATACGGTGAGGGCCTTCGGGATCGTCTTCATCGGGACTGTTTCTATCGCGATCATCCGTTGAATCCTTTATTATAGCTAGGTGCAACGCTCTGCCCACTTCCCGCGTTCTCTTCTCACCTGCCTGCTGCTGGCGCTTTCCGGCTGCTACAACGGGTCGCGGCCGCCACGCATTGGGTCGAACGCTCCGGAATTCACCGTACAGGATGCGCAGAACACGATCACGCTGAGCCAGTATCGCGGGCAGGTCGTGGTACTGAATTTCTGGGCGACGTGGTGTGCACCTTGCGTCGAGGAATTGCCATCTCTGGTGGAGATGCAGCGGCGCCTGAAGGCGAAAGGTGTGACGGTGCTGGCGGTGAGTGTGGACGTGGATGACGATGCCTATCGGCAATTTGTGAAAGATCACAATGTGAGCCTGCTGACGGTGCGGGATCCGGATCAGAAGAGCAATTCGCTTTATGGCACGTCGAAATTTCCGGAGACGTACGTGATTGACCGCAACGGAGTGATGCGGCGGAAGTTCATTGGGGCGGTGGATTGGACGGAGCCGGAGATTACGGATTTTTTGAGTAAATTGTAGAGTCGCAAACGCGACCCTCAGCGGCTGAAGCCGGCTGGGTTTGCGGTCCTTTCGGCCCAACCAAAGTCGGGCCTTCCCCGTTTTTCCCGAACCGCGAGTTCTTTCTTCTCGACCCGCATTTCCGTCGGCGCGGCGAAGACGAGAGCAAGATCAACCTCAAAAGCAAGATCAAGATCAACATCAACGTCAAAGGCGACGGACAGAGCCTGCCCTGAGGTTGTCGAAGGGAGTGTCCGTCCCACATTTATTTTTACAGCTTTACGTGGCGGAGGCGGAGGGCGTTCGCGATTACCGAGACCGAGCTGAAGCTCATGGCGGCGGCGGCGAAGATGGGGCTGAGTAGCAGGCCAAAAAAGGGATAGAGGACTCCGGCGGCGATGGGGACTCCGAGGGCGTTGTAGATGAAGGCGAAGAAAAGATTTTGGCGAATGTTGCGCATGGTGGCCTGGCTCAGCTTGCGGGCGCGGAGAATTCCCGTCAGATCGCCTTTGACCAATGTGATGCCGCCACTTTCCATGGCAACGTCCGTGCCGGTGCCCATGGCGATGCCGACGTCTGCTTGAGCGAGGGCGGGGGCGTCGTTGATGCCGTCGCCGGCCATGGCGACGACCCTTCCCTGCTGTTGCAGCTTGCGGATGATTTCCAGTTTGCCTTCGGGGAGGACTTCGGCTTCGAATTCGGTGATGCCTGCCATGTGCGCGATTCCGGCGGCTGTACTGTAGCTGTCACCGGTCAGCATAACGATCCGAATGCCCTGGTTTTCGAGAGCGCGGACCGTATCGAGGGCGGAGCCCTTTATCGGATCTACCACCGACACGGTTCCGACGTATTGGCCTTCTACGGCAACATTCAGGCTTGCAACGTCTCCCGAAGTAGTTAGTGCGCGCGCCTTTTCGAAAGCTCCCAACTCCGTCATGAAGGCCGCGTTGCCAACGGCGACGCGTTTGCCGTCGACCACGCCGGTAACTCCCTTTCCTGGGACGTTAACAAACTTACTGGGCTGTGAGAGCCGCAAGCCCCGCTTTTCAGCAAATGAAATGATCGCGCCAGCTAAAGGGTGTTCGCTGGCGCGTTCGAGGCTTGCAGCCAAACGAAGCGTTTCATCAGCGTCGCCGTGCACCTGAGAGACTCCCATCACTTGCGGTCTGCCTTCTGTCAGCGTGCCGGTTTTGTCGACGACTAACGTGTCGACTTTTTCCATGGTCTCGAGGCCCTCAGCGTTCTTGATGAGGACTCCGGCGTGGGCGCCGCGGCCGGTGCCTACCATGATGGCCATGGGGGTGGCGAGTCCGAGGGCGCAGGGGCAGGCGATGATGAGAACGGCGACTGCATTCACCAGCGCGTGCGCCAGGCGGGGCTGGGGACCGAAGAAGAGCCAGGCGGCAAAGGTCACGGCGGCCACAGCTACGACGGCGGGCACGAACCAAGCGGCGACGCGATCGGCAAGGCCTTGAATGGGAGCACGGCTGCGCTGGGCCTGGCCTACCAGTTGGACAATCCGTGCCAGCAGGGTTTCGGAACCGACGCGCTCGGCCTGCATGACGAACGAACCGGTCGCGTTGATGGTCGCTCCGATCACCTTGCTGTTGGGAGATTTCTCGACCGGGATGGATTCGCCGGTAATCATCGACTCGTCGACGGAGCTGCGGCCTTCGAGGACGATGCCATCGACTGGGACCTTTTCTCCGGGACGAACGCGGAGGCGGTCGCCGGGTTTCACGTTTTCGAGCGGGACGTCTTTTTCAGTTCCATCTTCAGCGATGAGGCGCGCCGTTTTTGGAGTTAGATCCAAGAGCGCCCGAATGGCGGCACTGGTGCGGCTGCGGGCGCGGAGTTCCATGACCTGGCCTAGCAAGACCAGCGTGGTGATGGCTGCGGCGGCTTCGAAGTAGACGTCGGGATAGCCGCCCATAGCACGGAGCGACTCGGAGAAAATCCGCGGCGCGGCTGTGGCTACGAGGCTGTAGCCGTAGGCGACGCCCGTGCCCAGGCCGATCAGCGTGAACATGTTGGGGCTGCGGTTGACGAGGGACGTCCAGAAGCGCTGGAAGAATGGCAGGCCGCACCACAGCACTACCGGCGTGGCGAGTACCAACTCAAGCCACGGCAAAATCGAGTGCCAGGGTGTGACCACAGTTCGGTCACCCCTGATGATGGCGAGTCCTCCCATGAACATGTGCGGCCAGAACATGCTTCCCATGGCGATCGCGAGGAGGGGGGCAGTCAGGGCGACGCCGGTCCAGAAGCGGCGAGTCATGTCGCGCAGTTCGGGATTGTCATCGAACTCGGCCGCCAAGGTCACCGTGCGCCGCTCGAGCGCCATGCCGCAGATGGGGCACGAGCCCGGCCCGGGGCGAACGATTTCGGGATGCATCGGACAGGTGTACTCGGTGCGAGTGGAGGCAACTGGGATGTCGGGTTCGAGGGCCATGCCGCAGGAGGGACAGGCTCCGGGCCTGGTCTCGCGGACTTCGGGACACATCGGACAAACGTAACTTTGAACTCGGGCCGCGGCTGTCGGCGGCAATGGCGTGGGCTTCTGCGCGGGCTCCGGTTGCGTTGGCGGACCCTGAGATGCTTTCGGCGCAGTGGGCATTCCAAGCATGACGAGTCCAGGAGATGCGGGCTTACTCAAATATCCCTGAGGACTGGCTTGGAATTTTTCCGCACAGGGGGCGCAGCAGAAGTAATACTTTTTTCCGGCATGCTCGTGGACATGCGTGGCCGTCGCGGGATTGACGTTCATCCCGCAGACTGGGTCGCGCTCGGTGGCGGTAGGAGCAGTCATTGTAGCGGTAATTCAAGCGTCCCTCCGGGACGCGGGTCTCTACGGTCTCAGGCCTCCGCCAGTGGAACTGGCGGGCTACTATCTCGTGGTCATCACATTTAAACTGGACCTGTGTTGTTGGATCACGGATGCACTATATTGGATTCATCCGGCGGGACGGGCCGGGAATTCCAATTCATCATACTGAAGGGGTTGAACGCATGACTTATCTGGACGTAGTTTTCAGCTACGGTGCGATTCCCGGCGAGAACGAACTGCGGGCGATTGACACGATGCGAGAGGTGTACGGCATTCGGCGGGTGCAGTTTAACGCGAAGGAGCGCACGGTGCGCGTGGAGTTCGACGCGTCGCGGCTGAAACAGGATGCGGTGGCGAGGCTATTGCGGAACGCGGGAGTGGACGTGCGGGAGCCGGTGACCCTGGCTTAAGTTCAACATCAAAACCAAAAGTTCAGAGTCAAAGTCAAAGCAGGCGGACGCGGGGACGGGTGCGGTGGGCACCTAGGAGAAAAAGCAAGGGGTGCTCACAGAAAACCTCTGGCCGAAGTTATTCTCTGAAGCACCCCGTTGCGCGCCACTTCGTCTGTTTTATCTAGTGCAAGCGGCATGCCATCTGTAAATCGTTGAAAATGAGTACCGATAAGGTGTTTGCCCCCTGTAGGAATTGCGCTGCCGCGGGAAAGAATTACTTCGGGCGATCAACGCAATGGGAGGGCCAAGAAGGGGCTGTTGAAAAGAAGTTCACCTTGATAGCCAGCTAAGAATTGTCGGGTCGGCCGAGTACAGTACTCGCCGTATTGCTCCCGGCTGATGCCTGCGCTATTTTCCGGAGGAGGCTTCGATAAGCTCCAAATTTGTATTGCGGCCACGAGGAGGAAGTGACGTGCGGGACAACGGGCTTAAGGTTTCAATTTTGGCATCGGTCATCGCGGCAACGCTTGCAACTGTGCCCGCTGCCTCGGCAAACTCGATCGTTGACGATATATTCGTTGGCGGCACACAGATCGGAACGCTCACCCTGACACAGGGCGGGACCTGCAATGGCATGAGCATCTCAAGCAGTTCCGTCTGCGTTGACATCCAAATGACATCGGGCACTGTCCGACTCGGCGGACCGGTGATTGGGTTCTCGGGCAACGTAAATGTCGGCGGAGCCACAACGATCAGCGACGTTAGCGTTGGCTCGCTCTCGCTAGGTGCGTGCGGTGGAATCGGGAAGCAAACGATCTGCCTTGACACCACAGGGAGCGGAACCACTAGCTCATTGTTCTTTGTCCTAAGTAACGCGGATACTTCAACTGGGATAACGACTGGGGACATCCACGTTGCTGGAAGCTTCTGCGGTAGTTCTCCAACCTGTTTCGCCACAACGGAACCCGGTGTCACGGTCCCCGAACCCGGTACGTTGGGCCTGCTGGGAAGCGGCTTGATCGGTTTAGCTGGTTTGGCTCGCCGCCGTTTTTTGTGTTAGCAGAGTCCACTTGTTCCTCTTCCGCCTGCGAACCCCCGGAGACAAACCGGGGGTTCTGTCTGTATCCGGTGAACAAAGGGTCACACGCGCACCGTGCATGAGAATCCACACCGGCGGCAGATTTAATCGAGAAGACAAATTTATCGAGATGCTGACTGTGGGCCAGGTGCAAGAATGTCCGTTATAAACGCGAAAAGAAAAGTGGTTTACCCGCAACAGTGCTAGGCACCTCAAGCGGCAGGCTTTCGTCTAGGCGGCCCCGAGTTGCCACTCTCCCGGTCAAGACATTACAATGACTTTTCAGCTTGCGATGAATTTCGCGCATCGTCCGCGCATAGTTTGTCAAGTTGGAGGGGCATTCGCCAGTTTGTTCCATTCCCATGTTTTAGTCGCAGTTGCAAGGAAGCGCCCTTAGCTCAGTTGGATAGAGCGTCTGGCTACGAACCAGAAGGTCGGGAGTTCGAATCTCTCAGGGCGCACCATCTTCTCACTGAAAACAAAGCAATTAAAACGGGGCTGCAAAATCGCAGCCCCTTGTTTTTTGTCTCACTGTGCGGGTTCTGTGCGGGTTTTTCACTGAACCGCCTTCGTGACCGGCAGAATGGCAAGCCGGTTCTCCTGCTGCCGGGTTGCGATCCGAGTCTCGCGCAACTGCATCGCTTCGCGAATGTCGGACTCGGATTGAATGTTGTAGCGCTGGAGCATGCTGGCGGTCTTGTGACCGGAGATTTTCCGCGCGGTGCTCTCATGCACGCCAGAACGCAGCATCTCACGGACTGCGGTACGGCGCAGATCGTGGAACAGCCGGTGCTCGACACCCGCCAACTTGCAGGCCGTGGCCCAGGCTTTCCGGAAATCTCCGATAGGTTCGCCCTTGTGGTGAAAGATGTACTTGGCCAGCGCTACGCCGGTAGGCGTTGGCACGCCTCGCGCGGCTTGGCGACGGGCCATGAGTTCGGCTAGTTCGCCCGTCTCAAACGTCACGATGCGGGATTCTCCGTTCTTGGAGTGCTCTGCTCGCAGGCGGATCACGTCGCCCTCCACTTCATCCCAGAGGAGCGATGCAATTTCACCTTTCCGCCAGCCGGTGAGGTAGCCGAACAGGGCAAAGTCTTGCAAGTGCGTGGGCAGGTTCGCGGCCACTTTGCGGAATTCGGCATCGCTGAAAAAACCCTGACGCACATTGTCTTTCTCGCTTAGAGGCGGCGAATGTGGGGTTCATAGTTCAAGCGCGCTTGCTCTTTCGCCAGTTTGTAACTTTGGCCAAGGAGCTGAAGGCAGCGGTTGATTGAGGCAGGCTTAGCGGGTTTGCCCGGCTTGGTCGGTCTGCCGGGCAATTCCCGGCTCACGCGGCGGCCATGCTCCAGGGCGTGGGCGATGAACTTGTCAATTTCGGCGGCGCTGAGTTCCATAGCCCTGAAGTCGCCAAAATGTTCCTCTACGGGCTTGAGGTTGGAGAGCAGGCGGATGCCACTCTTGCCGCGCAACTTGTAATCCACCTTTAGCGCTTCCAACAGTTCTTTCACCGTGATGCGCTGTTGCTGAGGGGTAATCATCTTTTTCCCACCGCCATGCTCCCCGTCACGCTCCACCAGTTTGCGCTTCAGCGCTTGCAGCGCTTTCTTTTCCTCCGTCTCGCCCGTGCTCATGCGGTAGACGGGAAACCGTTGGCGGAGAGTGCGGAGTATTACCTATGAACCATTCGAACAAAGACGGGAAACCGTTGGCGGAGAGTGCGGAGGGAAGGCCGCTGATCAAGGAGAACGCTCGTCAACCTAACACGTACCCGACGCAGAGCGGGA
>Ga0137378_10000606_pt1 | contig 28116 bp, 22 predicted proteins | sample SagtaG_21_FD_104813 | JGI IMG/M metagenome (GOLD analysis project Ga0137378, IMG submission 104813) | Vadose zone soil microbial communities from Sagehorn Ranch, Mendocino, California, USA - Sage2_L_60_16 metaG | ecosystem: Environmental > Terrestrial > Soil > Vadose zone | place: USA... | reverse complement strand
GTCGTTTACGGGAGAAAATAGAACGTGATCCGGAAAAACCGCGCCACATTCACACCGTGCGCGGCGCCGGATACATGTTCGAGGTCCGTAAGTGACGAAGCGGGTTTTCCTAAAACTTCTTCTTCTCATTTTCGTGGTGGTCGGAGTTTCGACCGCCGCACTGGACATTCTGGTGAGGCGAAACTGGGAAACTTCCCTGCGCTCGCAACTGGAGCAGGACCTTAACGACAAGCTTCAGATGTTTGCTGCTCGCGCCAATCATGAGGCGGGCACAGTTGCGTATCAGCAACTGGCAACTGAAGAAGCTGCCGCTGCGCGAGCGCGGGCAACCGTAATCGACCACTCGGGCAAAGTTCTCGCAGATTCCGAGGCCAATCCGGAAGAAATGGAGAACCACGCCACCCGGCCGGAATTTGCCGCTGCCTTACAGGGCCGGAATGGCAGGGATTCCCGCACTAGCCGGACAGTCGGCGTTGAATTCCTTTACGTTGCCGCACCTACCTCATTTGGCGCGGTGCGGCTCGCATATCCTCTCGCATCAATGAGGGCCAATGTTCACAAGATAGAAAAAGAACTGCTGGAAGCATCCGCGATCTCTTTAGTAGTCGGATTGATCATTGCGCTGATCGGGGCAGAAAGTGTGGCCCGGCGGCTGCGCAAGATGGTCGGCTTTGCCCAGGAAATTGCAGCTGGCAATCTTGCGGCACGGCTGCCCGAGTCCGGAGGCGATGAGATTGCGGTACTGGCGACCACACTGGACAAGACGGCGCGCCAGTTTGAAATCAACTTCCGGAATTTGGAGAGCAGCCGGCAACAGCTCGAGACCTTGCTCAACAGCATGGAAGACGCAGTGGTCGCGGTTTCTCCCAAACGGGAGATCGCATGGTTTAATGGCGCAATGAAACGCCTGGCTGCAGGATCAATCTCGGTGGGAACGCCGCTGATTCGGGCGGTGCGAGATCCCGATCTGCTGCGCGTAGTTGCGGATGTGCTCGAGCATCGCAAGGTGCAGAGCGCAACGTTGTATTCTGTATCGCCCGGGCGCACCTTCGGCATGACCTCGGCTCCGTTGCCCGATGGCGGCGCAGTATGCGTGCTTCGCGACAGCACCGAGATTGCGCGAGTCGAGCGCACGCGCCGTGATTTCATTGCTAACGTCTCGCATGAGCTGCGGACGCCGCTGACCTCTCTCCTCGGGTACACGGAAACTCTGATGGATGAATCCAGCGACGCTAAATCTCGCGAATTCCTGGAGATTATCCGCCGCAACGCCCAGCGCATGAGCCGCTTGACCGAGGATTTGTTGACCCTGGCGCGCGTGGAGTCCGGCGAAGACCGGGTACAGCAGGCCCCGGTTGCTGCTCACGAGTTGTTGAGAGATGCGCAAATGTCCTTCAGCGAAGTTGCCAAGCCAAAGGGGCTGGTCATCGAGATTGCGGACTCACCAGACCTGCAAGTGTTCGCCGACCGGGATTCCATCCATCAGGTATTCGCGAACTTGATCGACAACGCGCTCAAGTATGCGTCCAGAACCAAAAAAGTCGAGATAGGGGCCAGAGAGCACGGCGGGGATATTGAGTTCTATGTGCGTGACTTTGGGCCTGGAATTCCCTCAGAACACTTACAACGCCTGTTCGAGCGGTTCTATCGCGTGGACAAGGCCCGCTCGCGGGAAGCTGGCGGTACTGGTCTCGGCCTCGCAATCGTCAAGCACATCGTCTTGAATCACGGAGGGGCCGTAGGAGTGACCAGCGAATTAGGTCACGGATCGGTGTTTTGGTTCAGGCTTCCGCGTTCGGAAGTAAGAGCGGAGGTCACGGCCGAAGCCGGGGCGAAACATGGGTAAACTTTATTCGCATGGAGGGCGTACGCCGCGATATTCCACTGCAACGGTGATTGTGGGGTTGCGGGCGTCTCGCCCGCCTACGGGCGGGGACGCCCGTAGCTCCACGATCTCCCAACCCTTAGTTCTCCAACATGCCGGGAAATGAGCCTTTACGCTCACCGACTGTCAGCGTGTGAGTCGCATCGTTCCAGTGGATCGGGATTGTCGCGTACTTCCCTTTCTCGTAGTTGTAAGTGTCGCCCTCATCTTCGTAGAGAGTGAAGTCGCCGTCGGCACCGGGATAGACACGAAGCTCAATCGGGTCTGCCGACTTCTGATTGGAATATTCCTCTTCTGGATCAAACGGGATAATCGATCCAGCGCGCACGTAAAGTGGCAAGCGATCGAGAGGTGCGGCGGCATCCACGAACTTGCCTCCTTCTACTGCTGCGCCCGTCCAGAAGTCATACCACTTTGCTTGCGGCAGATAGAGATGGCGCTCGGTCGCGCCGGGCTCCGTCACCGGGTTCACCAGGATCGCGGGGCCGTACATGAACTGGTCGCCGATATTTTGCGCGTTCACATCCTGGCGGAAATCCATGACCAGCGGGCGCATTGGCGTATAGCCCTCTGATGCGGTTTTCCAGGCGAGCGAGTAAATGTAAGGCAGCAAGCGATAACGGAGCGTGTCGTATTGGACCAGAATTTTGCCAGCTTCGGGTCCATAGGACCAGAGTTCGTTTTCGTCAGGGTTGTAGCGGGTTCCGTGGACGCGGAAGATGGGCGAAAATGCGCCGAACTGGAACCAGCGAACGAAGAGTTCGCGGAAATTGGGATCGCTGGGACTGGCGATAAAGAAGCCGCCGATGTCGGTAGTCCAATACGGGATGCCGGAAAGCGAGAAGTTGAGGCCTGCTGGAATCTGCCGCTTGAAGCTCAGCCAGTCGGAAAGAACATCTCCGGACCAGGCGGTCACGCCATAGCGCTGCGATCCTACAAAGGCCGAGCGAGAGAGAATGAACACACGCTTCTGATCGGATGCGCTGCGCTGTCCCTCATACACTGCGCGCGTGGTCATCAGCGGAAAGATATTGGCATAGCGGTCGCCGCTACCGATGAAGAGCTTGTGACCGAGAAGCAGGCTTTCTTCCTGGCCTTCGGTCTCTGGCTCGGTTGTGTCCATCCACCAGGCGTCGATGCCAATCTTGAAGAGGGCCTTGTCCATAAGGTCCCAGTAATATTTCCTCGCTTCCGGATTGCTGGGATCGTAAGCCGCCATGCCGAGAGCATGGTATGGAAGATGAGCAACTTTTGTGCGCTCGATGAAAAATCCTCGACGATCCATGTCTTCGTATTCTTTCGAGCCCGGCTCGAAGAATGGCCAGACGGAGATCATGAGATGGAAATTGTCTTTGTGAAGCTGGTCCACCATCCCTTTGGGATCGGGATAATTCTTGTTGAAGACATGCTCGCCTTTGCGGTTCCACCAGAACCAGTCCTGGACGATATTGTCCGCTGGCAGATGCAGATCGCGGTACTTCTGCGCGACTCCCAAAATCTCGTCTTGCGATTTGTAGCGGTTCTTGCACTGCCAGAAGCCGTAGGCCCAGCGGCCAAAGAGCGGGGCGGAGCCCGTGAGTTCACGATAGGAAGCTATGATCTTGTCGAACTCAGGCCCGTAAATAAAGTAATAGTCGATCGTGTCGGCAACTTCTGCACTGATGTACATCACGTGCACAAAACGGTTGTTGAAGCGAGTACGCGAGGTGTTGTTCCAGAAAATCCCGTAGCCGTTCGAGGAGAGCAACATGGGAACTGCGATGTTGGTGTTCTCCTGCGAGACATCGACCGATTCACCGTGATAGTTCCAAACGCCCGCCTGGTGCTGCCCCAGGCCGTAGAAGCCCTCGCGCGTGCCGTACATTTCGACCACGGTTTCGGCGCGATAGGTCTTTTCTCCGTTCACCACCTCGGGAGTCATGATTCGCTTGCCGTCGCGAAACAGCTGTTTGTCCGACTTTTCGAAAAAGGAGAGCGCCCCGGTCTCTTTTTCAATTGTGACCTTCAGCGCGTTGGTAGAGATACTTACATTTTTCTCTGAAGATTCGGATTTCCATTGCACCGGCACCCAAGCGGCGCGAGTCACGACATCGTCGGTCCGCTGAGGAAAACTGCTGGTCGGGGAGTACAGAACGTGAATGATTGAGTTGGCGCAGACTTGCAGGCGGAGCGTGGCGCCGGATTGCAGGCTTGCGCTTATACCATCCGCGTCCTGCTTCACCTCTTTTACAGGATCCAGTGGTGTCCACTGAGCGGAAACGGGGAAAGCACATATGACGAACGCGAAGAAAACAAGCCAATACCGATTAAGCATCGCGGCGCATCCTCCCAAGCGCAGAGAAGCATAACGTCGCGCCACGGTGAATGCAATGGGCTAAATCGGTTTAGCTGTATTCTATAATGACTCGCAAGGTGCTATATATTGTACCTACATCACTATGCCATCTGGCAGGAAGACAATAAAGGGTCCTGGGCAGCGAGTTACGTTGAAGTTTCTCGCCGAATATCTTGGCCTTTCTCCCACCACGGTTTCAGTTGTTCTCACCAATTCCCCCCTTGCCAGCACAATCGCGAAGCAGACCAAGGACCGCATTTGGGAGGCGGTACACAAATTTCAATATCGGCCGAACCTGTTTGCTCGCTATTTGCATACGAAGAGAACTTTCAGCGTGGCGGTCCTGGTGCCAGAAATTGGGGATGAATTTTCGTCGATGCTGATCAGCGGCATCGAGTCAAAACTCGCCGGGGCGAAGTTTAACTATTTTGTCGAAAGCCACCGGTTCGCCCCGGAACAAATTGAGAATTCTCCTGACACCTTGATGGACCGCCAAGTTGAGGGCATGATTTTTATCAACACGCCGCTCAAGAAGCAAATGCCTGTCCCTGTGGTCGCGATTTCCGACATCACTAATGCCCCCGGCGTCACTCGGATCGTGATTGACAATTATCACGCTATCCTTCTCGGCCTACAGCACCTGAAGAATCTGGGACACACGCGAATTGCGTTCTTTAAAGGGCCTGAGGGCAATGGCGACAGCGAGGCGCGCTGGGCGGCGATTTCAAGTGCCGCAGCGGAAATGGGCCTCCAAGTAAAGCATGAACTCACCGCCACTATGGGCACCTACTTTGCCGCAGGCGAGATGTCGATGATGCAGCGTGGCTATGAAGCCGCAATGGTCCTTATGCAGCATGCGCGTGACTTCACCGCACTGCTCGCTTTCAACGATGGCTCAGCGATTGGGGCGATCAGGGCCATTCAGGACAGCGGGCTCACCGTTCCAGGCGATGTTTCAGTTGTGGGCATGGACGATATCCAGCTTGCAGCGTTTATTTCTCCGCGGCTGACCACAATCAGACAGCCGCTGCAGGTCATGGGCGCGATGGCCGCGTCCACCCTTTTGCAGCGCATCCAGGGGGAAGAAGTCCCTGAGGAAACCGTGGTGCAGCCCGAAATCGTGGTGCGGGAATCTACTGCACGCATCAGCGACTGAACAGAAGTTTGGCGGACAGCTCGCGGCGTCCACCGAAGTGTTTACGGACCGTCTCCGTAAATGATTCCTCGACCGTTGGTGCTGAGGTACACTCGCCCGTAGATGCGTGGGTCTCCGGTGATTGCAGCCGAGCCCGCGACTCCCCATTGATGCAAGCTGTCATTGATTTGCACCCAGGTGACACCTTTATCAACGGAGCGGAAAATCCCGCGTACGCCGCCGATTTCTGCGGGAACGTAGATCGCCGTGTAGGGCTGGCCGCTTGCCGCTTTGCCGAAGCCAACGTTGTCCGCCTGCTGGACGTTCGTCAGCTGCGTAAAGCTGGCGCCGGAATTAGTGGAGTGCCATAGACCGTAAGCGACGTCGGTGGTCGAGCCGCCCGCCAGCCAGATGTCTCCTTCAATTCCGGGTACGGCCTTAAAGTGGACAGTGGAGTTTGCGGGAAGTCCAGTGGCCGCAGTGGCCGCAAAAGTCTTCCCACTGTCGGTGCTAAGGTAAAGCTTACCTGCGGCGAATCCGTAAAACTTGCTGGAATTGACGCGATCGGACGCGATCGTCGCTCCCGCAGGAATTCCTGTCGAAGCCGTCCACGCGCGGCCCGCATTGGTTGTGTAATACACGCCGGTTCCTTGCGGACTCCAGAGAATGGTGGCTGCACTGGCTGAAACAGCGACTACACCCGAGCCTGTAACCCCGGAAGGCTGAGTGGGCACCTGCGTCCAGGTGCTTCCGTCATTACTAGAGTACGCGGCATCAAGTTCGCAGCTGTTGCCCGAAGTTCCTGCCCGGACGATGTAGGTGGGGGTCAGCTCTGCGTAATCGATGCTTGTATTCGTACCTTCGACCGGAGCATAGGTCGTTGGGGGCGGAGTTGTCAGACTTGTGTGTGCGAACCCGGCAACGTAACCCGGGATGAAGCTACCAGGGTGCGGAAGGATGGCAGTCTGCTACAGGTGTCGCTGATCCTCTCGCCAATGAGAAATACGGAAGGAGAGATTATCGGCATCATTGATTCATGGCCGCCGGTTGCGATACAGAGATGGATCGACTTCGCGAACCATGGCGCTCACATCCAGCTCAATCCCCAGGAACGAGCGCACCTCTTCTGAAATCGAGACAGGATCGTTAAGCACCCTTCTATATCCAACCCGGCAGATTGGAACATCCGTCCGCTTCTCAAGCCAGGTAGCAACTTCGGACAAATGTTTCTTGAACGCACGCGTCATCACGTCGTGGCTTACTGAATCCGCCGTGCCGCGGCGACGAAGCATTTCATCCTGCGAGGCCAGCACCTCCGGCAGCGGACGCTCCACGAAAATGACCTTGTAATCGCGCCCGGGCGGTATCGACATGAGCAGTTGCGAAATGACCTTTACCGCCTTACCTTCGGCTTCATCAATACGCCCCGGTTGCTTGGGCAGGAGCTTTGCAGGTTCCCATTCGCAATAGCCGCGCGGATTGTCCTCGTCAGCTTTGCGCTCAAAGTCAGTGAGCAAAGTCATTCCCCCGGCGCCCAGCATTTGCATCATGAGCGAAGTGCCGGAGCGCGGCAGGCCCGAAACAATCGTGATCATTATTTCCTCTGTTGTGAGTACCCAGATTTATTGCGCCGCCCCCGCCGCCACAGTCCAGGGCTTGCCATCGATGTGGGCGGGAATTCCCAGGCCAAAAAGTTTCAGCATGGTGGGAGCGACGTCCACAATCGCAGGGTTCTCCTCCCCAATTTTGTAGTTGGAGAAAAGCACGCCAGGAACAAGCCGCGGGTCAACGCAATGGTCGCCGCTCCAGGCTTTGACGTTGTCTTCGAAGATCTGGCCGGTGACTTTTCCCATCACTGAGTCCCACGAAGCGCGGAAGCCGTCTCCGTAGCCAATTATCAGGTCGGGAGCGTTATCGACGTAGGGCCCTGCATATGTGCTGTCACAGTCAAAGACTCCTGTGATACCAGCGCGTCCAGAGTCAGGATCGACCAGGCCATCGAGTTTCCGGTGCAGCTCGTCTTTTAACGCTTCTGCTTCTGCTCCGGGCGACACGACGCCTTCGCGCTCGCGTCCTTTGATGTTCAAATAAAGGCCGTTCAGTCCCATGGTGTAGGCGCGCGTGCGAGACCAGTCCACGTCTTCAAACCAGTCGCCGCTTTCGGTCTTGCCAGGCCTCAGTGCGAGATATCCGTTCTGATGCAGCCACGCATTCAGGTTGACGCCGCGCGCAAATGATTTGAAACCGTGATCGGAAATCACCAGCAACAAAGTGGCATCGTCGATCTGTTCGGTCACTCGACCGATCAACGTATCCATGCGGCTATATAGGTCTTCGATCACATTTGGCCGCTGTTCCTTGGGAACACCCCGCGCCGCCGGATGATCTTCCTCCAGGTAGCGCCAGAACATGTGCTGCACTCGGTCGGTGGTATCGAAGACGCACGCGCAAAGGCCGTCGCGGGTTTTTTCCAGAGCATCGAAAAACATCCGCTCGCGGTCTTCGTGGTTCGAGTAGCACTGATCGAGAAATGCCTGATCATCAAGTACCCGTTCGTTTAGTGCCCAGGTATCTTCGGCTAGGCCAAGCGTGGCATAGGGGCCAAAAAGTTTTGCGAGATAAATGGAGTATGTCACCGGATGCGAGATGGGGAGATCGGGTCTTCCGGGATCGATATTCACGGGCGTGATGTAAACTTCAACCTCGGGCGATATCTCCTTTAAATAGAAACGGCAGATTCCGCGAGCGCTGAATCCTAGCCCAGCCTTGAATTTCACCGGAATCCACCCGGAATATTCCCCTACTTTGAGATTGAAGCTTTCCGAGTCCAAAGAGATTCGCGCCTGGTTCTCGCCTTCGGTTTTTATCTTGAACTCGGCCCGAAGCTCGGCGCCAGAACCACTCTGTAGAGGGTCTTCGGGGCCGGGAATATATGAGTGCCAGCCTGCTCCATTCCCTGCGATAGGAACATGGACTCCGCCCTCTCGAAATTTACCGCCAATTTTGCGTGTGGTGCATAAGCAAAACGTTCCCTGGCTTCCCTTCAAATCGGGCACGCACATGCCCGACAGCAGCACGCCATCAAATTTTTCCGGAGGAAAAGTCACCGGCACGCGGATTACCGAGCAGAAAATCCCAGCCTTCCCCAGCCAATGCCAGAACGGCGTTCCATGACGCATGCCTTTCACCGTCGGCTTGCCCAGCGGAATTACGTACCTGCCAATTTTCAGGATACGCTTTGGGCCGCGAATTTCCGCTGAAGAAAGAAATGGAAGATAGCTGTTCAGGTCGCGTCCGAGAAAATCGTAAATATTGTGCTTGCCGGGATTGACGCCGGTCATGAATGTGGACCAGGCCACGGGTGAAATCGGGGGAAAAGTCGTGCGCAGCTTCTTAAAGGTCCCGTGCTCGCGGAGCTTCGCCAGGTTCGGCAGCTTGCCTTCATTGATGAATCGCTCAGCAAGTTCCGGATCCATGCCATCAAAACCCACAATTACCGCACGTTTAATCTGTTGTTTACCGAATTTCTTGCGACGGCGAAACAATCGCAGCAAATGCCGGAACGGCCAAGTGAAGAACGCATACAGGGAATACAGGAATGCGACAAAGAGTGTCCAGAACGACGAGAGTACAGCGAAGCCCGCGCCAGGTCCGGCATAAGCCTCGCTACGTGCGGGAAAGAGCACGATTAGGGCGACGATGAAAACAAATATAGGGGCGGCCTTCGAAAACCTGCGCCACGCCGAACAATATCCACTCACAAACTTCATATCTCGACACCTAAAATCTCTTTGAACAGAAATCCTGCTATTAGCGATAGCACAAAAAACAACCACATCCAGTTCCAGTCCAGCCAGGCGAAGCGCATGCTACGGTCGCTGTAGTTCACCGCGATGGATTCGAGCGGGCTGCCTTCCGGCAGAGCGGGCTCGGCGGAAACAAAGAGACGCTCCCAAAAATGTCCGCGCAGGCGGACCGGCGAAAGCCTCGCAACTCCTGGTGAGACGGCAATTCTCTTTGAGAAAGTCTGACCGGAGATCCCGATACCAATATCGTAACGTCCATCTTTTGCGGCGACAACACGCCAGACGACCTGGCTACTCGCCGGCACATGCACTGGGGGTGCTGTGATCACAATTTCTGGGGGCAACTGTAGCGAAACTTCATCGAGAGAATTCGCATTCGACATCTGCGTTGTGATCAAAAAGGCTTCACCCCCACGAAATGGAACCAACCCCACATAATGATCGAGCTGCACAATTAGAAGAGTTATGGGGATGACCACGAACAGCAGCGGCCTGAATGCCAGGCGCAAATAAGTCACGGTTCCACGAAGAATCCGGCCATATGAGCGCAACACTACCGGGAGTTGGTCCTGAAACAGCCGCACTGCCAGCAGATGAGCCTTGAGCTTGTCCTTCGCTAAACGAATTGCCTTTTGGTCAGAGGTGTAACCAAACACCCCCACCATGACCAATCCGGTAACGACGGACACGAGTACAACGATCAGAAGAGGGAGATTGACTGCAAAAAGCTCTGTCACAATATTGGAAAAGCCTGGATAGATGGGATCATAGCTGGGCGTTATTCGATGTATCCAAGTCCCTGCAACCTCTTTTTCACGAGTTCCTTCGTGGCCGCATCGCCTTCATTGGGAGGAAGCAGCTTCTGAATTTCCTTTTCCAGCACGCGCACTACGAACTCGTCCACCGACTCGTACCCGCCCGCTTCCACGCACTTCTTTACCTTCTCCAACAGCTCGCCTTCGAGCTTCACTTTGTACGACCCAAACATCAATTTCCTCCCGCGCCCAGTTCTTGGTGGACTGCCGTGTCAGTTGCGAAAACCGACCGGCCCATCATAGGTCCTGATTTCGCGATTCCAAACTCTCCCAGAATGGTAGCAGCTATATCGGTAAGGGCTGGATTTCCGGCGGCGATTTTCCGGTTGCTCAGCAACACACCAGGCACGAGCGTGTAGTCCATGCAGTGGTCGCCACTCCAGGCGTTGGTGTTGTCCTCGAGAACATCCGGCGGAAAACCTCCGAGAATTGTCTTCCAACCCGCACGGAACCCCCGGTTATATCCCACCAAAAGATCCGGCCCGGATCGTGAGTATGGTCCCCGGTAAACGTCGGTTGCGACGTCCACTCGCGTGATGACGCGCTGACCCGACTTTGGATCGATCACCCTTAGAAGTTTCTCTTTAATTTCCTTGATCAAAGCGTCTGCTTCAATCCCAGGCTGGACTGCGCCATAGCGCTCCCGTCCAAGCAAGTTTATATAAAGACCGTTCAGGCCAAGCCCATATGCTCGCGTCTGAGTCCAATCCACGCCTGCCAGGGGTTCTCCGGAGTCGGGCTCGGCATCAGGCTTCATCTTTATATAGCCATTGTTCAGGAGCCAGGTATTCAGATTGAACGAGCGGTAATAGGGTGCGAAGCCGTGGTCGGAAAGGACGAGCAAAGTTGTGTGCTCATCCAGCTTGGGCAGAACTTCCCCGAGAACCTGGTCCATCCGTTGATAAAACTCGGCAATGGCGGAGCCGTTCTGCGCCGCCAGCGCGGCATCGTAGCCAGGATGCTTTGGATCCATGAGACGCCACATCATATGCGAATTGAGATCGAGGCTAGAGAAATAGAAGAAGAAGACACCTTCGCGGAATTTTGGGAACTCGGAATCGAAAATCCGGCGATGCTCAGCAAGTACAGTGCGCGCTTGCTCGAGATATTCCTTGTCATCAAGCACGCCGTCTGAAAGCGCTTTCGTGTCCTCGGCGATGCCTTGGGTGTGAAATTCTCCCGCCTCGTCGGTCAGCATTCGAGAGTAAGTTGAGGGCGTAGAGATCGGCAACGCGGGATCTGCCGGATCGATATTCATGGGAGAGACGTACAGCTGGAAACGCGGATGCGCCTGCTTCAGATAGAAACGGCACATCCCTTTTACGCTGGCAAAGAAAGGAACCAGTTGGAATTCGACGGGTGTCCAGCTGCTCCATTCTCCTTCTTTAAGCACAAATTCGTGTTGCTGGACTGCAATTCGCGCCACTGCTTCCACGGGATCGACAGCAACCTTGAATTCTTCGGTTGCAGGGGGCGAACCTCTCCTGAAAGTGTTATCAGGACCAATCAACTTCGCGGTTACATGAGAGTTCTCAACCTGCACAGGGATCACCTGCCCGCCCTCGACTGCGCCGGCGGCTGCGGTGGGATCGTCGGTGTAGAAAGAAAATGTTCCGTAGGTGCCGCGAAGATCGGGAGTTCCCATGCCCGAAAGCGTCTCTCCCTTGGCAGGAACCGGAGGAAAATTCGATGGGATGCGAAAAACGGAATTGGGCACGCCGTGCTCATCGAGAATCTGCCAAAAAGCTTTGCCTTTGCGTAATTGATCGGCGTTGCCGCTGCCGAGAGGAATGACCCAACTGCCAAGATGAATGGAGTGCTTCGGCGGCTCGACCCGCGACGCGGAAAAATAAAGTTCCATGGTCTTGGGATCGCGATGAATGAAGTCGAAGATGCCGTGACCGCCAGCATTCATTCCCGTAATCAAATTCGACCACGCCACCGGGCTTTGCGGTGGGATGCTTGTCGTAAGCTCCCGGAACGATCCTTGCCCCATGAGTTGGGCAAAATTCGGCATCTTGCCTTCCTGGATGAATCGCTTCAGCAGTTGTGGATCCATGCCGTCGATGCCGAGGACAATCAGCTTATTGTGACCGTGCCAGCGGCTGGCTCGCTGGCAGGAGAGCAGCGACAGAGCGCCGCCAAGAAGCAACGACGCGACCAGAAAGAACCTAACCTTCCTCAGAGGTATCCGCATTCAATGTCCGGCGATCCAACCCCTTCGGCCAGAAAATTGGGAGAGCTGTTGCGTATCAAATTTCACAAAGGCAGATGAGAATCCAGCAACCCGCGCTTCAATTGTAATGAATTCGCGCAGAGACGCGGACTGCTGCAGGTAAATTCAGTCTGAGCGCGTGAACTATACTGACTGAACACGGCTCCGAATGCCACTCTCCGTAATAAGAGGTCGCGTTTCACGGCTCGCTTTGATCTTCAGCGGCCTGCTCGCCTTTTCTGTACCGGTGTTTTCCGCGGCCGCGCCCAAGGCAAACATAATTCTGATCACGCTGAGCCGGACTCGCGCCGATCGCATGGGATTTCTCGCAACAAAAAGCCTCACCCCTGCGCTCGATGCGCTCGCGAAACAAAGCATCGTCTTTGAACGCGCGTATGCACAGGCGCCGCTCACGATTGTTTCGCATGCCACAATCCTGTCCGGCACGTATCCCCAGACCCATCACGCCAGCGAACTCGGTGCTTCCCTGGCGCCGTCACTTCCCTATCTTCCCGATTCGCTTCATGCGCGTGGATATCGAACGGCAGCATTCGTGGGATCAACGCAACTCGATCCACGACTCGGGTTGGCTTCGGGATTTGACCGCGGATTCGACACGTTTGACGCGGGCCTACGAAAAGCGCAGGCAGGAGAGAATGGAACCACTCCGGCTGGACCCAGTTCAGCGCACGTTATCACACGCGCCACGGCATGGCTGAAGGGGCGCCCGCAAGGCCCGTTCTTTTTATGGATAAACTTGGCCTCTCCGCAGATTTCGTCTGCCGTCTCTTACCATCATGGCGTGAATGCAAACGACACGGCGCTGGCCGGGCTAATCTCCACCCTACGCGCGCAGAAACTCTTGGATGATTCGGTCCTCGTCGTAACCGCGGACCACGGTGAGGGCCTGGGCGCGCACGGAGAGGACGGTCACGGAATTTTTCTTTACGACGAGACCATGCACGTGCCTCTGTTGCTTAAACTCCAGCAGAACCAGATTGCGGGAAAAAGAGTCAAAGGACTAGTGCGATTGGTCGATGTTGCGCCAACGATTTTGGAAATCGCCGGCGTTCCGGTTCCTTCGCAGATGCAGGGACAGTCACTCCTGCGCATTGCAAAAGCCAGCGGCGATGGCGGGCAACCGGTGTACGCGCGCAGCGATTTCCCCAATGAGGCATTGGGATGGAGTCCCCTAGAGTCATGGCGAACAGGAAAATATCTATACATTCGTGCACCCAAGCCCGAACTCTACGATTTATCGATCGACCCGAACGCGACCCACAACCTCGCCCAGTGTTCGAAAGCCATCTCGGACACGATGGCCTCGCAACTCGCTGCTTTTGATAGTCACTTCGAAGGTGGGGCCAAGGACACCGGGCTCACGACCACCGAAATGCAGAAGCTTGCGTCCCTCGGCTATGTCGGACTGCAAAAGGCCGCGCCTGCGGGAGCCGCGGCCGTAACCGGGACCGATCCCAAGGATGTGATAGCAGATGCGAACAAGGCCCTGAGCGCAATGCGAGCACTCGACGAAGGCAAGCTGGAAAGTGCGACGACTGCCTTTCGTCAGCTGATTAGTGCACAGCCGAACGCATATCTCGCTCACTATGGCCTGGCAGTTGCCCTAGCCCAGCAGCAGCAATACAAAGAAGCAATTCAACATCTTCATCACGCGATCGAACTCCGGCCTGACTCGCCATCGGCGCAGTATGAAATGGGACTGGTTCTCATGAAGACCGGCGATTTCAAGACTGCAGCAGTACACCTTGAGATCGCTTCCGGTCGGCTGCCTTCGTTTGTTCGCGCACATGCAGCGCTGGCGGAAGCCTATGATCATCTTGGCCGGAGAGAGGATGCTAGGGCGGAACGCGCTAAAGCGGGAAAATAACTATTGCTGAGGGGTGCAATAAAGCCTCTGCCGTTCTAAAGAACAGCAGGTTCCTCGTTGTCTCGCTCCGCTCGACAGCCTCGGAATGACAAGAGGTTAAGGTGGGTAGTGTTTAGCTCAGCACGTCACTACGGCGCTGACGCCGCGCCACTCAACTCGCGAATGACCTTGGCTTCGCGTTCACGATAGGGGCTGCCATCCGGATGAAGTACCTCGTGGAACCACACCGGCGGAGGCTGTAATACGTACGGTTTCTCCCACGAATCCCATGGAAAATAGGTCTGCGATTTTCCGGCGACGAAGCCCCAGTTGATGGCAGCTACATGGTGCTGCTTGGCAATCGGCAAAATTGTGTCGAACGTGCTGCCAACCGGACGGGCCATGAACTCTGTGCAGAGAATTGGCCGATGGTAGCTCTCCAGCCAACGCACGTGCTGCTCGAAGTCTTCAGGCCAACTGTAGTTGTGGAACGAGATTACGTCTGACTGCTCGAACTGAATGCGCGCGATGGCATCGAGTTTTTCTGGCGATGACCAATCCCCTTCCCACAGCCCACTAGTAAGTGGCTGCGATGGATTTACCGATCGCGCCCATTCGAATACTTTCGGCAGCAGATTTCGGACGCGATCCTGCTTATCTTTCGGTTCCACGCGTCCGTACGCGCCGCCATTGGTATTCGACGGTTCATTCCACACGTCCCAGCCAAGAATGCGCGAATCCGCGGCAAATGCTCCTACGACGCCCTCAACATAGGCGCGGAGTCTCGGCTCCTGTCCCGGGTCTTCAAGTGTCTGCGCGCCGGGGCTCTGCACCCATCCAGAGTTATGCACGCCCGGAATCGGTGGATGTTGCGGACCTAATCTTGGAAACGGGTCCCAACAGGAATCAAACAGAACAAAGAGAGGTCGGATATGGTGCTTCGCGGCAATGGTCAGAAAAGTGTCAACCCTTTTTTTGAAACCTGCTGCATCCTGCTGCCATAGAAGATCGTGCAAGAAGACCCGCATGGTGTTCATGCCCAATCCTTGGGCCCACCCCAACTCTTTATCGATTTCCTGCGGATCAAAGGTGTCGGCCTGCCACATCTCCAGTTCGTTGATCGCGTTGGCTGGAAGGAAGTTGCTCCCTATCAGCCACGGCTGATGCTGGTACCAGTCGTTGGCCTTGGCCTCACTCCAGCGCGATGCGGTCTGGGCTTGACTAGCTGAGACTAGAAGCAGCACAATTGCAACCCACTGAAACAGTGACATGCGCGAGACCTCCCGAAGTTGTGAGATTTGAAACTCTCCCGCGTCGAGATTTTACAACCGCAGAAGCTCGGATGTGGACGAGACTAAGCATTCAACCTCCACACTCGGAATGTCTGGCCGATTGCGTACGGAATATAGGCGACGTAAGCCAGAAACACCAACTCAGATTGCCTGTCGATTCGGGCCAACATACTCAGCAAAACCAAAACGAAGAACGTGTACGGCAGCAGGTACCAAAAGCCGAGCGCGAGTCTCCTGTGGCGGAGGAAGATGAAATTCCAGCACACGTTCGCGGTCATGATAGCGATCATGAGCGCAAGGGATTCTTTACGCATGCTATTAAGGAGGGCGGAATTCGATACGCGATACAACACGAACCAGCAAACTACGTAGTACAGCAACCCGAGCACGTACCAGCCCACAACGGGCAGCGCCCAGGATGGTTGCTTCAACGCTCGCATGGTCGCCTTCGCCCCTTTGCCGGCGGCAATCGCTTCGCCGGCCATGGCAGCGGCGCATAGTGTACTCGCGAAGACTAGGGCATGCATGTCATTGACCGCGGCGCTAAGGGAATGAGTCCCTAACTCAAGGCGTGGTCGAGATCGCGAATAATGTCGTCAACGTCCTCAATTCCGACCGAGATGCGGACCATGCCGTCGGTGATTGCGATGGCAGCTCTTCCCTTCTCTCCGAGTGCTGCGTGAGTCATGGTGGCAGGGTGCGAGATCAAGGTTTCGACTCCGCCTAGGGACTCGCCCAGAGAACAGACCCGTACTCGTTTGAGCATTTTCGCCGCGTTGGCCAACGATCCGGTTTCGAAAGTGATCATAGAACCGAAGCCCGTCATCTGGCGGCACGCTAGTTCGTATTGAGGATGCTCTGTCAGTCCGGGATAAAAGACCCTTTTCACCTTTTTATGCTGCGCTAGAAATTCGGCGACTTTTCGTCCGTTGCAGTCATGCTGCAGCATACGGACAGCAAGGGTCTTGGTGCCACGCAGTACTAGCCAGCATTCGAAGGGCGAGAGAATCGCGCCCGCAGCTTTCTGGACGAAACCAAGTTGCTCGGCCTGTTCCGGGCGAGTGCAGACCACGACTCCGCCCAGTCCGTCGCTGTGACCGTTTAGAAATTTTGTGGTGGAGTGGACGACCATATCTGCGCCGAGCGCGATCGGCTGCTGAAAATATGGCGACATAAAAGTGTTGTCCACGACCAGCTCCACCTTTTTTCGGCGGCAGATTCGAGATATCGCTTCAATGTCGCTTAGCGCCATCAGCGGATTGGTCGGCGTCTCCACGTAGAGCATGCGCGTGTTCTTGCGGATGGCGCGCTCGACGTTTCTTGCGTCTGACGTGTTTACGTACGTGAACTCGAAACCGTAGCCGGACAACACCTGATCGAAGAGGCGGGGAACGCCGCCGTACAAATTGTTGCCGCAGACCACGTGGTCTCCGGATTTGTACATGGCACAGATTGCGTTGATGGCCGCCATGCCGCTTGCGAAGACACGCGAGGCCAATCCGCCCTCGAGGGAAGCGAGATTTTGTTCCAGGCGGTCGCGCGTGGGATTGGAGACGCGGGCGTACTCGTATCCTTTATGTTTGCCGAGTTCCTCTTGAACGTAGGTGGAACTGGCATAGATGGGAACGTTGACCGCACCAGTTAAGGGATCGGGTTCCTGGCCATCGTGAATGGCGCGGGTGGAGAAACCAGGCCGTCGTTGGTCGTTGGTCGTTAGTCGTTGGCCTCTTCTTATATTCATGCGAGGTGGCTCGAATCGAGGTGTGCCGTCCCTTGCGGGACTCGGGTCAAATTCGAATCTAGCCAGGACTTACGTCCTGGCCTAACGTATTCCCCCTGCGAGGGCTCGTGCAAATCTGGTACTCACCGTCCATTCTTAATTAACGACACAGAGGAGCGACTGCGAGCCCGGGCGAGGACGCCGGTGGCTCCAAAGTCTTCGAAAGAGCCGACGGACAACGACAGCCCCTCAAATTCCGCCCTCAAAAATCTTCTTAGATAAATACCGCTCGGCGGAGTCAGGGATCACGGTCACGACCCGCTTCCCTGCCCCTACTCTTAGCGCGATCTGCAAAGCCGCGAACACGGCGGCGCCGCCACTTGAACCAGAAAAGACCCCTTCCTTTGCCGCTAGCAGGTTAACAGTTGCGAATGCGTCGTCGTCGCTCACCATCATGATTTCGTCGCAGACCGTAGGGTCAAAATTCTTGGGGATGAAGCTTGCGCCAATACCTTCAACCTTGTGCTTACCCGGAGGCCCGCCTCCCAGCACTGAGCCCTGAGTCTCGACAGCCACAGTCAGCACACGCGGCAACTTTTCCTTCATATATCGCGAAACTCCGGTGAAAGTACCCGCCGTGCCAGATCCGAGCGCGACTGCATCGATCCGGCCTTCCATCTGCTCAAAAATCTCTTCCGCAGTGGTCCGGTAGTGGTAGTCGGGGTTGGCGGGGTTTTCAAACTGCCCGGCCATGAACGAGCCGGGTGTGCTATCGGCGTATTCCTGAGCTCGCCGAATGGCTCCCTGCATGCCTTCATCGTCGGGCGTGCGGGTTACCTCCGCGCCGAGAGCGCGCATGATTTTGACTTTTTCTTCGGAAAAGCGCTCAGGAACGAATAGCGCCACTTTATACCCACGGTTCACCCCGATTAGGGCCAGGCCAATACCGGTATTTCCGGCGGTGGCTTCTACGATTATTCCATGCGGCTTCAGCAGGCCGTCGTTTACCGCTCGCTGAATGATGCCAATCGCTGCGCGATCTTTCACACTGCCGCCAGGGTTCAGATATTCGAGCTTGGCGAAGACGTCAGCCGCGTTCTCAGGAACCAGTCGCCTGAACCGAAGCATGGGAGTTTGGCCGACGAGCTCAGTAATGTCATCAGCCACACGCAAGCGTGAGTTGGAAACCAGAGGCAATCTACAGGGTACGGAACAGAGTGGGAAGCGTCAATTGGATTGAATCATTGGGCGATTGAATCATTGAATCATTGGAACCACTAATCCGAGCCTTTGTTTTCCAATGATTCAATTCCTACGGCTCTCCGCCTGCGCCCTTTTCCTGGCCGGGATAGTAGCCGCTACGCGTGCGAACCGTCAATTTCTTGTAAGCACGAGCATGGGCGTCCACATGAATCGTTCTGAAACCTCCGACGTTTTTCGGAGTTGTAGGCGCATAGGTAATGGTGTACTGATTGCGGATGTCGTGAGCAACGCTCCGGCTGATGTCGTCGACCTCATTCAGAGTGGGTGGGAAGAAAGCTATGCCTCCGGTACGGTCGGCAAGCACTTCGAGTGCGCGTTTCGCGTGCCGTAACTTCTCTCCTCCGAGCAGACCTATTGCGTAGACAGTAGGACCATTCTCCTGCTGCAGCCGGTGGACTGCCTGTTCCAGGCTTTCCTGGCTGGCGTCGTCCTCACCGTCGGTCACAACGAATATCACTCTTCGTTGTAACGAAGACTTCATCAGGTAATCCGCCGATGCGATGATCGCGTCATATAACGCTGTGCCACCGCGGGATTCAACATGTTCGAGAGCGGCCTGAAGCTTTTTTATGTCGGAAGTGAACTCCTGGTCCAGGTAATATTCATCGTTGAAATTCACCACAAACACCTGATCGTCGGAATTGCTCGCGCGCACCAGATTCAGTGCAGCCTTGTTCACCTGATCGCGCTTCTCCCGCATCGATCCCGAGTTGTCGATCACGATTCCCATTGCTACCGGGAAATCTTCCTGCCGAAAAGTCCGAATCTGCTGCGGCTGGTTGTTTTCAAAAACTGTAAAATCCGGCTTCGCAAGATTCGTGACCAGGCGGTTGCGCTCGTCCACTACCGTGGCATGCAACGTCACCTCTTGAGCCTGGGTCCTGAAGATAAACACCCCACTGTCCGTAGCAGTGGGACCCTGACCCTCGGCAGGCTGCGCCTGTGACGGCGTCGACTGGCTGGCGGCTGGCTGGCTCGGGGTCGGCGCCTGGTTTGCTGGGGTCTGGCCGGGCGAAGTTTGGCTTGGTGAAGCCTGGCTCGGCGGTGCCTGAGCAGGTGCATTTTGACTGGGAGGCGGCGTTTGGGTTAACGGAACCGAATTAGGCTGCTGAGTCGTGCTCTGAGCTGTAGACGGCTGATTGCCAGAGGCCGGCGCTGAGGTCGTTTGGGCGGCAAGCAGACCCGCCAGGATAAGAAGCACAACTCCAGTGATTACTCTGGTATAGGCAGACTTATTGCGAAGAAGCATAATACCCAGTTTTGGCATATACATGGAGCGGCGGCAGTCCTTTGGGCGGAAGCAGTTTCACCTTTATCTTATGCCATTTGCCGTCGTGCCCTGGGTTCTTTGGACGGTATCCGAGTACATATTGGTTGCGTAGCTCGATTCCAATTTTTGTAGCCACATCGGCCAAATCGTTGGGATTGTCGATAGTAAAGGAGCGGCCGCCGCTCAACTCGGAGACATCGTTGAGCAGCGCCGGCCCCAGTTGCTCTTCCGGGGTGGACATGTAGCGGTCGTAAATGCCTATGGAGTAGACCATTACGTCGGCTTCCTTCACCAACGACTTGATCTCGCCTTCGGTATAGCGGCTGTGGTTATCGCCGCCATCCGAGATGATCAGAAGCGCCCGCTTCGGATATTTGGCCTGGCGCATCTTGCTGATGCCGAGATAGATCGCATCCAGCAGCGCCGTGCGTCCTTTGGGGACCGTGTAGATGAGCTTGCCCTGAAGATCTTCCACCGATTGCGTAAAGTCTGAGATTTCCTGGGGCTTGTCAGCAAACGCTATCAGGAAGAATTCGTCCTGCGGGTTGGCCGTCTTAAAAAACTCGGTGACTGCTTCCCGGGCCCGCTCGACTTTACTGCCCATGCTTCCGCTCATGTCGAAGATCACGCCTAGTGAAATGGGAGCGTCTTCGCTGGAGAAGTGCCTCACGTCTTGCGCTTCTTTGCCTTCGTACACCTGGAAATTTTCTTTGTCGAGACCGGTAACCAGGCGGTTCATCGGATCAGTTACCGTTACAGGAACCAGAACCAGATCTACTTTCGACCTGATTGTCGCGGCGTGGGTGCGAACTGTGTCTTCCACCATCGCCTTCGGTTGCACATCCTTTTCAGTGTCGAGGCGTGGGGAAATGTGGATGTCGTCAACGTCGGGGGCTTGAGCGCTGGCGGGAGTACCGCTTGCAAAACAGACAGCCGCGACCGTAACTAAGCAAGCGAGAGTGCCAAACAGGGAGAGATTGCGCTGCCAAAGATTTAACGCCGTTCGCCGAATTATTACCCGGGGGCCAGAGGACCCGCGCCAACCCTGGCGCGCCATAAAATCCTCGAATCGATTGCCGATAGTATCACACGTTCGGAGAAGTGGTGTTAAAAGTTTGTCAGCAATCCAGTCGGCCTTTGGATTCCAGAATTGTGCAAAAGTTTGTCCAATACGGCACCGCTCTTGGCTTCTGGCGCACGACCCCGATAGGATTCCTCGGCTTGGTACAATTCGGTCACTCCAGGTAAATGGCACACATCGAACCCTTCCGCGCGTTCCGTTACGATCCGTCCAAGGTTCCCCTTGCGCAAGCCGCCACTCAGCCCTACGACAAAATCACTCCTGAAATGCAGGAACGATATTACGCCGCCAGCCCTCACAACCTGGTCCGAATAATTCTGGGTAAACGTCTGGCGAATGATGGTTCGGAAGAAAATCCTTATACACGCGCCGCAGCCCTCTTTCAAAACTGGCGACAGCAGGGAGTATTTATGCAGGATCCTGAACCGTCGCTATACCGCTACACCCAACAGTTCTCCGCACCGGATTCCAGCTTGCAATTTGAACGCCGTGGATTCATCGCGCTAGGAAAGCTGGAGGACTACTCTGCTAGCATCGTTTTTCGACATGAGCAGACACTGGCCAAGCCAAAGGCTGATCGCCTCGACCTGCTTCGCGCCACCGGCGCTCATTTCGAGCAGATTTTCATGCTGTACAGCGATCCGTCGGCCGAGATTGAGAAAGCTCTGGAGCCGGCAGAGCTCCCCATCATTGCATTGCCCGACGAATATGGAGTTATCCACCGGGTGTGGAGGATTTCCGATCCAGCAATCATCGGGTTCGTACGTAGCAAGATGGATGAGAAAAAACTTATCATTGCGGACGGCCATCATCGTTACGAGACCTCGCTGAATTATCGTAACGAACGACGCCGGGAGCACGCTGAAACTATAGGATCGGCGCTTCCACCATATGAATTCACGATGATGACGTTCGTGAATATGGAGAGTCCTGGTCTGGTCATCCTTCCGACGCAACGGGTGGTTCATGGATTGTCCAACTTCTCCGATGAGACGTTTCGCGATGCGGTGAGCCCGTATTTTAGTGCGGAAGAAGTCGATAATTCGATCGATACCGAGCGCGCGACCGTGATCCTGCGGGAAGCAGGGAGAACAGGAACGGCGCTGCTGGCGATCACCAGCAATCGTGCGTTTCTGCTTAACCGTCAGAAAGCGCCGGATTCCATGTTCGCAGGACTGTCGATCCGGCAGCAAGGACTCGATGTAGTACAGCTTCACAAGTGCATATTGGAGGGCGTGCTTGGGATTTCGGGGGAAGCGATTCGGAACCAGCAGAACGTAATTTATCTTCGCGATGCTGGCGAAGCAATGAATATTGTCCGTAGCGGCCAGGCCAATCTTGCCTTTCTCATGAATCCTGTGCACATGCGGCAAGTGCGGGATTTGGCTTTTTCGGGAGAAGTCCTGCCGCAAAAATCGACTGACTTCTATCCCAAACTGCTTAGCGGATTAGCCGTGTATGCGCTGGAATAGGCGAGGGTTCGGGCAAGCCAACTTCTTGCGCTTTGTTGCAATGGTGCTGCTGTGTCCGATACTGCTGTCCGCCCAAGCCACGCCTCCTGTAGTTCCTAGCGGGACTCGGGCGAACCCGGCACCAGCGGAACCCGCTAACACGCCGGTCCAGTCCCTCACGCCCCCGCCTGTCCATGTGATGATCGATGCAGCTCACGGTGGGAACGAATCCGGGGCCATTTTGAATCCTGCGCTCCTCGAAAAGGAGTTAACGCTGCTCATCGCACAACGATTGCGGCAGGAATTGATTTCACGCGGCGTGCAATGTCAGCTGGTGCGCGAAGGAGATGGAACACTCTCTAACGACCAGCGGACTGCGATTGTCAACGCCGCGCATCCCCTCCTCTATGTTTCGATACATGTGACCTCGCAGGGCAACGGCATGAAAATTTATTCCGCGATGCTTTCGGCCGGCGGGGATGATCGCGGGCCGTTCGTAGACTGGCAGACTGCGCAATCGGCTTCGTTGGAGCGGAGTCGTTGGGCCCAGCAGCAACTCGTCGCCGTCATTCAGAACATGGGCTTTCCGGTCCGTTCCCTCACCGCGCAGCTCCGGCCGCTCAATAACGTTACGGTTCCAGCGCTGGCGATCGAGATCGCTCCGACCACAGGTGAGGTTTCGCAGCTGGCTTCGACCGGGTATCAGCAAATGATCGCGGCCGCGCTGGCCAACAGTATTGCGCCTGTTATCCCGTCGCTCAGGATGAAGGGCGGGGGAGCGCCATGATTCCACGTCAATTCGTGTTTGCGACCATCATTCTGCTGGCATTGACAATCAGCATGTCGGTTTACGTTTGGCAATTGCGGCGGCGTGAGCTTCTCAAGCCGAACCCGCCCCGGGCTGCTCAGCACGTCACCGTACCGGCCGCGGGTCCAACCGAAAAAGTCACTGTTTACGTGGCCTACGATAATCCTGGGGAGCTGCGCGCCCAATCGATCACAGTCCCGCTCACTTCAGGCCGGCAGCAGCGGGCGGAAGAACTCCTGCGCGGGTTGCTGAACGTTTATGTCGCCAGGAACTCACCTCATCCGCTTGCCCCAGGGTCCGAAATTCACAATGTTTATCTCGTTAATCCGGGCGTTGTGGTCATAGATGTGAATTCCGATCTCCTTGATGGGCAAACCTCAGGAATTTTGGCGGAAGAGCTGACCATAGTCTCGATGATCCAGACGCTGTCGGCGAATGTTCCTGGTTTGCTGCGGGTGAAGATCCTGGCTGACGGCAAGGAGCGAGAGACGCTCGCAGGGCATGCGGATTTGTCCGGGTTTTATGATGTGGCGCAGGTCGCAGATCTGGCCCGGCAATTATCGGCTCAGTAGTGTGCCTTCCCGGTCTGAATAGCAGCGCGAACGCAACCGATCCTGATTTCAGGTTTGCGGAACGGCGTGGGCACCAAACCCTCCTGCTAAAATCACTGGATGTTTTATCGCTCCGACAATCGCGCTCCAGAGCAGATGCGCCCGGTGAATATCATTGCCGACTATATTTCCACGGCTGAGGGCTCGGTGCTAATCGAAGTGGGCAACACGCGGGTGATCTGCACCGCGTCTGTCGACGAGAGCGTGCCTGTTTTTCTGCGGAATGCGGGGCAAGGGTGGGTCACAGCCGAGTACAGCATGTTGCCGAGGGCCACTCTGACCCGAACGCCACGAGAATCCAGCCGCGGACGCATTGGCGGGCGGACCCATGAAATCCAGCGATTGATCGGCCGCTCGCTACGTGCTGTGACTGACCTGCAGCGATTGGGAGAGCGCACCATTTTTCTTGACTGCGATGTGATCCAAGCCGATGGCGGCACACGAACGGCGTCCATCACCGGCGCATTCGTCGCGCTTGGCTTGGCGCTTGAAAAGCTAGTTGACGCTGGAACCTTGACTTCAGTGCCCCTGAAAGACTTTGTCGCTGCAGTGAGCACCGGGATCGTGGACGGCGAACCGCTGCTCGACCTCTCCTACGAGGAGGATTCGCGTGCGGATGTCGACATGAATGTCGTCATGACCGCTGGCCACAAGTTTGTTGAACTGCAGGCGACCGCCGAACATCAGGTCTTTGACGACATTCAGCTCGAAAAAATGATCGATCTGGCACGCCAAGGATTAACGTCGCTGCTGGCCAAACAGCAGTCAGTGCTCAAAGGACTGACTTTACGGCAGTAACTAACTCGGCGCTTCGTCGAACCCGGTTTAAATCTCAATAAGTGCCCGCCGCTGGGTGGCTGCTCCCTTGCCCTGTCGCGTTTGACCTGTAGGTGGTTCGCCCTACAGTTTTGTTCTGTTTTCGTAACAAAACTAACATTCCTGAAATGGTCCTGAAATCTGTGCGAGGATTCACTCAACTTGCAGACCGGCCGGGCGTGGGTGGAGCCAAGCGTTGACCCCCTCGAGACGCGAACTTCGAAAGATCACGTCCGGCAGTTCTTTCCTCAGAATGTCGGTTCAAATTCACCCCGGCGCGGACTTTAGCGGTATCGCGCGTTCCGGGAATGACCTCTCGCTTGCTAGATTTTCACCTGCTAAAATCAGGATGTCTTGAGCGGGAGTAGTTCAGCGGTAGAACGCCAGCTTCCCAAGCTGGATGTCGCCGGTTCGATCCCGGTCTCCCGCTCCATCTATCTATCGGTCAAATTTTCCGCAGAATAGCCTTAAGACCGGCGCTCCGCAACAGATACTCAGTTTAGTACAGGCTTTGCCGTATAGAAGGGCTCGGCTCGCCGGTTCTATCATTTAGCGTCTTGACTGTTTGATTGGCATCGATCTGCCAGGGCCATACTCTTTGCCTACGTAGCCGCGCGCGTCGGAATTGAAATTAATGGTTCAATTATGAACGAAACAGTTTTGGCGCCCATAGTTCCCGCGTCCCTGTCTTCCCTTCAATCCCCTGCACTTATTCACGGAGGGCATGTCGTCCAGTTTTATCAGGATGATAATTTTTTGGTCGAGACCGTGAGCCGGTATGTGGGGGCAGCGCTGGCTGCTGGAGATACCGCAGTGGTGATCGCTACCAAGAAGCACCGCGCCGCTATTGATCAACTGCTCGAAGCTCGAGGTCTGGACGTTGCGAAAGTGGTCAATCAGGGGCAGTATTTCGCGGTGGATGCTCACGAGGCACTCTCAAGATTTATGCGGAATGGCTTGCCCAATCCAGAGCACTTCAAGAGCGCCATTGGTACAGTTCTGGAAGCCGCATCATCGGTTGGCAGCGAACACTCCCGCGTTGCGGCTTTCGGCGAGATGGTGAACGTATTATGGGCAGCAAGGCACTACGAGGCCGCCTTGCGGCTGGAACGACTTTGGAATGACCTTGCCCGGACCTATTCATTTTCCCTACTTTGTGCCTACCCGATTGCCGGATTCAAGAACAAGCATCATGCGGATTCGTTTCTAAAAATCTGCGCTGAACACACGGCGGTGCTTCCCACGGAGAGCTACTCCCTGTTGGTAACGGAAGAAGAGCGCCCGCGAAATGTAAGCGAACTGCAGAGGGCGGCACTGGAGTCAGAGTCCGAGACGGCCCTGCTGCATAGCGAAGAGAGCTTCCGTTTATTTGTGGAAGTGGTCAGCGACTATGCCATTTTTATGCTCGATCCGGAAGGTAACATCGCCACCTGGAACAGCGGGGCAGAACGCATCAAGGGCTACCAGGCGTGGGAGATCATCGGCAAGCATTTCTCTGTTTTCTATCCGGAAGAAGAGTTGCAAGCCCGCAAGCCCTGGCGAGAGCTCGAGGTCGCCGCGCAAGAAGGACGATTCGAGGATGAAGGCTGGCGCGTTCGAAAAGATGGATCGAAATTTTGGGCCAACGTTGTGATCACCGCGCTCAAAGATGAGACTGGGCGGGTGCGCGGCTTCGGCAAGGTGACGCGTGATTTCACTGAGAGAGTGCGGGCACAGGAAGAGCTACAACAGGCGAACCAAGACTTGCAGAAGGAGGTCCTCGAAAAAAGAAACGCGGAGCAGCGATTGCACCGATCGGAAGAATCCTTGCGCAAACTCTCGCTTCACCTGCTCCGCACACAAGATGAGGAAAGAAGACGAATTGGGAGAGACCTGCACGATAGTTTGGGCCAATATCTGGCTGTGCTGAAAATCAATTTGGATTCTGTGCAACTATCTTTGCCCCCGGGAAAGCACAAAGCTCAGTCGCAACTCAGGCAGTGCATTCGCCTGGCGGAAGACGCAATCAAAGAGGTTCGCACAATCTCATATCTGCTGTATCCGCCGATGCTGGAGGAACTCGGTCTGAAGTCCGCCATCCCGTGGTATGTGGAGGGTTTTGCGCGGCGCAGCGGGATTAAGACAAGGCTTGAAATACCGCCGGATTTTTGCCGTCTCTCGCGCGATGTGGAACTGGCCCTGTTCAGGGTCTTGCAGGAGTCCCTCACCAATGTGCACCGCCATTCCGGCAGCCGGACGGCTGAGATTCGGTTGAGCGAAAAGGATAGGGTGGTCATTCTGGAAATCGAAGACCAGGGGAAGGGCTTTCCGCCTGGAGTATTGGAAAACAACGGAAACGGATTACCTACCGAACTCGGTGTCGGACTCCGAGGCATGAATGAGCGCATGCGGCAGTTAGGAGGCCGGATCGAAGTGGGCACAGCAGACAAAGGCGCCGTAGTTCGTGCGGTCGTGCCGGTTGGCAAGCGCGAATCTTCAAGATCCCGCGAAAATATTGCCGTGCCAGCTAGAGATTACGCCTCGGTCGAGTAATTCTTTTCGCGTTATTCAAAAAGAAGACTGCATCGGCGCCGCAAATGAAAGCGGCTCCTGGCTCCAAGCTTCCAATGCTAATCTCAAATAAATGGCCCTCGTAATCCGCAGATCAGGGATTCATTGTGATGGGGTATACACGACCACTCCAATCAAGCGGTGGGCGCTGGTGGCCGAATACACCGGGCCGCGGCTGACGAATTCCCAAGCCGACGACATTTACGAACACTCTCCCCGAACTTATCTGTTCGGGTTGGTGGATGGCGAACACGTCGTTGATGGCGATGGCATTGCCGCCTTCATCAATCATTCCTGTGAACCCAACTGCGAGGCAGATGAGATCAAGGGATGCGTAATTATTCGGGCGATCCGAAACATCGCGCCGGGAGAGGAACTCGCCTACGACTACAACCTTTATGACGGCGATCTGGACGATCCAGCGCCCTGCTTTTGCGGTGGAAGGAAGTGCCGGGGAAGCATGTACTCAGAGAAAGAATTAAAGCGGCGGCGTCTCCTCAAGAAGAAGAAAAAAATCAAAGGCTTTCACCACAAAGGGCACTAAGTTACACGACGGAAATTCCAGCGCTGAAATGCGTCTTACGCAATTCTCTGATCAGAAGCAGCGGCCGACGCAATCAGCGGCAGGCCAGGTTCTTCACCCGAAGACCTGCCAGAGTGGGATTCGCGTCCGCCGCTTGGGTCGGCGGTCAGCGCTGCACCCAGGAAGGACTCGGCCCAGTGCTGGACGTTATAGGTACGAACAACGTCGCGCATCAGCTGCATGCGGGCCCGCTTCTCTTCCACCGGCATGACGCAAGCGCGATGAATGGCTTCGGCGATTCCGGCCAGATCGTTGGGATTTACGACGATTGCCCCGTGTTGCAGCTCAGCGGTTGCGCCTGTGAATTCACTCATTACGACAACACCACGTTCATCCACCTGGGCAGCGCAGAATTCTTTTACCACCAGGTTCATTCCATCCTTGAGGGATGTGACCAGCGCTATATCGGCGGCGCGATAGTAGGTCAGCAACTGTTTTCGCGTTAGGTTGCGGTGCATGTAGTGGATAGGCACCCAGCCGGCTTCGGTGAACTCGCCATTGATCTGGCTTACGAGCAGCTCAACCTCACGGCGCAGTTCCTTGTAGTTTGGAATCTCTTCTCTGCTGGGAACTACGACTTGCAGCAATGTGACCCGGTGCCGCAGTTCGGGAT
>Ga0137378_10000592_pt1 | contig 28336 bp, 30 predicted proteins | sample SagtaG_21_FD_104813 | JGI IMG/M metagenome (GOLD analysis project Ga0137378, IMG submission 104813) | Vadose zone soil microbial communities from Sagehorn Ranch, Mendocino, California, USA - Sage2_L_60_16 metaG | ecosystem: Environmental > Terrestrial > Soil > Vadose zone | place: USA... | reverse complement strand
CGACGGGCTCGCTAAAAGCCAACGGCGTAAGGCAGGCGATCTTCTGTCAGCGGCCCATGCGCGTGGGAAGGAGAGAGCCCGGCTACTGAACGAACAGCGCATAGCGGAAGCGGCAAAACGACGGGCAGAGGATGAGGCAAACCGGGCTCGGTATCTCGATCAAATAGGACGACGCCAACCGGAAATCTGGAACCAGGTTGCAGCGCATATCCAGACGCGGCAGCCCAAAGATTACGATAGAGCAGTCAGCTTGCTAACCGACCTGCATGATCACGCAGTCCGCGGTGGCCAGACGGCCGGATTTCAAACGACACTGGAGAAGATTCGCCAGGTACACGCCGCCAAGGAGAGCTTCCTGCGTCGACTTGCCAAGGCAAACTTGTAGGTAGGAAGCAAGTTCACGCGGCTCGCTAAACCCCTGCGATCTAAGTTGTGCGTTTGGCCAAATAAGTACGCTGTCCAAATTGTCCAAATAAGTACGCTTGACGTAATGCATAACGGAAGCTATCCTGAATCATGATTGTCAGCTACCGGGACAAGCGGACGAGAGAACTTCGCCACCGGCAAGCGGGTAAAGGCGTTCACGGGAATCGAACGGGCCGCCCACCTGAAGCTGGACCGCCTGGAGGCGGCTGTCGAGCTTAAAGACCTTGCTGCTTTACCCGGCAACCGTTTTGAAGCGCTGAAAGGGGACCGAAAGGGACAATACAGTATCCGCATCAATGACCAGTGGCGGATTTGCTTCGAATGGCCTAGAGAGACTACCGGCCCATCGAATGTGGAAATTGTTGACTATCATTAGGAGAAATACCATGCCACTCACTGCTATTCATCCTGGCGAACATCTAGCCGAAGAACTGAAGGAACTGGGCATGAGTGCCGCAGAGCTTGCGCGGCAGCTTGATGTTCCGACCAACCGCGTTACCGAGATCCTGAATGGAAGGCGCGCCATCACTGGCGACACAGCGCTACGCCTCGCCCACTTCTTCGGGACCACTGCCGAATTCTGGCTCAACTTGCAAAGTCTCTATGAGCTACGCGTCGCGCAGAAGAAGGCTGGGAAATCCATTAGGGGGCTGCCGACCCTGAAACGCCTCGAACAGGCACCCGCATAGGACATGTGGACGGAACCTGAAACGGAACCTGAAGCGGATGGCATCGAGGGCGATGCTGGGGCTGGGGCGCACGGGGGCCGCGGGATCGAACGGCAGCGGCGACTATGTGATCGCGTTCTCGACTGCGCCCCAGATGCGCATACGGGCGGCGGACAATGCGTCACCTCGGCACATCGAGGTGACGCCGAACGACGCGATGTCGCCGCTGTTTCTGGCTGTGATCGAAGCCACCGAGGAGGCGGTGTACAACTCCTTGTTTCGAGCAATGACAATTACCGGACGGGGACACACGGTCGAGGCGCTGCCGATTGAGAAAACCACTAAGATACTGAAGAAATACGGAGCCATCAAGTGAAGGAGAGCGAACTGAAATCCCGTCTCGCCCGCCACCGCCAGATCAAGCTCAGCGTCATCGGGAGAAAATCTGGGAAGACGATCTCGAATCCGGTCTGGTTCGTGCTGGAAGGCGAAAAGCTGTACCTCCTGCCCGTGCAGGGTTCGGAAACACAGTGGTACCGGAACGTGCTTCAGAACCCGTCGATTCGGATTGATGCGCGAGGTGTGGAGGAGGGATTTCGCGCGATGCCAATCAGGGAATCGAAAGATGTGAAGTCGGTGGTCGAGAAGTTCCGGGAAAAGTACGGGGCGAAGGACGTGAAGAAGTACTATTCGAAGTTCGATGTGGCAGTCGTGGTTCAACTGACCTGAATTATCTACGCGCCCTAAATGCAATCACCTGTACTGCTACTTTCTGTCCTCCGCCGGCTAACCGAAGAGTGGTGTCGAATCCCCAGTACTGGGAAGAGTTATTTCCCTAGAGCATCCGGCAGACCCTTATAGTAGCGAAATCCTTCGACAGGTTTCCCATCTTTCACCTGGACGTGTTTGCGACTCTCGTCCTTCATTTGCTTGAGTTCGGCTTCGGAGAGGTTGGCTTTGTAGTTCTTCCAGCCCGGTCCAAACTGGCTAACGTATTTTGCCCTAGCATTTACCTTCTTCTCCACAAAGTCGCTGATGTCAACCCATGTATTCTCGTCTTCGTAATCGTAGTCGTTGAAAAAAAGGTACTCGGGAATCATGTATTCCTTAAGCCCCTCTTGGGTAATCTGACCTTCGAAGAGCAGGCGCCACATTGCGGCGCGTGCCGCATCCGCCGCCAAGTAAGAGGCGGCTCGGTGGTCGGACTTGTGCCATCGTTGATAATTCTTTCCCGGGTCCCATGCCACTAGCACATCCGGGCGGATTCTACGAATCAACCGCACCAGATTTTCCACTACAGCTTTGCGATCTTCAAATTCGAGAAGCCCGTCATCGTATCCGAGATTGATGTAGTGTTCTCCCGGAATCCCCAACTCCCCTAGTGCAGCCAATTCCTCTTGGCGGCGAATCTGGGCAAGCTGCGTTCTCGATAAATTCGGGTCTTGAGTGCCGACATTTCCGGTCGTCAGGGTCACAATATAGACCTGATTCCCGTGCGCCTGAAGCATAGCCAATGTCCCATGCGATAACATGTCGTCGTCGGCATGGGCACCGATGAGCATGATCGTTTTCCCGGTCCACTTCTCGACCTGGGTTTCCGGTTTCTGTTCTTTTCCCTGAGCGAGGGCCACAGGTGCGGAGACGCACAGGCCGAATGCTAACAACAGACGAAGGGGAAACGATCTCATATGATCTCCTGAACCAGCTTCCTTCACGAATGCGTCGATGTGGCGGTTACTGCGCCACCGAAGCCCCACACATGCCGCGTGCTGTTCAGTTCCTTTCCGCAACGCGAGTGCTAGCATTGCCGATACCAGCAATGAAATCCCTGTAAAGGCAAGCCCTCCGTACAAGCTCCCCGTCCACTTGCCGATCGCTCCGGTCGCGTAAGGCCCAGCTAAGCCACCAAGATTCCCCACGGAATTGATGAGAGCGATCCCGGCAGCCGCCGAAAATCCCGTCAAGAACTGAGTGGGCAGCGACCAGAAGGGGGCCATGAAGTTCTGGACGCCCATTACTACGAAACACCAAAGGGTTGAGAAGAAAGGGGAAACAGCGGTGATGGTGCCCAGCAGAAACAGGGCGATTGCGCCGACCATTTCAGGAATGGCAGCATGGTAACGGCGTTCCAGCGCGTGATCCGAACCGCGAGAAACAAGGATCATGGCGGTCAGACCAACAACGTAAGGAATCATCACCAAGGTTCCGACCGTGGTATTCGAGTATTCACTGAAACGAGCCTTCAGCGCCTGACCCGCAGTGATTCCCCGTGTCGCCAGCCTCTGTTGTTCTTCACGCGCCAGTTCAGTTGTGATCCAGTCTTTTTCCGTTGCTGTCAGAAATCGGGCTTCCGCAGATCGTCCGGGCAGCAAGAAGCATGTGAGGACACCGCCCAGAATCGCTGGAATCCCCTCCACAATCAGCAACCACCTCCAACTGCTGACTCCAAACCAATGGACGTGATCCAGAATCAGACCCGAAACCGGGGCACCGAAGATGCTAGTTAGTGGGCCCGCCGTCAGAAACGAGGCAATTGCTTGAGCCTGTTCTCGTTGACGAAACCAGTACGTCAGATGCAGCAGGATTCCGGGGATGAATCCAGCCTCAGCCACCCCAAGCAGAAACCGCACAAAATACAACTGGAGCACTGTTTGCGAGAAGCCAGTTAGCATTGCCACAATTCCCCAACTGATCAATATGCGGGCAATCCAGATACGAGCGCCAATCTTGTGCAGCAGCAGGTTGCTGGGTATCTCAAAAATGAAATAGCCGAAAAAGAAAATTCCCGCGAGGAATCCGAACTGCTGACTAGTGATGGCCAGTTCCCTGTTCATCGTCAAAGCCGCAAAGCCAATGTTGATGCGGTCGATGAAGGCAATCACCATCAGAACGAAGATGAACGGGATGATCCGAGTCCGCAGTTTGCGGATCGTCCACGTCTCAATATCGGTTGGAGCCAGTGCCGGACTGGCGGCCATGCGCACCTCGGTGCGAGCTTGACCTCGACCCAAAATGTTGCACGACTTCCCTACTTGCTAGTTGAGCCGAGAGGCTTGCTTACAGGCGACTGCGGGTAGTCTAGCACCGAGGTGTAGAGACCGTTTGATCCGAGATTCGATAACATCCGCTCCGATCCGCGCTTCGTCGATCTTCTTCGCCGGATAGTACTGCCACAACCCAAGCAAACCGCTATCGGCCAAAAGGTATACCGGGCGAACCAGCCTCGGGCGGAAATCGCGTCATTGAAAGGAAAGCAGTTGTGAATGCTATGGCGCAGCCCTTTTTGACCAGCATTGATTCTGTTGACGCTTGGCTAGCTTTCGGCTGCCTCGGGGACCCGAGTACGAGAACCATCCGTCCAAAGAAGGTAATGAAACCCGCAACACATCGCTGAACCGCATCACCCATGCGGCTGGCGACGCGCGATGTCTTTGAAGTCGTTGCAGGCTCGCCGCCGAGCTCATGGGTGCCGCTTGCGCATACCCTAGTTTAACTCCGGTCTCCGCGCCGATGATAGCCTCAACGACCGCCTACCGCGCTACCGCCAGATCAAGATCGGGAAAGGAGGATAATAGTTGCCTTACAAGGAGTTCTGAAATGAGCACCCAAGCCCTCCTGCAATCCCTGAGGGAAAGCATTCTCAGCCAAGCGAGCGTGAAAGCCATCTACGGCGAACCCATCTCAGCCCACGGCAAAACGGTCGTACCCGTTGCAAAAATAATGTATGGCTACGGTGCCGGGGCGGGCACTGGTGGTGTGGGCGATTCCAGTGCGCGGGGCGAAGGCGGGGGAGGCGGTGGAGGGGTGAGGGCTATTCCTGTGGGCGTTATAGAGATCAGTGACCAGCAGACCCGTTTCGTTCCGATTACCGACCGCAAGAAGCTGACTGGAGCAGTGCTCGCGGGCATCGGCTTTGGTATGTGGCTCGGTTGGCGCAGACGGGGCCGAGGTGTGTGAGATTAAGGCGCTATGTACGTTGTCAGTGGCGAAACTGCCCTCCTTGCCCTCGCATCTACATCGTTATTTTTCAATGTCGAAATAAATCTTCGTTGTGGTGCGATATTTGACGATCTTCTTGCCGTCCGGGTCCATTTCTAATTCCGCCACGCGCGCCCATTTCATGCCTCGAACCGTCTTTGCCGCTTCTGCCACTGCGTTTTCCGCAGCCTTGGCAAAGCTCTCTTTGGATGTTCCCACCACATCAATAACTTTTTGCGTCATTTGCGGTTCTCCTTTTGATTTTGATTTCTTCCTCTGGATTGTACAGCTGGTCTGCGACTGTCAGCGCCCCCGCCTCCGGCAGTTCGCCGACCCATCGTCGCTGCGGTTGTCAAGGATACGGCGTACCATTCCATTGGGCATGTATGCAGAACGCTTCGGCTTAAAACCTTCTGATCGGTCGGTACGTGCCGCTGTCTTGGTTCGAGAAGAGCCTGACGAGGATGAAGAGGAACAGCATGAAGACGACGACAGCCAAGAGGATGATAACGGGCATGTCAACTGCATTGTTGTGATAGCGCCTACCCCAGCCACCCGGCCCTTGAGTTTAATTGAGTCGTATTACGTGGTTCCTCTTGCTTTGTATGCATATATCACCGCCAGCAGCGGTGGGGCGAGAATGAATCCCCAGAACGGAATCGCAAACCCCAGGATGATCGGTACGAATATCGAGGCCCATATCGGCACTTTGGCAACCCGGCGCATGATGTAGGGCTGGAGCAAGAGTCCGTCCACGACGACGATTACTGCGTACAGGAGCAGCACAAAGAGAGGATGTTCCCAGTCGTGCCAGCGGAGCAATGCCGCTAGCACCGGGCCGACCAGACTGAGTACTGGTCCGAGGTGCGGGACGATTTGCAGTGCGGCAGCAAGCCCTGCCCACAGCAGAGCCCATGGCACTTTGAGAATCCAAAGGCCCAGCAGCCACAGTAGTGCGACTGCGATCGAATCCTGCACCTGTGCGAGCGCCCAGTTCTTCAGGGCAAAGCCGGTGATACGAACGTGCTCTCGGGGATCCATGGGCGGGCCGCAGTCTTGTTTTGCGATCTCTGTAAACCTTATCCCCCACATTTCGTCCATAGCAATAAGAACAAACAGTTGATGAGCCTGGCGACCCAGACCCATGAATGTTCCACGGCAATCACCACCGCGCGGAAGTCGCGATCGCTCATTGACGGGGTTGTGAGCGCCATCGCTGGTTTCGACAACAATCAGTTCCTGCTCAGGCAGCTAGTCCGGTAGTTCGATTCGGTCGGAGTGCTTCTTATCGCGCTCGTGCTCTTCCGCCAAAACTTTTTCCAGCCACTTAGCTTGCTTTTCTGCGACCCACTTATCTACCGATTTTGGGTTGTGGCCGATGAAGAATTCCTCCCCGCAACCGTCACACCTGAGCGTCCCCATCTCTTGGAAGCCTATTGTTTTCTCGCGGCTACTCTTTTTTATCGCCACTGCCTGCATGTTCTAATTTTAGATGAGTTGGCAATTCTTTTGGCAGCCACCTCTTTCACTAGTGATCATCTTCGTGAGTTTGCCATGGGCCTGCGGCCCACCCATGGGTATGAAAGCGCATTGCCAAGGTTTATTGATTCCAAACGGGTTGCCACGCGACTTTCGACGGAGTGTAAAGGCCCGGTACGTCAACTATCCCCATCCAGTTTGTATAAAACCAGTTTTTCGTCCTCGTCTACATTCGCCGGTTCGCTGCTGCGGCGTGGCCAAAACGCTTTCTGTTCCCTCTCGGGTTGGTAGTGGGTCTGACGGCCCATGCGATGAGCAAGTATTCCGTTGGTGGTTGGGTGGAACGCTCTGCCGTTCTGTTCTTCAACAGTTTCTTTCTATTCTCGCTGTTTCGGGCATGGCACCTGCGTCGCGAGCCGGTGCTGACCTTGCGATGGATGACAGGGGCAATTGCAGTCCTTCTCGGCATCGCAACTACCCGCCCGGTGATGGGGACATTCTTCGACACCAGTAGGGTCACCCATCTTTCACATGAGCAGCTCTTTGGTATCGCGTTCTGGATTGGTTTCTCGATCAACGCACTGATCGTCGAGCTTTGGCTTCGATCCCAGGAAGGAAAACCTCAAATCGGTCGGAATAAGTCGGAATAAGAGGTTAGTCGTCGATGAGCTAGAACGGGTTGACCTGGGGAAAATGAATCTTCAGCTTATAGCAAATGTAGAGAATCAGGATCGCGCCCAATGTGGAAAAAAGGAGACCGGCGGGATGATATCGTTCGTTTGTCGGGCGCGAAAACATGTGGGTAACGGCGCCGCCGATGATCGATCCGATGATGCCGAGCACGATGGTCCAGAAGATCGTCATATGCACGCGCATCACCGATTTTGCGATAAGCCCCGAGATTAGCCCAATGAGAATATACCAGATTAAGTGAAACATACTTTTTCCTCCAGCGTTCGCCTTCAGAACGTCGTCGAGTATAACCCACGAGGTTTAGCAATAACCAGACTCTCCCATTCGAAGAGCTGCACCTCACCGTACCTACTGCTGCGGACGCCTTTGCGGATGATGCGACGACCGCCTCGCCCGGCATGCCCCGCATCCGGGCAGCCCTCTGGCGCACTGGACCCGGGGTCCGAAACGCGGTTGCCGCCTCGTAATTCTCAGTTTATGTACGCCTGGACTTCCCGTTGACCGACCACCGGCCTATGCTTGGACTTCGGCTACCCAGACGGCCTTAAGCCCTTAAATAGGAGCCAAAAACTCAGTGCTATATCGAAAATACCCATCGGCGTATCGAACCACCACAGGTTAACGATCTTGTCGAAGTTGGGGAAAATGTAGAAAACGAAAGTACACGCCACGCAAAATGCGGCGAGATCACGCCGAAGGCAGCCAATGCTCGAGGGATATAACGAGACTTGAACCACAGGTAGCCGAAGATTGTGGATGCCAATGCACCGAACCGCAAGCCAACGTAATAGTAGTCAAAACGCGTGCCCAGATATAGACTCGCCAAGGCCTGCAATCGCTCTGCTTCAAATGCTCGCAAGTAATCAGCGCCCCTGAGGAGCCGCAGAGCGTCAAAGAGATTGAGTGTCATAACGAGCCACATCAAGACCCATTCGAGTCTTCAGAATGCCGCAAGCAAGGCGAGGCCCCTATGGACCGGCTTGAGAATCACGTAGAGCGCCGTGAGAAGCACGACAACGCCTGCGCGGTAAATGAGATCGCCGGCGATGCCGATTCGAAAGAGTCGTTCGTGCGCCAGGATATTCCGAGCGGTTTCCGCGGCATTGTTCTCGACAATCAGCTGCTCGTGGATACCAAAATTGATGTAGACCACGGTCGCGAACCTGCTTAGGTAAGCAAAACCCAACCCCTCTTACAGCCGCTCGTTGTGCGGCGTCGATAGGGCTGATTGTCATTTCATTACCTCCTAAAGCTTTTACGAAAAATAAAACGGCGTTAATCGCAGGAACTGAGCCAGGCGTCCAGCCGTGGGTTCCCCTCGTCCCCTAAAATGTATGTAACTTCCTTCGATCTGCAGCGTACTGCTTTATGGACGCCAAACGGAACATGGCGAAAGAACCGCAGCCCAGCGAGGGCGAAACTAAGCAGATGGAGGGGCTCGGTTTGGAGAGCGTGATAGAGCGCGCCCAGGGCCACGATGCCGAGGCCCTGGGAGAGATCTATCGCCGCTATGTCCGGCGCGTATTCGGATTGTGTCGTTACATGCTGAACTCACGGGAAGGCGCAGAAGATGCCACCAGCGAAGTCTTCCTCAAGTTGCAGCGCTCCATCGAGAGCTACGACGGTTCGATACCGTTCCCCAGGTGGCTGCTGCGGGTGGCTGGCAACCAATGTATTGACGCTTTGCGGCGCCGGCAGCGTGGACTGAAGGTGTTTGTGGAAGTTGAAGACGGAGCCGCCGTCATCGAGGCGGCCAGTTCGGCGCCGTCGCCGCTTGGTGCTGTCATCAGCACGCAAGAGAGAGCGCAGGTGCGGGATACCATCGCACGCCTGCCGGAGAACTATCGCGTGCCGCTGGTCCTGCGCTACTACGGCGAGCTGAGTTATGACGAAATCGCACAGGAGTTGGGACTGGAGAGGAACTACGTGGCGGCGCTGATATTTCGGGCCAAGCAGGAGCTGCGCCGGCGACTGGTCCATAGGAGCAAGTGATCATGGAATGTTATTCGGAACAGACCTGCGCCCTCGCCGTGGACGGCGAACTGGCAGTGGACGAGGCGCTGCGCCTGCGAGACCACCTAACCACGTGCCGGCGTTGCCGGGAACTAGTGGACGCATTGCGCGCTGAGAACCGTGTTCTGAGCGAAAGTCTGCAAGAGCTTCCGGAGGAAGCGGCCTGCCCGGCGGGCTTCTCTCCTCCGGGCTGGTCCTGGGTGTGGCGCGACCTGGCGTTGATGGCCGCAGTGCTGGCGCTAGGTTCGATCATTTCCGTTTGGTTCGATGAGTTGAGTATTCCGGCAGCGCTGGAATGGTTCAATCCGTTCAGCCCAAGCGGCTTCACGAACCTGATGTTCAACCTTTCCTACTACTTTGCACACGGAGGTACTGCCATGCTGACTGAGTATGCTGGTGTCGTTGGGGGTCTCTTTTTGCTATCGCTGTTGGGCGGCAGCGCATTGCTGCTGGCACGTCGCCGGCGGCTACCCAAGCCTGGCTTGCGCCTGCTGATGGTGCTGCTTATGTTGGCGTTGCCCAGCTTTGCCCTGGAGCGGCGCCACGGGGAGTTCGTCACCGTATCGGCGAGCGAGACTGTGGACGACACCCTTTTGGCCACTGGCAACACTGTGCGCGTGGAAGGAGTGGTCAATGGGGACTTGCTGGCTTTTGGCCGGATCGTAGAAGTGCGTGGCACCGTCAAGGGCGACCTGGTGACGTTTGCCAAAAGAACTGTGGTCAGCGGAACCGTGGAAGGCCGCATCTACAACTTTTCGCAGTCGCTCGACTTGGACGGGCAATTGGGTCACAGCATCTACGGCTTTGCGCAATCTTTGCGTGTGAATGACGGGGGCCACGTGGGTGACGGTATTGTCGTTGCCGCCGGCGAAGTCAGCCTCGAGGGCGAGGTGAAGCGCAGTGTGGACATCTTGACTAGTGGCAATGCCGATGTGAGCGGCAGTATCGGCCGCGATCTGACCATGGCCGGAGTTAGCCTCACGCTGACGAACACCGCCCGGGTCGGCGGCAACCTGAGCGCTCGCGTGCACCAGGCGAAAGAGGTGCACATCGCCGACGGCGCGACCATTGCGGGCAAACGTGACATCCGGGTGCAGGTGAGGAAGAGCCGGTTCACGCGCCCCAGATTCTACTTCCACCAAGCTGTCTGGTTCGCTGCCGCCATGCTGGTGGGATGGCTGGGCCTAGTTCTGTTTCCCGGCTTCTTCCGGGCCACGACTCAGGCGGTGGGCTCAGGCTGGCTCAGCCTCGGGCTGGGGGTTGGGGTTCTGGCGGGTGTGCCGGTGGCCATGGTCGTGGCAGCCATCACGCTGATTGGCATCCCGATCTCGCTAATGTTGTTCGCGGTGTATCTTGCTGCGATCTACCTGGCGAAGGTTTGGGTTGGCGCCTTCCTGGGGCGGATACTTCTGAAGCCCTCGCGAGCCACGAAGGGCGATTGGGTGCTGGGACTGCTGGTGGGCCTGTTGATCCTCACAATCGTTGGGTTCATCCCCTATCTTGGCGGGCTGGTCCGCTTGGGTGTGGTTTGCCTGGGTTTGGGAGCTTTTGCCGGGCAGCTTTATCGGGCTTCACGACCGGTAATGACGGCCTGAAAAGCCCTGCTGAGGGGCTGGTCGAGGCCAAGCGAAGATCGGCAAAGGCATCCTGGAAGCGAACTACTCGTGGTTTGTTGACGTAAGATCAATAGAACTCATTGACCGCCCACCATTCCCTCGACCCTCATCTCTCCGTGAGGCGCTTCGGGCCCAGCCGGTGGCCTCGCCAATTAAGTTGCTAAGCTGCCTTCGCATCAGTTTTGCAGTCTGGGCTGCCAACTAGATCCTGTCGGAGTTGCTCCATCTGTGCCGAAGCTTCCTTTATCTGCTCAGCATAGGCGTGGCCTTGTCGTGGTAGAAATCCCCCATAGTTCTCCAGTAGCAGGCGGGCGTTGGCCTCGATGGACCAGGTCTTGGAGCGGGCTTGGTTGGAAAGGGCAAAATTCAATTTTTCTAGCTGCAAATCGCGCACAGCTAACTCTTGTTTGCTCTGGGCGGCTTCCTGTTCAAGCACTTGCCCGTGGTAGTGCATGAGTCCAAATAGACATATTGTGAGGAGGAGCAGAAATGAATTGGCAATAATGGTCTCTGCCAGAGCCTTGCGTAGGCTAGCGTTCCTCTCTCTGTCCAATCTCGCACTGCTCGTCTCCGCCAGGGATAGCGAAGACAGAAGTCCGCGAGCTCTATCCATGTACTCCATACCCTCGTTTGAATCCACCAACATGAATGCGCGGTGACGATACCCTTGTTCGCGCAAACCAATAGAGCGCTCCATCTCAGCTCGCTTTGATTTCGCCAAAGACTCCAGCTGCGACTCCAGGGACCGTTCGCGCTCGGCGCGATTAGCCAGCCCTCCACGAAGGTTCGCAATATCGGTTCCGATCCTGCCCTTCGCATCGGCGTAGGGCTGCAAGTAGGAAGGGTTCTCGGTTAGCAGGTACCCGCGCTGACCTGTTTCCATATCGGTCAAATCTTTCAGAACACTGGAGATGTCGGCCTGAATCATGGAGCTTTCCAGTGTGAGCGCCGCGATTTTCTGCGTCTGTTTTAGATGGTTGACAGCAAGATACGCATTCCATGCCATGAAACCGAGTAGCGCCGGAGCGCCTATTTGCAACGCAGCTTTTCGAATCATCTTAATTTTGCCGTCCTTCACGCGACGTTTAGAACACCCTCAGTCGTGATTCGACTGGCTTTGCAAAGCTCCTCCGCAACTTTGACCGCTGCGTCTCCGCTGTGGAGCTGGCCTTCCGCTGACATAGCCGAACTGGCAGCCAGGGTGAAAAGCAGAGCATCTTCCTGCTCGTCGAAGTAAAGCACCACCTGATTCGTTGCCATGTGCGTACCTCCTACAAGTTGTTCTTAGGAATGATAGGCCGGTTCAGCACAAGAATGAGGTTATCTCGTTTGGTGCGCCCCTTATAGAATTTTCCGCTCAGCAGATGAGCAAATGATCACATTACGATGGAGACGGGCAGCGCGCAGCCAACTGCTCTGGCAACCCATGCGTATCGCATCTCTGGGGCAACCTCATATCCAGGAGAAATCTGGCTGGAGAGTCGCTGTTGAAGTGATTGGAAGGGGAGTACTGCAAATCAAGAATACATTTTCTTCGGTGGCAGGCGTAGTGCAAATCGGCAGGTTTCTGGGGTCCGAATAGCCGTGACTCGCCAGGACCCCGCCGCTCCGTACTCGCGAAGCCATTCACGCAAACCTTGGAATCACAGAGCTTAAGCAGGGTTCTCTACGGCTGCGAATAGGTGGACCTCTTTACGAACTCTCCCGCGCCCGCACGCCCTAGAAACTTGTCGGACTCCACGACCACACGCCCGCGGGAGAGCACGGTGACCGGCATACCCATGACCTGTATTCCCTCAAACATCGAATAGTCCACCCGCATGTGATGGGTCTTAGCGCTGATGGTGTGCTTGCGGTTGGGATCAAAAATCACCAGATCAGCATCACTGCCCACGGCGATCGTGCCCTTGCGCGGGTACAGGCCGAAAAGCTTCGCGGGAGTCGTGCAAACGAGTTCCACGAAGCGGTTCACGCTGAATCGTCCCGCTGCGACGCCGCCAGAGTAAATCAGGCTCATGCGGTGCTCAACTCCGGGTCCGCCGTTGGGGATTTTTGTGAAATCGTTTCGCCCCAGTTCCTTCTGCTCCTTGAAGCAGAACGGACAGTGGTCGGTTGAAACCACTTGGAGGTGATCACTCTTCAAACCATTCCAAAGTTTTTCCTGGTGCCACTTCTCGCGCAAAGGAGGGGTGAATACATACTTCGCTCCCTCGAAATCCGGGACATCGAAGTTCTCGATCGAGAGATAAAGGTATTGCGGGCAAGTTTCAGCGTAAACCGGCAAACCGCGATCGCGGGCCTCACGCACTTTTTCCAGGGCATCATTGCAGCTCAAGTGCACGATGTAAACTGGCGCACCCGCCATCTCCGCCAGCGCTATAGCCCGACTGGTAGCTTCCGCTTCCGCCGTGGTCGGCCGAGTCAATGCGTGGTACTTGGGTGCTTTTTTCCCTTCCGCGAGAGCCTGTTGAACGATGACGTCAATCGCGTTTCCGTTCTCGGCGTGCATGCAAACCAACCCGCCGTTCGTTGCCGTCGCTCGCAGCGCCTTGAAGATGCTGCCGTCGTCCAGCATGAAGACACCGGGATATGCCATGAACAGCTTGAAGCTGGTTACGCCCTCTCGCACTAGGGCATTCATCTCGTCGAGCTGAGCATCAGCTAATTCCGTGATGATGCAGTGAAAGGCATAATCGCATACCGCTTTTGCAGAAGCCTTTTGCATCCAGGTGTCGAATGCGGTTCTGAGCGTCTGGCCCTTGTACTGGATCGCGAAGTCAATCAGAGTCGTTGTGCCGCCAAAAGCTGCTGCCCGCGTGCCCGTTTCGAAGTCATCGGAACTCGTGGTACCTCCGAAAGGCATGTCGAGATGCGTGTGAACATCGATTCCCCCGGGCAGCACGTACTTGCCTGCAGCGTCGATGATGCGACTGGCATTCTCAGGTGGAAGACTCTGCCCGATCGCCACGATCCTCCCGTTGCCGATGGCGACGTCACTTGCGTAGGTGTCGCTCGCTGTGACCACACGGCCGTTTGTGATGATGGTGTCAAAACCCATGCCTGTTTTCGCCTCTGCCTGCGGAAGAGGCATTTTATGCTAAACTGCCTCCCTTCGAGTGACCTTTTCAAGTGGGGGATTGGCATGAAGTTTGGTATCACAATCAAACCTGACATGAAGGTGGAGCGCATTGTCGCTCTCACCCGTCAGGCCGAGGCTGCCGGATTCCAGTACGGCTGGATTTTCGATTCTCACATCCTGTGGCTCGAGCCTTACCCACTGCTCACACTCATGGCCGAAAACACCAAGAAGATGCGTCTCGGCATCTGCGTCACCAATCCCGCGAGTCGCGACATCACGGTGACTTCCAGCCTGTTCGCCACGCTCAATCTAATTTCGGACGGGCGCATGCAACTTGGCATTGGCCGCGGCGACAGCTCCCGCCGGGTGCTGGGCAAAAAGCCCGTCGGGGCCGGCGATCTTGAGCGAGCTATCAAGGCGTTCCGTGACCTCACCGCTGGACGTGAGATTGACTACGAAGGTCAACCCACCCGGCTTTCCTGGGCAGGCGGGTCTCCACCGGTTTGGGTTGCAGGATATGGACCCAAGGTGCTGGACTTGGCGGGCAGGGTCGGAGACGGTGTCATTCTGCAGTTTGCCGATCCAGATCTGATCGAGTGGTGCCTCGGCTTTGTGAACCAGGGCGCGGAAGCGGCGGGACGTGACCCGCGTAGTATCGAAGTCATGGCGGCCGCGCCGGTATGGATTTCAAATGATCTGAAACTCGCACGGAAACAAGTACGCTGGTTCCCCGCATTGGTTTCGAATCACGTGGTGGATCTGATCTCTCGCTACAAGCCGGACGATCTGCCTCCTGCGTTAACCTCGTATGTGAGCAATCGCGGTGGCTATGATTACCAGCAGCATTGCGAAGTCGACAGCAGCAACTCGAAATTCGTATCAGATGACGTGGTTGACCGTTTTTGCCTGGTCGGCCCGGCGGAAGCCCATCGGCAAAAGCTCCGCAAACTCGCGAGCCTCGGAGTAACCCAGTTCAATGTGTACCTAATGTGCGGCGACGAGGAGGACACGCTGGAAGCCTATAAAAGAGAGATTTTGCCGGCATTTCAGGGCGTTGCCAAAGCCTGATGGTTAACCCCTCCTTTCTAAATCTTTGCAGTCACCGAAACTCCGGGTGCGCTCACAAGGCTCACGACGCTTCTTCCAAGACCGACACTCGCGGCTCCTTCTGCGATTTCATCAGTGCGTAGTACGTTAGAAACGACACGCAGAAACCGACGAACCAGGAATAATCGTACAGGGTGCGCAGCGGCGGGACCACTAAGCCCACCAGCGCCGTTGCTGCCCCTGCGGCCAGCGCGGCCAGCGCCACCCAGTTGAACCCGTGCAAATACTCGTAAGCGCCGTCACGGAGGTAAAGATCCTCAACCAGCAGGGTTCGCCCGCGCACCACGAAGTAGTCGCAAATCATAATTCCGGCTACCGGTCCCAGAAAGGCGGCATAGCCGCCCAGCCAGCCGAGGATGAACGTCTTGTAGTTGGCCAGAAGCTTCCACGGCATCAGCGCAATGCCCATGAAGCAGGTGATTACACCGCCCATCCGGAAGCTGATCTTCCGCGGCCAAAGGTTGGAGAAGTCATTCGCCGGTGACACGACATTGGCGCCGATATTGACGTTCAGGGTTGCCAGCAATATCGCCAATAACGAAACGATCACAGCGACCGGAGAATGAAACCGGCTCAGCAGTTGTACCGGGTCCCAGATTGCCGTGCCGTAAATGACGACGGTCGCCGAGGTCACGAGGATTCCGATCAGGGAATACAGTGTCATGGTTATCGGTAGTGCCAATGCTTGTCCCACCGCTTGTTGACGCTGGCTGCGCGCGAACCGCGTGAAGTCGGGAATGTTGAGAGACACAGTGGCCCAGAAACCTACGGTGCCGTTCAACGCCGGTATCAGGAATTTCAGAAAGTCGGAGAAGGTAGCGAAGCGCGAAGGAGCCGATAGCATTGGGCCAAATCCACCTGCAGCACGATAGGCCCATGCCAGCAGCGCGACTCCCACTGCCAGCAGAATTGGCGCGCTGATCCCCTGAAGAAATCGGATGTACTCAATTCCTTTGAGAATGACGGCGAGATTGATCAGCCAGAAAGCGAAAAAGCAGATTGCAGATCCGTAGGCAACCTGTGCCCAACCGGGCGCCAGGACGGTGATCAAAGTACGGATCGCCTCGCCGCCGATCCAGGTTTGAATGCCGAACCAGCCACACGCCACCAAGGCTCGCAAGACGGCGGCTACATTCGCCCCCAAAACCCCGAACGAAGCGCGAGCGAGGACGGGGAATGGAACTCCATAACGCGCGCCGGGATGGGAGTTCAGCAGCATTGGAATCAAAACAATGCTGTTGCCCAGAAACACCGTGGCGACGGCCTGCTTCCAGCTCATTCCTCCCTGGATCAGACTCGCCGCCAGCATGTAGGTAAGAATGTTCACCGACATCGATACCCACAGCGCCGCGTAGTTGTAGGTTCCCCAGTGACGACGCTCGGCGGTGACGGGTGCCAAGTCTGGGTTGTAAAGGGGACTGGATTCAATTCTCGAGCGCAGTGAGTCTTGAATTGTGGTCATTGGGCCCTTGCGGATCGAAGCTTAGTCGGCGGCTGCGGCGCGTCCGGTCTGCGCCGTGAGGGGCTTGTAAGTTTCGGGGCGGCGATCGCGGAAAAACTGCCAGATCCGTCTGACTTCTTCAATCATTTCGAGATCGAGGTCGGCAACCACCACTTCGTCCCTGTGGCGACTGCCCTGGGCGATGATCTTGCCGCGCGGGTTGCAGAAGTAGCTCTTGCCGTAGAACTCACCGATGTTCCAGGGCTTCTCCCGGCCCACACGATTAATTGCACCAACGAAGTAGCCATTCGCGACCGCATGCGCGGGCTGCTCCAGTTCCCACAAATATTCGGAGAGTCCCGCTACCGTAGCGGACGGATTGAACACGATCTCTGCGCCGTTCAATCCCAGAATGCGCGCGCCTTCCGGAAAGTGCCGGTCGTAGCAGATGTACACGCCGACGCGAGCGTACTTGGTCTGAAAAACCGGGTAGCCGAGGTCTCCAGGTGTGAAGTAGAACTTTTCCCAGAATCCCGGATGCACGTGCGGGATGTGGTGCTTACGATACTTGCCCAGATACTTGCCGTCCGCATCGATCACTGCTGCCGTATTGAAATACAGCCCAGGCATTTCTTCTTCATAGACCGGAACCACAATCACCATGCGATGCTTGGCAGCAATCTTCTGCATGAGCTTGATGGTGGGACCCTCCGGCACATGCTCCGTGAGCTCGTACCAGCGAATGTCCTGCTCCGCGCAGAAATATGGCCCGTAAAATAACTCCTGCAGGCAAAGTATCTTGACTTTCTTGTGCGCCGCCTGGTCGATAAGCTTAAGATGCTTGTCGATCATGGCTCTTTTGATCCTTGGCAGTCCGTGGTTGGTACCGAGTTCATTCCTGGCCTGGATAAGCCCACAGCGCACGACGCGGGACATGGAAGCACCTCAGAGAGGCCAATATATCAGACCTGTTACTGATTCACTGCGGTTTGCATTTTGTCGAGGTACAGGTTGGGGTCGGCGTAAGGAGCTGCAGGTGATGGATCTGCCCACAAAGGGAACAGGCAACCACGCTTCTCTCCCTGAGACTGGCTGATTCGCAGCGCAGGCTCTCGATGGGGTCGAGGCGGGCGCAGTCCTCGTCAATATGAGTTTTGTTAGGCGCTTCTTAGGACGGGACCTCTGCTAACGGGAGCCAGACTTGAAAACGCGTGTCACCGGGTTTGGAACTAACCTGAATATTTCCCCGGTGCTTCCTCACAACTCGCTGGACCGTATCCAGGCCGAGGCCCGTGCCTTCCCCAACTCCTTTGGTTGTGAAAAAAGGCTCAAAGATGTGGGGCTTTACCTCGGGCGAAATTCCCGGGCCGTTATCGCCGATCTCGACCACAACACAAGTATCCTCGCGATAGGTTCGGACTCGAAGCTCGCCTTTTCCCTGCATCGCGTCGATGGCGTTGTCAATAATGTTGGTCCAGACCTGGTTGAGCTCGCTGCCAAACGAATTCACCAGAAAAGGAACGCGCTGATAGTCGCGCTCGACCACCACTCCGTGTTTGAGTTTGTGATGCAAGATTGTAAGCGTGGTCTCCAGACTCTTTACAATGTCTACGTTTTGCACCGGCGCCTGGTCCATGTAGGTGTATTCCTTGATTGCGCCGACCAAATCCGATATCCGCGAGGTGCTGCTCTCGATTTCGTGCAACAGACTCGCGACCTCCGCCGAAGCGGCGATCCTGACCAGAGCAGCTCGGGCGGTGTCTCCGTCCAGGTTGGCGAACAACGATTCAAGGACTTCCGGCTTGATGTTCCTCCGCGCAAGATCGGCCGCCAGTTGCCACAAATCGTTTTGTCCATGACTCCGCAACAAAGAATCAATCTGATCTTCCAGGTCGCTGGTGGTCAGGGCATCCGGTGGAACGGCATCCTGTTGCGTAAACGAAGCTTCCAGTCTTTCGATCTCTGATTTCTGGACAGACGTGAGATCACGCCTTCCCAGCTCGAGACTCGCGTCCCTGATCTTCTTTAGGATGTCGCGCAATTGGCTGGTGGCGCGTTTCGCGGCGGAAGCCGGATTGTTGAGTTCATGCGCAAGTCCCGCGGATAGTTTTCCAAGAGACGCTAGGCGATCACGCTGTTGTTCGAAGCGAGTGGTTTCGCGAATCCGGTCGGACATCAGACCCACCAGACGCGTCGTCAGCTCCGGCATCTTCTGCACAAGTTCGGAGAATAGCGAAGTTGGGAATTTCAATACTCGGCCGTCAGTCATGGCTCGACCGCTCACCGTGAACTGCTTCATCCGGGAGAAGGGCAACACCCCGGTCACGTCCCCAGGCTTGCCTGAAAGCACGACGGTTTCGCCACCAAATTCGCCTCGCCACTGAAACTGGCCCTCGAGGATGACGAACATCGCATCCGCCGGGTCGCCTTGCCGGACGTAGGTCTCGCCTGCTTTGAGATGCATCTCCTGCGACTGGCTAAGGAACCAGGTGATCTGATCATCGGGCAAATCAGCGAATGCGGGAACGCGCAGCAGCTCTGATTTTGCGATCATTTACACTTTGCTCAAATATTGATGAATGAACTGCACCGCAACCGATCCTTCGCCAACTCCGGAAGCCACCCGTTTTATGGAACCGTGCCGCACATCGCCCACCGCGAAAATCCCGGGAACATTGGTTTCGAGCAAGAACGGATCGCGGTCGAGCGTCCATCCCTTTGGGCGTTGCCCGTCACGTATAAGGTCAGGCCCAGTCAACAGGAAACCGCGCTCGTCCCGCTCGACGACATTCGCCAGCCAATCCGTCCGCGGCAATGCTCCAATAAAGATGAACATCGCGCTCGCCGGCACGCGCTCAACCTTGTTGGTGTCGGAGCACAGCACCGAAATCTCTTCCAGATGTGTCTCGCCGTGTGCCTCGGCCACGCTGGCATGTTTCCAGAGCTGAATGTTGGGCGTCTGTTGAACCTGGTCAATCAAATATTGCGACATGGTGCTGGAAAGCGATTCGCCGCGCACAAGAATGATGACGCGCTCTGCGTATCGCGCGAAGTTCATGGCCGCCTGACCCACCGAGTTTGCGCCGCCCACCACATAGACGATCTCGCCCTGACAGGATAGCGCCTCGGTAGCGCCGCCCCCATAATAGATCCCCGCACCTTGCAGCCTGTCGATTCCCGGAGCTTCCAGCCTCCGCCACTGGACGCCGGTAGCGATCATCAAGGCGTGACAGGAGATCTCGTTCCCATCAGCCAGCTTGATGATTCGGTAAGACGCTTCGGTTCGGACGCCCACGGCTTCCTGAGGCGAAAGGATTTCCACTCCAAAACGCTGCGCTTGCACCACCGCACGCCGAGCCAGATCGCCGCCGCTTAACCCGGTCGGAAATCCAAGATAGTTCTCAATGCGGGAACTCATACCAGCCTGACCGCCGGGCGCCTCCCGCTCCACCATCACTGTATGCAGGCCTTCCGAGGCGCCATAAACGGCAGCGGCCAAACCGGCCGGCCCTCCTCCCACGATGGCAAGGTCGTAAAAACTGGTTTGGGCGCGCGTCCGCAGCCCGACCTTTTGCGCGACGTCGGCGGGTACACTCTCAAGAAGCTTCGTCCCGTCTGGGAACAGCACCACGGGGAGATTGGCCGACTCCGGACCCAGAGCTTCCAGAAGGCGCTTGGTCTCTGGATCATTCGCCGAAAGCTCGACGTCGATCCACTGATAGGGGACGTGGTTGCGCGCCAGGAAGTCCCGCAACTCGTACGATCGAGGCGACCAGCGAGTACCCAGCACCCGGATTCCTTGAAAGGTGGGACGGAAGGAAGCTTGCCAGTCATCAAGCAGGTCATCTAATTGCGGATACAAATGCTCTGCGGGAGGATCCCACGGCTTCAAGAAAAAGTAGTTGATGCTGGCATGATTGATTGCGCTGATCGCGGCGTTGGTGTCGGCGTACGCCGTGAGCAATGCCCGCTTGGCACCGGGATAAAGCCCCATGGCTTGTTGCAAGAATTCCACTCCGTCCATGCGCGGCATGCGTTGGTCGGCAAGGAGCAAGGCCACACTGTCGTTGCGCACCTTCAACTGCTTCAACAGATCGAGTGCGCCTTCAGGAGAATCGCTTCCGATCACACGATATTCTGCGCCGTACTGCGAACGGAGATCGCGTTCTATCGCCCGCAGAACATCGGAATCGTCATCCACGCTCAGTAATATGGGTTTAGCCATGCTCGGTCTCGGTTTTGGGCAAAGGCATGATTACAGATTTCTGCCTCGTGTGCATGACCCCATTAGATACAGGAACTTGAATTTGGTCGCGCAGATTCCGGTTACCGGGAACATGAATCGTCTTAGCGAGCGTCTCATCCAAAAAGGATGTTTCTTCGTGCTGTGTCGAGAGCAGGGTCGTACGGGCAATTCTCCAGGAGATTCGAAACAGACCGCGACGGAAAGGACGAGGGGAGATGAAGTTGATCTCGGTGAGCACCGGGCTCCCGCGAGAAACGACATGGCACGGGAGAACCGTGACCACGGGAATCTTTAAGCAACCGGTCGATGGCCGCGTCGCTTTGCGTAAGCTCAATTTGGACGGAGACCGCCAGGCAGACCTTACGGTTCACGGGGGCGAGTATAAGGCCGTCTACGGCTATCCGATCGAACACTACGACTATTGGAAGAAGGAGTTGCCGGGCCGGGAGTTGCCCACAGCGATTTTCGGCGAAAACTTCACCACGGAAGGCTTGCTGGAGGACTCGATCCATCTCGGAGACCAGTTCTCCATCGGTTCCGCGGAGGTGATCGTCACACAGCCTCGGCTTCCCTGCTACAAACTCGGGGTGAGATTTCAGTCCGACCACATGGTGAGGCGATTTCTTGCGAGCGGGCGGACCGGTTTTTACTTTGCCGTCACCCACGAGGGAGAAGTTGGCGCTGGCGACGAGATCACGGTCATTGCTCGAGACCCGAATCGTGTCCCTGTTTCGGAAGTAACCCGCCTGTACATCGCGAAAAGGTATGGCAATGACGAGGTGAGTTTGATCCAGCGTGCCTCGCGAGTCAAGGCTCTGCCCCAGAGTTGGAAGGCGTATTTCGAACAAAGGCTGCAGGAGGTTGGGTGGGGTTGAGATGTGGAACTAATTTCTAGTGTCGAGGTGAAAGAATTTTTCGTATCGCTCGACCGGATAACCCTTCGCTTTCCACCCCGCCAGTCCACCTCGGAGGAATTTTATTCGCAAGAATTGCAGGCCTTGAGCTCGACGCAAGATGACTCGGCTCGTTTTATCACTGGGACAGGTACAGTAAACGACCGAGTCTTTCTCTTTCGGGATGAGCAACGGATTCTCCAGCAGTTCCCTTGGGGGAATCCTCGTTGCGCCAGGGATGATCTCAGAATTCGCTAACAAGTCGAGCGGCAGGCGAACATCGAAAAGAAGTATCTCTTGCTTTGAAGTGAGCAATGCATGCAGGGCCTCTGGTGTGATGCTGTGCAGCTCCAGCTCGCGTCGATCTCTTGTATGCTTGATCCAAATTACGGTCAACAGGCACAGCACGACGATGCAAATGGCCGTCAGGATCAGCGTCATCTCTTGTTCCCCTCCACACCCTTTGATACAAGATTCCCCACGGAGGTGAAAAGATTCTCAGCGCGCGTATCCGCCGCAGGTCGACATGGTTCGGTCGGCTGCTGACAACGGTTTGGAGCACGGATGTGAGGGTGGTAGACTGCGCCTATGGCCACTCAAAAGAGAACCAAGAAGAAGCACACAAAGCTGAAGAAAACTACCGCGAAGAAGGCGAGGCCGGTTAAGAAGGCGGCCAGAAAGCGCTTGGCTAAAAAGAAGGCAGCCCCGAAGAAGGTGGCGGAAAAGGGGCCCGCACTGAAAAAGGCAGCGGTGAAAACGGAGGTCCTCGGCAAGAAGAAAGCCGGTGCTAAGACCCTGGGCGCCGCCAGGAAGCGCGCCCCGGGAAGAAATCAGAATTTGGATGCGGACGCATTTCGAACCCAGGGAATGGGATCGCGGTCGGCGGGGCAATCGGGAGATTTGCAGGGATTATCCAACGTCGAAGGTGCGGATTCGGAGAGTGTGGACGAGCTCATCGAGGAAGGGAACGCGTTCGAGGCCGACGTTGTGGCTGGCGTGCAAGACGCTAGGGACGCGGATGAGAAGGAAGTTCACACCCATGAGGTACCAGAGGACGATGTGCCCGGAGAATATCTAGACAAGGACTAGTCCGGATAGCCCCGACTCTCCTGCTTTTTTCTTCAGGCAAGCGGACCTCCGTAAGGGTGCATGAACCGCGATTCAGATATTAAGGGTAGGACTTGGTTCGCCTTCCGTCAGAAAGACTTCTACGACTTTGGAATAGACGCTAGGCTTGAGGCGAGCCGGGTCGATGCAGAATTCGCATCAACTAAGCGGCAGGCGCGGGTGTCGCGGATTTCAACCAATCCTCCATCCGCTCATGCTGCACCAACCCCGCCTGCTGCATCACCGGACGGCCCCCGTAGAAGACAATGAAATTTGGGATGCCGCGCACGTCGAACCGTGTAGCAACCTCCGGGTAGCGTTCAGTGTCGAGTTTTACGACTACAGCTCGTCCCGCCATATCAGCAGCGGTACGCGCAACTTCCGGTGCTGCCGTCCGGCAAGGTCCGCACCATGAAGCCCAGAAATCTACCAGCACGGGGACCCGTGCATTTTGAACAATTTCGTCGAACAGCTGGGAGTTAACTTCCAGCGGCTCATCCACTGGCGGTAAAGGCGTTTTGCACACTCCACACCTTCCCGTATCGGCGAGGTGTGCCACTGGAATACGGTTCTTCCGTCCACAAGCCTTGCAGGTTCGAATTACGGGCATAGCCCCTCATGCAGTTCACGTCGCCGCCAGCGCGCGGTCAGGTGACCCTGGTTCGCCTTTGGGATGTAACAGCATCGCGCAAGGTTGTTCGTACTCCCAAAGTCGTACCCGTGTCTCTGACCCGGGCGGAGACTGCTGTAACTATCCTCTCGCAATCATAATTCACTCTCACGATGAATTGTTGTATGGCGGCGTATTCAATGGCATCCGCAACCAGACTGGTTCACTACTTCTCGGGCTTGCTTTTCCGGAGACTCGCGCGAACCAATGCAAAGGCCCTGCCGCCCCGGGGGATCACCCGCCGCAATGCAATTTCGGATATGTCACAACTACCGCCCAGGCGATGACGTATGGCGGAAGCGAAAGGCGCTTCAAAACGTGATTTCCGGAACGGATTCTCGGTGCGGGACTTTCCCGATGGTGGAATGGTTCCAGGACAGGTCGAAAACGTTTGCCATGGTCTATGCGATAGGCCTTTGCCAGTTTGTGTAGCTTCTTCATCGCCCATGCTTACTTTGGCGGCACAACCTGGAGATTGTTGGCCACCGAAAAAATCCCAGGAACACTATTGGCGCGGAGACCGACCAAGTTTTTATCAGCTTCGCTGTCGACGACCCCTTCTAAAGTGACATGGCCATTTTTGACAATGATCCGGATAGGCTTTTGCACGCCCAAAGCGTACTTCTGCAAAGGCTCGTAGTCGTAGATGGCATGGAATAGTTGAATCCTGAGGCGATCGTCCATCGGGGACGGCGGCAACACTTCAATCTGATTATCGACATGCTCTACGCCTTCAATATGCTTACCGCATTCTCGGCGTCAGACTTGAGCGAAGGACGAACCACCTGACCATAGAGCGCGGCGTTAGATCCGTCGACCTTGTAAGTAATGTTGTCAAAGACCCCATACCACGGAAGCATGAGCAGTTCATGACGAACCTCCCGTGCGATACGTTCCTGAGCTCGGGGCGAGGTCTGTTCGCGCTGTGCGGGCGCCGCCGAAACGCTTCCCGCAATGCCCCAGGCTGTGAATGTGAAGACACTGACAAAAAGGAACAACAGCTTGTGTTTCATACTACCTCCTTCGCGGATGAGTCCCAGGGGGAATCGTAGGTTAACCCTACGCCGAAGCTGGTGCGAAACCAACTCCCGAAAAACCCTCGTCGGCCTAATCAACAAATCGATTCACTGTAGATCCTCTATCTTCAACTCCTTTGACAAGACAACCGGCTGGAACTGGCGCAGAAGGCGGGCCTTAGAATCGGCCTCTGGGACAATTGAACAATGCAGTCGACGGGCAAGAAATTCCACCAATAGGAAGAAGCTGCTCGCGCGACTGCCGATGCCATCCCGCAGGTTCTCCTCTAGCCGCGCGAGCTATTTTACGACTTCTTGAACAAGCGTCCCGACCCCTGCGATATTTTCTACCAAATCATCTGGGACAGCGTGAGAGTCGTATCGGTGAAAAATGCAGCCGATCTCTGCCTACCGCTGACTCGTGCGGACCGGCAGTTTTCGGCTGCGTACATAACGCGTACCTTCGGTGTAGCCATCGTAAATCCGCATCATAATATTTCGAGCCGTTCCGACTGCTCTCCTGGAGAGGATCAGTCCGCGCAGACTAAGCAGCCCGTGCTCACCATCTTTTCAATTTGCATTCGCATTCCTTCCGGTGGGTCCCCGGAGTGGAACTGAAGTATGCACTTGGCATTGATATACTCAGTCCGAGGAACCGCGGGACGGTCGTTGACGGCTGCGATTCGAGGAGACAACCGCTGGCATTGGAAACTGAGATGCCGCCGATCAATTTCATGAAGCTTCTGGCAGGCCAACCGCCCAATTGGATCGGGCGAGAGATATGCAATTGCTAGAGAACGTGCGTTTAGGTTGGGGCAAGCGACACCTTTGGTGCGGTCTGTTAGCGATCGCATTTGGGTTCGGAACGAGCGCACAATCGCAAAACCGGCAGTTGGAATCTCTCATACGCGAGGGGCAAAGCGCTTTGGACGCGGGCGAGTTCGCCCGAGCCGCCAGTAACTTTGAGCGGGCAGCGCAGATGGCACCGGACAATCGAGAAGTCAATCGAGGACTCTTGCTCAGTTACTTGCAGGCAAAGCGTCTGCGCGATGCAGAGAACGCAGGTCAGTCTGCGATTGCCCGTTGGCCGAAGGATGCGCAGCTACAACATTGGCTGGGGCTGGTTTATTTCAAAGAGGGTCAGAACGCGAAGGCCTTAGAGCAGCTGCGCAGTGCCGAGCGCCTGGACAGTACGCGGTTCGACGTTCACTTCGATGCAGCCTTGGTAGTGCTCTCCGAGGATCAGTATCCGGCAGCTGCCGATGAATTGCAAAAAGCTATAAAGCTCGACCCGAAAGCCGCGATGGCTCATGTGTTGCTGGGCCGTTGCTATCAGAATACTAACCGCACCTTGCAAGCGATTGAGCAATTTCAGACCGCGCTGCGACTTGAGCCCAACATACCGCTTGGCCACTATCACCTCGGTTTCGCTTATGCAAGTCTGGGCCGCAACCACCAAGCCATCGCCGAATACCAAAAGGAAATGACGCATTCGCCCGACAATCCGTCAGTTCGTTATCAGCTGGGTCATTGCCTGCTGGAAGCGGGAGAATGGAAGTCAGCAGCCGTGCACTTGAAAACAGCAGTGGAAATTGATCCGCAAAATTCAGATGCCTCCTACGATTTGGGTAAGGCCTTACTTCTCGACGGGGAAGCCGAAGCCGCAGTGCCGGCTCTGCGCCACGCGGCAGAGTTGAAGCCGGCAGATCCCGGCCCGCATTACCAATTGGCACGAGCGCTCGAAAAGATGGGTCGAAAAGAAGAAGCACAACAAGAATTCCAGACGTTCGCGGCGCTGAAGAAGGCCCAACCTGTAACCGGAGGAATGGCAGCCGGGCCGACCCAGTGATGCGCGGTCATCAGTCGTTGCGGCTTAGATTTTCCGGTCGATGGTTTGCGACAGTAATCCTGTGTCTGGCGGCGATTGCGTTGCCTCAAGCCGCGCGACAATCGAATCCGTCGCAACCACGAACGCATCACATGGTCGCAGCCCCGAAGTCCGGTGTTAAGAATGCGCATTCACGCCCAGTGTCTTTCGCGGATGTAACGCGGGCCGCTGGTATCGACTTCTACCTTACCTGTGGTGGCCCGGAAAAGCGCTACATCATGGAGTCCATGTGCGGCGGCATTGCCGTTTTCGACTACGACAATGACGGCTGGATGGACATCTTACTCGTGAATGGTTCGACGCTGGAAGATTTGAAGGCGGGAAAATGTCATCCCAGCAAGCTTTACCGCAACCATCACGACGGCACCTTCACCGATGTGACCACCAAGGCGGGCTTGACCCATTGCGGCTGGGGATTTGGCGCGGCCGTAGGCGACTATGACAATGACGGCTGGGAAGATCTCTACATAACTTATCTCGATGGTGCCGTGCTCTATCACAACAACCACGACGGCACGTTCACGGATGTAACGGCTAAAGCGGGCGTCGGCAATCTGGGGCATTGGGGGACTAGCGCCGCCTTCGGCGACTACAACAATGATGGGAACCTCGATCTCTACGTCGCGAATTACGTGGACCTCGATCTCGATCACCTGCCGGAATTTGGGCAAGGTCCTTTTTGTCAGTACCGCGGGATTCCAGTCTCTTGCGGGCCACGTGGATTGAAGGGCGGACGCGACCGCCTGTATCGCAACAATGGCGACGGCACTTTCACCGACGTGACCGAGAAATTGAATATTGATCCTAAAGCCTACTATGGTCTCGGCGTCCTGTGGCTGGATTACGACTTGGACGGTTGCCTCGACCTCTACGTCGCCGACGATTCGTCACCCAGCATGCTGTATCACGGTGACTGCAAGGGAGGCTTCACCGAAGTAGGCGTACCAGCCGGCGTGGCATACAGCGCCGATGGCCGAGAACAGGCTGGGATGGGCATCGATTCCGCCGACTACGACAACGACGCTTGGCCGGATATCGCGAAAGCGAATTTTTCCGACGATAGTAACAACCTGTACCACAACGATCACAATGGCGAGTTTACAGACCTCGCGGGTTCTGTGAACTTTGGGCCTATAAGCATTCCTTTTCTTGGCTTCGGGCTCAAATTCCTTGATCTCGACAGCGACGGCTGGAAAGACATTTTCGTAGCCAACGGCCACGTGAATCCGCAGGTGGACCAACATTCTTTCGGTGTGACGTATGCCGAACGGCCGCTGTTGTTTCACAATCTCCAAAACGGAAAATTTGGGGAGATCGGGCTGACCGCGGGAGCCGCGCTGGTCCACCGCTGTGTGGCCCGGGGCGCGGCTACCGCTGACTTCTTCAATGACGGCAGGGAAGACCTGCTGGTCAGCGTGCTGGACGGTTCTCCGCTTCTGCTTCGCAATCAAACTAAGAGCGCGCATTCGCTCCGCGTCAAAACCATCGGCACCGCTTCTAACCGTGATGGTTTTGGCGCTCGCGTGCAAGTGAAAACGGGCGGTTTGACTCAGAGTGCTGAGGTTCGAGCCAACTCGAGCTTTGAGTCAGCCAGCGATCCCCGATTGCATTTCGGATTGGGCGCCGCCACCCGAGTAGATGCAATTACCATTCATTGGCCCTCAGGCACGACGGACACCCTCGGTCCCGAATCCGTTGATCAGGAACTGGTGGTCCAAGAAGGGCACGGCGTGCTGGCACGGCACGCTGGCGCCGTGACCGCTACCAGGACAGCGAGGTTAAGGCAGCATTTGGCTGACCGAGAGCCACGGTGAACCGGATCGGGCGCTGACAGGAAATAAGAAAGCTACCTTCTAACGCACCAAACTAATTCAACCTCCCTTCCCCTGATACACAGCACTGCCTTGCACTCATTCGTTCCAAATTATGGAGCCGTATTCGGGCACTCCTCCACTTCCTCATAGTGCAAAACCACTAGCAGCTTGTAAGTGATTGATTATTAACGGCACCATGTTT
>Ga0137378_10000584_pt1 | contig 28490 bp, 25 predicted proteins | sample SagtaG_21_FD_104813 | JGI IMG/M metagenome (GOLD analysis project Ga0137378, IMG submission 104813) | Vadose zone soil microbial communities from Sagehorn Ranch, Mendocino, California, USA - Sage2_L_60_16 metaG | ecosystem: Environmental > Terrestrial > Soil > Vadose zone | place: USA... | reverse complement strand
GCAGAAAAAATGCGCAACACCGTCGGTCACATCTCTCACGAAGATACGAGCGGTGAAACCATTCGCGATACCTTCGGCGATTACATCACGGACGAGTCAGGCAAAGTCACTTACTTCGAGCCGGCGGTCGTGGCGGCATTCGATGGCAAGGCGATCGAGCGCGATTTAAAACTTTGGGCGGAATTTTCCGACCGCAACGGCGGTGTTCTCGATCAAGCCGTCCAGTTTCCGAAGGACGTCAAGATCGAAAAGACGCTCGTTTTAATTAAGCCCGACAATTTCAAATTTCCAAACATTCGGCCCGGCGGAGTGATCGAAGTTTTTTCGCGCACCGGGCTCTACATCGTCGGTTTCAAGGTGCACCGGATGAGCGTGGCACAAGCCGAGGTCTTTTACGGCCCGGTGTTACCGGTGTTGCAGGAAAAATTAGGACACAACAAGGGACGCGACGCATGGGAGGACATCGTCGAATTCATGGCAGGCGCGCGCCCGAGCGACACGCTTCCGGAAAAGCGCGACACGCCCGGCACGGAAAAATGCATTGCCCTCGTTTATCAGGGGGGAGACGCAGTTCGCAAAATTCGCGAAGTACTGGGCCCCACCGATCCCGCGAAGGCGCCGCCCGGCTCGATTCGAAAAGAATTTGGACAAACTATTATGATTAACGCTGCGCACGCGTCCGACTCGATTGAGAACGCGAAGCGCGAAATGGCGATTGTCCGCGTCGAGGAGAATAACTTTAAAGCTTTGATTGAAAACTTTTACGGCCGCCAATAGTGTGCGCTCCCTGAATTAAAAGAACAAGATCGATATGGAAATTTCGGAACGCGCTGCCCAACTGACTCCGTCGCTGACGCTTTCCATCGACAGCAAAGCGAAGGCGATGAAGGCGGAGGGAATTGACGTTTGCGGCTTCGGCGCGGGCGAACCGGATTTCGATACGCCGGAGCACATCAAAACCGCGGCGATTGCAGCGTTGCAGGCCGGCTTTACTAAGTATACGCCGAGCGCCGGCATTCCCGAGTTGCGCCAGGCGATCGCGGAAAAATTAGCGGCGGATAACGGACTAACCTACCGCGCCGGTCAGGTGATCGTGAGCAACGGCGCCAAACATTCCTGTTACAACGCAATTCTGGCGACGTGTCAGCCGGGCGACGAAGTGATCATTCCGGCGCCGTATTGGGTCAGTTATCCCGACATGGTAAGGCTCGTCGGAGCGGAGCCGGTGATCGTGCCGACGATGGAGCGCAACAATTGGAAAATGCGCGCGGAAGATTTTGAAAACGCGATGACGCCGCGGACAAAAATGTTGATCATGAACAGTCCGTGCAATCCGACCGGTTCGGTTTACACGCAAGAAGAGCTGGAGGCGATTGTTGAAGTCGCCAGGGGAGAAGACATTTACATTTTGTCCGACGAAATTTACGAGAAACTTGTTTACGACGACGCCAAGCACGTCAGCATCGCGTCGCTTTCGAAAGAAGCTTACGATCTGACCATCACCGTCAACGGGTTCAGCAAATCGTATGCGATGACGGGATGGCGACTCGGTTATCTGGCGGCGCCAGAGGCGGTGGCGAAGGCGGTCGATTCAATTCAAAGCCACACGACTGCGAATCCGTCCTCCTTCTCGCAACGAGGCGCGCTCGCGGCGTTGAAAGGCGATCAGCAATCAGTCGCCGACATGCGCGAAGAATTCGACATGCGGCGTAATTACATGCTCGATCGTCTTTCGAAAATTCCAAACGTGACCGCAGTGAAGCCGCAGGGCGCGTTCTATGTTTTGGTGAACGTCAGTCAACTCGGACTGACTTCGCAAAACTTTGCGGATCGATTGCTCAGCAAATCAAACGTGGCCGTCGTGCCCGGCGCAGCATTCGGCGACGACCGAACTATTCGACTGAGCTACGCCACCAGCATCGACATCATCAAAAAGGGTCTCGACCGGTTTCAGGATTTCTGCCGAACGCTCTGATTGTCATCCCGAGCGAACGCGAGGGATCTCAGCCACAGAGCGAACGTCACACCAAGTAATCAGTGTGATCCTTCACCTTTTGGGAGATTCCTCGCTCCGCTCGGAATGACAGAGTAAAGAAATCTGCAATGGCTGGTCACCTCGCGCTCATTCTTCACGCCCACTTACCGTTCCTTCGGCATCCGGAACATGAACATTTTCTGGAAGAAGACTGGCTGTTCGAGGCGATCACCGAAACTTACATCCCGCTCCTGCAAATGATGCGACGGTTGGTGAACGACGACGTTCCGTTCAAGCTCACGATGTCTCTCACGCCCACGCTGTGCGCGATGTTGCAAGACGATCTCTTACGCGAACGCTACGTCCGGCATGTCGATCTCTTGATCGATCTCGCGGCGCGTGAGCGAAGACGAAATCGCAACGAGTCAGAACTGGCAGAGTTGGCGCAGTTTTATTTCGAATTGTTTTCAGCAAGCCGGCGTTTCTTCGTTAACGAATGGAACGGCGATTTGCTCGCTGCGTTTGTACAATTGCGCGACGTGGGCGCCCTGGAAATCATCGCCTGCGCGGCGACCCATGGTTTGCTGCCGCTGATTCACCAGCAATCGCGCGAAGCCGCCCGCGCGCAGGTTCTCATCGGTCGGGACGTTTATATCGATGTCTTTCATACCGAGCCAACCGGTTTTTGGCTGCCCGAATGCGCCTACGCGCCCGGACTCGACACGATTTTGCAGGAAGCGAATGTCCGCTGGTTTGTTCTTGACGCGCACGGATTGTTGTTTGGAACTCCTGCACCGCAACGCGCGATTTATGCGCCGTGTTACACGCCGGCCGGTCCGGCTGCGTTCGCGCGCGATCGCGATTCCAGCCGCCAGGTTTGGAGTGCGGAGGAAGGTTATCCGGGCGATCCGGCGTATCGCGAATTTTACCGCGATGTCGGATTCGATCTTCCACTCGAGCATTTGGGGCCGATCGCGTGCGGCGTGCGAAAATTTTCCGGTGTGAAATATCACCGCATCACTGGACGCAAATCGGAGAAGCAACTTTACGATCGGGCTGAGGCTGAAAAAGCTGCTGACGCGCATGCCGCGCATTTTCTGGAACAACGGTGCGCGCAATTTCGGCAGCTCGCCGCCCTCAATGTCGATCCAACCATCGTTGTGCCATTCGACGCGGAACTGTTTGGACATTGGTGGTTTGAAGGGCCGCGCTTTCTCGAGTCGTTCATCCGTAAGGCAGCGTTCGATCAAAAAGATTTTTGCCTAACGACTCCAAGCGAATATCTGGAGACCGATCCCACCCAACAAACGATCGAGCCGGCTGCATCAAGTTGGGGCGACAAAGGCCATCTCGAAGTCTGGATCGACAAAAACAATTCGTGGATCTACCCGCACTTGCACGCAGCGGCGGCACGGATGAGCAAACTTGCGCAAGACTTTTCCGTTGTAGGGCAGCCGCTCCGGTTGCCAGAGAAGAAATCGCCAGGCAGAGCGCCCAGCCTACAAGATCGCATTCTCAAACAACTCGCGCGCGAGCTTTTGCTGGCGCAGTCGAGCGATTGGGCGTTTCTAATGAGAACCGGAACCGCGCGCGAATACGCGACCAAGCGCACGATCGATCACCTCACCCGCTTCAATCAATTGCACGACCAGCTTGCCGCCGGACAACTGGATGAGACATTCCTGGCCGATTGCGAATGGCGCGACAATCTTTTCCCGAACATCAATTGGCGTTATTACTATGGCGGCGGTCCATGACCGTCGCTGAAATCGGACGACGTTCACAGAGCGTCGCTACAATGAGAAAGAAAATTAACCTCGCGATTCTAACCAGCCTAGCGGCGATCTGCTTCGCCGCCGGTCAAGAATCGCCATCGTCGACTCCGGCGGGTTCTCCAACCCCAGAGCAAACACCGTTGCCATCACCCTCAGCATCCGCGGTAAGAACTGTTCAGCTCCGGTTCGTTCCGCCGCCGATGGAAGGAACAATCAGTCTCGGGATTTTTGATTCCAACGACAAACTCGTCCGCGTTCTGCACCGCGAGGCGAAGATCGACAACTTCACGATCGACGAAAACGCGCTCCGCACGACCTGGGACGGCAAAAACGATGCAGGCGAAGATTTGCCACCCGGTAAATACCGCGCGCGCGGTTACTTGGTCGCGCACCTGAAAGTGGACGACGCCGGAAAAGTAGATTCACCGCCGAGTAGCGCATCGGACCACACTTCCGTGAAGTTGGTCCCGAACCCGCTCGTGAGCGATACGCGATCGGTTGTTGATGTGAGCGTCGGATTCGACAGCAAAGGAAGTTTCCTGGAAACGATGGATGGATTGCCGTTGGCGACCATCAGCGAAGGGACCAATCTGGTTCGGGTTGTGATTGGAAAAGATGGCGAGAAAGCGGCCGATGTTTGGCAAGACAATGGGTCCTCAATCGAGCAGTTTCGCGTATCGAACATCGACAAGATGATGGCGTTTGATTGCGGGTTTTTTGAGCTGAAGTAACGCCTCTGGTCAGAATCGGAAATCTTTGTTTAGTTAGGCGTCATGGCTTCCAAGCCTGAATTTCAACACACGCTGATGAAAGCGGCCGGTTTCAGTGGGACCTCGCTACACACCGGCGAGAAAGTTTCGCTGAGGTTGCATCCGGCGCCCGCTGATCACGGAATCAAATTCAAGCGCAAGGATTTGCCAGACGAGCCGACAATTGATGCAAAGATCGACAATCTCAAAATGGTCGAGCGGGCGACAACGATCGGCGAAGGATCGATGCGCGTGCATACGGTCGAGCACGTGCTGGCGGCGCTGTCGGCGATGGGCGTGGATAACGCGATCGTCGAAATGGACGCGAACGAACCGCCGATCGGCGATGGCAGCGCAAAAGCGTATGTCGATGTAATCAAACGCGCTGGCGTATCGGCGCAGGAGGCGCCGCGGAAATTTTTTCATGTCCGCGAACCGATGCACATCGAAACGAAAACAGGCGCAATGCTCATCCTGTTGCCCGACGACAATGCATTCCGGGTCTCATGCACGCAAGCCGGGCCGAACAACCGTTTCACGCAATTTTTGTCGACCGATATCGTGCCGGAACTTTTTGAGCGCGAGATCGCGCCGGCGCGGACGTTTGTTTACTACGAAGACGTCGAGCCGCTGATCGAGAAAAATCTGATCAAGGGCGGCAGCCTCGAGAACGCGGTCGTCGTGCGCGGCGACGCAGTCCTAAGCAAAGAGCCACTGCGTTTCCAGGACGAATTCGTTAGGCATAAGATTCTCGATATTGTCGGCGACCTTGCGCTCGTCGGTTGCCGAATTCGCGGCCATCTCATTGCGGTGAAACCCGGGCACGCGGCCAATGCAGAATTAGCTCGCGCCATCGCCAAGGAGCAATCGCGTCGCAACGCGCTTGCGCTGCCGCGCGTGGTGCCGAAAGGCGACGGTGGGCTCGACAGCGAAGAGATCATGCAAATTTTGCCGCATCGTTATCCTTTTTTGATGGTCGATCGAATCATCAGCTTCGATGAAAGCGGAACAAAATGCGTCGGCATGAAATCGGTGACAATCAACGAACCGTTTTTTCAGGGACATTTCCCCGGTCATCCGGTGATGCCCGGCGTGATGCAGGTGGAAGCGATGGCGCAGGTCGCAAGCTTGTTGCTATTCAAGCTGGCAAGAACGAGCAGCCGCATCGGTTATTTCATGAGCGCAGACGACGTGAAGTTTCGCAAACCGGTGATGCCAGGCGACACGATGTTCATCCACGCCGAGCTGACGAAGGCGCGCGGCGAACGGTTGGCGAAAGCCAAGTGCCATTGCGTAGTGAACGACGCGGTCGTTTCCGAAGGCGAATTGATGTTCACGTTTCTCGATAGATGAGCGACGTGCAAATTCATCCGACGGCGATTGTCGATCCTGGCGCGGAAATCGGTTCAGGAACGATCGTCGGCCCGTACTGCGTGATCGGCGCAAATGTCGTGATCGGCGCAAATTGCTGGCTGCAACATCATGTTACGCTGCAGGGACCGATGCGAGCCGGTGCGAAGAATAAATTTTACGCCTACTGCTCGATCGGTCAGCAAACACAGGATCTGAAATACGCGGGCGAGCCGACGTATCTGGAAATCAGCGACGAAAATACGTTTCGCGAGTTCGTCACCGTGAATCGGAGCACCACCAGCGACGGCAAGACCCGAGTGGGGAGTCGCGGAAATTTTCTGGCCTACAGCCACATCGGCCACGATTGCGCGGTTGGAAACGAGGTGGTCTTTTCCAACAACGGAACACTCGCGGGGCATGTGCAGGTTGGAGACAACGCGGTCATGGGCGGCCTGACCGCGGTCCATCAATTTTGCCGTATCGGTCGTTTCGCCATCACCGGCGGTTGCTCGAAGATCGTCCAGGACATTCCCCCGTTCATGATCGCGGACGGGAATCCGGCGGAAATTCGCGGCGTTAATCTCGTTGGTTTGGAACGGAAAAATTTTTCAGCCGAAAACGTCAAATGGATCAAAGAGGCGTTTCGCCTGATCTACCGCTCTAAATATAATACCGCCCAAGCGCTGGAGGCGGTCCGGAAGGAACTGCCGCAGAGCGAAGAGGTCCGCGAGATTGTTGCGTTCATCGAAAAAACCGAACGCGGGATAATTCACTAGGCGCTCTTTGTCATCCTGAGCTTAAGCGAAGGATCTCACCCACTGAGCGAACGTCACGCTAAGGAAACAGTGTGATCCATCAGCTTTTGAAAGATTCCCTCGGTCTGCTTGGAATGACCCAAAGCGAACCGAGGGGAATTCTTTATTAGGCAGATAACCGATCAGCGGGAACCTGGCGTCGGTCTCGGTGTCGGCGTTGTTGATATCCCACGCAATTCCTGTTCGAGGTTTCTTAGTAACGGAGTCGCCGGAGCATCACTCGCTACTCGCAGCGTGCTCGGGCGAATCGAGGGCTGCCTTGTTGTAAACGACAATGGTCGATGCGGCGAGCGGTTGCTTAGCGCGAAGATCGATCGCGAGCATGAGCACGATCTCGAGAACGAGGGATGATCGACACCGCCTCATCGAGAAATTGAGCTTTCGGAGTTGAAAGTTGGGTGGCGAGTGTTTGAAATCTGCAAGAGCGCCGCACTCTCAACTCTCAACCCTCAACTCTCAACCTCTGCATGCCTGCCGTCCTCAATCTGCTTCGAATCAAAAACCTCGCGCTCGTGGAACAACTCGAGTGGCAGATTGCGCCTGGGTTCACCGCCATCACGGGTGAGACCGGCGCAGGCAAATCGATCATCATCGGCGCGCTCCAGCTTTTGCTTGGCGAACGCGCGGACAAATCGCTCATCCGCACTGGCGCCGACACTTGCACAGCGGAAGCGATTTTCACCGGCAAAGAATTACAGAAGCTGAACCCGCAGCTGATTGAGGCCGGCGTCGAACCGTCCATCGATGATCTTATTATCAAGCGAACACTTTCCGCCGCGGGCAACAATCGTCAGTTCATTAACGGCTCGCCCACGACCTTGTCGATCTTGAAAAGCATCGGTGACGCATTGGTCGATCTTCACGGCCCGCACGATCACCAGTCGCTGCTGTCGGCGGACAAGCAGCTCGACCTACTCGACTCGTTCGCGCGAGCCGAAGAGCAGGTCGAGGAATACCGAAAGCATTTCAGACAATTACAGACGCTGACGGCCGAACACACAACGCTCAACACGGCTGAAACCGCGCGCGAACAGGAGCTCGATCTCCTTCGTCATCAAATCACTGAAATTGATTCGGCCAACCTCGTCGCCGACGAAGAAGACGAAATCGAGAAGCGCTACAAATTGAGCAGCAGCAGCAAGCGCTTGATTGAATTGGCCAGCGCCGCGGCGAACAAACTTTCCGAGGCGGACGAATCGGTCCTCTCGCAGCTCGCAGAGACGCAGCGTTTGTTGCGCGAGTTGGAAAAGATCGACATCTCGACCGCAGAACTTTCTTCCGAACATGCGGCGGCGGCCGTGCAGCTGTCCGAAATTGCACGATCACTCTCCGATTACGCTGAAAAGCTCGATCTCGACCCGGAGCAACTCGCTGCGCTCGAGCAGCGCGTTTCCCTTTTCGAAACATTAAAACGGAAATACGGCGGCTCGATTGCGGAAGTGATTGAGTTCGGTCGACGCGCAGCCGAACGAATGCAGAAAATCGAAGGGCGTGACGCGGAACTGGAGCGGCTTACGAAGGAAATCGAAAAAGTTCGCGGCCAAATGAATCGCGCGGGTGACGCGCTGCGCAAACTGCGCGCGAAAGCGGCCCCGAGACTTTCCGAAACGATTCGTAAGAATCTTGCCGATCTTGGATTCCGGCAATCAGAATTCGAAGCAAAACTTGGCGCACTGGACGAACCGCGCGCGAGCGGTTTCGATTCGGTCGAGCTGCTTTTCTCGCCGAATCCCGGCGAACCGTTAAAACCGTTGCGCGTGATCGCTTCGAGCGGCGAAATTTCGCGGCTCATGCTCGCGATCAAATCCGCGCTCGCTGCTCATGACGCGATTCCTCTTCTCGTGTTCGACGAGATCGATACGAACGTCGGCGGCGAGATCGCGCATGCAGTCGGGGCAAAGATGCAAACGCTCGGACGAGAGCATCAGCTGATTTGTATCACCCACCTCGCGCCAGTCGCGGCAGCTGCTTCATCGCATTTTGTCGTGACCAAAGACGTTGTTCGCGGCCGTACGTTTTCGAATTTACAGGAAGTCGCAGGCAAAGCGCGCCGCGAAGAAATCGCGCGCATGCTCGGAGGCAAAAGCGAGTCCGCGCTCCAACTCGCTGCCAGTTTGTTGAAAGAAAAGTAGCGCTTTACGTCTTTACCGGGCCGAGTGGCAGAACAACTTTGCCATACAGTTCGTTCAGCACCTGCGTGAGGCCGGTGTAAATCGCGGAGAAGCCGCAGAAAATTCCTTCGTAACCGGTGAAATGTTTGAAACCGGGACTCGCGTTCGTGAAATCGCCAAACGCGAGCAGAAAAAATAAAATCGCGAGCGTGGCGAAGACGATCTGCAACGCACGATTGAGCCGCAGCGCCCCGATAAACATCACGAGGGTAAATAATCCCCACATTGCGAGATACGCCGCGATCGCGATGTCGTTCGACGCTGCGCCCCAACCGAGTTTTGTCAGGACGATCATGGTGACGAACGAGAGCCAGAAAAGTCCGTAGGAAACAAAAGCAGTGGTGGCAAACGTGTTGCCTTTTCGCCATTCCATCATCCCGGCGATAATTTGCGCAATACCGCCGTAACAAATGCCCATCGCCAGAATCATCGCGTTGAGCTCGTAAAAGCCGGCATTGTGCAGATTGAGCAGCACCGTAGTCATGCCGAAACCGAGGAGCCCCAGCGGAGCGGGATTGCCAGTAATGTCGCGGGATTCGTTCATGGCATCAGTCTGTCGAAGACAAGATCGACAATGCAATCACAAAGCGGGCTGTAGCCACGTGCCTATGGCACGTCTAAGACTGGACGTTGCCCAGCGACGTGGCTACAACAGCATGCGTGCTGAATTACATCTGGCTCGCCCTAGTATTGCTCGCGGTCGCCATCGGCGGCTAGAACGATCGGCTCAAGGATGTGACCGGCGGCGCGCTCGATGGCGCAAAAACAGCGGTGACGATCGCGTTGGGATTGATCGGGATCATGGCATTGTGGCTGGGATTGATGCGTTTGGCCGAACGCGCCGGGCTTGTGCAACGGATCGCGTACGGATTGCGACCGTTGATGCAGCGATTGTTTCCGGAAGTTCCGCCGGACCATCCCGCGATGGGTTCGATGCTGATGAACATGGCGGCGAACATGCTCGGGCTCGGTAACGCTGCAACGCCGCTCGGATTGCGCGCGATGCGCGATTTGGAATCGTTAAACCCGCGACCGGGCGTCGCTTCGAACGCGATGTGCACTTTTCTGGCGATCAACACCAGTTCGGTCCAACTTATTCCGGCAACAGCGATAGCGATTCTGGCCGCAGCCGGGTCGGCGCGGCCAACGGTGATCGTCGGCACGGCATTTTTCGCGACACTTTGCGCGGCGACTGTGGCGGTGCTTTCGGCGAAATTCTTCGAGCGATTGTCGTTCTTCCGCCTAGTGACCAGCGAAGGACCGAAGAAGAAAAAAGAACCCGCGCCGCGACCGGCGTATTCGAAATCGCAGTCCGCCGATAAATTTGCGTTCGATGATGAATCGCTTGGCCAACCGCCGCTTTCACGTCCGGCGCCGTGGGGATTGATCGCGCTCGTGCTGCTCACGGTCTTTTTTGTGATGCTTTTTCTGCGCATGGTGATGCCGGATCTGTTTCGACTACCGATGCCAACTGACGCAACGTTGCAGAATCCTTTCGCGAGAATGGTTAACGCGTTGTCGATCCTGGCAATTCCGTTTCTGCTCAGCTTTTTCCCGGTCTACGCCGCCGCGCGCGGGATCAAGGTTTACGACGAATTCGTGGAAGGCGCGAAAGAAGCGTTCAACGTCATCTTGCGAATCATCCCGTTCCTGGTGACGATGCTGGTAGCGATTGGAATGTTCAAAGGCGCGGGCGGAATCGATCTATTGACGAAACTGCTTAGCCCAATCCTGACTCCGTTGCATTTTCCAACTGATCTCGTGCCGCTGGCTTTGATGCGGCCCTTGAGCGGAAGCGCCACGCTGGCGCTTTTGACCGACGTCGTGCACCGGCTCGGCCCGGACAATATTATCAGTCTGATGGCGGCGACGATTTATGGGAGCACTGAGACGACTTTCTATGTCGCGGCTGTTTATTTCGGATCGGTCGGGATCAAGCAGACGCGTCACGCAATTCCAGCCGGATTGCTGGCTGATCTGACGGGAGTCATTGCGTCGGTGGTAATTTGCCGCGCGGTGTTGTAAAGGCATCTGCCGCCACCGACAATGCCAGTCCGGATCGGACCGGCAGCTACAACAACGACAACTACTTAGATCGACATTTACAACGTCGAAATCATTTTTCCCTACCATTGCGCGCGCGAACTCTTTATCGTCCAATGTTTTCAAGATGATCCGGCGCGATTACTTGGTTATCGGGAGCGGCATCGGCGGCGCGTGCGCGTGCGAAGGCGTTCGCAAGCACGACAAGCGCGGCACGATTACGATTGTCGGCGCGGAGATCATGCCGCCGTACAATCGCTGGTTGCTGTCAAAAGATTTTCTGCGCGAAAAAACGCCGCCGTTCAAAAAACTCGCGCATTACGATCAGCGCTGGTTCGTTTCGCACAAAATCGAAACCCGCTTCGCCACCATCGTAAAGCAATTCAATATCGAGCGGCGTTTGGCCGTGCTCGGGAACGGCGAAAGCATTGAATTCAACAAAGCATGTTTGGCGATGGGAAGCCGCCCGGTGCGACCGCCAGTCGCCGGTGTGAATCTCGGGAACGTAATTTATCTGCGCTCGGTGCGTGATGCACTCGCGTTGCGCGAAATGGCGGACGTGGAAAAAACGGTAATGGTAATCGGCGGTGGCCTACTCGCGTGCGAAACGGCCGCGAGTCTGCGAATGATGAAATTGAAAGTGAGCATGATGCATCGCAATGCTTATCTCCTAAATCGTTACCTTGATTCCCAAACAGGGCCATGGCTGACCGATTATTATGCGAAGCACGGCGTCACCATGCTGGTTGGCGAAAGCCTGAACGGTTTCGAAGGCAAGACGGTTCTGCGAAATATCCAGACGAAAAGTGGGAACCGCGTCCCGGCTGGATTGGCCGTGGTCGCTTGCGGCGCCGAACCCAACCTTGATCTTGTACGCAACACGCCGCTCTCAGGGCCACATGGTTCGCCGGTGACGGATTATCTCGAAACAGAAGAAAAAGGAATTTTTGCTGTCGGCGATCTCGCATTTTATCCGGACCGGATCATGGGCGGCGTGCGCCGGCAAACGCATTGGGAGAACGCGCGCGCGCAGGGCCTTGTCGCGGGCGCAAACATGACCGCGAAAAAACGAATTCGTTACGAACAAATCCCCTATTTCTGGACCGAAATGTTCGATCTGCGGCTGCACTTTCTCGGAGATTTCAGCTTGCAGCCGACTCGGGTCGATCTGCGCGGCACCTACGCGAAGAAAAAGTTTCTGGCGCGCTATTATCAAGGCGACAAGCTGCGCGGGATCCTGCTTTGCAATCAGACCGATCGCGAAGTGGAATTGGCCAAGAAAGAATTGCGGCACGCCCTGGGAAAATAGCGCGCGCTCCCTGTCTCAATCGAATCCCGCAGGAATGTCCAACTGGGTGTTGCCGACCCGAACAAGTTTCCAGTCCCACGGCTTGCGAGAAACGTGACGCCATTGCAGTTCAAATGGCGTCGTTAGTGAATTAACGCGCTCCTTCAGAACTGCGACCAACTCCGCGTCATCGCTGTCGATTGCAATTCTTCCACGCCAGAGACCGACTCCATTATCGATGCTGCAGTTCGCATCGATGACGTGCAGACGAAGATGACGGCCGTAGCCAAACACCAAACGCATTCGTTCGAGAACAAGTGCGCGATCGTTGCCCCATTGATCGGCATATTCCGCCCCAAGCAAGTCGGCAACGCCGGCCCAGTTTTTTTGCTCGATTTTGTAAAAAAGACTCTCGGTGTGCCGGTCGATTTGGCGCCGCGGTTGCCACAGCCAGACGCAATACAAACCGATCGTAAGAGTCGCGCCCAGTCCCACAAACAATCCGGTCCGAAAATCAACGCGCATGAGTCACTTTAGCGCTCGTTGTGATGTTCTGCCATTGTCCGCGGGTCAGGTAAAATCGCGCGTAAACATTGTGGAAAAAAATAATTGCGATTGACGCACAACATCTTTCCGTCAGGCGCGGGCATTTCCTTCACTGCTTTAAATTTGTACTGATACGGAATCCCAGGCACAGGACCGATCACGCTCTGCTCTTTACCCCACGATGACGTTATATCGGCGACAGCTTCGTTGCGTCGCTGCAACCGATCGGTCAATACGCCGGTGATTATCAAGAGCGGAATCAACAGGATGAGAACGAGCGGACCGACACCGAGCAACTTGATGATGGTGCTGTGCCGCTTTCCAAAGGAGGGCTGCGATTTCGGTAGCGGCGGCGGAGCTGCGAGCGGGGGCTTCAGGCATAAATCGAAGGTTAATTAGAATACGGAGTCCAAGCGAAAATCTTTCAACTACGAGAAAATACTTTCGCCTAGCCGAGATCGTTGAATCCAAAGCCGACGCTGAGCGCATCTCATGAGCGGAGGAACATTTCATGATCCAAGATTTCAAGTTCGCTTTCCGTCAACTTCTCAAGTCGCCAGGATTCACTGCGGTAGCGGTGCTCACGCTCGCGTTGGCGATCGGTGTTAACTCCGCCATTTTCGCGTTGATCAACGGCGTCGTCCTTCATCCGGTAGTGCCGGAACGGCCCAACGAAGTCGTGAACGTTTTCAGCGCGCGGCAGAACGCCAGCCACGATTACCGCCAGTTTTCTTACAACGAATATCGCGAGCTGCGTGAGAACGGCGGGGACGTGTTTGCTGATGTTGCCGCACTCGAGTTTGCCGTCGCCGGCATCGGGCGCGATCACGAGATGCGGCGGAGCTTCGCGTTCCTGACCTCGGAGAATTATTTCTCGCTAATGGGAGCCAAGCCGTATCGCGGCCGGTTTTACTCCGGCGAGGAATGTAAGCCGAACGCAAACATTGCCGTCGTAGTCACAAGTTACGGATTCTGGAAACGAATGGGCAGCCGCGCCGATTTTGTCGGTAGCACACTTCAGATCAACGGCCAGCCCTACACCGTGATCGGCATTGCCGCCGATGGATTTAGCGGCGCGAACGCGTTGATCGCGCCAGATATCTGGGCGCCGATCGGCGTTCGTTCGCAGCTCGGCTCCGCCTTTGGCGACTCCGAGACGATGCACGACTTGATGAATCCAAAAAATTACGCATTCAATCTCACCGGCCGCATGCGTCCCGGTTTAACCATCGACATGGCAAAGTCGCGCCTGCCGGTATTGGCGCAGCGACTGACCGCGATCCAACCGGCGGACAGCGAAGCCGCGCGCGAACTTCAGATTCAAACGCCGTCGCGATTTAGTTTGAGCACGCAGCCGGAAGACGATGGTCCGATCACGTTGATTGCGACATTGCTCACCGCCATGGCGGGCGCGGTTTTGCTCATCGCCTGTTTGAATCTGGCCAACATGTTGCTCGCGCGCGCAACCTCGCGATCGAAGGAGATCGCCGTCCGGCTCGCCGTCGGCGCATCGCGATGGCGCATCGTGAGGCAATTGCTCTGCGAAGGTTTCTTGCTTGCTCTTTGCGGCGGCGCGATCGGCCTCGTGCTGGGCGCCTGGTGCAACGATCTTCTGCTTCAGCAGCTCCGCAGTCTGCTCGCTTCAATCAATTTTTCGTTCGTCGTAAAATTACGCCCCGACGCGGTGGTGCTCTCAGTCACATTTCTGTTTTGCTTGGTTGCGACCATGCTCTTCAGTCTTGGCCCGGCGTTAAAATCGACCAAGGCCGATCTGGTTAACGATCTTAAGCAACAAGTCGGCGAACCGGCGCGCGTTGGGCGCTTCAACCGTTTTTTCGCGCCGCGACACATTTCGGTCATGGCGCAAATTGCCCTTTCGTTAATGTTGCTCTTCGCCGCCGGATTATTTTTTCGGGGCGCGCTCAAAGCGACCGGGCTCAATCCCGGCTTTGTCGCGACTGGTGATTTGATCAGCGAGTTCGATTTTACCCTGGTTAAAAAAGAGCCAGCCGAATCGCGCCGGTTGATGTTTGCGATGGCGGAACGCGCCCGCGAACTGCCCGGCGTCACCGCGTCCGCCGTGGGAACGATGTTGCCTTACGCCGATTTCACTAACACGCGGCGGATTCTTCGGACGAAAGACACGATGCCTAACGACCCGAAAGCGCCGGACCCAAGTGTCAACTCGCTCTACACCGCCGTCACAACGGGTTACTTCGATGCGCTCGGCGTGAAACTGCTTCGCGGCCGCGATTTCACTCAGGGCGAGTGCGAAAGCAAGGATTCGCGCCGCGTCGCCATCATTGATGAAGAGATGGCGAAAAAACTTTTCCCGAACGAGGACGCGATCGGTCAGCATGTTCGCTATACTCAGCCGCCGAAGGACGGCGCGCCTAACGATCTCGAAATCATCGGGATCGTGAGCAAACATCGACACGACATTCAGAACGACTCGATTGTCTGCCGGTTGTTTGTCCCGCTGGTGCAAGGTTACAACGGCCAAACGTATCTTCACGTCCGCCTCAACACCCGAGATCGACATGTGGTGGTCGCGATCATGCCGACGCTCCGGCAGGCCCTGCGCGAGATTGATCCCGATCTCCCTCTGTTGCAGATGACGCCTTATGTCGATTTGATGGAGAAATCCCCGAACCTTTGGATTGTTAAACTGGGCGCGATGCTCTTCGGCGCGTTTGGTTGCATCGCGTTGTTGCTCGCGGTCGTCGGCGTCTATGGCGTGAAAGCTTATGCAGTCGCTTGTCGCACACGGGAAATCGGCATTCGAATGGCGCTCGGCGCACATCGCAAAGACGTTTTCGCGTTGATCATGCGCCAGGGGGCGATGCAAACCGCACTCGCCGTCAGCGTCGGGCTTTTGCTTTCGTTAGCCGCGGGCCGGGTGCTCTCCCAAATTCTCTACGGCGTAAGTCCGACCGATCCGTTTGCGTTGATCACTTCAAGTCTCATGCTCGCCGCTGCCGCGTTGATCGCCTGTTTTCTTCCCGCGCGCCGCGCAACGTATGTGAATCCGATTACTGCGCTGCGCACGGAATAAGTCTCTGCCGCCAGAGACAATGCCAGTCCGGCTCGGACCGGCAGCTACAACTTGCGAAGGAGGTGGCTGGGGGCGGAATCGAACCGCCGACACGTGGATTTTCAGTCCACTGCTCTGCCAACTGAGCTACCCAGCCGCGAGGATGCTCACTTAAGCAGAAAACGCCCAACGCTCAACGTCCAACATCCAATGTCGAATTCAGAATTTTCGCGGCAATTTCACGGCTCGCCGCAACAATTTCAAATAATGATCTCGCGAAATTTCGACCGCGCCGAATTGTTCCAAATGCGGTGTCGTCCATTGCGTGTCGAGGAGCGCGAATTTGAGCGCGCGCAAACGTTCGACCAAAGCGACCAGGGCGATCTTCGAGGCGTCCGTTACGCGATGAAACATCGATTCGCCAAAGAACGCGCCGCCGATGGCGACGCCGTAAAGTCCGCCGGCGAGTTTATTTTTGCTCCACGCTTCGACCGAATGCGCGTGGCCGAGCTCGTGCAACCGCTCGTAGCTTTCGATGATCTCGCGATTGATCCAGGTGTCCTTGCGTTTCGCGCACGCCCGAATCACGTCGCCAAAGCGATGGTCGATCTTGATCTCGAAAACTTTTTTCCGGGCGACGCGTCGCAGCGCGTGCGGGACATGAAAATTCTCCAGCGGAATGATCGCGCGCGGGTCCGGCGAAAACCAAGCGATCGAATCGTCCTCCATCGCCATCGGAAAAATGCCAAGCCGATAGCCTTGCAGCAAAAGCTCCGAGTCGATCATCTGAAGCAGAATGCTAGACAGGATTTACCGGATGGACAGGATTTACCGGAATCGGGCCTCTGCTCCTTTGCTTTGCAAATCCTGTTAATCCTGTCCATTTGCTTTTGATAAGTTCATTCCTAAAATGAGCGGATGAGGCCCTTGTTGATCCTGCTCGCAGTCGCGTGCGCGACACTCGTGGGCGGTTGCGCCGATCCCCTCGAACAACGAAGCGGTCAAGAAGTGGGATCTCAGCTTGAGCGCGGCGTTTCTGGTCAGGGACAAATCGTCCCCGAACGACGAGAGCCCGGCGATCCAGCCGGCGAACACAGCGTCCCGCAAACTCATCCATAGCGAATGTGAAGACTTCCGCGCCCGCGAAACATTCAAAGATCCTTATCCTCGATTTCGGCTCGCAATATACCCAGGTCATCGCCCGCCGGGTGCGGGAGCTCCAGGTCTATTCCGAAGTTGTTCCGTTCAATCTTCCGGCGGCTGAGATCAAAAAACTCAACCCGAATGGAATCATTCTCTCCGGCGGCCCCGCCAGCGTTTACGACAAAGGCGCGCCACAAATTGATCCGGAAATCTTTTCGTTAGGCATTCCGGTCCTTGGAATTTGCTACGGACTAATGCAGATGGCGCATCATCTCGGCGGTCAGGTCGTCTTCACCGGCCGGCGCGAGTATGGCGCGGGAATGTTGCACATCACCAACGGCTCGCAGTTATTCGATGGACTCGGCAATCAACTCGATGTCTGGAACAGTCACGGCGATGAAGTGACGGCGTTGCCGAAGGGTTTTCTCGCCGCCGGCCGGACGGAGAGTTCCGATTTTGCCGCAGTCGAAGATCGACAACGTAAACTTTACGGATTGCAATTTCATCCCGAAGTCGCGCACACGCCGCGGGGCAAAGAGATCCTGCAAAATTTTGTCTATCAGATCTGCCACTGCGCGATGGATTGGACGATGGGCTCGTTCATCGAAGAAGCGTGCGAGCGCGTGCGTCGTCAGGTCGGCGACGAAAAAGTTGTTCTCGGCTTAAGTGGCGGTGTCGATTCATCGGTCACGGCCGCCTTGCTTCACAAAGCGATCGAAGATCAGCTCACCTGTATTTTCGTGAACAACGGCCTTTTGCGTGCGCGCGAAGAAGAAATTGTTCAACGCGTGTTCGGAGAAAATTTTCATGTGCGTTTGAAATATGTCGACGCCACTAAGCGTTTCCTGACCGCGCTCAGAGGCGTGACCGATCCGGAGCAGAAAAGAAAAATTATAGGTAACGAGTTCATTGCCGTGTTTCAACGCGCGACCGAAGAGTTGCTGGCGGAAGATCGACAAAGCAACGCGCGCAAATTCACCGCAGCGAGTCCGTCCCGTGGCGGACACGGTCACTACAAATTTCTCGCGCAAGGAACGCTTTACCCGGACGTGATTGAGAGCGTCTCAATCGGCGGCAATCCGGCGGCCGTGATCAAGAGTCATCACAACGTCGGCGGCTTGCCCGAAAAAATGCATTTCGAATTGGTGGAACCGGTGCGGCAACTGTTCAAGGATGAAGTCCGCCAGGTCGGACTGCAGCTCGGTTTGCCGAAAGAAATTGTTTATCGGCAACCGTTCCCCGGCCCCGGACTCGCCGTGCGCATCCTCGGCGAAGTTACGCCCGAGCGATTGTCGATCTTGCGCGAAGCGGACACGATCGTGCAGAGCGAAATGAAAGCGAGCGATTGGTATTATCGCGTCTGGCAATCGTTTGCCGTGCTCTTGCCGGTGCGCTCGGTCGGCGTGATGGGCGATCAGCGCACTTACGAAAACACGATTGTCCTTCGCATTGTCGAAAGTCAGGACGGCATGACCGCTGATTGGGTCCGTCTGCCGTACGAGCTGCTCGCCCGGATTTCGTCGCGCATCAGCAACGAAGTCAAAGGCGTCAACCGCGTCTGCTTCGATATCTCAAGTAAACCGCCGAGCACGATCGAGTGGGAGTAACTCGATTTCGGATTGCGAATTGCGGACTTTTAATTGCTAATCGGCGACGATGAACGCCGAGCAGGGTCGACTCCAGGAAAATGAATCGCCGGAGAAGCCGTGGCATTTTTGGGGACCGTACGTGGCCGAGCGCGCGTGGGGAACAGTGCGCGAGGATTACAGCGCTAACGGCGACGCGTGGAATTATTTTCCGCACGATCACGCGCGGTCACGCGCCTATCGCTGGAACGAGGATGGCATCGGCGGCATTTCAGATCACAAAGGCCGGCTTTGTCTCGCGTTCGCGTTTTGGAACGAGCGCGATCCGTTTCTAAAGGAACGAATTTTCGGCGTAAGCGGGCCGGAAGGTAATCACGGCGAGGACGTGAAGGAACTTTATTGGTACATCGACAACACGCCTTCGCACAGTTTTATGCGGATGATTTATCGCTATCCGCAATCGCGTTTTCCCTACGAAGAACTGGTGGCACAGAGCGGCGCGCGCTCGAAAATGGAAGGCGAATTTGAAATTTGGAACACCAATGTGCTCGCGGAGAACCGCTACTTCGACATCGAGATCGAGTACGCCAAAGCAGATGCAGACGACATCTTGATCCGCGCGAGTGCAAAAAACTGTAGCCCTGAGCTGGCGCCGCTGCATTTGCTGCCGACAATTTGGTTTCGTAACACCTGGAGCTGGGACCGGGCCCAACCAAAACCGACGCTCCGCAAAACCGCCCACCACGGACACGCGGCTGTGATCAAGGCGAGTCATCCCGCGCTCGGGGACTACGATTTGTTTTGCGACTCGCCCGATGATCTCTTCTTCACCGAAAACGAAAGCAATTTGGAGCGACTCTGGGGCGTTCCTAATGCAACGCCGTTTGTGAAAGATTCAATCAACGACCGTGTCGTCGGCGGCAAGATCGACATCGTCAATTCGGCGGAATTTGGAACGAAAGCGGCCGCCCATTACAAATTCAACATTCCGCCGAATGAAACGATTTCGATTCGGTTGCGGTTATCGCGAAGAGGTAGCACTTCACCCTCGCCCGCCGACTCCGTCGTCTCCCTCTCCCTGAGGGAGAGGGTTGGGGTGAGCGCGACAGATCCGTTCGCGGACTTCGATGAGATTTTTCGGAAACGACGCGCGGAAGCGGACGAGTTCTACGGTGAGCTCGCGCCGTCGTCGTTAACCGACGAGCAGCGCGCAATTCAGCGGCAGGCTTTTGCCGGGCTACTTTGGAGCAAACAATTTTATCATTACATCGTTGAAGAGTGGCTCGACGGAGACCCGGGACAGCCACCGCCGCCTGAGGAACGTGAGCACGGCCGAAATTCCGGCTGGCGTCATCTCTACAACGAGCGCGTCATGTCGATGCCGGACAAATGGGAATTTCCCTGGTATGCGTCGTGGGACCTGGCGTTTCACTGTCTCCCGCTTGCGCTCGTCGATGTTCAATTCGCCAAGACACAGCTCGATCTCATCGTGCGCGAATGGTATCAGCACCCGAACGGCAAGATTCCGGCCTACGAATGGAATTTCGACGACGTTAATCCCCCCGTGTTGGCGTGGGCGGCGTGGCGTGTTTACCAAATCGAGCGCAAACAGACCGGAAAAGGCGACCGCGCATTTCTGGAAACGATTTTCCACAAAATGCTGATCGCGTTCACCTGGTGGGTGAACAGCAAAGACTCCGAGGGCAAAAATATTTTTCAAGGCGGCTTTCTTGGTCTCGACAACATTGGCGTGTTCGATCGCAACGCGGAGTTTCCCGACGGCACCCATCTCGAGCAAAGCGACGGCACCAGCTGGATGGGAATGTTTTGTCTGAATTTGATGCGAATCGCGATCGAGCTCGCGAGCGAAAATCACGTTTACGAAAATATCGCGACGAAATTTTTCGAGCATTTCCTGAGCATTGCCGCCGCGATGAACAAACTCTGCGGCAAAGGCCTCGGTTTGTGGGACGAGCAGGACGAATTCTACTACGACGTTCTCCACACGCCGGGCGGACGAAATCTTCCGTTGCGCGTTCGCTCGCTGGTCGGTTTGATGCCGTTGCTCGCTGTTGAAACGGTTCAATGGCAACTGATCGAAGCGCTGCCGGGATTCAAATCGCGCCTGGAGTGGTATCTGCAATATCGACCAGATCTGGCGTCGTTGGTTTCGCGCTGGCAGGAACCCGGCATGAAAGAATTGCGCTTGGTTGCCCTCACCCGCGGGCATCGGATGAAATGTTTGCTCCGACGCATGCTCGATCCGGAAGAATTTCTGAGCGATTACGGCATTCGTTCGCTCAGCAAATTTCACCAGGCTCATCCCTACTCGATCACTGTTCGGGGCGAAGAAAAAATCGTTAGTTACGAACCTGCCGAATCGCAGACCGGCATCTTTGGCGGCAACTCAAACTGGCGCGGTCCGGTCTGGTTCCCGATCAATTACCTCTTAATTGAATCGCTCCAGCAATTTCATCATTACTATGGCGACGATTTCAAAGTGGAATGCCCGACCGGCTCCGGTCAGTTCATGCATCTCAAAGAAGTCGCGAACGAACTTTCCAATCGTCTGATCAAAATTTGGCTGCGCGATGAGAAAGGCGAATGCGCATTCGCGCGCGCCTCAGGAAAATCTGTAGGGGAAGCTGTCAGCTTCCCTGGGATTTCTGTAGGGGACGCTGTTAGCGTCCCGGGGAAGCCAACGGCTTCCCCTACAGTCAGAACGCAATCGCGTTATTTGTTCCACGAATATTTTCACGGGGATATCGGCGCCGGGCTCGGCGCGTCGCATCAAACCGGCTGGACCGGTCTCGTGGCTAAACTCATTCAGCAACAAGGTGAGTTCGGCACGATTGTGAAAGAATTTTAGCGGCTACAACGCGCACCGACTTACTCGCTTTGTCGCGGTCGCCGCATGATGTGGATGGCGAGGATCCGGCTTTGATGACGCGCGAGCAGATAATCAATGAAATCACCGATGATCGAGTTCGGTTTGTTCCCGAGCTTCGTCACCACGCGGCAAATCAGCGTGTTACTCCGGCCGTGCCATTCCAGATTGATCGCCCCGTGAAGATCTCGCGCGCTATGAATTTTCGCCCAACCATGCGGGCGACCCGGTTGCTTGGACCAGGCTTTGATAAAGCCAAACTTTTTCTCCAACTGCGGATCTCGCGTGATCTGGCTGCGCAATGATCCGCGCCCGGTCGCGATCACTTGAATCACGGTCTGCATCGCTCGCTCACGCTAAGCAAATCGGCTTAACTTCTGAATTTTCAAATGAAAATTCGTTAGGCGTTTTCAAACGACTGAAACATGACATAAACATCGACATACCCTTTTTCGGGATGTCGAAACGCGCCCGGTAACGTGCCGATGATTTTCATTCCGAGACTTTGCCAAAGTTTGACCGCCGATTCGTTGGTCGATACGACGAAATTGAATTGCATCGCGTGAAATCCGAGCCGGCGCGCTTCGTTCAAGCAATGCTCACCCATCGCGCGACCGATTCCCTGATTGCGCGCAGCCTTCGGCACTATAAACGCGGCATTCGCGACGTGTGCGCCATTTCCGGGTTGATTCGGGTGCAGCGTGTAACTCCCAACGATCTTGCCGCTGTGAAAACTTGACGGCTTTAAGCCGTCAAGTTCTGCAACGTAAGTGTGTGCGGCAGGTTGAAACCAATAGGCGAGCGCATCCTTGCGAGAAATGTTCGGGTCGAGCGGATACGTGTCGCCTGAGGCGACCACTTCATGAAAAATTTTCCAGATCGCATCGCGATCTGCGTTTGTTGCTGGACGAACCTTCACATCATCGACTCAGGGCGAGCCACGCAGCGAGAGCGGCGAGCTTCTGCTCGGCGCGCCATGGTCCTTCAACAGACTGTCCAAGATTTTGGATCACACGTCGAACTTCGCCAATCGATTTCCTTAGCCGAGCCGCTGCTTCCTCGTAGGCATCGCGCTCGGTGAGAACCACCGAGCGGACCCGTTTTGCACGCAAAGCATCGACAAGCGTTGTCGGGAATAATTGTCCCTCGAGCGCGTGGGCGCGAATGTGCGGATTTGCAATCGACGCCGGATCAATCCGGCTACCGACCACGAGCCCTGCACCGCGAACCTTGAGGTTTTTCGCGCGACAATCGGCGAGAACTTTCATAACCGATTGTTTTGTAATGCGGCGGACAATTCGCAACCGGGCTCTCAACCTCCCGGCATTTGTCTCCAATTTACCCATCGCGGCATGGTAAGGCTGTCGTGTTGCAGGAATTTTTGGGTCGCACAAATCGATCGCAAAACTGTGGCAGACGCGCGGCGAACGAGGCGAGCCACTCAGCAGAACCGCGGCCGCCCAGCCAGACTTCACCCGAAAACCAAGCGCCGCCTGATCTATTTGTGATTTCAATCGGCCGTGCGTCGGATTCGGTCAATCCTTCAAGAACCAAATGTCAGGCTTGTCGTTCACACCGGCTTGCTGCATTCGTTGGCGCAAATCATCCGACGCCGCGAACTGCTTAGCTTTGTTCAGATCGCTCGCGGAAAAAAGGAGAACGACTTCGCTGGGATTGTCGATGTTGCGCAAAAGACGTTCCTCTTTCAGGCCGGCATCCGCCCGCACAGAACCGTGCGCGTCATAAACCGGTTTCCACTTGGCGAAGTCAGCAACTTTGTGGCGAATGAGTATGTAATTCATAACTCAATCTCTTTGCGACTGATTCTGAGCGAGTCAATGCCTTTTGACGTACTGCACTGCTTTTTCGTGTTTCTTGGCGGCGGCTTTGGTTTTGAACGTGCCGAGGTTCCGGCGTTTTCCTGTCTTCGGATTTTTCTTTCGCGAATACAAACAGTAACCGGATTTCAGTTTCCGGATCATGCCGATTTCGTTTGGCGCGGCAGGAGAATGCCGACTTTGCCTTCGCGCATTTCCATTTCAAAGATTTTCAGGTCCACTTTTGCCGGGCCGTTGGTGACTTTTCCGGTGCGCACGTCGAAACAGGAGTTGTGCCACGGGCATTGGACGTTGAATCCGTCGAAGCTGCCTTCGGAAAGCGGACCGAAGCGGTGGGAGCAGAATTCCTGAAAGGCAAAAAGTTGATTGTCGATCTTGACGATGGTCATGATCTGAGCGCTGATTTCTACGCGTAAAGTCTCGCGCTCGCGAAGCTGTTGAGCGGCCATGATTGGAACAAAGACGCCTTCTGCACCGGGAATGGGCGTGGTCAGGTGGATCGTGTCCCGCGGCGTCGGCATGTGTCGTTTATGCCGGCCGACCGCGATGCCTTGATTGTAAACGAGACGGCCGCCGAGATACCCGGACGCTGAGAGAAGCCCGACGCCAATGAGAGACAAAATCAACGGGCCCATGGAAATTCTTGGATCGAGAAGTGAAGACGAACGCACGCCCAAATTGATTCCATAAACGACGACGAGCATGAAATTGAGAATCATGTGCGCGATAGCAGTCCGTTTGCCCGGATGATCGCTGCGAATGTCGGTGTAATCGACCAAACCCGGCACGGCCGCGACGAGAGCCATGATCAGTCCGAGCAGCATCGCGTAGAACGAATCGCGCACGAGATTCGGCACCGACGGGAAAGCAAGACTGGCCAGGTCGATCAAAAAGCTGAGAAGCAACAGTCCGATCGGGAAATGGACCAGCATCGGATGGATCGGATGCCGGAGCGGTTTGCCTTCGAGGAAATCTTTCAACTTCTCGATCTTACTCCGGTGGGAGATTGGCGCCTCCCGCTTGCGCGATCTCGCGCCATTCATCTTTCGACATCCGTGCGACGCTGATGCCGTAGTGGTAAGTTATTCGTCCACCCAAATAGGCGGAGGCAATCAATATTGCCGTTCCCAAGATCGACAATGTCAGCGGCGCCGTCGCTACGATTGATGCATCACGAAAATCCTGGAGGCGCAGACCGAGGTTGATCGCAAAGAGCGCGGTAACGACCACGTTCAGCGCCAAATGATACAAACCGATCTTCCACGCCGGTTTTTCTTTTTTGATTCCGGTCCAATCAACTAAACCGGCCGGCACCGCCAGCAACGACGCGATCAGGCCGAACGCGATCGCGTAAAAGGAAAGGCGCACCATGGCGTTGCCGCCGATTTGCCATTTCGAAAGCAAATCGAAGATTAGCGCACCGGGCCACATCGCCATCGGCACATGCACCAGAATCGGGTGCAACGGATGACCCAACCATTTCCCTTTCAGAATGTTCAGCAACCATTTCACGGTACGGAACGAACTGTGTTCCCCCGATAAATGTTCGCAGCGCGACTAAAATGCGCGCGTGAAATCTCAACGGCGCTCAAGGCTGCTGCCGTCTACAGATTACGGAGATTGCTGTGCGGTCGGGCTAACCTCTGGCTTTTGGCTCGTGGATGTTGTCCACGCACCGAGTTGCTTTTCGTGCGCTGCGCTTTCCAAATCGTCCAATCGTCTCATATAGGCCTTGCCTTTTTCTTCGTTAGGCAAATTAGGCGCGACCCCTTTCGTCCGCGCCAATCCTTCACTGACCAAAATCTCACCCAGACTTTTCCCGTCGACTTCAACGATGACATAATATCGGCTCTCACGGCCGCGTCCTCCTGCCGTCGCCCAACGCGTCCAGATTACGAACGGCTTCTGCAAAAGTTCTTGCGTCCGTTGTTTCGCCTTCTCCCCGGCTTTCATGGTCTCATCCAGCGTGATGCCAAAGTGCAGGCTTTGATCGTGCGTGCGGTCGCCCTGCCGGAGATTAGTTTCGGGCGCGTCGACGTAGTAAAGGCGCGCGGTAAACTCTTTGTCGGCGGCGTGGACGCGGAAACTGTCGCCATCGTTGTCCTTGCCTTCCACATAATGGCAATCGGTCAGCTTGACCCACTCTTTACGATCGCCAGCTGATGCTGGCTGCCCGACAGCGGCGAACAGAAGCCCGACTAGCAACACCTGACAAGAAATCGCTCTTCGCATGAAGCCGGCGACGCTACGACTTTTTGGTGCGCCCGACACGCGAAAATAACACGAGCGCCGCGGCTAGAATCAACAGATCGAGAAGGAGATGGCTGGTGAAGTTCCAGTCTTTGCTCGCATGGCCGAAACAGCCGCAGGTGATATCCAGACCCCGAGCTTTCGCGGCGATTGTCGCGCCGACAAAGATCAGGATCAGCGCCGTTAAGATCGACAATCCACCGCGGTAAAGAAAACCAAAGATGAGCGCGAGGCCGCAAACGATTTCCAGCCACGGCAAATAAAATGCCAGTCGCACACTGATAAACCACGGCAGCGTTTTGTAATTATCGATGTCGTTCGCGAACTGGACCGGTTCGAGCGCTTTGATTACCCCGGCGTAAATAAAAATTCCGCCGACGATAAGATCGAGAATCCGCCACAAATATCTGGCACGAAACTTCTCGCTCACGATGAGCGCGATTACAGCAGTCGCCACCAAGATCGCGGCGAGTACTGGCCAAAAGATTCTCATACAACCCTCACCTGCCGCTTCGCGTCTTCCTCTCCCTGCCAGGGAGAGGATTGAGGTGAGGGTCGGGCGGGAAGGTTTTCTTCATCTATTCTTCTTCACCCATTCTTCCCAACCGCCTTGCAAGACGAAAACGTCTTTGAGCTGTGCTTCATCGCGCAATCGTTTCGCGACGTCTCGGGCGGCGTTGCAGCTCTCGGCGCTGCAATAGACGACGACCTTCTTCTCCGGCGACCAGTGTGAAAGAAATTGCGGCAGCAATTCGTTCCAGCGATCTTCGTTCAACGGAAACGCGCCTGGAACATGGTCCCGCGCAAATTCTTCGTCCGGCCGCGCGTCGGCCCAAGTCGCGCTGTCACCCCAGGCGCGCGCTTGATCGACCGTCACCAATTCAGACGCAGGAATCGGCGATTGCCACGAAATTTTGTCGCGAAAATAAATCGCCTCGCCGATCGCCGGCAGACAGGCGAGCGCGATAAGCAGCAGCCCTTCTCGAACTGCGCGTAATTTCACTTCTCAGCGTTCCACGCCGCTGGCCGGCGACGCTGACGGAATGGCGGCCGGCGTGGCGGCTCTTACTGGCGGTGCGTTGGGAACGCTTGGTCTCAGGGCGGGCGGAGCTCCGGGCGGATTCGTCACCTGCACGTTCACGGAAAACGATTTCGGCGCCTCTTTCGGATAATCCGTCTGAATCAACAATGAGGCTCCCGTGGGATGACTCGTGTCTTTTGGCGTGATTTCAATTACCCATTCGCCCGACGCGCTTCCCTGCTCGACCTTCGATTCGAACATCTGACCATTCGATTTCGCTGTGATGTTCTTGGCCGGAAAATCTTTCGATACCTTGATCGAAATCTTTTTCGGCTTCGGCTCCTCGCCGCTTTGCCAGTAAACAAAGGCCGGTTTGATCTCGAGCGCCTGCGGAATTGTCGCCTTGAGTGTGAGAATGGTCGTCGCTTGCGTTGGATTCGGATCGTCCGTCTGCACCGTGACCGTCTTCATCTGTTGGCCAGTGCGGTCCCCAATGTTGAAGGTGGCGATGATCTCCCCTTTCTCGCCGGGGTTCACGACTTCCTTTTGGCTCTGTGTTGTCGTGCAACCGCACGACGCCTTCACCGATTTAAAATGCACCGGAGTCGTGCCGGTGTTTTGATATTTGAAATGCGCGACTGCTGTCTTGTCGCCAATCGCGGGGTGCAAGTCGATCGTATTCTGTTCCCATTTTAATTCAGCGCGCGCGGCCGCGCAGAGAAAGATCGACAATGTGAAAGTCAAGATGCGAGTTTTCATTTTTTCGAGTAGGAGCGCTCAATATAATCAGCCACGGCGTCTCGCCAAGAGCGAGGTGTAACGCCGGTGAGCTTGGCATATTCCGCCGTGGAGAGAACCGAGTAAACCGGCCGTCGGGCGATCCAGTTTTTCATGTCGGAGATCTTCTTTGATCCAACCGTTTTTGCTTTGAGCGACATGCCTGATGCGCGGCAGCAATCGAGCGTGTGCTGGGCATATTCCTGCCAGCTGCATTCGCCGGCGTTAGCGAAATGAAGAATGCCGCCGGCAACATCGACATCGAAGAAGCGAGGAATCATCTCGGAGATGTCACGCGTGTAAGTCGGCGTCGAAAATTTGTCCGCGACCGCGTCGACCTGTTCTTCTTCGCGCGCACGTTTGATTATCGCGTCAACGAAGCTCGGTCGGTCAGGACCAAAAACCCACGAAACGCGGACCACGAGATGTCGATCCTGCATCGCCAAAACATTTTCTTCCCCTGCCCGTTTCGATTCGCCGTAAACGCTGATTGGCTTGGCAGCATCGGTTTCGACGTACGGTTCTCGCTTCTCACCGCCGAAAACGTAATCGGTGCTGAAATGAATCAGCTTCGCTTTTTTCTCACTGCAAATTTCGCCGAGAAGCCTTGGCGCTTCCGCATTGATCGCAAAAGCTTGCTCGGGCTGCGATTCGCAAAGATCGACATTCGTAAATGCGGCCGCGTTGATGAGGAAATCAAAATCGAGCGGCGATAGTTTTCCCCGAACCTGGTTCGGATTTGCGAGATCGAGGTGTGCGTGATTGAAAGCAATAACGTCGAATTTTTCTCGATACTCGCGCGTGAGCGCAGCGCCGAGACGGCCGCCCGCGCCCAAGATTATAATTCGCATCGCTCAGTAACGTCCGGCGCGCTCGAGCAACGGTTGCCACCACGATTGATTGTCGATGTACCATTGAGTCGTAGTCTCGAGCCCTTCTTTAAAATCTTTTCGCGGTTTCCATTTCAATTCCCGCTTTGCGAAAGTCGAATCGATAGCGTAACGCCGATCATGTCCGAGGCGATCTTTGACGAACGAAATCAAACTTTCCGGTTTGCCTAACTGTTTCAAAATCATTTTCACCAAATCGAGGTTCGCCATTTCGTTGCTGCCGCCGAAATTGTAAACGACGCCTGGTTTTCCCTCGAACAGCGCGGCCACAACGCCGGCGCAATGGTCCTGAACGTGGATCCAGTCGCGGACGTTCATACCGTCGCCGTAAACCGGCAGCGGCTCATCG
>Ga0137378_10000583_pt1 | contig 28509 bp, 16 predicted proteins | sample SagtaG_21_FD_104813 | JGI IMG/M metagenome (GOLD analysis project Ga0137378, IMG submission 104813) | Vadose zone soil microbial communities from Sagehorn Ranch, Mendocino, California, USA - Sage2_L_60_16 metaG | ecosystem: Environmental > Terrestrial > Soil > Vadose zone | place: USA... | reverse complement strand
GCAGGCGACTACGGACACCAGAACCAGAACCAGCGCCGCCGAAAGCAAAGTTACAGGATCGCGCGGACTGCCCCCCGCCCACGACCCGACCACGCGACTCAGCACTACGCTGAGCCCAAGCCCGACCACAACACCTGCGGCAAGCATTACGCCCGTCGAACTGATTACCAAGCGCAGAATGTTAGCGCGCGGTGCGCCCAGAGCCATTCGTATGCCGACCTCCTGCGTGCGTTGCGTCACGGCAAACGAGACAATGCTATAGAGTCCGGTCGCGGCCAGAGCGAGTGCCAGAACCGCAAAGAGTGAGAACAGGGTTGCAATGAAGCGGCCCTGTCCCCATCCTTGTGTATCCAACCACCAGGTCAGCGTGTGAGCGTTGCCGACCACCATATCGGGGTTCATGTCGCGCAGGCGCCGCTTCACCGACTGTATTGCCGCCTCTGGATTGCCAGCAGAGCGCACAAACAGTGCCTCGTCCGGTGGCAAAACGAAGCTGTAAGGAAGAAAGACGGCGGGCTTCGTTGGATGATCCAGTCCGTCATTGCGCGCGTCTGCTACAACTCCAATCACTTCCAGCCAATCGTCTGGAGCTTTTGTTACCAGCAGGTCAGGGCGCTCAACCTTGAGCATTGGACTGCGAACTCCCTGACCAATCGGGTCCGCGCCGGCAAGAAACTGTTTCACGAACGCCTGGTTCACCAGGGCCAAGTGAGCAGCGCGACCGACCTCCACATCGTTGAAGATTCGGCCTGCCAGGAGCGGAATGTGGAACGTAGAAAATTCCTGCGGGCTCACCAGTGCCAAAGCCGCTTCCGCACCGGTCAGCGATGGTTTGCTCCGGATGTCGATCTTGGCGCTGAAGCCACTGAAAGGTGGAAACCATGTCGTTGAGACACTGGCGCTCTCTACGCCCGGCACTTCCGTTATGGCCTGACGAACCACCTCGTTTGCATTCAAGCGTGCCTGCCAGGTCGGATATGCTCCCTTTGGCAGGGCGACGCTCAGCGCAAAGATATGATCGGGATCGAAGCCCAAAGGCGTGTGAGTCAGACCGAGAAACGCCTTCATTGCGGCTCCAGCGCCGGCCATGAGCAGCAGGGTGAGGGCCACCTGTCCGGCGATTAAGAGCCGGTGTGTGTTACGGTTGCCCGCCCTTCCCGTGACCTTCGTGCTGTTTGCTTGGATCAGCTCGCTAATGGGTGGGTGTGAAAGCTGCCAGGCCGGCAAGATTCCAAAAAGGATACCGGTAATCACGGCGACGGCTGCGGTAAACGCGAGCACGGTTCCATTTACGCGAATCGCCGCCTCGTGCGGAAACGAATAGAGGGGGAGCATGGAAGACAGGGTGCTCACCCCACGGTAGGCCGCCAACACGCCGAGTCCCGCACCCGCGAATGAAAGCAGGACGGACTCGGTGAGCAGTTGCCGCACCAGACGAACGCGGCTGGCGCCGATCGAAGCGCGAACGGCCAGTTCGTGTTGCCGCGCAATTCCTCGTGCCAGCAGCAGAATAGAAACGTTGGCGCACCCAATCACCAAGAGCGCGATCACGGCCACGAACAGGAGCACCAACGTCCCAGAAAAGTGGCCCAGCACCTCTTCGTTGAGCGTGACGATTGCCACCTTTCGATCGCGCCGAAAATCCCTGGGGTCGTCCTTTACGAAACGATTGACAAGGACCTGTAACTCCGCTGCGGCCGCCGGATGCTTCGCGCCCGGCTTCAGCTTAATGAAAGACATCCAGTAATCGTGCGGATCCGCTGTCGGCGTTCCGGGTACGTACACGTCCGAGTCGCCCCAGGTGAAACGGGGGGCCGCGACGCCGATGACGGAATAGAGGACGTGGTCAAGCTCGATTGTCTGCCCAACCACATTCCGATTTCCACCGAACTGTTGCTGCCAGAAAAGGTAACTCAACACCGCGACAGGAGAGACTTTGCCGCCAAGAGCATCGGCCGGTGTGAACTCGCGTCCCAGCGCAGGAGGCACTCCCATGTAGGTGAAGAGATTGGACGAGTACTGGCCCTCCCTGACGGAGATCGGGAACTCGCGACCTGTAAGGGTTTCTTGCCGCTGATTTTCGAGGAAGACATCGTCTATGGAAGAGGCTCGCAGGAGTTCCTGATACTCCAAGCCGTTGACGAAGAGCAAAGGTCCCCGGTCGCTCTTGTCGCGCAACTCCACGTGGACCATGCGCTCTGGGTCTCGATAGGGATACGGATTAAGCAAGACTCCGTACACTACGCTGAAGATGCCAGTCGTGGCCCCAATTCCTAACGTAAGAGAGAGCAGAGCCGTAAATGCGAATTCCGGTGATTTTCGGATTTGACGACCTGCGTATCGCAGGTCCTGGAGCACGCCGTTCATTTTCAATTCCTCCTATTCGCAGCGCAGAGCCACCATGGGATCGACCCTGGTCGCGCGATAAGCTGGGACATAGCTGGCCAGGAGTACGGAGATCATGAGCACGAGGCATACCCCCGCAAATGTGGTCGCGTCCGTCGGTGTGACGCCGAATAGCAAGCTGGCAATCACTTGCCCGGCTGCCACTGCACCGGCAACTCCCAGGGCCGCTCCAATCAGGGCCAGCCTCACACCGTTGTTGAGAATGAGGCGCAGAACATCTTTCTGCTGCGCGCCCAGCGCCATGCGGAGTCCCAACTCACGGGTACGTTGCGCCACCGAATATGCCAGCAAGGCATAAAGGCCCAGCACCGCTAGCAGCAAAGCCAAGCCGGCAAACGCGCCTAGCAAGTATGCGGGATAGGAACGCAGCAGGATGGTGGGAGATTCCGAGATGATTTGTGCCATGCTGGCGATGGCGTAGACCGGTACCCCCGAGTCAATTTGCCTGACGGCACGGGTTACTGCGCTGGCCAGCGTCGCTGGATCTTGTTGGGTTCGCACCACCAAGCTGAAATAGGACGGCGGATCCTGATCGAAGCTCTCATAGATCACAGGGCTGGGATTCCGGTCCAACCAGCCAACATTTTCATTACCCACCACTCCCACGATTTGCCATACGTTCGGATCGTTGGTGTAAGTGAAGTTGAGCTGCTTGCCGAGCGGGTCTTGATGGGGAAATACGGCATCCGCCAGAGCTTGATTGATTACGATGACATGCGTCGATTTCTCGGTGTCCTCAGCATTCAAGAAGCGGCCCGCCCGCAATGGAATTCCCATCACCGAAAAATAATTCGTAGTGATAGAACGAGTGTTCGCTTCATACTCCTCGCCACCGCCGCTCTTGGGGTGACCAACCAGATCAAACCGCGAAGTGTTGCCCGCCCCGGACAGCGGAATGATGGTCACTGCCGCGGCTTCTTTCACTCCGGGCAGGCTATTGGTTCTTTGTAGCAACTGGCGCTGGAACCCCAGCTGGCGCCGGCCATCGGAATACGCTTTGTCCGGGAGGGAGAGCGCGAGAGTCAGGAGGTTTTCTGTGTTAAAACCGGGATCGTTGTTCAATACGCGCTTCAGGCTCTTGAGCATCAGGCCCGCACTCACCAGCAGCACAACCGCCAGAGCCACTTCCGAGATCACAAGCGTGCCCCGCAAGCGATGAGGAAAGGATCCTGTTGCCGTGCGCCCAGCTTGCTGCAACGACTGGCGAAGATCAATCTTGAAGGTTTCGAAAATCGGGGCCAACCCAAACAGAATCCCGGTCAGCAGTGACAGCGCGAGCGAGAACCACAGAATCTCTCCCTGTACTCTCAGTCCCTGCAGCGCTGGCATTGCGAGAAGGTCGGTCTCTGGAATTGCGGCAACGAGCGTCGGAACGGCCCAATAGGCGGCCAGCAGGCCCGCGACTCCACCAGCAACCGACAGCAGTACGTTCTCCGTTAAGAGTTGACGAACAATTCGAGCCCGGCCAGCACCCAGCGCGCTCCGAATGGAAATCTCCTTTTGCCGGGGAACTGATCGCGCCAGTAGCAAGCCAGCGACGTTGGCACACGTGATCAGGAGCACAAACCCCACCGTCGCCATCAGCACGATGACGACCAGCCTCATCGATCCCAGGAGCTCTTCTCGTAGAGAGAAGAGTCGCACCGCTACACCTGCGTTGGAATCAGGGTATTGACTCTCCAACCGATGGGTCACGCTCAACAGAGCCGATTGCGCCTGCTGCAATGAAGCTCCTGACCTAAGCCGGCCAATGGGATACAGCCAATGCGCATTTCTTCGTAGCCGCCAACCTGAAACCTGCAGCGATTGCCAGAAATCGGCAGAGTTTGTGGGGCCAAACTGGAAGTCCCTGGGAAGCACCCCGATTATCGTGGACGGCACTCCATCCAGAGTCAGAGTCTTCCCGACGACGGCAGGATCGCCGCCAAAGCGCCTCTGCCATCCGCCATGGGACAGCAGAACCGATGCGGTCTTTTGCTCCGTTTCTTCGGATGGCGCGAAACTGCGCCCCAGCACCGGACGCACGCCAAGGGTCTCGAAGAATCCCGTGCTCGCAATCGCGACCGTTACCTGCACCGCGCCGCTCGGCTGCGACAGCGTCATTGTGGTCCGCGAGTAGCCGCCGAGTTGCGCAAACACGTGGCTGTTTCGCATATCCACAAAGTCGGGATAAGACGCTTCCATCTGCTGAAACGCGCCCGAGGTGCGGGTCTCCCACACCTGCACTAGTTCCTCCGGCTTCTCGAAGGGAAGCGGCCGCAGCAAGGCTGCGCTGAGAACCGTGAACACGGCTGTATTGGCGCCAATCCCCAGCGCCAGCATCAGCACGACCACCAGGGCGAATCCCGGACTCTTGCCCAACATGCGCCATCCATAACGAACATCTTGATAGATTGTTTCCATTGGGTATCCTCACTCGTAGCGCAGCGCCACCATGGGATCGACCTTGGCCGCCCGATATGCCGGAATAATGCTGGCAAAGAGCGCGATCGCGGCGAGAAGAACCGCCACCGCCAGGAAAGTAACAGGATCGGTGGGCTTCACGCCGTAGATGAGGCTCGACAAAATGTGCCCCATCGCCAAGGCGCCGGCGGTTCCTATGACGACACCCAGCAGGGTCGGTTTCATGCCTTCGATAATGACCATGCGAAGAACATCGCTAATACGGGCGCCCAAGGCCAAACGGATTCCGATTTCCTGCACGCGCCGTTTCACGCTGTACGAGAGCACGCTGTAGATCCCAATCGCCGCCAACAGCAAGGCGAGTCCGGCGAAGACACCAAGAAGAAGCATGTTGAATCGTTGCTGAGTTAGCGAGTTTTCCAACAGATCTTGCATAGTGAAAATGTCCCGCACCGGAATATCGCGGTCCACTTCGTGGACAGCATTCGCGACCGCGCTGACGATGCCGGCGGGATTTGTGGTAGAGCGGACGACCAGCGTCATAGGGAAGGAATTCCATCCTCCATTTGCGGGAACGGAAATCTGGTCCAGCGAAAAGTACAGAGTCGCGGTCGGACGAGTCTGGTCGAGGCTGTCGAGCTTCACGTCGCCCACGATTCCGACCACTTCGCGTACTGCGTCCGGGAAGAAAGTCAGGGTAAGGCGCTTGCCCAGAGCGTCTTCGCCCGGCCAAAACTGCCGCGCCATGGACTCGCTAATCAGAATCACGGCGGGCCTTCCCGCGACATCCGTATCGTTGATGTCGCGGCCGCGCAGAATCGGAATTCGCATCGCGCTCATGTAGCCGGAACTGACCAGGCGGACATCGACTTCCGGCTGCTCCGACATGGCGACAACAGGACGGCCTTCGATTGCGATGGGCTGATGCGAACCGCCGTTGTCCAAAGGCACGTCGTCAATCACGCCGGCGGATTCGACTCCAGGCAGAGTACGCACGCGCGCAAGCACTCGTTCAAAGAAATTGGCTTGTTGCGCGGGCTGGGGAAACTTCGAGCGCGCGACCGAGGCGGACATGGTGAGAACGCCATGGGAATCGAAGCCCGGATACACGGCGTGCAGTTGCTGAAAGCTGCGGATCATGAGCCCCGCGCCGATCAGCAGCACCAGAGAGAGGGCGACCTCGGCGACAACCAGGATGCTGCGCGTGGCGTGACCGCTGGAATCTGCGGAAGTGCGCCCGAGGCCCTCCTTGAGTGCCAGGTTCACTTCACCTTTGGCGAGTCGCAGAGCGGGGAGAACTCCGGCGATGACTCCGCTGAGCAACGAAATGATCGCGGTGAAGGCGAGCACCTTGGCGTCAAGACCGACTTCAATCGACCGGGGCAGTTTGTCCGCCAGAAAAGCAGTGATCAGGCGAATTCCGGATTGCGCGAAGGTGAGGCCGAGCGCTCCTCCGAGGATCGCCAAAAGTACCGATTCAGTAAGAACCTGGCGTAGTACACGCGCCGAACTGGCGCCCAGAGCGGTGCGAATCGCGATTTCTTTGCGGCGGCTGAACGTTCGCGCCAACGCGAGATTGGCGACATTGACGCAAGCAACAAGGAGAACGAATACCACCGCGCCGAGCAAGAGCAGCAGCGCGGGGCGGACGTCGCTGACCAGATCGTTATGCAGCGGAACAACTACAGCGCCCCACCCCTTGTTATCGTCGGGATACTGTTGCTCCAGGCGGCTGGAGATCGTGTTCATATTGGCCTGCGCCTGCTTCAGATCGACGCCGGGCTTGAGGCGGGCGATGACGACAGAGTGGTGCTCTCCTCGCACGGCCTTTTCTTTGTCGGTCCACGCCATGGGCGTCCACATTTCCGCAAAGTCGGGGAAGCGGAAGCTGCGCGGCATGACGCCAGCGACGAGGACGTTGTGGCCGTCGAGGTTGATCTTCTGATTTACGATGGCGGGATTGGAGCCAAACTGCTCCTGCCACAGGCGGTAACTCAGAATCACGACATCGGAGTGACCGGGCTGATCTTCCTGGGGAGAAAACTCACGGCCTAACATCGGCTGAACTCCCAACGTTTTGAAGAAACCGTAAGTTGCAGCGCAGGCAAAGAGTTGCTGTGGTTTGCCGCCTCCGGTTAGGGTGAAACCATGGCCGGTGTAGATCGCCATCCTTTCGAAGACCTGATTCTGGCGTTCCCAGTCAACGTAGTTCGCCGCTGAGACGGAAAATGTCGTCATTCCCGGAAAGCTTCTCGCAGGCGGCGTATGCCAGATGCGAACCAGTTCGTCGGCGTCTTTGAATGGCAAGGGTCGAAGCAGCACACCGTTCACCACGCTGAAGATGGCGGTGTTCGCGCCGATTCCGAGGGCCAGCGTAATCACCGCCACAGCCGCGAAGCCGGGACTCTTCAGCAGTTGGCGCACCGCGAAACGAAGATCCTGAAACATTCCATTCATTTACAAACCTCCCTACTACTCGAACCGCAACGCGACCATGGGTTCTACCCTCGCAGCGCGCCATGCCGGCAGGAAAGCTGCTCCGGCTCCAACGAGTGCGACGCAAGCGATCGCGCACGCGAAGCTGAGCGGATCGAAGGAAGACAACTGATAAAGCATCGAGCGGAGAAACCCTGCAGACAGCAGCGCGAGCGGAAAACCCACTACCGTACCGGCCATCCTGACGAGCAGGCTCTCGCGCATAATCATCCACAGTACTTCGCTGCGTCGGGCTCCAAGCGCCATGCGAGTTCCGATCTCCCGAGTGCGGTTCGTCCGATACGACAGCGTTCCGTAAAGACCGGTCGCGACCAGGAGCGCTGCGAGCACTCCGAAAAAACCACCCAGACGGGCAAACATTCTTGGTTGTGAGTAAGATTCTTCGAACTGGGCGTGCTGGGTCATCGGTTTGACCAGCGGCACGTTGGGGGCAATGTCATGAACCACGCGCCGAATTGTCGGGAGCATGTTCAGCGGTTCGCCCTTAACGCGGACTTCAAAGTGCAGCGTCTGGACGGCGTTCACATTCTGAAAGCGCGCGAAATAGGCCATAGGCATTTGCTTTTCATCGACGCTGGTGTACTTGCTGTCTTTTACAACGCCGATGATCGTCTTGATGTCGCGAACCTTGTGTCCCAGGGGATTACATGTGTGATTGTCCTTTTGCCAGTCGCGGAAGTTCGGATAGGAAACGGAGCCGCCTTCGAAGTTGGGCTTGTTCTCGTGCAGCGTGACCGGTTGATCTGGCTCGGGAAAGGGCAGCGGGCTGAGCAACACGCCATTGATCACAGAGAACAGCGCCGTGTTGGCCCCGATGCCGAGGGCCAGAGTGATCACTGCGATCGCCGTGAAGCTGCTGGGGCTTTTCATCAGCATGGGAACACCGCAACGAATGTCTTGCAGCAGAGTTTCCATATTCAACCTCGAACTGCTATTCGTAGCGCAACGCCATGATGGGATCGATCTTGGCCGCACGGCACGCCGGCACCAGCGCGGAAGCAATCGCCACCAGCAGGATGATGAGCGTAGCCAGGAACAACGTAAGCGGATCGCTGCTCGAAATCCCGAACAACTGGCTGCGCACCGTCATTCCCAGCAACAACGATGCCGGCAGCGCTACGGCAATGGCAATTCCCGTCAGCCATAACACCTCAACCATGACCACGCGCACAACCGAGGCTCGGCTCGCACCCAGCGCCATCCGAATGGCGATTTCAGACGTCCTCTGCGCGGTCGAGTATGCCAACACTCCATATAAGCCAATGGCGGCCATCAGCGCGGCGAGCGCTCCAAAGCTCACCGCCAGCAGCGCGATGACCCGTTCCGTGGTCAAGTTGTCGTCGATTTGCTCCTCCATAGTTCGGAAGCTGTCGAGTACCAGTTTCGAATCAAGTGACTGCATAGCGCTGCGGATCGTCTCTTCGGCGCTCTGCGGTGCTTGAAACGTGCGAACGTAGAAGGTCATCTCGCCCGGGTCGGCATCCTGCAGATAGGAAGTGAACACAGTCCGTCTGATATCCTTGCGAACGCCACTGTGCTTTGCGTCCTTAACGATGCCAACGATTTCGATGTCGGGCTTCACGTTCCCGCTGCCATTGGCCAGATAGTGCTCCAGCGCGCGCTGTGGCTCACCGAAGAAATGCCGCGCGAAGCTTTCGTTGACCACCGCCACCTTCTGGGTTCCAGCTCGATCCGCATCGGTCAACTCGCGCCCCGCAAGCAGCGGCATTCCCATGCTGGAGAAACAGCCGGGATTTACTTTCGGGTGCTCGACGTTCATGTCTTCGTTTTCTTTTGCCGCATAGCCCGCGAGGGTGATGTTGTTCCCCCAATTGTTATTTGCCAGTTCCGAGTCGGTCGTAGCGGCGACTGAGCGCACCCCCGGCAGGGCCGCCAGTGCGCGTAGCACTCGTGAGTCAACCTCGAGAGTCTGTGTGGGTTGATAACCGGCGAGAAACGGATCGATGCTGAAAGTAACCAGATGATCGGTGACGAATCCCACATCCAGCGACTGCAGGGTATCGAATGTGCGCGTGAACAGGCCGGCGCCGACCAGTAATACAAGACTCAATCCGACTTGCACGCCAACGGCGATGCGCCGGAAGCGAACCGGCCCTCCTCCGGTTATGACTTGTTGTTTGAGCGCGGGCGCGAGATTGGGCCGCCAAAACTGTACAGCCGGAGCCAGGCAGAAGAACAGACTCGCGGTGACTGCCAGAGTGAAGTTGAAAAGCAGGATTCTAAAATCAACGTGCGATGAAAGCGGCAACTCCATTCCGGTGCCGCCCCAGAGCATGGTGATCAACACGGCTGAGATCTGCGGCGCCAAGATAATTCCGAGGACGCCGCCGGTTAGTCCTAGCAGTAACCCCTCCACCAGAAGTTGTTGAATCACCCGTCTGCGTTTGGCGCCCAGCGCATAACGCACAGACATTTCGCGCAAGCGGCCCGCCGCGCGGACCAGCAAGAGGCTGCCCACATTGGCGCATGCCATCGATGCGACCAGGCCCACCATCGCCATTACAATCAGCAGGGGCGTTTCGAGATCCCCACGAAGCGGGGAAAGTCCTTTTGTACCCTCAAGAAGTGAAAGGTGGGACTTGGCCAAGAAGTTCTCGCGGAAACTATCTGTAGTGTGCCCCATCTGTTTCAGTTCGTCGGCACGGATCGCATACCACAATGGATTGATGGCTGCCTCCGCTTGTTCGCGGCTGACGCCCGGCTTTAGCCGGGCAACGATGTTGAGCCAGCTCGAACGGCGGTTTTCCAGGTCGTCATCCCCCGGCATGACCTGGGATTTCATCATCATCGGTGCAAATAGGTCTGGGGTGTCTCCCATGACGACGCTGTGAAAACCCTGCTGAGCCACACCGACTACGGTGAACGGGTGACCATTTACTAAAACGCCCTGGTTCAGAATGCTGTGGTCCCCGCCAAATCGTCGTTGCCAATAGTTGAAACTCAAAACCAGCACGGGATTGCCGTTGGGCACGGTGTCGTCAGAAGCCACGAACAGGCGACCCAACGCCGGCTGCACCCCCAGCACGTCGAAGTAGTTGCCGGAGACCAATTCCGTCGCGACAAGTTCCGGCTGGTTGCGCCACTCGAAGCCGGCCTGAGTCCAGTTCGTTGCGAGGACCCCGCTTAACACCGCATTGCGGTCGCGAAGATCGCGATACATGGGATAGGAAAAATAGAGCTGATTGTCGGAACGGGAACTGAGGTGTCCGGTGTTACTCCCGAAATATCGCAAAACGACGAGCCGATTTGGCTCCTTCACCGGCAGGCTGCGCAAAAGCGCCTGGTCGAGCAGTCCGAAGATAGCTGTATTTGCTCCGATGCCTAGGGCCAGAGTGAGAGCGGCCACCGCGGTGAAGCCGGGACTCTTGCGAAGCTGCCGGATGGCGTAACGCACGTCTTGTAATAACCCGCTCATGCGTGCACATCCGCCATCAGCTTTTTCAGTGCTTCTTCCGCCACCACCTTGCCGTCGAACAGATGCACTTCCCGTTGCGCATGCTTGGCGAAGCGCGGATCATGCGTCACCATGCAGATCGTTGCGCCCTCGCGGTGCAGGTTCTGCAGCAGGTCCATCACGGCTTCGCCGTTGCGCGAGTCGAGATTTCCGGTAGGCTCGTCCGCCAGCAGGATGGAAGGCTTCCCGCCCAGAGCGCGCGCCACGGCGACACGCTGCTGCTGGCCGCCGGAAAGCTGCGATGGATAGTGCCGGAGGCGGTGCGCCATGCCCACGCGTTCCAGCGCCTCCATCACCCGCTTCTTGCGGTCCGGAGCAGGCATTCTCTGCCGATACGTGAGCGGCAGCTCGACGTTTTCATACACAGTCAAGTCGCCGATCAGGTTGAAACTCTGGAAGATGAATCCGATCTCTTGATTGCGAATCCGCGAGCGTTCGGCAAAATCGAGATTCTCGACTGTCTTCCCATTCAGCGAGTACTGTCCTTCCGTGGGCGTATCCAGCAGGCCAATGATCGACAGCAGCGTCGATTTGCCGCACCCTGAAGGGCCCGACATTGCCACGTACTCTCCTTTATTAATGGAAAGGTGCACTCCGGAGAGTGCGTGGGTTTCGATCTCGTCGGTGTAAAAGACTTTGGTCAGGTCCTGAATCTGGATCAGTGGTTGCCCCGCTTCGGTCATAAGTTATTTGCCTCGAATTCGTGATGTAAGTTTCACTCAAGGCGGATACGATCCGTCTTGTCCCACCGCGACATGTCGGAAAGAATTACGGTGTCGCCTTCGTGAAGTCCCTCAAAAATCTGAATTGAATTCACCGATTCGCGTCCCACCTTGACCGGGACGCGCACGGCCTCTTTGCCATCGGTGTCCATCTTGAACAGGCTGATGGTGCTGTTTTCCTGTCCGAATGCCGGCCGCCCCACATAAAGCACATTGTCCAGCCGCTCCAGGTCGATGGTTCCGTCGACGCTGAGATCGGGCCGGGCTCCCTTGGGCAGTTCGCCTGTTAGTTTGACGTCCACGGTGACGGTTCCGTTTTGTACTGCAGGATCGACCCGCATCACCGTGCCGCTGATGATGCCGTTGTGTGTGTCGATCGATGCGGGCTCGCCAAACTGCACATCGCGCGCTTGCGTTTCCGCGATCTTCAATGCGGCCATCAGGTGTTCTGGCTGCACCACTTTGGCCAGCATGGTTCCAGGCTGAACGTGCTGGCCTACCTGCATGGGGAGATCGACCAACACCCCGCCGATGCCAGCTCGAACTCTAAGCGCATCGAGTTGCTTTTGCTTTAGTGCGGCGAGAGTGCGCGCCTGGTCTACCTTCGCCTGCTCCTGCGCGAGCTGTGTCTCGATGGCTTTCTTGTTGATCGTCAGCCTCTGCCCTTCGAGGTCATTTCTGGTGGTGAGTTCGTCCGCTTTGCCCTTGGATGACTTGTAAGCGAGACCTGAAATTACGCCGAGGTCGTAAAGCGCTTTGTCCGTGTCGGCCTGTCGTTGCGCCTGACTGTAGTCCGCATTCACGGTTGCGGCGCCGGCTTTCTGGGTCATGAGGTCGCTGTCGAGCCGCACACGCAGGCTTTGATACTCCGCTTCGGCCGCTTTCAATTGAAGCTGCGCGTCAATCGCTGCTTGCTCGACCTGCGAATTGCTCATCTCGAGTAGAACGGTGTCAGCTTGCACCTGCGTGCCCGGCAGCACACGAATACGCACTACCGTCGCTTCGGTTTCGGCGGGAATCTGACGAACCGCTTCCTGCACCGGCATCAACGAACCCGGTCCCCTCACCTGCCGCAGCATGGATCCTCGTTTCACGAGATCGGTCCACACGGTTCCGCGCTCGACGGAGGGAGCCGCCGGCTTCAGCCTCATGACCCCAATCGATACCGCCACAACCAGCACGGCTCCGGCCCCGAAAAGAACGATCTGTCGGCGGCGCTTCTGGAGCCTGAATTCAGGCCGAGCGATGTCCATTGCTTTGCTCGTAAGCAACCGCTGCACCAACTTTCAGGAGGGCCAAATGGTGAAAACACGGAAGATAACTTCGTATCAAGCGTATCGCGGCAGGATTGAGTGTCCATTCCCGAACGAGGGTGTCCATGACCGAACAACACTGATCAGAGCCGGAAGGTTTTGTTTAGAACCCCGAAATAGCGATTCCTAATCCCTGTTCGTGACTGCGAGCGGAGGCGCGAATCCGCGGATGGATCGAGGAATGAGCACGGTGCCCAGATACGAAGGCCCTGGTGACGCACGATTAGAGCTTGGGCAGAGCTGATTAGAGCGTGATTGGAACGGCGCCCAAGGTCACAACGGGTCTTCGTGCACCTTTCGGCGCATCACGGCGTAACCTTCGAATGGGTTTTATCCGCGCCGACTTGGTTCACTCCCAAGTGATTCGTTCACGCGACCTCGTACAGAACACTTCCCATAAGGAGAGGCAAGGCACGTAGGCGAAGGAACGATGGTGCCGACACGCCCAGCTGCGCACAGGACAGCCTTGATTGGTAACTTTCGCGATCGGGCAGGAGGATCGCTCGCAAGCTAGTTCCTGCCACACTTAAGACTTTCTCCACCGCAACCACTCTGAATATCCCGCTTTCCCTTCGAAACGGTATGGATGGTAGGGATGCTCTCTTATCCAGGCCTTATTTTGATTTCCATGCAATTTCCAGGGTTTTTTCGGTACTGCAAGCTGCCCGCGGCCAGCACATCAGTGGGGATACACTACCAGGGTGGCGCCCAATTCCAGACAGCGTTACGACGCGATTGTGGTGGGCGGTGGTCACAACGGGCTGACCGCCGCCGCTTATCTGGCGCGTGCCGGAATGTCGACGCTCGTCCTCGAACGCCGACATATCGTAGGCGGTTGTTGCGTGACGGAGGAAATTGCCCCCGGCTGCCGCGTGTCCACTACTTCTTATATTGCGAGCATGCTGCGGCCTGAAGTGATCAGCGATCTCAATCTGCCGGAGCACGGGCTTCGCATGATACCGTGCGATCCCGCGATTCAGGTACCTTTCGCCGATGGTCAAGTGGTGCCATGGTGGGCGGACCGGGATCGGGCTGCCGCCGAGTTTCGCAAGATATCTTTCAAAGATGCCGAGGCTTTTGTACGCATCGACGATCAGCTGAAAAAATTGGCTCGTTACTTGCAGCCATTCTTTCTGGAGCCACCGCCGGAAATCGATACGCGCAGCCTGCAAGGTTGGTCGGATATGTTTCGGGTTGCCAGACGATTCCGGGCGATCTCCAACTCGGAAATTTCGCAGCTCATCTCCTTCTTGACCGGGAGTTTGGGTGACTTTCTGGATCGCCATTATGAATCCGACAAAATCAAGACCCTATTTCTCGCCAACAACGTCTACGGCAAGCATGGCGGGCCATTTCAACCAGGCACTGCGATCGGTTTGCTTTTTCATTTGCTGAGTGGCGGGGAACATGAACTGCAAGGCTTCTATGGGCATGTAATGGGGGGGATGGGCGCCATCACTCAGGCGCTTTCGGCAGCGGCACGACAATTCGGTGCTGAGATTCGGACTTCTGCTCCGGTGGCACAGATTGCTGTGCGGAACGGGCGGGTTTGCGGTGTGGTTCTTGAAGATGGAATGGAGATTAGTGGCAGGCTCGTGCTCTCAAACGCCGACCCTAAGAGCACGTTCCTGAGGATGATCCCAGCCAGCGAACTTCCCGAAGATTTTGTCCGTGCAGTGCGTGGAATCAAGATGGATGGCCCATGTGCGAAGGTAAATATGGTGATGGCGGAGGAACCGCGCTTCACCGGAACTCCTCGAAACGCCACTCCTTTGGAGCGTACGTTTTACACCGTGGTTTCGTCGCTTGAGTTTGCGGAGCGCTGCTATGCCATCTCCAGGTCCGGTGAGATCCCGGAGGAACTATGGGTAGATTGTGTGGTCTCTTCTAATGCGGACGCTTCCCTTGCCCCGGTGGGCAAGCACATCTTGACGTGCTTCGTGCAGTACGTACCCTATCGCCTGCGGGAGGGTACGTGGGACGAAAAGCGTGAACTTCTGGGCGATCGCGTGGTGAAGAAAATTGCCGAGTATGCTCCGAATGTGCCTGGTGCGATTGTGGCGCGACAAGTCCTAACCCCGCTTGATCTAGAGCGGACGTATGGTCTGACGGAAGGGAACATTTTCCACGGTGACTTGACGCTCGAACAGTTATTCTTCATGCGCCCTGTCCCTGGGTGGTCGCAGTACCGGACGCCAATCGCGGGGCTGTATCTGTGCGGCGCGGGAGCGCATCCCGGTGGCGGAGTCACTGGCGCTCCCGGTCACAATGCGGCTCATCAGGTCTTGCGAGATGTGAAGAAATGGCACTTTAACGGAGCTGACGGATGAACAACGGCCACTCTGCGCCGAAGACTGCTGACATCGTAATTTTGGGAGCCGGCGTGATGGGCGCATCGATTGCATTTCACCTCGCGCAGCGCAAGCCGGGGAGCATCATCGTCCTGGACAAGGATTGTGTGGGCATGGGGCGAGTGTCTGCCCCGCACCCGTGCTTCCAACTTTCGGTTAGAACATGAGCACATCCGTGGGGTTAGTACCGAGAGATCGACGCGCCGGTGGTAGTTGCTGCCACGGGTACCCCTGTTTCGGCAGGTCGCGTACGATCTGTCGATTGAGTCCGAATATCATCAGGTAGCGATTCTGAGGAATGCGCCGGGGATGAAAGGGAACGGATGTGCGTGCATCGACTCCGCCACTGCAACTTACTTTCGCTCCGACGGGCTCGACAATTTTCTGGTCGGGGATTTCAACGGCCACCGCGGCGTAGACCCGGAGAATTTTCTGCAAAACGCTTCGGTAGAATCCCTGGAAGAACTCATCGAGCATGGCTGCCGCCGTGTTCGGAAACGTCAGAATGCTGAAATTATGTGCGGAGTTACGGGCGTCTGTGAGATGACGCCGGATTCGCGCCCGCCTCTGCGGGAAATTCCAGGAGTGGACGGCCTGTTTGTGTGCGCCGGTTTTTCTGGCATGGGATTCAAGATTTCTCGGGCAATCGGGCTAGTCATGTCTGAACTGTTGCTCGATAGATGCGGCAAAACCGTTGACATCAGCCCTTTTTGGCTCGGTCGGTTTGCCGAGGGGCTTACTATCAAGGCGGAATACGAGTACAAAGACGACTAGGTTTGTGGTGCCGCCGTCCTCGGCGGCCATGTCGACCGGCTGAGCTAACGGCCGAGCGCCTCATGAAAGTAGCTGAGGGGTCAGCGCAAAAGTCAGGAAAAGGAGCGATGCATGAAAAAGAGAGGTCTTCTTGAGCGACTCGAGGAAGGACCGGTCCTCGGTGATGGCGGCTATTTGCTGGAGCTTGAAAAGCGTGGATGGGTTCGCGCGGGTCCGTTCACGCCCGAAGTGGCACTCACATATCCCGATGCCCTTCGTGAACTGCACATTGAGTTTCGTGAAGCAGGGGCCGACGTTCTGCAGGCGCTCACGTTCTATGCCAGTCGCGACAAACTGGCAACCGTAGGTCTGGAGAATCGCCTGGAGGACTTGAATCGTGCCGCTGTCCGTATCGCTCGTGAGGTTGCGGGGGATAGATGCCTGGTGGCGGGGAATCTAAGTCTGACATGGATGTATGAACCCAACAGTCCCTCCGCAGCCGATCGGGTCCGCAGGACGTTCGATGAGCAGCTCGCGGTGCAGGTGGGTGAAGGCATTGATTTCGTTATCGGGGAGACTTTTTCCTGGCTGGGCGAAGCTCTGATCGCCGTCGAGCGGGCGAGGAAGACTGGGCTACCTACCATGGTAACCATCTGCTTCGAGAACAAAGACGAGACCGCCGAAGGAAAGACTGCAGCCGAGGCGGCGAAAGCGTTGTTCGATGCCGGCGCCGATATCGTCGGCATGAATTGCTTACGGCCGCCGGAACACATGCTGCCTGCTATGGAGCAGATGCGCCGGGCGGTGTCGGGCTATCTTGGATGTCAGCCCACTGCCTACCGCACGCCGAAGGAGAGACCGGACTTCACCAGCTTACCGGAATTTCCTTATGCGCTCGATCCGCTGCAACTCACACGCAAAGAAATGGCCGACTATTCGGTGCGAGCGCGCGAGATCGGAATCAACTACATCGGGGCTTGCTGCGGTGCCGTTGCCGCTCACATACGGGAGATGGCTCGTGTGTTGGGCAAGCTCTCCGAAGATTCACGTTTGTGGATGAAGGGTGGTGCAAAGCCAATGTCGGCGTATGAATACTACGATCATGACAAGGTGGCCGGCGCAGTAAAGAAGTAGCCGAGACGGAGCCAGGAATTCACCCAGTGAAGAAACCACCGTGCAATCCGCCTGATCTGAACCTCGCCGGGCCGAGTATTTCTGTTGCCGAGGCGACCGATCCCCAACGGCCCCGGCGTGTACTCGCCTTCCGGGACCTGATGTTTTTCTACGTGGTTACCGGCATCAGCCTGCGCTGGATTGCCACCGCCGCCGCCGCTGGCCCTAGTGCGATAGCAGTTTGGATCGGTGCCTGGCTCGTCTTCTACACGCCTCTCGCCCTCTCCGTGATCGAGCTTTCTTCGCGTTATCCCAACGAAGGCGGTTTGTACGTTTGGAGCAAACACGCCTTTGGCGATTTTGCCGGATTCATGTCCGCTTGGACATACTGGGCATGCAATCTGCCTTATTTTCCCACGGTTCTTTATTTTGCCGCCGGCAACGCGTTGTTCATTCTTCCCCGCACCACGATGCATCTCTCATCCGACGCGAGATATTACATTGTATTTTCCGTGCTCGCGATGGCGGTGGTGGCAATCCTGAACATCATTGGCTTGGACGTTGGCACGTGGCTGCACAACCTAGGGGCGCTCGCCATGTGGGTGCCGGTGGCAATTATTGTTACCTTGGGCCTTATTGCGTGGCACCGCTTCGGTGCCGCCACCTCCTTCGCTCCCAGCGCGCTCGTTCCCAGCTTCAGACTCAAGGACGTCCTCTTTTGGTCCGTGCTGATCTTTGCCTTCGCCGGAAGCGAAGCCGCATCCTTTATGGGCGACGAAATCCAGAATCCGCGGCGATCCATTCCGCTTGCACTTTTTACCGCCGGCGCAACCGTCGTATTGTGTTACATCCTTGGAACTGTAGCCGTCCTGCTCGCGCTGCCTCAATCGGAAGTGAGCAACTTGCAGGGCCTAATGCAGGCGATATCCAAAACGACACAACGGATTGGATACAATGGCATTATTCCCTTCGCAGCCGTCCTGATCGTCCTCAGCAACCTGGGCGCCGCGGGAGCCTTTCTTGCTGCAGTCGCGCGCCTACCCTTTGTGGCGGGCCTCGATCGTTTTCTGCCCCCGATTTTCGGGGCGCTCCATCCCCGCTGGCGAACGCCCTGGTTTGCTCTGTTGACGCAAGCCGCATTTGGCGTGGTCTTTATTGTTTTGGGGCAGGCGGGCACCAGCGTCAAAGGCGCCTACGACGTTCTGGTCAGCATGAGCGTGATCACGTATTTCATTCCTTTCCTCTATCTCTTCGCCGCCATGTTCAAATTGCAACGTGAGCCGGTCGGACCCGACGTGATTCGCGTGCCGGGTGGCAAGCCGGTTGCCCTGATGATGGCTTCCTTGGGCTTCTGTACCACTTTGCTGACGATCGCCTTGTCTCTGATTCCGGCGGCCGATGAGCCTAACAAAGTGTTGGCCTTCGTAAAGATCGTCGGATCAACCGGCATCGTGCTGATTATCGGCGTATTGCTGTACAGGCTCAGGAAGAAGTGGGTAACTGCGGAACCCGCTATGTGAAGCTGCGCGATGAGTTCCTGAGCCACGGTGACTGTTCCTCGAACACATCGACCCAGCCGTGTTGCCAAGGCCGCATTGCGCAAGTTACATAAAACTGGGTCTCACTCCTCGGGTGCAGGTGCGGACGACGAGACTTTGGCAGACTTCGGCTGACCCGCAATGATTGCCTGCCAGTTCAGGAGAACGTTCCAAAGCAAACGCTGGTCGCCGCGGTTCAAATCGCGGTGCATCGGGTTGAAGTTGAAACAGACGACGTGCCCCTTACCCACAGGCATGTCCAAGATTGCAGGCCGACCGATCAGGTTCTCTTCTCCCCATGCCTGGCCGCTTTCGACGAACGGTTTCCCGTCGGTATCACCCCATTCCATCACCATCCCGCTGCGATCTTCGGGACCGTCCAGGCACGTAGTGCAATAGGCCATGCGCAGCCATTGACGAGGGATGTTATACAGCGGGAAGTTTTGTCGGAAGACGTAGGTGTGCGCGGGATAGCCGTATGCGATGGGATGGTACGCGCGGTCGAAAGTGACCCGAACATGCGCGCCTGGAGTCCGCGTAGCTGCCTGCTGGGACGCTGCTGACGAGGCGGCGCCGCCGCCCGCCGTGCTACGGGGAACGCCCCCGGAAGAACGGCGGACAAAACGCACCAGTCCGCCTTCCAGCGCCAGCATGGTCCCGCTGCCGAGAGTTACCATCAGCCCTCCATCTTCGATGAAATGTTGGATCTGTGCGAGTCCTTCGTAGCCAATGCCTCCAGTAATGTCGTCGGATTCGGCGGGAGTACCGAAACTGGGCGTCTCAGCGGTCTTCTTGAAAGGCATCGGCGACCAGATCTTCGGTAGACCCTCAATCTGCTCAGCCAGTTCGAGGTCAACATGTCCGTAAAGCAGGACGTCGATGCGCGCGCGGAGATTGCCCACGCGAATGTCCTCGTCGCGCAGATACGTGTAAGGAACTTTGCGCTGATCCAGCGAGTAACGTATCCACCCGATCGAATCAGTATCAGCCCACGGAACCCAAACACCAATGCGCGGCGTTTTCGCTTTGTGACAAGGCACATCCGGTGGAGTAGAAACTTGGATAAAGTCGAGGCCCAGTTCCGCAGCGGTGGAGAGAATGGCCTCGTGCAATCCGGCTTGACTGGCAAGAATCCATGATCCGGCGGGAAACTTCGTGTCGCCTTCCTCAAAGTCCCGTTCGGCAATTTGAATTTCGAAATCAGCCAGATGATAGCGGGCGGCGAGAAGCGATTCTTGTCCAGTATCTTTCAGCAGATAAGTGGGACCCGCACCGATGACGCGTCCAGTTGGACGCGGCGGACCGGTCAGCCGCAGCAGCGCAACGTTGCGAATGGACGCGTCAGCAGTAGGTATTGCCTGCAGATGGTAATGAGCGGGAAGTTCCCACGAGACATCATCATAGGGCGCTTCTCCGTCCTTCGGGTAGTGCTGCGGGGTAAGCAAATCGACAGCGTAGTTGCGGTAGGGCTGATCGAGGCGAACCACGTAGGTTCCAGCTGGAAAGTTGCCTTCCTTAAGCTGAATGGCACTCTGCGCCCGGTCAACTTCGATTCGCTGGCCCACGAGCCGCCCTATCATTTGTGCCACCCGGGCCGGGTCTCCCTGATCTTCCGGAATCAAAAGCGCGCAGGGCGGCTGCGTCAGTCCTTTCTGCCACGAATCCCATGCCTTTCTGTAGAAATTGCGCACCATTTCTTTGGAACGGCGGGCGGTTTCGTCCAGCGCTGCGAGGGCGCCCGTTTCCTGGTAGTTGAGATTGTCGCGAGCCGACCAGGTGACCTCTCGTGGGGAAGGAACAGGGCGGTACCATTCCATCGTTGTGTCGGATTGAGGAACTGAACGACGCTCAGTTTCCGCGCTGCCGTTGCCGAATGTCTCGTAGCCACGTCCAATGCTGTTGTGATTCATGGCGACGGAATCGAGATAGAGGTGAGCAAATGCTTCCCCAAAATTCCACGTCGAAACGCCAGGCATCCCCATAGCCGTGAGAGCCTGTACTTCGTGAAAGCTGAGTTCAAGAAATTCAGCATAGGTAATAGGGTCAATGTTGGGGTTATAAGGCCCCGTGCCGTTCCACGTCATCATCAGTGGTAACCCCTCATGCAGGTCGTGCACGACGGTGGGGTGCCACTCATGAAACATACGGTGCACGGCTTTTGTGGTTTCGTGCGTTTGCTGGTGCGTATCGCGGTTGATATCCACGAAGGTGTACTTCGACCAGTAGGGCGGCGACTGGCGGGGAAGAGCGGTGCGGTCAGTTTTGCCCTTGAGGTAGCGGTAGAACCAGTCCACCATTTTGTCCCGGCCGTCAGGATTGGAAATGGGATTGATCAGCACGACTACGTTTTCTCGGATTCGCTGGATCATAGGCTGCTCCGATGCAGTCAGCCGGTACGCCAGTTCGATCATGGCTTCGGTTGACCCGGTCTCATCGGAATGCAGAGCAGCATTGAAGTAATAGATAGGGCGGGAGGTCTCAATCAGCCTCTCGGCAGCCGCTGCGCTAGTACGGCGCGGATCCGCCAATGCCGCGGTGGCGGCTTTTAGACGATCGAGATCACGGATACCCGCCTCGTCTGCGATGGCGAGCATAAGGATTTCCCGCCCTTCTTCACTATGCCCGATCGTGAAGACGCGAACTCGAGGGCTTGCAGCAGCCAGGGCACGGGCGTAAGCATAGGTTTTCTGCGTGCCCAATAATTCTCCTGGAGCGCCCATGATCCGGCCCAGAAATTTCTCGGGAGAGGGAACCGTACTTGATTGGGGGACGTAGGAGACCCAGGGCGAGACAAAATGTGGATCGGTCGTAGCCGCCGCGATTGCCTCGACAGAACCGGGCTCGGGGAGGTCCGGGCTTTGCGCAACCGCCGGGAGCACGAACAATGCAAGCGAAGATATCCACACAATCGTGAGTCGGACCACGAGGCCTCCTGAAGTCAATTAAGGGCGAAAGTTTAGCACGCACTTGCGGCGGAACGAAGCTATGGCTTCGCCGGTGCGGGCAGGCTCTGAGCCAGGGCGCGCTCACGTTGGGCGTCGAAGGTTCTCCCCAACTGCGCGTATGCGTCAGCCAGGAAGAGATGGGCCTCACGCGAATCAGGTTGAGCCTGGGCTGCCTCCTCCAAGTTGGCGACGGCGCCTGCCGCATTTCCTTCGAGCGACAGGATTCTTCCGCGCAGCAGGTTGGCGCGATAGTGGTTGGGGGTGAGGCCGAGAGTGGTGTCCAGTTCGGTCAGGGCTTCTGGAACACGATCGATGCGGGCATAGACGGCCGCGAGCGAGAAATGAGCGTCCGCCCACTTTGGCGCCCGTCCCACGGCCGCCTCAAACTGCGGGGCCGCACCCTTCCAGTCGCCCGTCTCAAACAACGCCAGGCCGAGTTCATAGCGTCCCATGCCGTTGTCGGGAAGCAGTTGAGACGCTTTCTGCAGCGGAGGAAGCGCCTCGGCGTAATTTTTCAGACGCGCCTGCGCCATTCCGTATTGCATGTTTGCGACGGGCATGTTCGGCTCCTCCGCCAGCACACGCTTCAGCAGAGGGACAGCCTCCTGATAGCGAGCATCCTCGACGTCGAACATCGCGTCGTGCAGCAGGTTGGAGATTTCAATTTTGGTCTTGGGATCGACGCCGGTGAGCTTCTCGTCGTCACGCGACTCCGCCGCATTGGAAGCGACGTAGCCGAGCGCTTGCAGCTTCTGCGTCTGCTCGGCATCGGGTTTGGCCAATTCGACCAGCGTCTGGCTCGTTCGCGATCGAAAAGCATCCAGTTGGGCGGCAATCGTATCCGCAACCGCCTTCGCGCCACCTGCGAGATTGTGCGCAGCGTCGGGATCGCTGGTTTGGTTATAGAGCTCGCGCTCCGGGGCGCGAACGTAGAGATACTTTCCCGAACGCAGGGCTCGCAGTGAACTCCAGCCGAAGGCGCGATGCGGATAGTCGGTCTCGGCGTAGGCAGACCGATCTTCATCCCCTGCCGCGGTGCCATCAGGGCCCGCTGCCGGCTTCTTCGTCATCATTGCCGATAACGACTCACCCTGCATTTCTTTCGGCACCGGGAGTCCGGCCTCCTGCAGAATGGTGGGCGCCACATCCACCAGACGTACACGCGCGTCGATCCGTTTGCCCGCAGCATGCGAGGCAGGAAGTTTGAACAGCAGGGGCACGTGCAGAGTTTCGTCATAAAGAAGGATTCCGTGCGTATTTTCGCCGTGCGCACCCAACGACTCACCGTGGTCTGCCATCGCCGCGATCAGCGTTTCGTCATAAAGACCGTGCTTGCGGATCTCGTCGATTAATTTGCCGACGGCCGAGTCGGCATAGGCAATTTCACCGTCATAAGGCTGCGAGGCGAACCGCGCCTTGAACGGCGCAGGCGGATCGTAGGGATCGTGCGCGTCGTAAAGATGCACCCACAGAAAAAAAGGTCCGTTCGGCAACTGGCTGAGCCACGCCAGCGCGTGATTCACCACGTCGCCCGCACGGCGCTCGACCGACTTGTAGCGATCCATGCCGTGCCGCCGCAGGTGGAAACCGGCATCGTACACTTCGAATCCACGGTCGAAGCCAGGCGCTGTCCCGTCCAGCGGATCAAGAATCAGCGAGCCGACGAATGCGCCGGTGTGATAGCCCTGCGCGTGCAACAGATCAGGCAAGTAGGGAAGCCGCGGCGAGAGCGGGATGCCAAAATCGTTGACCCGGTTGAACTGTGGATAAGTCCCGGTAAGAATCGTGGTGTGCGATGCGGTGGTGATCGGAACGTGCGAGTAGGCGCGCGAGAACGCTATTCCTTGCTTAGCCATCGCATCCAGGTTCGGCGTCAGCCCACGCTTTGAGCCGAGGAATCCCATGCGGTCGGCGCGGGTGGTGTCGAGGGTGATGAGGATGATGTTGGGGTGCGCGGAATCGAGCGATGCAGCAGTGGGCTTGCGAGGAGAACGAGGCGGCTGTGCGGCGAAGCACACCTCAAGAATCAGCAGAACTGCCAGAACCCGAAATAACCGCATACGAAAAAGGGAGTCTAGCATAGCCAGACTCCCGCGGCTTGCGAGGCGCCTAGAACTTGATCTTAAGGGCAAGGTTCATGTTTCTCGGCCCCCCTTGTGCGATCACCGGGTTGCCGGCGGCCACATCCGGCGTCTCCGCCAGGGTACCGAACCCGCTGTCGTTTATGCCATTGTCGAAACTGAAGCGAGAGAAATTCGCCCGGTTCAGGACGTTGTACACCTCCCAGCGCAGTTCCACCATCAACTTTTCATTAATTTTGGTGTTCTTGGCCAGAGTCAAGTCCCACTGAGCCAGTCCCGGCGATATCAGAAAATTACGCGGGGTGTTTCCGACCGTGCCAGGATCAGGCGTAACGAAATTTGCCACCAGATATGCGTCCGGATTGCGTGTGTGATAGGTGATGGGACCACCGCCAAAGTCCCCCCGTATTGCAGTACCGGTTAATCCCTGTCCAGATGGATCACCGCTGCCGTTCTTAAAGACGCTGAACGGGTGGCCACTGAGCGCGGTGAAAATTGTGCTCAACTGCCATCCTTTCCCGGCCCACTTGCTGAGGTGTGGGATAGCAGGAAGTTCGTAAACTCCGCCAACGTTGAAGTTGAGGCGAACGTCGTGGTCGCAAAGGCCGCGGTTATTTTGAAAGTTTGGATGGGCCAAGGCAGTGCTGTCCACGGGATTGTCATTATTGATTTGCGGATAGTTGCCCTGACCTCCACGGTTTACCGAATTCAGGTCGAAACACTTGCTCCAGGTCAGGTTGTACTGGGTATCCAGACCGTGCCAACCGCGCTGGTTGTAGGAGACCTGCAGGCTATCGTATTGCGAAGTGCCCGCGTTCGTCGCGGTAATCAAATGCCGTATCAGTGGACCCCCAGTTACGGGATCGACCAATTTGCTCGATAGAGGTCGGTCGGGATCGCACGCCGCTTCCGACGTACACACATCGCCAGTTTTTGGGTCTATACTGCCGACTGGCGAGGCGTTGGCATCGTAATAAAGGATCAAGTCTCGCCCGCGTTGTCCCGAGTAGGTGACGGTGAGGACGTTGTTCCGGAGAAGCTCTCGCTGGATGCTGAGATTGAAGTTGTGATAGCGAGGTGTTTTGAAATTCCTGAGCACTGAGAACGCGTTATATGGCGCAACCCCTGTCGACGCGGCCGCACCAAACAATGAGCAAACTGAAGTAGCCGACCGTCAAACCAGTCCGGGCTTCGTTCCGAATGCTGTTGGTATAGGCGCGTTGGAAGTTCCCTCCCAATTTGATGGTGTGATTTCCTTTCACCCATGAGAAATGTTCCGACCAATCGTAGGTGGCATCCGGACGGGTAACTAGAGGATAGCCTTGAACTCCGCCGATGTATCCGCCGTACCCAAGGTGATACATGTACACGTAGGGAATTCCGAAGTCTGCAGCGCCAAGAGGACCAGTGTCGATGCCCAGGCTTTTGGGATCGATCTTGTTGTTGACGTCAATGAGCTGCGAAAAGCGCGTGTAACCAAAGCGGCTTTCCAGGATTTTGTTGTTGCTGATATTCCAAGTCCAGCTCGCGCCAGCCATCTGCGCACGTGAGGGAGCAATCGAGTTGAAGATGTTTTGTGCGAAGGCCGGGTTGGGCGGCAGGCCGGCGAACGGCGGACCATTCTGCAAGCTATCCCCGAAAATGTATCGCACCGCGAGCGAGTTCGATGGGTTGAGCTTGTAATCGAACTTTACTCCAAATTCGTTGTTGCTGGCTGTGCTTGGAGTGTGCTGGGTGAAGAGGCCTACACCATCCAAACCAGGAATAGTTGAGGGAGTAGCCCCCGGCGGCACCACAGGATTCTGATCCGCGAGATTGGTGTCGACCGGGAAATAGTTCAACAGAGTTTGTCCAACCGGATCAATGGTCAGGCCATTAGCAGCGATGTCCGCCTTCGCGGCGTCAATCGCGTATTGAGTAGGAACTCTTCTGCTCTTGACCGATTCAGACTTATTACGTTGACCTTCGTAGAAAAGAAAGAAGAACGCTTTGTCTGGAATAATCGGCCCGCCAATGTTGGCGTGGAACTGGTTGTTGTGGATCGGAGTCGGGCGGCATTCACCGGGACCCTGACAGTTGTCGGAATTATGGTTGGCGAAATAGTTATCGGCATCGCCAATACCGCTGTGATTGATCCAGGTCGCTCCGCCGTGCCAGGTGTTGGTACCGCTCTTCATGCTCAACAAGATCGGAGCTCCGCCTTTGACGCCAAACTCCGCGGAGGGTGTCTCCTGCACGCTCAATTCCTCAATGGCGTCCGGCGGAAATGTAACCGCCGGAATACCGAGAATTCCAGTCTGATTGATGGCCGAGTCGCCGTAGTAACGGTCGTTGTTGTACAGGCCATCGATGAAATAGTTGTTGGACGTGGTTCGTGAGCCGTTGATGCTGATGGCGAGGAACCCGCCGCCCGGATCGCGCTGCACACCCGGAGTGATCGCCAACAACGAATTAAAATCGCGCCCGTTGAGCGGAACGTTCTCAATCTTCAGGCTGTCAACGTAATTGTTTAGATTGGGCGAAAGCTCGGTCATCGGGGCCGAACCTTCCACCTCCACTGTTTCAGAGCGCTGGCCAACTGCCATCTTGAAGCTGGCCTGCACAATGGCGCCGGCACGCACTTCAGCAGTGATCACTGCGGTTGTAAAGCCCTGCGCGATGGCCGTAACTTTATATTCACCGATCGAGAGGTTCGGAATGCGGTAGTTGCCGGCGTCGTTGGTCGTGGCTGAACGGGATAAGTTCGTTCCGGTGTTTACGACGGTCACCGTCGCATTGGGTAGGACGGCGCCTGTGTGGTCGGTCACTACGCCCGTGATATCGCCGGTAATCGTTTGTGCAAAAGCGGGCAGGCCGGTGACCACGAACAACCCAAAAACGAGCAGAACTGATGCGCAGCGTACGAGACGTTCGCCTGCCATCGTAATCTCCCCAGAAGCCTAGATGTGACCCCAGTCACAAACAAAAAGTGATAGTCGGCATCTTTCATTGGGCTGGGGTCGTCAGTCAAGAGAATTGTGCCCCGTGACCGAGAGTCACTTTCCTGCAGAGAGCCACATCGGGGCAATCCGGGAAGAATCCCAATACAATCTGGTAGATACAGACTTGAGTGCGGGAGATTGCAGCGGCGATCCCCAACGCAAAGACGCATGATCGACGCTCTGGAAACGGTTTCTGGCGTAGAGTCTGTGGGATTGGCCGATTCCAGCGCGGCGTGCGCTGTCGGTTGATCCTATGATACTGCTGCGCGAGGAGTGAACTACCGCGGCACGGGTGGAATAGGTTCTTCGACCCGCGAGATTAAAGCCGCGTCTCCCCCTACGTTTCTCTGTGGGTCTCCTCTGAAGCACGCCGCGAAAGCTGCAAGCGACTACTAGGCGGCAACTTGGTACTCGCTCTGAACCAGACCGCTCGAATAGTGCCGAGTGACTATGTGACGGAGCCGAATGTCGCGCGGCAGTGTGCCGAAGAGAGGAACTCCGCCTCCAATGAGCACCGGCACACGGGTGATAATAAGGCGTTGAATCAGCCCCGCCCGCAGGAACCCTTGAATCGTCATCCCAACGTCGACGTAGAGGTGGTGGGCTCCGCTGGCACCAAGCTGCGAAACGATGTCAGCCGGAGGCCCGGCCATCTGTTCCACAACGCCTCCGGCCCGTGACAGGTCGACGGGGCGACTACTCAGGACCACCACGCGTTTGTCACCATAGGGCCAGTCTTCCATGGCCAGAACCGTCTCGAAGGTTTTGCGACCTATCACAATCGCGTCGACAGTTGCTATGAACTCGTTGTAGCCGTGGGGTTCGCCTCCGCCCGGCGGCAGAAAGTCAAGATCACCGTTCGGGCGCGCGATGAAGCCGTCGACGCTGGTGCCGACAAAGACAGATACCGTCATCGTTGACTCCTCATTTTCTCACTCATGCATTGACCCGATTGTGAGCGAAGGCGATTTTACGACATCAGCAATCCAATGCGTTGGGGTGCTTTATCCTAAAGTCGTTCGCTGCTCATTGGTGAACGCAGTTGGAGGAGCTGACATGATTGATCGAATCGCAGACGGCCGCACCGACCTCGTGTTCGATTACCTGGGTGAAGGGCATCTTGCAACGTCCAAGGATAGCAATGGCACGTCTCTCATCGAATGGTGTGCGTACTATGGCGACGTGAGTGCCATAAAGTTCTTGCTTGCTAACGGTGAATCACTGCAGCCGCTGCGAGACAATCTTGGCCTCAACGCCGCTGCCTTCCACGGGCACTGGCGGCTCTGCCAATTCCTCATCGAGAACGGCGCGGACGTGAACCTGCCTCTGCCCGATACCGGCGAAATGCCCCTACATGCCGCGTTGTCCTCGGCTCGCCCCGCGCAGAATCTTGTTGCTAAAGTTCTACTCGCGAAGGGTGCCGATCCGAACCGCACGACCAAACCGTCCGTCGAAACCGGTGCCTTCATGCGCGACTGCCGTACCCGGTCCGAGACTCCGCTGCATCGCGCTGCTGCCTTCGGCAATGAAGACACCATTCAGCTTCTTCTCGATGCTGGGGCGAGAGTCGACGCGAAGGACATGAACGGGGATTCGCCACTCACGTGGGCGAGCTGGTTCCAGCGCCCTGATTCTATTCTCCGAAAGCTTTGTTATGGTCAGTTCTCCATCCATCCAGAAAGGCGCTCGATGGATGCTTCTTTCGAAGGACAACCACACGCTTAGAGGTTTTGACCTGGCTGACCAAGGTGTCGTCATCAGAGACGTTCGCACTCAGAACCCCTATAATAGTCAATGAATTCTTCTCATAGAAAAGATGATGGCCGAGAATGCCAGAGGCGTGAGGCGGAGTTCGGCTCACGACGAGAGTGCTCGAGATAAGCGAACCCACTCCACTAAGGAACAAAGCTCAACTGAACTGCGTTTCGCTGC
>Ga0137378_10000580_pt1 | contig 28574 bp, 25 predicted proteins | sample SagtaG_21_FD_104813 | JGI IMG/M metagenome (GOLD analysis project Ga0137378, IMG submission 104813) | Vadose zone soil microbial communities from Sagehorn Ranch, Mendocino, California, USA - Sage2_L_60_16 metaG | ecosystem: Environmental > Terrestrial > Soil > Vadose zone | place: USA... | reverse complement strand
GCTACGGGCTTCCGTAAATCGTGGCAAGCCGCCAATTGCAGCTACTCCCAAACCGGCGGCGTTTAACGAACGCGGAGTCGTGCCGGCTCGAGAAGCAGGTGCGATTCATCATCCGGCACCAGGGAATGCAGGTCGTGGGAATGCGGGTCGAGAAAATGCAGGGCCGGGGAACAACCCGCGTCGCACTGGCGCGGTGCATCCGAACGAGCTGCCGCCTGCCGAGCGCCCCGGTCGTCCAAACACCGGGAACCCGAAGTTGGACCAGAAGTACCAGCAGCAGCAGGAAAAGCTATACACACAACAGGACAGAGAGCGGCAGAAACTCCAGCAGCAACAGGAAAAAGAACACCAGCAACTCGCAAGACAAAACGCGGACCAAGCCAGGAAGCAGCAGGTGGAACAACGGCACCAGCAACAAACAGAACAACTGACGCAAAGACACTCCCAGCAGCAGCAGCGGTTGCAGCAAAGACAGCCGGAGGCCCGTCCTGCTCCGCCGAGAGAGAAGCATTAGTCAGGCATCACGGGCGGACATTGCCGAGGCCTGTGGTTCCCCACCTTCGAACACTGCGAAGGGTGGGAAGCCTCGATTGCGGGATTTCAAACGCGCCCGCCCGCTTTGCCGCCTAAGGCGTAAGTTTATTTGCCGCGTCAAATACAGCAGCTGCCTCAATCCTTGCCACATGTAGAAGAGAGAATCCGCCCGATCTGGTTTCGCAATCAACACCGGGCCTAACCTTGCAGTATGGACAGCGAAGAGTTAGCGGATTGATTGGGAACACTCCAGATTTCGGAAGTCTGGTTTTTGCCATGCAGACCAACGGATTCTCTTACCTAAATGACGCCCCTGTATCGACCAACTTAACCTTTGTTCTTCATACCGAGCGAAACCTGGCCAAAACTATCGCGCAGCTTGGAAGCCTGTATCCGTTCAAGGGAGCGTTCAATGGATACCAGTTCTTCGCGCATGTCGTTGAGTCGATCGAGAACCTTGTCAATGCTGTCGTCGTGCTGGTTCATGGCGACAACATTACACGAGCAGTTGTCGTCCAGTCTGCCCGCAAGCGCACCTTCAGATGTGTGTTCCGTTACCTTGGTTCAAGGGATACGGGGGGACAGACGGGCATTCGGCGGGCTGGACCAACCTTTACCTCACGCGAAGTGGGGCTGCCCCACCCCTTCGACTTCGCTCAGGGCACGCCCTTTGCGGTTTTCAAAGGCGGGACTTCGTCCCCCCGGCATAAGTACTCAGGGTTTGGCCTGGGTCTTAGCAGGTTCCGAATGTCGGGTGTGCTTTATTTTTCTTGCGTGGCGTAGCCCTTCAGACCTTTTACGGTCACAGTTATGTCGTGCTTGGCCTCAAGGTCAGTAGACTTACTGGCAAGCGCGGGCTGCGGGGCCACACGCCTTCGAACATCTTCCAGTGTCCTGGTTGTAAATCGCTGAACAACCGTCTTTGCAGGTGATTCTGCCCCCGTTCCCGGCATCGCAAGTTTCTGCATAAACCATGCCTGCGGTTCCCAGGACGGCAATCGACAACAGAATTGGCAGATAGCTTCGCATATACTCTCTCCGGCCCTCCGTTTACGGGCTGCTTCGGAACGATACTGAATTCGGGCATAGTTTCTCAGCCATGGTAATTTTGTTACGGATTCAGAAGAAGACATCTTCCACGTCAATTTTGGAAGCTGACTGCCACTCTAGGTCGAAGCGAGAGCCGATGCTACAACAATTGGCGAGCAATCTCGCCAGGACAGCCGAGGGCGGCTGTCCCCACTTGGTCTGTCCTACACCCTCAGGCCTACACCCTCAGGCTTGACATCCAGCCGACGCCGGCGCAGCATCTCCTGATCATGAAACTCGCGCTCAAGGCTGGACTTCTCTTCTTCCTCCCGACGACTTCTTTTTTCGTCGTTCAGGCACAAACTCCCGCTGCCGACAAGGAAATCAAGCGGCCGCCGATTGTGGGGGTGTCGCATATTGGGCTGAATACGGACGACATGAATGCATCCCGCAAGTTTTATACCGGGGTGCTGGGATTTGAAGAAGCCTTCAGCATGAACAAGCCGGACGGCAGCCTGATGCTCGCTAACTTCAAAGTAGATGATCACCAGTTCATTCAAGTGTTCCCTGAGCTGAAGTCGCCCACGCAAGACCGGCTGAATCATATTTGTTTTGAGACTACCGACGCCGAGCAGCTTCGCGCTTACATGGCCGGCAAGGGCGTTGCGGAAGTGCCGGCAGCGAAACTTGAGCCCGGGCAGAATGGAAGTCTCGCATTTGAGGTCCATGATCCGGACGGGCATCTGGTGGAGTTTGTCGAGTACCGGCCGGGGTCGCTGTATTCGAATGATTTTGGCAAGCATCTGGGGGCGCGGCGGATTTCGGAAAGAATCATTCACGTGGGCGTGATGGTGAAAGACCGCGAGGCTGCGGACCATTTTTATAAAGACATTCTTGGATTCAAGCTGCAGTGGTACGGCGGAATGAAAGACACCGACACGGATTGGGTGGCGATGCGCGTCCCCGATGGCCCGGACTGGCTGGAGTACATGTTGAATGTGCATGATCCTGATCCGCGGACGCTGGGAGTGATGCATCATTTTTCGTTGGGAGTGCCGAGCGTGAAGGATGCGTATCAGGAAATACTGAAGCGCGGAATGAAGAATGTTGAGCCGCCGCAGATTGGGCGCGATGGAAAGTGGCAGCTCAATTTGTATGATCCGAACCTGACGCGGGCGGAGTTGATGGAGCCGAAGCCGATCGAGAAGCCTTGCTGCTCGCCGATTCTGCCGTGAAGAGGAACCGGGCTTGTGGTCCGCGCGGACCGGTGAAGGCGCCGTTCCCTACCCGGGGTTCCTTCTGTGATCTGCGGTGAAACCAGGTTTTCACGTTGGCACCTTCAGAATCAGATACCCGCCAACCAGCGCGAAGATCACATCTGGAGACCAAGCGGCCAACACCGGCGGGAGCTGGCTGATGTTTCCCATGGCTTCGAATAATCCCGATATCAATGAGTAAACTGCCGCGATGCCGATGGCCGTCGCCACTCCTGCAACTGCGCCGCGCTTGCCGGCGGAGAGCGCAAACGGGATCGCCAGCAGCGCCATCACGAAGGTGATGACGGGGAAGGCAAGCTTCTTCTGCAGTTGCACTCGCAGCCGCACAACTTCGAAGCCGCTTTGCTGCAAGTCGTGGATATAGCTTCTGAGCTGTTCGTAGTTCATCTCAAGAGATTGCTTTACTTCTTTTCTGAAGTAGGTCGGGGGTTCGGAGACAGCAGTGAAAGTCGAGACGTCGAAGGTGTGGAAGTCCTGGATGGCGGCATTGTGGAAGGATCGCTGCCAACCCTGGGAGCAGACCCAGCGATGCAGACGATCGTCCCAGGTGGCGCGGCCGGCGTAGATCCGGTTCACCATTTGAAACGTTGCCGGATTGAACTGGAAAACGGAAAGATCGCCGAATTGGTTCTTGTCGGGGTCGAAGAACTGGTAGTAGTAGATGGTGGAGTGCTGGCCGAAAATCCACTTGCGGTACGGGTTCACGTAAGTCTGAGGCGGCTTGCCTTTGATGGTGTTGAGCAACGCGTCCTGACGCTTGTTGGCGTGGGGTAGATAAAATTGGTCGGAGAGGAAGAGTCCGCCGGCCACCAGCACGGCCGCGACCAGCACCGGAACGATGATGCGATAAATGCTTATACCGGTGGCTTTCAGCGCGGTAACTTCGTTGTAGCGCTGCATCATGCCCAGCGTAATCAGGACCGCCAGCAGCACTCCGTATTGCGCGCTGTTGTACAGAAAGTAGGGAGTCACATTCAGCAGATACTCGCCCACAATCCAGGGAGAAACCTGGTTGCGCAAAATGTCACCGAACAACTCAAATACGGTAAAGACGAGCGACAGCAACAGCATTGCGGCCAGCATCAAGGAGAGATTCAGCACGAAATCCCGCAGTACAAAATCATCCAGGATCATGGGAAAGCTGGAGGGGAAGACGCGCTTTCTGGTCGCTGCCCGCTCGAAAGCGTTCTCGGGCGCAGAGGGCATGAGCAGTGTGCCCCCCTGAATCTTTGCCTTGAGCGAGGTCCACGTTCCTTTTAACGCAGCAATTTCAAAGGGACGCCGCTCCGACCGCCACAGCAGAAACGCAGCCACGGCTACGCACACGATGTTGGCCAGCCACACTCCGAGGGCGGGAGAGATTCTTCCCTGCCGCGCCAGAGAAATCCCGGTCAGCGAAACGAAGTAGTACGCGAAAACCAGAATGATGGTGAGGACAAATCCGGCGGACTTCCCGCCTTTCTTTGCGGATAGCCCGAGCGGAAAGCCCACCAGCGCAAGCACGATGCACGCCGTGGGCAAAGCAAAGCGGCGGTGAAACTCAATATCGTACCAACGGGCGACCACCGGGTCCTTTTTCGAGCGCGCTACCTGCGGCAACTGAAATGTGGGTATCTGGGCGAGCGACGAGGGTGGCTGGTCCTTTGCCGCGCTGCTCTCGGGCAGAGTGATGGGCAGGTCAGTTTCCTCGAAGGTGGAAACCTGATATTTGTCCGGCGTAGCGGGATCGCTTTCGTGCAAGGATCCGTTCATCAGATGGAGGTGGAGCGTGTTATTACCTTCGCTCACCAGGATTCCCTGCTCTGCCAAAGTAATCTTGGGAGCGCCGGGAGTGCTGGTATCGGCGATGAAGACGCCTTTCCAGATGGCGGCCCCCTGCGCGCTCTTTGCGTCGTTGACATAGAGCACCTTTTTCGGAAAGCCTTCGTAGAACACCCGCGGCTGGATTTGGAAAGAGACCTGCGATCCTTTGAGCCGATCCTGCAACCGCGACAACGCGGCCTGCGCCCGGGGAGCGAGATATACGTTGTTGGCCAGAGCCAGCACCCAGGCTGTCAGAAAGAAGATCGAAAGAATGCGCAGAAAATTCCAGATGCCAATGCCGCTGGCCTTCATGGCGGTAATTTCACTGTCGGCGGCGAGGCGGCTGAGTCCGATCAGGATGCCGATCAGCACTCCTGCGGGGAGCGTGAGGGTGAGCGCTTCAGGAAGGGTGAGCACAAACAGTTCTGCCGCGCTGGGGAGCGGAGCGCTGTTGCGCACTACCAGCTCGAGAATCTGGCCGAGTTCCCGGCTGAAGATAATGAAGGTAAAAATCGCGGTGCCAATGAGGGCGTGCGAGGTGACTTCGCCGAGGATATATCGGGTGAAAATACGCATGGAGCGAATAGCTGGAGTCTAGCATGGGCTCCGCCACGAAATAGAGCCAAGGCAGCCACGGATTACGACGGATCAAAATCAAGAGCAACCAAATTCTTCAGATTCATGTGTTTGAATCCGCGGAAATCGGTGTAATCCGTGGCCGATTTTGATTCTTTCGTCTGAGCTTCAGTAGCCGCTTTTCTTGTTCACCAATGCGATTAGCGGCTGGCCATTCAGGTAGCGGCGGAGATTTTCTGAGAACAGAGCATAGTGGCGTTCCCAGAGTTTTTCGGTCATGCCGGCGGTATGCGGCGTGATCAGCAGATTTTCGAGATTCCACAGCGGAGAATCGGAGGGCAGCGGTTCCTGCTCGAAAACATCCAGGGCTGCGCCGGCGATTTTGCGTTCGCGCAGGGCGTCGGTCAATGCGGCTTCGTCTATGAGTGCTCCACGACCGACATTGATGAGGTAGGCGTCAGGTTTCATTTTGGCGAGTTGTGAACGGCCGATCATGCCCTGAGTCGCACGGGTCACAGGAGCGGCAAGGACTACATAATCGGAGCGCGCGAGAAGTTCGTCGAGACGAGACGACGGCAGAACTTCGTGGACGAACTCTGGCTTCGGGTTCGCTGGGTGTTCGCGGGCGCTAATGACGTACATGCCGAGCCCGGCGGCGTGTTTGGCGACGGCGCGTCCGATGCTGCCCAGGCCGACCAGGCCAAGGATGGACCCGGCGACTTCTCGCGGACGCTGACCTTCACGCCATGCAATTTCCTGTCCCCAGACGTGCTGCTGCTGAAAGCGCACGGCCAGCGGAATTTTCTTAGCGAGAGCAAAGATCAGCGCGATTACGTGCTCGGCTACGACTGGGCCGTGGACGTCGCGGGCGTTGGTGAGGATGACATCACTGTTCACGAATTCGGGAAATAGAAACTGATGGACGGCGGCCGCAGGGGAGTGAATCCAGCGAAGCTTTCTCGCGGCCTGAAGCTGCTCGGGGCGGAGGGCGAAGGTGAATGCTACTTCGGAGTCGGAGATTTCCTGTGCGATGTTTTCGTTGTTGGTGAGCCTGACTACGTTGACCCCTGGGAAGTCGCGTCTGAGGCGGTCGGAGAACCATGCGGGAGCAGTCCAGAGATCGAGGCGGTGATTGGTGGCAATGAGCAGCTTTTTCGTCGGGTGATCTGGCGATCGGGTCATCGGGTGATCTTTATTATCTACCAGCCGTGTGGTGGAGAGTGGGTCACCAATATTGACTAAGGGCCGTTGACTTTCAGATGAGCAGATGGCGCGATCATCAGATCACCCGATCCTCTTGACTCTTAGATCGCTGCCCGTCATCTCCGTGGGCTCGGGAAGTTCTAACATGCCGAGGATCGTCGGCGAAATGTCGCGCAGAGAGCCCCCCGACTTCAGAGTAAATTGCTTCGCATTTTCTGCCATGACGATGAACGGAACTGGATTGCTGGTATGCGCGGTGTGCGGACCGCCGGTGGCGGGGTCAATCATCATTTCGGCGTTGCCGTGATCGGCGGTGATCAGCATGGCTCCGCTTTTGGCGCGTACGGCGAGCTCAATGCGGCCCAGGCAGGCGTCAACCGTTTCAACGGCTTTGATGGTCGGCTCGATTTTGCCGGAGTGGCCAACCATGTCGGCGTTGGCGAAGTTCACAATCAGCACATCGAACGTGCCATCTTCCACGGCCCTCACGACGGTATCGGCGATTCCAGCGGCGCTCATTTCTGGCTTCAAATCGTAAGTGGCGACCTTCGGCGAAGGCACGACCGTGCGCTCTTCGCCGGGAAATGGCTGCTCGACTCCGCCGTTGAAGAAATATGTGACGTGCGCATATTTTTCGGTTTCGGCGACGCGCAGGTTGCGCATGTTACTCTCGCCCATTACGTTGGCAAGAATGTTATCCAACGACTCCGGCGGGATGACGACGGGCAGGCTGAACTTTTTGTCGTATTGGGTCATGCAGACGTAGTGCAGGTTTTTGGGGACACGGTCGCGTGGAATGGTGGCGTCTAGATCTTCGGCTCCGGGGAGGTCGCGTCCGGCCTGGTCGTTGAGGCCGCTGTTGCGGGTTAGGGCGCGGGTGATTTCGCGGACGCGGTCGGCGCGGAAGTTGAAACAGATGCAGGAATCGTCGTCACGAATAGTGGAGAGCGGCTGGCCTTTGGCATCGGTGCGAACGAACGGAATTATGAACTCATCGGTGATGCCGTTGTTGTACGCGTCTTTCACGCCCTGAACTGCGTCGGTGTACTTGTCGCCTTCGGCTTCGCCGAAGACCAGGGCGCCATAAGCTTTCGCGATGCGCTCCCAGCGGCGGTCACGGTCCATGGCGTAGTAGCGTCCGCTGACGGTGGCGATTTTGCCGGTGTTGTATTCGCGCATAGCCTGCTGCAGTTGTTCGAGATATCCAGCGCCGTTGGTGGGGAGGGTATCGCGGCCGTCCATGAAGGCGTGGACGAAAACGCGCTCGACTTCGTTTTGCTTGGCCATTTTCAGCAGCGCGTGAAGATGGGTTTGGTAGGAATGCACGCCGCCGTCAGAGAGCAGGCCGAAGAGATGAAGCTGACGGCCTCTGGTGCGGGCGTTCTTCATCGCACTGAGCAAGACGGGATGTTGAAAGAATTCGGCGTTCTGGATCATCAGCTCGATGCGGGTCGAGTCCATGTGGACGATGCGACCGGCGCCGATATTCAGATGGCCAACTTCGCTGTTGCCCATTTGATTGTCCGGCAGCCCGACATATTGACCGCTGGTGTGAATAAGCGTGTTGGGATATTCGCGCAGCAGGCGATCATAAACCGGCTTGCGGGCAAGGGCGATGGCGTTGGCTTTGGTTTCGGCGCGGTAGCCCCAGCCGTCCAGGATGATGAGGATTAGGGGTTTTGGGTGGGTCATCTTTGAAAGAGTTCCTGTTCCAATCTTGAACGTTCGATCCCAGATAATCTGCCACATCAGAAAGGCTTGTGCTAAGAGTTCCGACTCTCAAACTGCGATGATCGGGGACTGTAATGTGATGAGCAGAACCGCGCAGCGTGGACTGCAATCGAATGTGACTGCCCACCTGCCGTGTTACCTCGTAGCCGTATCGCTTGAGCAGCTTAATGAGTTCGTGACCAGAAAGATCACGAGGTAATCTCAAGCTGAAATCACCTCGTCTTTGACCAAATGCAGCCGGATAATTGAGGGAGCTTCACCTTCATCAAAGTGGCAGTGAACCGCTTCGCGGACATTTTGCTTCAACTCATCCATATTTTCGGCTTGGGTGAAAATTGAGTAGCCCAATGCGCGTGCCTCGTAGCCGCCTTTCGGCGACTCCTGGACGGAAAAGATGATCTCAGTTTCCGGCATATCTGGGATTATACCGCGCCCGGATTTGTTGAACCCCGAGGGCTCCCATTGGCTTTAAGGCCTAATCTCAACAACCGTCCCGACTGGCACGACCCGCCAGGCCTCTTCGATCTCCTGGTCAGTGACCGCTATGCATCCATCTGTGCAATCGAACACCCTATGCAAGCTACCGATCCACTCCAAACCGTTCTCGGTGCCATGGATTTCGATGTCGCCACCCGGGTTTACGCCAAGCTGGCGCGCACGTTCAAGATCTGCCTGATTGGGATACGAAAGATGGAAGGCAAGGTGGAACCGGCTAGGGTTCTTCTTTGCATCCACTGTGTACACGCCTTCAGGAGTTTTATGATCTCCGGCTCTGGTCTTTGGTCCCACGGGACTGCGACCGATCGCCACCTTGTATACCCTGAGGACGTTCGATCCACTCATCAGAGTCATAGTTCGGTTGGATTTGAGAATCAACACCCTGTCTGCCATGCCATTAATACCCCGGACAGCATTATGGCTGCATCCTGCGTAGAACAGCACCAGACCAAGCGCAAGAAGTGATCGAAGGCGGTTAATCGAGCCGCGATTTGCTATTTTGTGCATTGTACGCATGATCACAAGAACGGGTGACTACATTCAGGCTAGACCTCGGCCTCCGTAGTTCAGCGCCTTCAAGCCCCAGAACCTCGCGCCACTACCCAACTCTTCCTCAATCCGAAGCAACTGGTTGTACTTTGCAACGCGGTCGGTGCGGGAGGCGGAGCCTGTCTTGATTTGGCCGGCGCCGGTGGCTACCGCCAGATCGGCAATGAAGGTGTCCTCGGTTTCGCCGGAGCGGTGGGAGATAACGGAGGTGTATCCGTTGCGTCGGGCTAGGTCGATGGCGTCGAGGGTTTCGCTGACGGTGCCGATTTGATTGACTTTGATCAGGATGGAGTTGGCAACGTGCTTATCGATTCCTTCCTGCAGGAATTGGACATTGGTGACGAAGAGATCGTCGCCGACTAGCTGAATCTTGCTGCCGAGTTCTTTGGTCAGGTTCTGCCAGCCGTCCCAATCGTTTTCGGCGAGGCCGTCTTCGAGGGAAACGATGGGATAGTCGTTCACCCACTTGGCGTAGAAGTGGACCATGTCGTCGGAACTCTTCGAAGACTTGTCGGATTTTTTGAAGACGTATTTGCCGTCCTGGAAGAACTCGCTGGCGGCGGGGTCGAGAGCGATGGCAATTTCCTCTCCAGGCTTGTACCCGGCCTGGGTGATGGCTTCGAGGACGACTTCGATGGCTTCGACGTTTGACTTCACCGATGGCGCGAAACCGCCTTCGTCGCCAACGGCGGTGTTGTAGCCGCGCTTCTTGAGGACGCCTTTGAGCGTATGAAAAACCTCGACGCCCCAGCGCAAGGCGTCGGAAAACGACTCGGCGCCGACGGGCATGACCATGAATTCCTGGAAGTCCACGTTGTTGTCGGCATGGGCGCCGCCGTTGAGGATGTTCATCATCGGCGTCGGGAGTGTGTTCGCACCGGCGCCGCCGAGGTAGCGATAAAGCGGGAGTTGGAAGGAGTTGGCTGCGGCGCGCGCGGTCGCCATTGAGACCGCAAGAATCGCATTTGCGCCCAGGCGGCCTTTGTTTTCGGTGCCGTCGAGTTCGATCATCTTCAGGTCGAGCGTGCGCTGATCGGCGGCATCCATTCCGCCGACGGCGGCGCTGATTTCGCCATTCACGTTTTCGACGGCTTTCAGCACGCTCTTTCCGAGATAGTTCTGTTTGTCGTCATCGCGAAGCTCGACGGCTTCGTGTTCGCCGGTGGACGCGCCGCTGGGGACGATGGCGCGGCCGCGGGTACCGTCGGCCAGTCCGACCTCGGCTTCTACTGTGGGATTGCCGCGCGAGTCCAATACTTGACGGCCGCGAACTTGTGTAATCGTGCTCATGATTGCTTTTCTCCCCTATTTTGAAAAAGCTGTCTTGGTTCAGATATCCGATATCCGTATGAGTCCTGGTTGTGTTCTGGAAGCTTGCGATTATAAATGATGCCTGGCGAACCAAGAGTCGAGCTGCGCTCGACAGACAGCCGAGGGCGGCTGTCCCCACATTCGGGAGCGTAGGGCGATTCAACCGCAAAAGACTCAGTGCGCGAGCGCTACGAGTTCATCCTCGGGCAGGAGCAGGAGTTCCATCCAGCCTTCGACGGGGAGCGCGTCCACGGGAAGGCGGTTCTGCCAAAGGCTGAAGCGAAGACGAAGCCTGGTGGCAGCCGGACTGGCTTCTGCCGTTGAAGATTCGCGGGGAAGGGCGTAGAGCACGGCCAGCGGCAACTTGAATTCGAAGTTGCGCTCCAGCGCTACGACGGCATCGCCGTTCGGCGGAAATGGGTCTCCGTTGTCGGAAATCTTCCGGGTCGAAATCTTTCCGTTTGCAACTTCCACATGCAGCCGCAGGGCGCGCCGGGGGCGGCTGGCGTTATCTGCCCACGATTCCAGGTTGACTATGATTTCGAAATCACTTTCGGGAATCTGCCCGGCAAAATCCATGCGGCCATACACGCTGGCCTCGTCTATGCCGGCATAGATCGAATCCAGCAGAAAGACTTTGCCGTGCATGGCTCCGGAACGCCGATCGGCGGTGTAGAGAGCGGCGCCCATCCACTCAAAGTAGCGGACCATCTTGCCGCTGATGCGGGGGCGGATGTAATGGGTCTGCGGCAAGAAGGACGGCCGCGCGGTGCCGCCCATGATGGGCTGCGCCAGGTAGTCCGGAGGGGTTGCCCCAAGCGCCTGGTAAACATTCGAGAGGTGCTTGCGATAGAGCTCGTCAAATTCGCGGTCGTTGACCGAGTGGTGTTCGGGACCATACCACCAGTTCCAGTCGCTACCCTCGGCAATCAACAGTTCTTCGAGCGCCAGCTTGCGTTGTTCCTCGGAACAGTTGGGCGAGGCTTGCGCATAGAAATTGCGCGCGTGGTAGAGATAGTCCCAGGAGCGGTTATCTTCGGGCGCGCCGATCCACACGTTGAAGTTGGCATTAATCCACGAGCCGGGGACCAGGGAGCCCAGAGTATTGAAATTGCGATGGCGCTCGATGGCTTCGGAAACGGTCACGGCTTCGATGGAATGGTCCTTCTGGAGAGCATCATAGAAACGCCGGAGGAACTCGCGGCCGGACTCGGGGAAGTATTCCCATGCATTCTCACCATCGAGGATGATGGGCATGACTGCGTCTTTGCCCTGTCTTAACAGTGGTTGGGCGGATTCCTTAATGTTATGGATTAAGTGAGACGCGGCTTCTGCCGGGGGCATTCCGGAATACACGAAGCCGATCAGGTCGGAGATAGCATGGTCGCGAAAGACCAGATTCATGCGGGTCTGACTGTTCTCGTAGCGGTGGGTGGTGTAGAGCTTTTCGGCGGAGGCGTCGGGCAGGCGGCGGTGGCCGTCGCGCATGAAGGACATGCCGAGGGTCCGCGACAGGACGCCTTCGTCGGTGGCCATCCATTGCACGCCCAGGCTGGCGGCGATCGCCAAAACCTCTTCGGAAACGCTGCCTTCGGAAGGCCAGACCCCCTTTGGCCGCAGGCCGAAGACTCTCTCGTGCAAATCGAGGCCGCGCTGGAGTTGCTCCTTGGCGTCCTCGGGATGGCGGAAGCGATTCTGCGGCAGCGGCAGGCCGGGAGTGGAAGCTGCGCCGGCGTTGGTATCGCAGACCAGCGGCAGAATGGAATGATAGAAAGGCGAAGTCGAGATCTCAATTCTTCCCGCCTTCGCGGCATCGAGATGTGCGGGCAGAACTTTGCTGATCAAATCACGTTGGTGGTTGATTACAAAATTCTGGTCTTCGAGTGAAAAACTGCGTCCTTTGCGGACCAGCGCGGCAATCTCAGGTTCGCGGAGAAAGAATTCATCAAACCATGCAAGCTGCGAAAGCACCTGAAGGTCGGTGAAATCCTGGGGCTGGAAATATCTCTCGACGCGTTCTGGGGCGAAACCGGCGCTCTGAAAGCGTTCCAACAGCTCGGCATAGCGGGGATAGCGTCCGATCAAGTGTTCCTGGTTGGCTTGAAACAGATATTGCAAGGCAAAGCGGCTCTCATCGGCAGTCAAGTCTCCGGCGGGACGCGACGCTACGCGGAAAAAGGGATCATGCGCCGTGCCCTCGGCGTAATCCTGAATCTGAGTAATCAGCGATGGGACCAGGTTGAAGGTTTGATGGACGATGGGAAACTCTTCCAGTAATTTCACCATCCCGTAGTAATCTTTAAGCGCGTGCAGACGCACCCAGGGCAGGCGGTATTCTCCGGTGATCAGGTCTTTGTAGAAAGGCTGATGCTGGTGCCAAAGCACAACAACGCGGAGAACAGGCATTGGTGGCGCGATTCCTGATTAGAATGAATTTGGTATGCAGTCTAGCATGGGGGAAGAAGAATCCAAGATTGCAGATTTTAGATTTGAGCGAGTGTATGCAGGTCGGAACAATCCGCAATCTGAACTCTAAAATCTGCGGTCGCATTTGCTTGCTGGATACGAATGAAAACTAAAGCTGGTCTCGCCGCTTCAGTGCGCCACGATGTCTCGCTGCTTTCAGCAGACGATCTTTATTTGTTTAACGAAGGACGGAACTATCGCGCCTACCGGCAATTGGGAGCGCATCCGGCAAGCTTTGACGGAGTGGCCGGAACCTGCTTCAGCGTATGGGCGCCGAATGCCCGCAAGGTTTCACTGATCGGCAGCTTTAACGATTGGAACCAGAACTCGCACAAGCTGGAACCCCGAGGATCGTCGGGAATCTGGGAAGGATTCATTACAGGCGTGGGCAAGGGGGCCCTCTACAAATTCCGTATCGTCTCGCACAGTCATGGGCATGTCGGAGAAAAAGCGGATCCGTTCGGGATTTATCACGAGCAGCCGCCACGCACGGCCTCAGTGGTATGGGACTTGGATTATCAATGGTCGGATCAAGCATGGATGCAGTCACGCGGCGGCCGTCAGTCGCTGCACTCTCCAATTTCAATTTATGAACTCCACCTTGGATCCTGGATGCGGCTTCCGGAAGAGGGCAACCGGTCTCTGAATTATCGTGAGATCGCACCGCGTTTGGCTGAATACGCGGAGCGCATGAAGTTTACGCACGTCGAGCTGCTGCCGATCATGGAGCATCCGTTCTATGCATCATGGGGCTATCAGACGACTGGATATTTTGCTCCGACTTCGCGTTATGGGACGCCGCAGGATTTCATGTACTTTGTGGACTACCTGCACCAGCACGGGATTGGCGTGATCCTCGACTGGGTGCCTTCGCACTTCCCTTCCGACGCGCATGGCCTGGCTTACTTTGACGGCACGCATCTGTTTGAACATGCCGACTGGCGCAGCGGATTTCATCCCGATTGGAATACGTACATCTACAACTACGGGCGCAATGAGGTGCGCAGTTTTTTGATGTCGAGTGCGATGTTCTGGCTAGACGAATTCCACGCCGACGGCCTACGCGTGGATGCGGTTGCTTCCATGCTGTATCTCGATTACTCGCGCCGCGAGGGCGAATGGATTCCCAACAAATACGGCGGCCGCGAGAATCTGGACGCGATTGAATTTTTGCGGCAGCTCAATCAGGAAGCGTACAAGGAGCATCCGGACATTCAGACTTATGCGGAGGAGTCCACGGCGTGGCCGATGGTGTCGCGGCCCACTTATGTAGGCGGTCTCGGTTTTGGCATGAAATGGGACATGGGATGGATGCACGACACGCTGGCATATTTCGCGCATGATCCGATTCACCGGCAGTTTCATCATCATCTACTGACGTTCCGAATGCTCTATGGATTCACGGAAAATTTTGTTTTGCCGCTTTCACACGATGAAGTTGTGCATGGCAAGGGATCGCTGGTGGGAAAGATGCCGGGGGACGAGTGGCAGAGGTTCGCCAACCTGCGATTGCTCTATGGCTACATGTTTGCGCAGCCGGGAAAGAAGCTGTTGTTCATGGGCGATGAATTCGGGCAAGTGCGGGAATGGGGACACGACATCAGCCTGGAGTGGCACGTGCTGCAGTTTGGCGTTCACCAAGGGGTGCAGAACTGGGTGGAGCAACTGAATCGGCTTTATTGCAGTGAGCCCGCTTTGTACGAACTGGACAACGAGCCAGCAGGTTTTGAGTGGGTAGATTGCAATGACACTGGAGCCAGCGTGATTTCGCTGCTTCGCAAAGGCAAGAAGCCGGAGGATACGATTCTGGTGGTGTGCAATTTCACTCCCGTGCCGCGCGATGGATATCGCGTTGGAGTTCCGTTTGGCGGGTTCTGGCGGGAGATTCTGAATAGCGATGCGGTTGAGTACGGCGGCAGCGGCGCTGGGAATTTGGGCGGGAAAGAGGCTGAGGCGGTGTCGACGCACGGGCGGCCGTATTCGGTATCGCTGAGTCTTCCGCCGCTGGGAATTGAGTTTTTCAGGCTCTAGGATGGGTTGGGACGGTCGCCTGCAAACACGCGGCTGGTTCCTCCAGCGACCCATCCATCAGGAAGCCTTGAGGTTTTCGTTTTCAAGTATCCGCAGGAGTACCAGCGCGTCCCGGATGGCCAGGCGTTCCGCTTGATGCCCCCTTTTTGCGAAATGAGTTGAAGACGATTTGAGACTGCGGTCTTTATCTCGGCCATGCGGGCTTGCAGTTTATCCTGGTCAAACTCGATGCGCCTCTTGCAGAGGCTTCTGCCACTCCGGGTATGCAAGGTCGTGTGGTCCCATTGCTCTTGACATTTTCATTTCACAGTCCATTTCGGCAATGCAGACCAGTGCCTGCGCCGTAGGGTGAGGTTTTTGGCGGTGGATTCTGCACGACCGCATCCGCCGTTCCGATTCCCTTTTCCTTGGACTCTTCCGCGTCTACGATCTTCTTCACTATCTCTACTGGGATTTGTTCGAAATGTGTTTTGATCTTCCGCATTAGTGCTCTTGCTCCTTCTACCAAAGGCTAGCAGGCCAGAAGCAATACGGGTCATATCCTTAAGATCCCTACGCTTCGATTAAGTCCGCCTAAGTTATTAATTTAGCGGGACTTATCGCGACACTTTGGGGGAGACAGTGTGTTGTCGCGAATCTACAGCGTGACGAGTAAATATTGTAGTTGCAGAACTTTCTAAGTTGTCGTATATTTAGCGTCACGTTAGTTTAATGTTATGTCGCTCCGCCGGAGGTTGTAAGTGAGCTCACAAACGAAGAAAACCCCCATGAACTTCAGAACCATGGCGCAACTGGATGTTCCACAAGGCCGAAATGGAAAGCACAAACAAATCGTCACCAAGATTCTTTCCGATCTCGATCAGGTGCAGGATGGCGTCGCCCTCAAGGTGCCTTTGGCCGACCTGGCGGAGGGGAAAGAAAAGGTGCGATCGGCGTTGAATCGGGCCACACGCAAAGCAGGTCGGACGGTAGCAACTGCAACCGATGAGAATTTCCTGTACGTGTGGAATGAAGTGGACTAGGGACGAGGCGTGGTCTGAGTGATTCGCGCCGCAGGCGGGAATCGCTGAAGCGCTACTGACTACTGTTCGATAGGAGGCGGCAATGGCAACACCTTCCAACTCTCCGTCTGATCGGCAGCTTCAATCGCAGGGGTCGCCGTATTGTTCTGACCCAAATTGCCAGAGCTGCAAAGAACTGCGAGAAACACAAGAGGCCGTCCGGTGCGGTCGTCCGATCCCACGGAGTCGCACGACGGTTCGATGAGTGTGGCACCAACCGCTCGTAACTGCGGCTCCGACACTAGGGCTCCGACGGCGTAGCGGATTAAACGATTAAGCGTGAGTCGTGTGTGTTCGGGCAATCGTGCTAACCTCCCTGGGAGCGGCGATCTTCTTTTTTCCTTCCCCTGATTGCTGCTGACTCGGTCACTCATTTACAGTTCTTTGATGCCTAGCACTTTCATGCCTAGTACCAGTACCGGAGAACGATTTGAGCGCGCGGTTTCCATCATGGCTCGCTTGCGCGGCCCGGGAGGCTGTCCGTGGGACCGCGAGCAGACGTTCGATTCCATCAAGCCGTACACGCTGGAGGAGGCTTACGAGGTCCTGGAAGCGATTGATAATCGCGATTGGGATGAGCTGCGGGGCGAACTGGGCGATTTGCTGCTGCAAGTGCTCTTCTATTCGCAGATGGCGCGGGAGGAGAGCAAGTTTTCGATTGACGATGTGCTGGAACGGCTTTCCACCAAGCTCGTGAATCGGCATCCGCATGTGTTTGGAGATGCGACCGCTGAGACTTCGGCTGACGTTCTGCGGAATTGGGAAGCGATTAAGGCGCAAGAGAAAGAGAAGAAACGGCTGGAGGCGGGTGGTGGTAAAGCGGCTAAGACCGAGTCTGTGGAATCGGTGCTGACGGGGGTTTCGTCGGCGCTGCCGGCGCTGCTTGAGGCGCACAAGCTGAGCTCGCGAGCGGCGCATGTTGGATTTGATTGGCCGGAGATCGGCGGGCTGTTCGACAAGCTCGAGGAAGAAGCCACCGAACTGAAAGCCGAACTGCGGCAGCTTCCTTCTTCGACGGTTATTTCTTCGCCCTCGCCTCTTTCTTTGCCCTCGCAACCTAAAGCTAGCGGAGTGGAGGGGTCGGGCGAGCCGCGAGTTCCCGAGGAGCTTCGTCCACGGCTTGAAGAAGAAGTCGGGGACATGTTCTTCGTTCTGGTAAACATCGCGCGATATCTTTCACTTGATCCTGAGTCGGCGCTGAAGAAAACCAATCGCAAGTTCAAACGGCGCTTTCAGTGGATGGAAGAGCAATTGCGTGCTGGCGGCCGGACTCCGCAGCAGGCGACGATGGAGGAATTGGAATCGCTCTGGCAACAGGCCAAACAACAGGAGCGAGAACCTGCGCGTAGTTCCGCTATCCCTAAAAACTCATGAAGGTTGAAGCCGTCACCATCCGCGAACTTCGCATGCCGTTGAAGTATTTCTTTGAGACCAGCTTTGGCCGCACCGTAAGCCGCCGCGTGTTGCTGGTGACCGCGCACTGCGAAGGGGTGGATGGCTGGGCCGAGTGCGTGGCCGGCGATGGGCCGTTTTTTAGTTACGAGTGGGTTGAAACGGCGTGGGCGACGCTGCGCGACTTTCTGGCTCCCGCAATGGTTGGCGCGATTCTTTCGGCAGCCAAAGAGTCGGCGGCACTGATGTCGCGGGTGCGCGGGCACAATATGGCAAAGGCTGCATTGGAGAATGCTCTGTGGGATGCGGAGGCGCGCCAGAAGCAGCAGCCGCTATGGAAGCTGTTGGGCGGCACCGTCAGAGAGATTGCCTGCGGGGTTTCCATCGGCATTCAGGATTCGCACGAGCAACTGTTCGGCAAAATAGAGACTGAGCTGAATGCGGGCTATCAGCGAATCAAAGTGAAAGTGAAACCGGGGTGGGACCTGGATGTGCTGAGCAAGATTCGCCAGCGCTGGCCGAAGATTTTGCTGAGCTGCGACGCGAATTCGGCGTATCGCCCGAGTGATCTCGCGCACTTACGCAAGTTCGACGATTTCGATCTCCTCATGATCGAGCAGCCGCTGTGGGACGACGATATTTACCAGCATTCCAGACTGCAGCGGGAGTTGAAGACATCCATCTGTCTGGATGAATCCATCCGCCAAGCGCGAGCTGCCGAAGAAGCGATCGAACTGGGAGCGTGCCGCATTGTGAATATCAAGGTGGGACGAGTGGGAGGATTTAGTGAAGCAGTCGCCATCCACGATCTTTGCCAGAAACACGGCATTCCAGTCTGGTGCGGAGGCATGCTCGAAACGGGGATCGGCCGCGCCCACAATATCGCGCTTTCGACTTTGCCGAATTTCCGGTTGCCGGGGGATGTCTCAGCCTCAAAACGTTACTGGGCGGAGGACATTGTGGAGCCGGAGATTGAGGTTACCCCACGGGGAACGATTCCGGTACGGGATGTCGCGGGCACCGGACACGAGATCAGGACGGAGTTGATTCAGAAGCTCACGGTGAGGGCGGAGACGATTCGCTAATCAGTGATCCTCAAGGCCAGTATGATTCGCGATTGCAGGCTTCAGCCGCGGGCGTTTTGGCCAAGTCAGCGCGAAGTACCTCATGCAGCTGGCGCTGTTTATGCAGGCCTGGAAGGCCTGCTCCACCCAACTTATACAGGCCTGAAACGCCTGCTCCGCCTAGTCATGGCTCAGTAGCAGCTAGCGATTGCAGCAAGGACTCTGGTCTCGGTCGGGTTTAGCCCCCTGTTGTGGTTTTGCTTTTGCAGCGTTCTCGGCTGCGAGTGCTTTGTGCAGCAGTTCGACTCCCTGGGGGAAGGTAAGGTCCGCCGGGACAGGCCGGAAATCAGAAAACACGTCACGGGAGTGGATGGCCAGGTTCTTGAAGAGAAGAATTTTTCCGGTGAAAGAAAGCTCCATGCGGGTCAGGTCCCATTGGTGATTGCTCACCTCGGCCTGCTGCACCAGAAAATGTCCACCGCGGTCTAGGTGGCCAAGGATGCCCCAGCCGAAGGCGACCTCATTCTCAAGAGTGGCGTCAATCTCCGCAATCCTGTTGGCAATGGGATCTACCAGCAAATGGCCCCGCATTCCGGTAAGGACCTGCTCTTCACGGGAAGGCGGATCATAGGCCGGGTTGGGATGAAACTTCAAGCGAACCAGGGTGACACCGGGCTTTGCCACGGTGGCCGAGCCCGGTGCTGTGCCGTCAGCTTCGTACAGAAATGCATCGGGCAGGGCTTTGACGACTCGCATGGTGCGCTCGGCGTCTTCCCTCTCCTGCTTGCGTTTTCGGGCGAGCTCTTCGGGGTGCCGTATGTAACTCTGGAGGCGCGCTTCCTCAGCCTGTTGCTGCTGTGGAGACAAGGGATGGCCATCCTGCTCAATAATCATGCCCGCGGCGGCGTCACGGGTTTCGACGATCAACTTGGTGTGCCATGTGTTGGCGGTTTTCCTTTGGTCCTTGAACATGAAATGCGTGTTGGCGTCGGTGTTCTGGCGAATTTCGTTCTGGACGGAGCGGCGCACCAGTTCTGCCGGCATAGCGGCGGAGACCTGCGCACTTGCCGCCGCTGGACTGAGAGTCAGAGCAATAGCCATGAGTCCTGGCGCCCATGGCGGAGGTGCGTATCTGGGTCGCATCAGCAGCACGCTACCAACATACTAGTTGAAGGTCAATTACCGGTAGCGTATGATCGCACCGTTCCTGTCGGACATTTTTTCCGCCGCAAGACCCTTTGACGGATGGTTCGACAGGGCATGGTACGTCGTTTGAGGGGCGGCGCCGCTTACGCGGAGCGTTGGGCCGACGAATGCCGAACAGTAGACGGAATTGTCTACATAGTGTGACTGAAATGGAGGCATCAATGCACAGATTGCTGCGGGCAACCGCTCTTGTGATGATCGTAATCGCGGCGGCAGCCGTGGAATTGGCTGCTCAAGGCACCGACCCTCTTGTCGGCACGTGGGAACTCAACGTCGCCAAATCGAAATACACCCCTGGTCCAGCACCGCAAAGTGAGACGCGCACATATGTGGTTGCGGGCCAAGATATCGAGGCCAGTTCGAAAGGGCTGGATGGTACCGGGAAGCCAACAGCCGCATCGTGGACTGTCAACTACGATGGCAAAGATCGTCCAGAAACCGGGAATCCAAACGCAGATACGCTCTCGCTGAAACGTGTCAATGCCTTCAGTGCGAAGTTTACCCAGAAAAGGGCCGGCAAGGTTGTCATTACCGGGACGCGAACGATCTCCCCCGATGGCAAAGTGATGACCATCACGTCCAAGGGCACCAACGCGCGCGGCCAGACTATCAACGACGTGGAAGTCTTTGAGAAGCGCTAATGGCGGGTGCTAGCCTGCATTTTATTCGCGAAGTTGAAAGCGCGAAAAGCCTCTTGTGCGAAAAACATGTTGTCAAGAGTGTTTGGAGCAACAAAAGAGGCTTCTGCGGTTAAAGGAGGAAAACAGTCATGCGCAAACTTGTGCTCGTTGTGTGCTCGTTGGTTCTGTGGGTAACCGTAGCTGCGGCAAAAGACAAGATCTCCTCGCAATGGAAATGCGATGCCAAGGCTGGCGACGAACACAGCATCGCCGTAGGAGATAGAGACGGTCATGCCTACCACATTGGCCAGGGAAAGTGCGCGTCCGAAAAGGGCGCCATGGGAGATGTGAAGGAGCAAGAAGGGACGTGGACCGAGTTTGATGACATCGCCGGCAGCGCCACCCGGAACCACGGAGTGTTTGTGGTCACGCTGGCCAGCGGTGACAAGGTTTTCTACAACTATCACGGGACCCAGACAGCGAAAGACGGCAAGATGGACGCCGGCACCAACACCTGGACCCTTGGAAGCGGCACCGGTAAATTCAAGGGAGTGAAGGGTGAAGGCGGATGCAAAGGCAAGGGCAATCCGGATGGTTCTTCCACCTGGAATTGTGACGGCACTTACTCAGTGGGCAAGTAGCTTTCAGATCCTGCACGTGTTCGAGCCGCTCTTCGGGGCGGCTTTTATTGTGGCGGGTGGTCGTTAACCCAGCTTTATAAAAGGGTCAACCTGCTGTAAGGCAGCATCCGCAGGCCAGTTTATGGGCCATTGGTGCTTTCTGTAGCTCGTGCTGCGGCCGGGAATGATTTACAATCCAATTCTCTGCTGAATTTGCGCCGCTTCGAGGGAGGTTAGTCCATGAGCATGCCCACATCAGGGGAATTTGCCCACATTGGCAAGTCGGTATTTATCAAGGGAGAACTGTCCGGCAGCGAAGACATTTATGTGGACGGGCAGGTCGAGGGCAGCATTCACCTCAGCGGAAATAATCTGACCATTGGTTCCAACGGCCGGGTGCGAGCGAATATCTCCGCCAAGAACGTTGTGGTGGGGGGTACGCTTGATGGCAACATCGTGGCTGGTGAACGCACTGAGTTTCGCAAAACCGCGGTCGCCAGGGGCGACGTGCAGACCAAGCGGATTGCCATTGAGGAAGGAGCTTTTTTCAAAGGCAAGCTTGAGATTGTGGCGGAGAGCAAGCGTGAAACCAGCCCCGGGGCGGTTGCGGCTTCGGCCGCTTCTGGCAGCGGCGCATCGGGTGGCAGCACTTTCGAACAGAACAAGTGATCCTTCGCCGGTGTATCTGATTCGCAATCCGGCACGATGGTCTGGCAGTTATGGGATCTGCAGCACGCAACCTCATGAAATTCTTTCGCAGCACCCCGGACTCGGCTCCGGCACAAAGAGCGCAGGAACGGCTGACCCGGCGGTCTAGCGCACTGGCGGAACTCTCGAAAGTTTTCGCCTCCGAAGAAACACTTTGCGTGCTGGATATCGGGGCGACTTCGGCGACGAATATCCGCTTGTTCACGGGACGCGGGCACCGTATTTACAGCGAAGATTTGCTGGAGGCCTCGACTGACCCGGAGTTGCGGGTACACGATGAGCAAGGGCTGCCGATGCTCGACAGCAAGAAATTTCTCGAGGAAAATCTGGTCTATCCCGCCGGGCAGTTTGACGCTGTGTTCTGCTGGAACCTGGCTGACTATATGGACGAAAGCCTGGTGAAGCCGGTGGTCGCACGGCTATGGACGGTGATGAAGCCGGGAGGGATGATGCTAGCTTTTTTCCACACTCGGGAAGCCGGCCCAGACGCGCCTTGCTATCGTTATCACATCTCGGGTAAAGACACGCTGGAAATGCAGGCGATGTCTCCAAAACAGGGGCAACGCAAGGAGTCGGTGAACGCCGCCGGGGGCCGGCCGTTCACTCTGCAAAGGGTCTTCAACAATCGCCACGTGGAAAACTTGTTTCGAGATTTTGGCTCGATCAAATTTTTTCTTTCCCGGGATAATATTCGGGAAGTGCTGGTGGTGCGGTAGGCGCTGCAATCAAATCGAAAAAGTCGAGCTGCGCTCGACGGACAGCCGGGGGCGGCTGTCCCCACGCGATCAAAATCACAATTAGTCCTAGCGCGTCATTTTGACCAGGCGTCGCGTGATTGCTGGAGTCTTTTCCAACAACGATAGCACGGGTTTGCGTACTACTCCAGGCCAGCGGAGCAGGTTCCGCAGTCTCGATGAGGCGCGAAAAATGGGAACGAGGCGGGCTTGGTACAACCTCGAGTAGTCCGCCACTGCTGACTCAAGTGAACCTTCATCGCGGAAGAAACGGGAGAGGCAATTTCCGGCGAGGTCGCCGCTGCGGAGGGCCAGCGAAATTCCGTCGCCGATGAATGGGTCAACGAAGGTGGCGGCATCGCCCACCTGGAACATTCCATTTTGGGCTGGCTCCGGCGAGTGAAACACCAGAGGCGACGTGCTCACTGGATCCATCAATGGCTGCCAAGTCCGGCTACGCTCTCGCAGGGCGGGATGGAGCTTCAGTACGGCGGTCAGATCGGTCGCAACATTGGCGCGCACCATCGCGCAGGCGTTTACGACCATGCCCGAACCGTTCTGACCTGCGGTACTAACGGGCTGCACGCCGCAATATCCGCCGTCGAAAAAGTACAGGTCCACGGAAGCGGAAGGCGAGGCCGGAGCGGAGACCTCGCGGAAGTGCGCTTTGACTCCGATCCAGAGGTCTTTATTTACGCGGACGGGGGTCACGCGGGCACGGATCGCGGCGCTGGTGAGATTCGACCAGCGGCCGGTGGCGTTGATTAGGGCTCTGGCTTCGAAGGACTCGGCTTGCGTGGTCACGCGAAAAGGCCCTGTGCCTTCCACTGACTGTACGACGCAGTCCGTGCGCGTCTCGACACCGGCGCAGGCGCACGAATCCCAAAGCGCGGCATCGAGAGCGAAGCGGGTGATGCTGGCGGCCGCGGGGCTTATTTCCGCGCGCAGTTCTGTGCCATCAACAAAGATCCTTCCGCGAACGATTCGCGGAGCCTGGTGAATCAAGCTGCGATGAGCGGGAGCGAGGAGACTTTGCAGCAGATCGAGCGACTCGGCAGAAACGAACTCTCCGCAGACCTTGTGCCGAGGAAACCGCCCACGTTCGAGAAGCAGCACGCTCGCGCCGCTGCGGGCGACGCTTATGACCGCGGCACCACCGGCCGGGCCGCCACCAATGACGATCAGGTCAAAGATCATGCGACGGGCCGCGTTTCCAGGCGATGACGCCCATTCGGTAGAGATAGTGGCGCTGCATCTCGATGGTTGCGGCTCTGGCTTGCTGAAAGAATGCCTGCATTTCTTCGATGGTATATGCCTGACGGACTGAGGCGGGGGCGTCGTGGCGGGTGATGCGGCTGCGATAGAGGGGCGCGCCGGCATAGACCAGGGCCAGGTGCAGGGGATGGCGAACCAAGTCGTTCACCAGGACGGCGTGACGGCAAACGCGCAGGGATTCGCGCGCGAATGAGGCGACCTGCGCAGGGGGCAAATGGTGCGCGAAGAGGGAGCAGGAAATAAGATCGAAAGTTGAGTCGGGAAAGGGCAAGTGGAGCGCGTCGGCGACTACGGCGCTGCCAAAAGCAGGTCCCTCGACTGCGCCGGACGATTCGCGAAGCGAATCATTCGGCTTCGCTCGGGATGACAGTGTTCCGCTGTGATTTGCATTTGAGAATGCTGGCAGATGTGAGGCGGCACGATCCAGAAGAGTTACATTTAGGCGGATTCCGCGACGCTGCAAACTAGCGCTGACGTCTTGAGCGAGGGAGCCGTCACCGGCTGCGACTTCGAGTAGAGAGAACTCTGACTTTCTGGTCTGGCGGGCCACCGTCTCAATCAGGCCGCGGGTGGTTGCGACTCCGCCAAACCAGCGGTTGATGAAATGCAGATCGGCGAGGGATCCGGCAATTTCTGCGGGGCTTCCGGAATCTGTGTCCAGCAGCTCGGGTGTGGGACGCCTTTTCACAGGCAGGATTTTATCGGATACGGACGGGCGCGGTGTCATCCTGCGTTGACAAGTAGTTCTCACCACGGAGACGGACCGGCATTCGCTTAGGATTCGACAATTGGTGTAATCGCTGATGGCTACACCTACGGCCACAACAGGCCCGGTAGATTGAAAAGAGCATGGACTATCACAGCCGGAAGGAGGCTGCCGCTACGCCGCCGTAGTTCACCCGCAACAAGGCCGAGCACGATTGCGCCAGCAAGGACAATGGGACCACTCCCCAGGTGGATAATGCCGAACAAAGTAGCTGCGAATAAGACAGCAGGCGACAGGGAAGCCCCGAACACCAAGAAAAGGGTCATCCATCGCTGCTCCAAAAACGATTGGAGCAGGCCTCTAAAAATGACTTCTTCCTGGATCGAGGCGCCCACACCGAAGTAGAGCCATAGCATCCAATGAGCAAACCCCGAAGTGTCAATGGGAGCTTTTGATGGAAAGAGGTGACTAAGCCAGGCCGCCGCAAATGCCAGGGGCAGGCCAAGCAAGACTGCTAATCCTGCATATCGGAATTTCGGAATGCTAAAGCCGAATTCTGCAACGCCTGCAGTCCGTCGCGCCAACGTAAATATCAAGACCAACGCTATTGCAAGACTGATGGCGATGATAAGAGGGATAGCACCCTGCACCGGCGGACGAGTGAGCGATACTGCCACGAATGCGGGGCCATAGACTGCGAGGAACATTCCGAGGGCGATGCCTAACCCGCGTAGCTTTGGAGAGTTCATCGACGCGCTCCAGGCAAACAGAAGATCACGAGGGAAACACAAACAGAGTGTTCATCCAGCCGCGCCCTTGAGGGGCATGGGCCAACGAGAGCATTCTGCGCCCGTTTGATTTTGCATAGTAACGCGGCGCATCCCGCGTATAGCAGTAAACTCGTGCGCGAGGCAATCCGGATTTCGCTTTCATCGGTGCACAGTGGGTCCGACGATTCGGGACGCGATTGTCGGCAACCAGAAAACCACGCCAGCGTGCGGATGGATGTCGGCATGCGGATGGACGTCGGCAATTCGGAAACGATGCGGTTGTTGGCGTAAGATCGCCATAGCATTGGCAACGGCTACATATCCCATTCATGAGATAGTCCCTATTTCGCTTTTCTCCGCGCCTCCGCGGTGAGGACTTAGACTTCCGCCAGCTCTTCTTCCAGCAACTGTTTGTTGTAGAGGTCGGTGTAGTAGCCGTTGCGGGCGATTAGCTCGTCGTGGGTGCCGAGTTCTACGATGCGGCCGCTGTGGAGGACGGCGATCCTATCGGCGTTGCGGACGGTGGAGACGCGGTGGGAAATAAAAATCGTTGTCCTTCCCTGCATGACTTCGCGGAGGTGGTTGAGGATTTTGTCTTCGGTGTGGGTATCAACGCTGGAGAGAGCGTCGTCGAGGATTAGGATGCGCGGTCTGCGAATTAGGGCGCGGGCGATGGCGGTGCGTTGCTTCTGGCCCCCGGAGAGGGTGATACCGCGCTCGCCGACGATGGTTTTGTACTTCTCGGGAAATTCTTCAATGTCGGCGGCGATGTTGGCGGCTTCGGCGGCCCAGTGCACGTCGTCATCGGCTGCGTTCTGTACGCCAAACGCGATGTTCTCGCGGATGGTCTCGCTGAAGAGAAAGGTTTCCTGGGGGACGAAGCCGATGTTGCGGCGCAGGTCGGCGAGCGCGTACTCGCAGACCGGCTTGCCGTCGATCCGCACCGCGCCCGGCTCGGCGTCGTAGATTCGCGGAATCAGGCTGACTAGCGTGGTCTTCCCCGATCCGGTGGGGCCGACGATCGCCAGGCTGCTGCCGGCGGGAATGCGCAGATTGATGTCGCGGAGGACGGGTGCGGCGTTGGGGGTGCCATTATAAGAAAAAGTCAGGTTGCGGAATTCGATTTCGCCTTGGACTTCTTCCGAGGCAGGCTGAATGCCGGGCTCGTCCTCGATCTCGGGCTTTTCCATCATCAGCTGATGAATGCGTAAGAGCGAGGCAGTGCCGCGCTGGTAGATGCTGATGATCCACCCCATGGCGATCACGGGGAACGTGAGCTGGACCATGTAAGTGTTGAAGGCGACGAAATCGCCGACCGTGATTTTGCCGTGCAGCACTTCCCTGCCCCCGATCCACAGCACCAGCACGATTGCCAGGCCGAGCATGGTTTCGAGCGTGGGCCAAAGCATGCCCATCAAGCGCACTAGCTTCAGGCTGCGGGCGATGTATTCGCGATTTGAAGTTTCGAAGCTCGCGATCTCGGCGTCTTCCTGCGCGTAGGCGCGGATGACGCGAACGCCGGAAAAATTCTCCTGGGCGCGGGCAGAAATCTCGGAAAACATGGCTTGAATACGCTCAAAGCGGTCGTGGATGCGGCGTCCAAAATACTGCACGATGATGCTGAGAATGGGCAGCGGTAGAAACGCGTATAGAGTCAGTTTGGGGCTAATGGACAGCATGAAGGCCAGCGCTCCGGCCATAAAAACGAAGGTGCTGGCGGGATACATGAGGCCGGGTCCTAGCAACATGCGCACCGCGTTCAAGTCGTTGGTAGAACGCGCCATAATGTCGCCGGTGCGGGTGCGCTGGTAAAAGCTATAGGACAAGCTTTCCAGGTGGCGAAACATATCATTGCGAAGATCGAATTCGATCTCGCGGGAGGCGCCGATCACGATCCAGCGGGTGAGAAACTGAAAAATCCCTTTGATTCCGGCCACGGCCAAAAGCAGAGCGGCGCTGATCCAGAGCTTGTGTAGACTTACGCCGGTCCGCAGATCGTCAATGGCGCGCCGAAGCACCAACGGGAAAAGGATCCAAATGCCGTTCATGAGAAGAACGCAAACTGTCCCCCAGACGTAGGCGCTGCGGTACTTTTTGAGGTAGGGAAACAGGGGACTCAGGTTTTTCAGCAGCATGAGCTTAGTAGATGCGATTCTACCAGCGGCGGGTGCAGACTAGCGGGGTCGGGCGCGGTCCCTCCCCGATGGCCGGTTCTGACCGACAGTTTGGCGTCCACCAACTCCATTTCAATGCGCCCCAGCCAGTGATCCAGCGCGTGATCGATGCCGAAGGCGATTTCCTGGGCTACGAGAGTGACGAAGTCGGCGTGGGTTGCGGTGCTTGCCATGATCTCTCCTGTTTTCTCGCGGTCTTCTACGTGGCACACGGGTGCTTGGCTCACGGGCTGGGACGGGGAGGCTTGCGCCGCCCCGCCACAGAGCGCGGGCTTTGAGTTATTGGTTCTCCGGAGGTGCTGCCTTTTGCATGTGTTCCTGCATTCTCTGCTGGTGCTTGGCGATCATGTCACCGACTTTGGCTTTCTGGTCGGAGGAAAGCAACTGGTAAATCTGCGCTCCGATCTTGGCGTGCTCGACCTCCATCTGGATGTGAGTTTGCGCTTCTTGGGAGGCGATGGCTGTGGCTTTGGCCTGATCGAAATTGCCACTGGTGACGAGTTGGATCAGTTGCTGATGGGCCTGCATTTCCTGTTGCATGAGCGGCTGGAGATTGGGTTTTTCGGTCTGGAAAATTTGCTTGATCTGGGAGTGCTGGTCCTCGGTGAGATTCAGTTCATGCAGCATGTGCATGGGAAATCCAAAACCTGGACCACCCATACCGCCTTCGTGCATTCCATGATGCATCGGCGCACCTTCACTCTGGGCGAAAGCAATGCCCGCAACCAGCGTCGCTATTGCCAAAACCCCAAACAATGTAATCTTCACAATTTTGGATTTCACTTCTTCCTCCTGAATTCTTGTTGCTGATTTCTTGAACTTTCGTTCCACATTGAATGGAAACACGAATGGCAGCTCTGCGGTAGTAAAGAGTGCGTCAATCCGAGTAAAGACTTGTAAACCCGGCGTGGGCGGCACTTTGACGAATCTTTACTGGGAGAGGAGCGGAGGTGCTACTAGAATGAATTGCGTGGACCGCATCCTGGTCATTGACGACGACGTGGAACTTTGCTCGCTGGTGAGCGAGTACCTGCGGCCGGAGGGCTTTCAGGTGGAATCGGCGCATGATGGAAGCTCCGGCCTGGCGCGGGCATTGAGCGGGGAGCACGCGCTGATTGTGCTCGACGTCATGCTCCCGAGGCTGAATGGCTTTGACGTCCTGCGCAAGATGAGGGACAGTTCGCGAATCCCGGTGCTGTTGCTAACTGCCAGGGGCGAAGATGTGGACCGCATTGT
>Ga0137378_10000551_pt1 | contig 28970 bp, 20 predicted proteins | sample SagtaG_21_FD_104813 | JGI IMG/M metagenome (GOLD analysis project Ga0137378, IMG submission 104813) | Vadose zone soil microbial communities from Sagehorn Ranch, Mendocino, California, USA - Sage2_L_60_16 metaG | ecosystem: Environmental > Terrestrial > Soil > Vadose zone | place: USA... | reverse complement strand
TCAAACCAGTTCGCCATGTGTTCCAAAGAAAGGTCGTCAATTCCCATCGGCGGAAGCTTGGTCTCTCCCGGCAGCATCACAAATTTTGATTCCCGCTTCTGATCGATGTCGGCGTCGTCTTCGTGCGTCCCTTTCTCCTCGATGATCTGATAACGAGGGCTGCCCTCGCCACCGTGATTGATCAGACTGGCGTTCTTTCCCATGTAGCGCGTAAAGCTGGGCGCGTCATTGCCAAAGCTGGTCGAATAACTAACCAGGAACCCCTTCGGATACTCCAGCAATGCCTGAAAAGTATCGGGCGTTTCGCGGCCGTCGTGCCAGGCGAAAACTCCTCCGTGGGACACGACCGACTTCGGGAAATCGTCGTCCATAAACCAGTGCACCAGGTCGATGCCGTGGCTCATCCACTGATCCGGAATCCCGCTCGAGAATTCCCTATAAAGGCGAAATTCAAAATACATTTGCGGATCGAACGGACGCGCCGGCTTCGTCATCAGCCACTTGCTCCAATCCGTGTCTTGCTCGCGGATCTGCTTAACCTCAGGCCGCCCGCGCCACCGCGGGCCGTGATAGTTCCACTCAATTTCAACCTTGCTCACATCTCCCAGCGCCCCGCTGCGAGCCACTTTCTGCGCCGCCCGTGGGTACGGCTCGCTGCGATGTTGCGTGCCGACCTGGACGATGCTCTTCGACTGCAGCACCGTATCTCGCGCCGCTTTGGTCTCGCTCAGGACATTCCCCATCGGCTTCTCGACATAAACATCCTTGCCCGCTTCCACCGCCATCTTCAGGATCGGCGAATGCGAATGCTCCGGCGTCGAGATCAACACCGCATCGACATCCTTCATGGCGAGCAACTCCTCAAGATGCTGGACGGCCTTCGGAGCGCGGCCGTAATAACCCTCATTCGTGGCGACAGCTTTCTCCCGGTTCACCTTCCACAGATCGCAAACCGCGATCATCTCCACGTGATGACTCGCCTTCAGCTTGGACGCGATCAGGTCGAGGTCCCCGCCACGGTTCCCAATGCCGATGTGACCCAGTGAAATGCGGTCGTTCGCGCCCAGGACGTTTCCATACGACAAAGCCGTGCGGGGAAGGACCACGCCGCCCGCGATCACGGCAGCGGACTTGCCCAAGAATGCTCGACGGTTTATCTGCGAAGAGTCGCTCATGATTTCCTCCGACGCACGAATCGATTTGCCATGCTATGTGGGATGTATGCCCACGTCAAGGACAGTCGTGTCAGTGTGTCAACTCATCTTCAGCCCTTCCGGAACTAAAGGCAGCGAGCGCAGCCGCACGCCAGTCGCATCGAAAATGGCATTGGCAATCGCCGGGGCCAGACCGACCATCGGACATTCTCCCGCGCCCGCCGAGGGAAGATCCTTGCGATCGAGCAGCACGGTCTCAAGAACGGGAACATCGCTGAATCGTGGCACACGATACTCCGACATTCTTCCGTTCAGGATCTTGCCGTTGTCGAACTCAATCGCTTCGAACAGCGCCCCACCCAATCCCTGAACGTTCGATCCTTCGATTTGATTGCGCAGATTGTCGGGATTAACAATCGCGCCGCATTCAAAGGCGGAAACGACGCGAACGACCTTGACGTCCCCCGACTTGCGGTCAACATTAACCTCGGCGAAGGTAGCGATGTTCCCCAATTTCTCATACCCGCCGCCCATACCGAATCCCCGGCCAGCAGTCTTGCTCTTCCCCCATTCAAACTGTTTCGCCGCGGCCTCGAACACCGCACGCAGCCGCTCATCCTTCAGATTCTTCAGCCGAAATTCCAGCGGATCCATCTTCACCGCGTGCGCCAGTTCGTCCATGTGCGATTCACGCGCGAAATGATTCGCGGTGGCCGCGAGAGCCCGGTACGATCCCTGCCTCAACGGAGAATTCGTTCCGTGAAAGACGATGCGCTGGTTCGGAATCTCATAGTAAGTGCGAATCCCCGCCGAACCGGAATTGTAGTTGTGGAACTCCCATCCCGTGATCGTCCCATCGCTGCGGACGCCGCCGGTAACATCAATCACGCCGGCCGGACGAAAGTACGCCCACGTGAACTCCTCCTCGCGCGTCCACATGACCCTGACCGGACGCTTCGCCGCCCGCGCCAGTCGCGCCGCCTCAATTGCCGTTTCTCCGGTATGCTTGCCCCCATACCCGGACCCCGTATCCGGCATCAGCACTCGCACCCGATCTTCAGGAATTCGAAACGCCTCGGCGAGTTGACCGCGCACGCCGAACGGACGCTGCGTTCCAGTCCACACGGTTAAGTTGTCCCTGTCCCACTTCGCCAGCGCAGCCCTGGGTTCGAGCGGAACGTGCGCGATGTATGACACCGTATAAGTCTGTTGCAAACGATGATCCGCGGAACCCAGCGCCTGATCCACGGTTCCAACCTCGTAGCGATCGCCGTCTCCCGTGGGATCTTTGCCCTCGACTGTGTTCTTCCTCAGATAATCGAACAGCTCTTTGCTCGAAGGTTGCGGCTCCGACTTCCATTCCGCATGAATGGTGCCAACTGCGACCGCAGCCAGTTCGCTGCTCGCAGCGGCAACGCCGACGAAGTTTCCGTCATGCACAACGGTCGCGCCCATCTGCTCCGCTTTCTGTGAATCCAGCGAAACCAACGTCGCGCCAAAGGACGGCGGTCTCAGCACCTTGCCGTAAAGCATGTCCGGCAGCTTCTGGTCCGAGGGATAGCGGTGCCGGCCCGTCACGAATTCGCGTCCATCCACCTTCGGCGTAGACTGTCCCACCACCTCCCACTTCGTTGCAGGGATCAAGGGATCTTCCGCCGGAAGGCTCGCCGTCAGCTGTGTGCCTTTGGTCAGCTGCGCATATTCCAGGGAACGCTTTGTCTGTGGATCCGTCACCTTTCCATCGGCTGCCACCAGGCGCTGGCGGTCGACCTTCCATTGCGCAGCCGCGAGACCGATCAGTACATCGCATGCCGCTGCTGCAACTTTGCGAAGTTGCAGGTTCATGGTGGGAGTCGTGCGGCTCCCGAATGTCCCCATGTCAAACGGAGTGAGCTGCGTGTCTCCCATCACCATTTCAATCTTCTCGATCGGCACGTGGAGCTCTTCCGCAACCGCCTGGCTCAGAGAAGTTCGGATGTTCTGCCCCATCTCGACTTTCCCTGTGTAGACCGTGACTTTGCCGTTTTCTCCGATGTGCAGCCAGGCATCAATTTCTCTGGGAAGAGAATCACCCCGCCGCTGCCGCGCGCCGCCCGACTCTTGCGCGGCCACCGCCGGCGTCAACACGGAAACCAGCAGAATTCCAGCACCGAGAAACTTGAAGAACTCCCTGCGATCCAAATCTAAGCGGTACGGAGGCGCTGCCGTGAGTTCATAGCGCTCGGGCTCCAACGGAACTTGTGCCTGCGTCATCTCGCTCATCGCCCCGCTCCCTTCGCGGCCGATGTCGCCGTCGCCGCTTTCTGAATCGCAGCAACAATCCGCGGATAGGTTCCACAGCGGCAGATATTGCCGTCCATGAAATCGATGATCTCGCTCTCCTTCGGCGCCGGATTCCGTTTGAGCAGAGCGACCGCCGACATGATCATCCCCGAGGTGCAGTACCCGCACTGCATCGCTCCAGCGTCGAGGAACGCCTCCTGCACGGGATGAAGATGTTCGCCGTTCGCCAGGCCTTCAATGGTTGTGATTTGCCTCTGAGCAACCGCGCCCACCTTGGTAACGCACGACCGTTGCGCCTTGCCGTCGATCAAGACGGTGCAAGCGCCGCATTGGCCCTCACCGCAGCCATATTTGCTGCCAGTCAGATCAAGTTGCTCTCGCAAAACACTGAGCAGACTGGTTTGAGGGTCGGCATCAACCGTATAAGATTTTCCGTTTACAGCAAGACGAATGGTAGCCATTCCATGCTCCGGATCGAGGAGTACGCGTGGCGTTGCGAGCGGAGGTTCTTCAGGAAATGATATACCCGCCGGCGGCGTCGCTTGAAGCCCCTGAATCCGCTCCCATGATGGGGCGCCGACTCTGAGGACCTGGTGCTCGGTTTTGAAAGGGCGCGGCTTAAGCCGCGCCACATATGCCGCAAAGGCGGCAGCGGCTTTAGCCGCCAAAGCATCTGCTCATCACACAAAGCGTTTTTCGGCCTGCTACGACTTGATAGTCTTCGAACCCGCATCCCAGGTGACCGGCTTCTGCCTGAAATACGATTCGTTCGCCATGTGACACGCGATGGCGGCATGGTTGCCGAAGACAGCATCTTCCGTCACCGGCTTTCGCGACTTCACCGACTGGAAGAAGACGTTCAAGTGCGGACGCATATCATCCCAATCGTGTCCTTTATATACAGTGTCTTCGTGCGTGGGTTCTTTGCCGAGTTGCGGATCATGCTCCGCGTGCCACTGTTTCACATATTCCTCCCGCATCTTGGCCGGGAAGCTGAAACTGTAGTAGCTGGGATCGGTGTCCACGCCCGATTGCGGAGAGTGCCGCAAATCGAACTCGCCGGCATCGAGCAGCCCTTTCGGCCCCATGAACCGCGCCAGTTCCGGCGTTTCACAGCCCAGGTCCAGACGCACATAAACCGGAATGCCGTGATAGTCAAAAAGTACGGTGTGAAAGTCCGGCATGTCGCGGCCGTCAGGAAAGCGGACGATACTGCCCATTGCCGTCGCCGACTTCGGCACTTCGTTCCACCCCAGTGTAACCAGCATGCCGCTGATCAGGTGCACCATCAGATCGCCCGCCACTCCCGTGCCGTAGTTCCTCCAGCAGCGCCAGCGCGCGAAGTGCAGCTTGTTAAACGGAACCTTCGGAGCATCGTTCAGCCACGTATCCCAGTCCAGCGTTTCAGGCGAAAGATCGGTCGGAGGCGGATACTCCCACGCGCCCGTCGGATCGTTTCGTCCTAGCGTGAGTTCCACCATCTCGACGTCGCCGATTGCTCCGCCTGCATAGAGTTCACGCGCCTTGGCGCACAACACGGAGCTGACCCTCTGCGATCCAATTTGCACGACGCGATTATTCTTCTGCGCCGCCTCCACCATGGCCAACCCGTCGGCGACGTTGTGCGACATCGGCTTCTCGCAGTAAATATCTTTGCCCGCGTTGCAGGCGTCGACCACCACGCGCCGGTGCCAGTGATCCGGAACCGCGGCCACGATGCAGTCGATATCCTTGCGATCGAGCAACTCCTTATAATGGCGCGTCGTGGGCAGGCTCGCGTTGCCTGTGATTTCTTTGGCCAGGGTGTGACGCCCATCATACAAGTCTGCCGCGCCAACACACTCCACGCCCGGAATCGTAATCGCCCCACCCAGTAAGCCGGAGCCCTGCATCCCGATTCCAATCATGCCAAAGCGAACCCGGTCGCTGGGCGCCACGGCCCGCGGAAATGGTTGAGCTTCGAGTAGGACAGTCTTCGAAACAATCAGCCCACCTGCGGCGGCCGCCGCACTTCCTTGCAAGAATGCGCGTCGCGAAAGAATACGTTTCATGCCCATCCCTCCGATTGATTTGATTTGTCATCCTGAGGCGGGCGCCTTTTGCCTGCTTCAGGATCTGATCGACCGCGCAAAGCGTCGCGTCTTTGCGACGCAACAGTCGCGCGATCGGCTCGCTTCCTTATTTCTTCAGCGGCTTAATCGCCACTTCCTTGAAAAACACGATGTCGTTGTCGCTGTGATTCTGCAAACCGAAATAACCGAAATCAGGCCGCGGACCGCGCTGTGGCTCGAAATCAAACTTGCGCTCCGGCGCTGGATCGCCATCCTTGTAGTCGGTAACCTTCACTCCATTGAGCACGACAATCGTGTGCGAACCATTCAGAGTGATATCCATGGTGTTCCACTCGGGCCCCGGCTTCCACGCCTTCGCCAGCGGCTTGGTCAGCGAATACAGCATTCCGGTGGAATGATATTCATCCTCTTTCGAAGTTTCGGGATGGTTGTCGATCTGCACTTCGAACCCGTAGTGCACCGGCATCCACTCTTCTCGCGGTTCCACGGGAATGCGGATGAACACTCCGGAGTTGTCGTTCTCGTCGCGCATTTTATACACGACATGAATCTCACAATTGCCGATCTTGCCGCCCGTCCAGTAAAGCAGCCCCATGCCGCCGTGGGTGCGGATCAGCCCATCTTCCACCGTGTCCCCGCCCGGGCCCACATGCTTCCACCCGGTCAAATCTTTGCCGTTGAAAAGTTGTTGCCATTTGCCGGCATCGCCATTGCAGGCGTTTTGATTTTCATCCCTCGCGAATGAGAGCGTTGCCAGACCGACAAACAGAAAAATCCAGACAGTAAATCGTTTCAGCATTGGGAATCTCCTGAGTGTTGAGACAACCCACCATACTCGCACCCGCGGCCGGAATCAATCGGGACCGCCCGGCATTTTCATTTTTGACTGAAAAAAAGTTGGCGCCCCACCCGTGAAGGCGAGACGCCAATTTGTCGAAAGGATAGCCATTATAAGTAAAGGATGCCCCACCTTGTCCCGCCGCTCTTTGACGGGACACTCTGCCCTGAGTGCCCATGGGCCTGCGGCCCACCGAAGGAAATGAAAATCCCGGGTGCCCCATTTCTCGCGCGTCCTTTGCGCGAGAAATGGGGATTCTCGACAGAGCCAAGTCGAAGGGGTGGGAAGTTGACCGCTAATCCATTTCCCGCACTTGGCCCACGCGGCCCAGCATTCCCGCTCCCGCTCCCGACCCACCCTCAGCCTCGCGCTTCTTCTGCCACTCAGCTTCGCTCAGCACCGAGATGCTTTCCGCCTTTTTCTTCTTCAACCCCGCATTGATGCCCGGAAGTTCCTTCTGCGTCAACTTCTGGAAGTCGCCGATCACGTCCTCCAGTTCGTGCGCCAGAGACTCAGAGCGCGCCGCCTGATAGTCCGCCGGACGCCCCTCATAGCCGTTGACCGAGCCATAGAGTTGTCCCAGAAGTTCGCGGATGCGTTCTTCTCCCGTAATCATTCCGCCTTCTTTCGTGGCCACGATCTTCGACCGGAGTGCGTCGCACTTCGCCGCCAGATCCTGCAGTTGCTTGCGCAACGGATCTTTTTCCGGCACCTTCGACGATCTCTCGTTGGCCCCGTTGCGTACCCCTTCAATCGCTTCAACCGAGTACGTCATGTGTTCGATGGTGTGGTAAACCTTCATCGTCAAATCGAACTGGGCCTTGCGATCTTCCAGCGAAAACTTCGCCCGCGGATCCAGCACTACGTTCAACTGCTCGGTGTAAACATGGTCGCCCTTGGTGATCTTCACCGTATAAGTGCCCGGCAACACGCGCGGTCCCTGTGTGGCCTCTCCCAGCACCGTGGCTGCGGGTGTAACCGCAGGCGCCTTCACTCGCATCGACCAACTCGCGCGATTCAAGCCGCGGTGTTTGCTCCCGGCCACGGTATCAACCTGCTTGCCGTTCTGGTCAAGAATCTCGATCTTCAGATCGCCAAAGATGTGCCGCCCCCTTTGGTAGTAGGTGATCTGCGCTTCTCCCGGCCGGTTGCGGCCGGTGAAGGATTCATCTCCTTCCGCCCAGCCGCCGAAGGCGTCGAAGTACTGGACCGCCTTGCCGGGAATCAGCGCCGCTTCCTTCGACATCAACTCGGGAGTCAAAGCCCGCAGCGCCGAAATGTCGTCGATGATCCAGATGCCCCGTCCATGCGTCGCCAGCACCAGGTCGCTCTCGCGCGACTGCACCGCCATATCGTCCACCGCCACGGCAGGGAAGTTGCTCCCCTTGTACTGCGCCCAGTGCTGGCCCCCGTCGACGGAAATCCACAGCCCGAATTCTGTCCCGAGAAACAGCAGATTCGCGTCCACCGAATCTTCCTTAATTACATGAGCGTATCCGCGCGCGCCGCTCGCCTGCGCGGGAAGCCCTGTCCACGTCTTGCCGTAGTCGGTGGTCTTGTAAGCGTACGGTTTCATGTCTCCGAAGGTGTGGCGATCGAACGTCGCGTAGGCCGTCGCCTCGTCGTACCGGCTGGCCTCAACCGTCGAGACCCAGGAATTCTTCCCCAAGCCGGCAATATTCCCCACGACGTTGCTCCACGTCTTGCCGCCATCCCGCGTGACCTGGACATTTCCATCGTCGGTGCCGACCCAGATAACCTGCCCGTTCTTCGGCGACTCAGAAATCGAATAAATCGTGGTATGCATTTCCGCCGACGAATTATCTATGGTCACGCCGCCGGACTCTTCTTGTTTCTGCTTTTCCGGATCGTTCGTCGTCAGGTCCGGCGATATGCGATCCCACGACTGTCCATGATCGCGCGACCGGAACAGAAACTGTGCCCCAATGTAAATCGTCCCCTTCTCGTTGGGACTCATGTGAATCGGAGTGTTCCAATTGAAGCGCAGCTTCTTCTCGCCATAGTTCGGCAGCGGCTTGAGCCCGCGAATTTCATGCGTATAGCGGTTCACCCGCCCGATTTCTCCGCCCTGCGCCTCCGCATAGATGTAGTTCGGGTCCGACGTGTCTTCAAACATCCAGAAGCCGTCGCCTCCGAACATATTTTCCCACCGTGAATTCGCAACTCCGCCTGGGTAAGACGAATCGCCCACCCAAGAACTGTTGTCCTGCAATCCGCCGTAGACGTGATAAGGATCGGAACTGTCCGTGCTTACGTGGTAGAACTGCGAAATCGGCAGGTTCATCTGATGTTTCCAGCGGGTGCCGCCATCCTCACTGCGCCACAGTCCGCCGTCGTCGCCAGCAATTACCACATTCGGATTCTTGGGATTGATCCACACATCGTGAAAATCCCCGTGCGCTCCGCCCGAAACAACGTTGAACGACTTGCCTCCATCGGTGCTGTACAGCAGAATGAGGTCCGGCTTGAAAAGTTTGTTCTCGTCCTTGGGATCGACAATCAGATTGCCAAAGTAGAACGGACGCCACACCATAAAGTTGCTGGCATCGAGCTTCGTCCAGTTCCCCCCGCCATCGTCGGAGCGGTACAGTCCTCTTCCTTTTTCCGCCTCGATGTTGGCATACACCACCAGCGGCTTTGACGGCGCGACTGCGATCGCCACTCGGCCCCAGGGTTTGGCAGGCAAGCCCTTGGCGTTGCTGTCGTTGATCTCGCTCCAGTGATCACCGCCGTCGGTCGACTTAAACAGCCCGCTGCCCGGCCCGCCCGAGCGAAACGTCCAGCCCTGGCGCCGGAAGTCCCACATCGAGGCGTAAATTGTCTTCGGTTCCTGCCGGCTCATCGCCAACAAGGCGCAGCCCGACGACCCATTCGCGCCCGCCAGAACTTTTTTCCACGTCTTGCCGCCGTCGGTGGTCTTGTAAACTCCACGCTCGTCGCTGTCATTCCACAGATGTCCCATGGCGCAGACCAGCACATTGTTTCCGTCATTCGGATCAACCAGAATCTTCGCGATGTGCTCGCTGTCCTTCAGTCCGACGTTGGTCCAGTTCTCCCCGCTGTCGGTGGACTTATAAACGCCATCGCCCACGGACACGCTGTTGCGCACCCAGGCCTCGCCGCTTCCGACCCAGACCGTCTTCGGATTCGTCGGATCGATGGCCACCGCCCCGATCGACTGCGCACTCTCACGGTCGAACACCGACTTGTAGGTTGTCCCGCCGTTCACCGACTTCCACACTCCCCCGCTGGCTGCTCCCACGTACACGGTAATGCGCCCGTCCTGATCCACCGCGTCCACTGCCGCCACGCGCCCGCTCATAGTCGCGGACCCAATGTTTCGCGCCGGCAGCCCCGACACCGTGGCGGCATCGAATTTGTAACCCGTCTGGGAGTAGGCCGTGTCGCCTGCAAGCATGAGAGAGACAACCCCAAGGAATAAGCTCAACTTCGTCAGAGCGGGAAAATGATTGCGTCTCGTATTCATCGGTTCGTTTCCTCGTTGTGGTTCAGGATTTCGCCTACCGCGGTGTACGACTCAGTCATCCGGGGGAATCAGTGAATCCCGACCAACCCGGACTTCTTCTCCTCAGGCTTCAGCGACCGGGGAACCGCAAAGTCCGACGGATCGATCGGCACATTCGCTTCAATCTTCTCGACGGTCGTAGTTTGTTGCGACGGATTCGCCTTCGACCCCTGCGAAATCGAGTAGGGATACATCACGCCCGCCACCGGCTTGTACGATCCCATCTCCGTCACGCTCTCCCGCACCGACCCGCGAATAAACTCCTGCACTTCCTTGCGAATCTCGAGATACGTATCGGGGTCGAGGTAGTAGTAGACGATGTCGCCATCTTTCAGCGTGACTTTCAGCCGGAGCGCGTCGTCACCATCGACCACGTCGTGTCCCAGAAACTCCACGGTGTTTCCTTTCTCCTTGTAATCCACCAGCGGACCGTCAAAATCCGCATCCAGTAGCAGATCCTTCATGTCGTCCTCGCCCATCAATTCAGGATCCTTGTGTCCGCCGAATGGCTGGATCTGCCATCCGGTTGCGCCGTCGTAGGCGGTCACAGCCGTCATCCCCTGTAGCGCGAAAGTCTCACGTACCAGATTCGGGCGCTGGTTCTCCTGCCCCACGGCCGCCGTGAAACCTCCACCGCCGCTGAGTTTGCCCGTGATGCGTACCGACTTGATGGCCTTGATCTTGTCGACGCCGCCTTTGGCTTGGATGTTCTTGTTGACGAGTTCGTCGGCGCTCTGCGAGTAGGCGAAAACACTCAGGCATGACACCGCCGCCAGCACAACCACTGCGTGACGCATAGGAGAAGACTCCTGTGGTATGGGACTTTGACCCTGGATTTGATCCTGGAAAATGAGACGAACAGTACTCTACCCGGTAGTAGACGTACTTGCCAAGCCTTGGTGAGCATCATCGTCCGCGTAGCGACGGAGGCATTCGTCCGTCCGGCGAGGCCGAAGCCCGGCGGAACTCTTCTTCGGGATGCCCTGAATGGGGTTCGTGTTATTGGACCGAGCCGATCGCGCTAGCCCTATTTCTTCTCAGCCTCAGCCGCAATCTTCTCGATCACAATCGCCGTTGATCCGCCGCGCGCGTACGCCTTGCCGCTGGCCGTGACTCTCTCTCCCGCAAAAGACATCAGCTTCTCATTTTGCCCCGCGGATGGCGTGGTATCAGCGATTGGCCAATAGATCGTTCCGTTGTCCGCCAGGATTACCAGTGGCGATCCGGCCTTCGCGCAAGCCTGGGCGCACTGCGCGCTGATCGGCTTCGTCAGCCCCTTGGTAAACGCGCAAGCTGAGTCGAGCACATAGCCGTTCACCGAAACGGATTTGCCGGCATCGCTGCCCGCAAACGTCAGGGCCACAAAAACGCATACCGCGACCACCACAGTTGCTGCTTTTTGAATCCTCATGTTCAATGCCTCTCTCTTCAGAGTCCGTGAATTCAAGTCCGATTCCCGGGTGGAAGCATAAGAACCCAGACCGGAACGCCGGTGCAATAGTAAAAACCGACTAGAAGCCATCAACTATCTCATGAATCGATTTGGGAAGGTCATGGCTCCAGCCGTGCCGCTCCTAGCCAGCAGAGACGTGGCTAAAGCCCTCGAAGAAAGGGCAGGCATTATCGCAGCGCTGAAAGTGCTTCGCCACGCCAAACCGAGGATTCAACAAACTGACTGACTCGTACTATCAACTCGTGAGTTTGCTGACTTCGTCCGCGCGAAGCCGTGGAATGCAACGGGTTCTAGTGCGATAACGGCTGGAACGGACCCAGCACCGTAGTCATTCCCGCACGCTTGCGTAACTCCGTCAGCAGGGCGCTGGCGGCATTCTGATACGTCTTACCGGGATCGGAAGGATCCGCCCAAACCGCGTCGTAAATGATCTGCGCGGCTTCTTTCAACTCCAGATGCAGCGCCGCTTCGAAAACATCCAGCCGCTCCAGCACGCGCTCATAACAGGAATTGCAGATTTCAGCGCTGGCCGGCTCCCCGGAATGGTGTTCTACAAATTTGCAGACCGATTCCGGTCCATTCACCACGTCGGCGTGCGCTTCCAAGAGTTGCGACTTGAATTGACGAAGAAATTCCTCGCGCTCCTGCTCGACGACGGCGGTATCGGGAACGGGATCGGCGTCGTCCTGCGCCACGCGAGCCGGTATTTTTGCCACGACCGGAGGAACCCGCTCATTGTGCTTGCAGGTGGGGCAGACGTCGAGATCGGCGGGATAGTACAGATGGCATTTCGAGCACGGTAAACCGTATCCCGAGGGCCTGCGCGGGGTCTCCGCGGGGGAGCCGGCCGCCGAAGCATCCACGCGGCGCGCGCCCGTTTCCTTCCCTAAAGCCGCTTGTACAACGGCATTGACGGTTGCTTGCTGAGTTCGGGTTGCGTTCGTTGCCATCGGAAATCTCCCCCTGTCAATCTGTTCCCGCGGCCCGATGGGGTTCGAGCTCGATCGACTCTAGTGTAAGTAGTGCCTGCCGGTTAACCTACGCACCGTAGTACATCAGGTGGTATTGGCCAATCGGTCAACCTTCGCCTTAATTTGCGCCCGCTTCCGCCCGGCTGTCCTAGCGCGAATTCGGTTCCTTCATCAGCTTGAGAAGTTCTTCGCGGCGCGCCCGGTACAGCGTGCGCTCTGGATCGAGCCTCGACGCCATTTCCAGCTCCGACAAAGCTTCGTCATATCGGTCCAGGCTCATCAGGCAAGCCGCCAGCGAGTAGTGATTTTCCGCCGAGGCATTCACCCGCAGCGCCTCGCGAAATTCCTTCTCCGCCGCATGCAGTTGCTGCTGCTGAAACAGGACTGTCCCCAGCAGGTGATGCGCAACCTCAGAATCGGGATTGAGCGAAACGGCCAGCCGGAACTCGCGCAGTGCCTCCTCCGGCTTGTTGTCGAGCAACAAGGCCTGGCCGAGGATGCGGTGCTCCGTCGACCCAGTCGGATTCTGCTGCAGCGCCAGCCGCAACTCGTCCACCGCCGCGTCGTAATTCTTCTTCGCCATGTACGCGCTCGCCAGGCAAGCGTGCCCCTGCTGCCACTCCGGATGCTCGCGGTAAAGCACGTTCAATTCCTCAATAGCCGAATCGAAATTCCCCTGATCGCAATACGTGTTGCCCAGATTGTTCCGGACCGAGGCTTCAGCGGGAGCAATCCGCTTGGCCTCGCGATATTCAGTGACGGCCTGCGCCAGATTACCTTCTTCGTGCAGGATCAGTCCCAGGTTCGAATGAGCCTCCCAAAACGAGGGCCGCAGGTGGATCGCCTGTTCATAAGCGGCTATGGCGCGGGGCAGATTTCCGTCGGCGTGCAGGGCAATGCCCATGTCGTAATAAGTGTCGGCGTTGCCGGGATCGCGAGCCAGGGACTCCGCATAGGCATGCACCGCTGCCTTGTACTGGCCGTTCGAGTACAGGCCAAGGCCCAGAAATTGATAAGCCTCAGCGTTGTTCGGATCGAGGCTGAGCGCGGTGCGCGCCTCGGCGATCGCGCTCGGCCCGTCGTCCAGCCGATAGAAAAGGTAGGCCAGGGCCCCATGATTCTCCGGAAGATCGGGCATGATCCGCGTCGCCTGCGTGAGTTCGTCGTAAGCCTCGTCCCATTGCTCCTGTTGGCGGTACATGACGCCCAGAGCGAAGTGCAAGGCGGAATTCTCCGCATCAGCACTCACGATCGCATGAAGGTCGGCTTCTGCTTCGTGGAAGTGCTGCTGCCGAGCCTTGGCGGCGGCCTTCAGCACAGCTGCCGGAATGGGCGCGCCTATCCGGGCGGACTCGGCGTTCCCTGAACTCAGGACGCGCATTAAATTCTTGTCGGCGCCCGCGGACTCCATCTGACGGAGTTCATTCCTCGTAGGCAGAGTGGCCAGCCCGCGCTCCGCGACCAGCCCCGCGAGCCGGCTGCTCGGAACCCCGCCGGTCAGCCAGGCGGCGAGCTGCGTGGTGTTAACCGCATGCTTAGAGGGCAGAGTGTCGGCCGTTTGGGCGGCAGCGCCAGCCGCCACAGTGAATAGCGCCACACTAAACGCCACACTAAATAAGAAGGATAGTAAAGCCTTGACTCTCACCCGACTCCCCAACACGTGGATTAGCTTGCTGCTGGCGGCTTTTGAGGACCAACGCCTTCAGACAGCCCTTCAGAAACATAGCCCGCCGAAGCACCCGCAGGTAAGGTCACGGAGGTAACCGGCCACGGCGTAGCTAACCTTCATGGGGCGTCATCCTGAGCGCAGCCGTTCTTCAGGCAGAGCGAAGAGCCTGCCCTGAGTCCCCATGGGCCTGCGGCCCACCAAAGGAAATGAAAATTCCGGGTGCCCCATTTCTCGCGCGTTCTTTGCGCGAGAAGTGGGGATTTTCGACAGAGCGAAGTCGAAGGGATCTCGCGCAGACCAGAACGCAACCCTCACCACTCCGGGTGGTGGTGCAGTTTGAATCGAGACACGTATCAGGGCATGCCCTTTAGGCATGCCGCTAGAGCACGCAGAGTGCGCAGGCTTTAGCCGCTGGGCCGTGACGGGCAAGCCCCTGCGGCTAAAGAGTCTGCGGAGAAAACTCTGATTTTGTCTGGTTTTGAAAGGGCGCGGCTTTCAGCCGCGCCGTAAGTCTTGTGGAATGAATCGCGGCTTTAGCCGCTGAGGGGAATCGCAGCCGATACGAAAGAATCTTTCCGCAGCCTCTTAAAGCCGTTCAGAGTCGTGGTCTTTGGCGGCATCGCTGAAGCGATGCCCTGATACGGATCTTTTCTCAAACTGACCCACCACCCAAGGTCGCTTGACCTTCCCCCCGCGCCTCCGATAGCGTATGATTCCTAGTTGTAGTGTTGTCCCTTGGAGGCTCCCGATGTTAGAAGGTCTATTTCAACCGATGCACCTGCTGGTGATCTTCTTTATTGCCCTGCTGGTGTTCGGTCCCAAGAAATTGCCTGAGCTCGGCAAAGGTCTAGGCGAGGGGATTCGTGCCCTGAAAGACGGCATGAAGGATAATCCCCCGGCGCAGGCTTCGTCCGATCCGAACAAGAAGACTGAAACCAAGAGTTAGCCGACACAGAGCTAGCCGGCTGCCCGCCTGAAGCGCATCGCGGGCAGCATCTTCTGGCAGCAGTTTCCGCTTTGATACCACCGTGTCTGTATTTCCGTTCCTGATTTCCCTTTTACGGCAACCCCGGCTGGCTTTTCATTCTCAAAACTCTTTCTTCTGGAGGTTGGTCGTGTTGCGTAGATTCCAACTGCTGACCCTGATTTCCCTTCTTGCACTGTCATCCGCTTTATTCGCCGATCAGATCACATTGAAAAATGGGGATCGCCTGACCGGCACGGTCGTGAAGTCCGACGGCAAGACGCTCGTCCTGCACACCGACGCCTCAGGAGACGTCACCATCCAGTTTGCGGCGATTCAGGAAATCAAGACCGATCCTGATAAAGAACTGCACGTCACCCTGAAAGACGGCAAGACCGCGGTCGGCCCGGTGACCACCACTAACGGCAAGATTGAGATTGCCACCAAGACCGCCGGCACCGTGGAAGCGCCCACAGACGACGTGACGCTGATCCGCAACGACGCCGAGCAACTGGCCTACGACAAGTCGCTGCACCCGGGACTGAAGCACGGTTGGAACGGTGGGGCCAATGTGGGCTTCTCCGTAGCTCGGGGCAACAGCCAGACGGAAAACCTGGCGCTGGCCTTAAATGCGGTACATCCCACGCTCAACGACAAGATCACGCTCTACTTGAATTCTATCGACACCCAGAATAACCTTGCCACCCCCAGTACCGTCGCGAACCTGATACAAGGCGGTCTGCGCTACGACCACAACCTGAAGCCGCGCCTCTTCGCCTTCGGGGCCGCAGACTTCATGAGTAACGCGCTGCAGTTCCTGGACCTGCGCAGCGTTTACACCGGTGGATTCGGCTTCCACGCCATCAAGTCTGATAGCACAACCCTCGACTTCCTCGGTGGCCTCAACTACACCCACGAAACCTATTCGAACGGTACCGAGATCCCGCCGACCCCGCCCTCGACCACACCTACCGGAATCTTCGCGTCTTACGGCAAGACCAACAAATTCGCTGCCCTAACCCTGGGCGAGGAAGTAAACCACAAACTGGGCAAGAGCACGGTCATCACCCAGAACCTGTATTTTTTCCCCGACCTTCAGGACACCAGCCAGTACCGCGGAACCTTCAATCTCGGCACCGTCACCAAAATCGGCAAGTCGTTCGGCTGGCAAAACCAGTTCAGCGACATCTACGTTTCCAACCCGCCCGCCGGCGCCAAAAAGAACGACCTGATCCTCACGACGGGCCTGAATTTCTCCTTCACCCACTAACGCCGAGGCAGTGTAAACGAGTCGGGTGGGGATTTTGATTTTCCCTGCCCGGTGCGAGCCCGCATGGGCAAGCCTGGCCGGGTTCTATAAAAGGGGATGTCAAGTAAAAACACTTTTCCTCCTTACTGAGAGGAGGTTTTTTCTGACATCCAGCCCCCTCTGTGCGACGGCAAGGCGTGGTGGCGGAGCGTGGATCGGGGTTCCGTGGAGCATCTTAGGTTGCTTCGTTCCGTGCGAGCGTCTTCGCGCCTGACAAGCAGCGGGTTGGCGGTGGCCAACCATGGTTCTATCTGAGACTCGCGACCAAGCGCGGCACTATGGCTTTGTTGGGTTGTCCGAGGGAGCATACGGTGCCCCGTGAGACTTTGCGCCTAAACCCGGCGTGGATACTTACCCTCGAACCCGAGCGCTCCGCGACCGCCGGACTCGGCAACCAGGCAACGATGGCTCCGCGTTCCGAGGACTCGGTGCGCTCAAGCTGCTTGTAGTTTCAGATGTTCGGCGTGGAACGGTTCTCCTTTCTTCCAGATCTTCAGCGTGATGGCGGCGATCTTGCGGGCCAGGGTCAGGCGCGCCATCTCCGGCCGCATGCCCTTGGCCAGCAGTTGCAGATAAAATTCGCGCCACACTCCCTCGCGCACGCTGGCCGCCGTGGCCGTACTCTTGAACAGATTCTTCATGGCGTGGTTGTGGTTCCAGTTCAGCCCGCGAATCAGCGCCGGCCTGCGTCGGCGTTCCACTTGTCCATTCACCACCCGGTATTCGCCGCTGTCGCGCGTCTCCAGTCCCAGCCCGCAGTAACTCCAGAACTGACGTTTGCTGCGGAAACGATGCGGCGTCTGTACCCGCCCGATCAGCAGCGCCGCGCGAATCGGCCCCAGAAACGGCACCGATTGCAGCCATTGCGCCGCCGCGTGTTTGCGGCACTCCACCAGCAACTCCCGCCGCACCGCATGCCGCAAGGGTTGCAGCGCGTCCAGTTCCTGATACAAATGCTCCGCCCGCCGTCGCAGACCGCCGCTCAACTGCGCCAGATACTCCTGGCGATACCGCTTCCCGTACAACTTCTTGCCCACGCAGCTCACCGCCTGGCCGCGAAACACCGCCTTCAGCCGCGCCATCACGCGCGTCGTATCTTCGGTGAGTTGACTGTAGCTGCGCGCCATCTGCTGCACTTCCAGCGCGCTCGTCTCCCCGTGATACACCCCAGACAGCATCCCCGCCCGCAACAACTCCCCCAGCTTGCGCGCGTCGATCGCATCGCTCTTGCTCCCCGACTTCAACAGCGCATTCTTCCGCGGATTGCACACCACCAACTTCTCCACTCGCCGCACCAGCACATCGTAGAGCCAGGCCGAATGCGTTCCTTCCTCGAAGGTCACATGCACCCGGCCGCGCACGCCATGAATAAAATCCAGAACCGCCCCCGCCCGCGTCGCCAGCACCGACTGCATCATCAACCGCCCACTCTCGTCCAGCACCGCCACTGAAATCGTATCCCGGTGGACATCCATCCCCACATATCTCACACTATTCATCAGGGTGTTCCTTTCCTTGAGCTTTGGTTGCCTGCTTTTCACAGAACAACCGCAGCCTACTCGAAAGGGGCGCCCTTTTATAATGCGTGCCCCATGTCTCGCGTCCTTTGCGAGAAGTGGGGATTTTCCCCGTTCACAAGTTAAGAGGGATTCAAACCTCGCTCTCCGCCCGCCCCGCCTCGAATGCAAGGAATTCCACAGGTCCATGTGACATCCGACCTTGACCTAGAAATTCAAAGAGCAGATCATTGCCAAAGCGAAGGCGGTGCACGCAAGGGCCGAGAAAAAGGCCGCAAGTCATTTGTTATCAATATTTTGACCTCTAAGTACTACTGGCTCAAGATTTTGCCAAGCATTTTTGCAAACCCCGTGCCAGTAGGGGCTTTCAGAGGTAGGGGGAGGGGGGGTACCCCCAGAATGTCGGTTTTTTCCAAAACGAAACCGCGTCGAGACGTCGAGTTGAACGCCTCATCCCAACTATTTTTTCGGATGATTTCCGCAGCAACCGCCCGTTGAATCGCACCAGCCCCTGACGACTTTCAATCAGCAATCATCAATCAGCAATTCTCGCCCGCGCTAGTCGATCCCGTGAATCCTCATACTGACCAGTTTATCGATGCTGAGGTCATGAATCCCGCGCGACTTCATGTCGCTGATGTATTCAGGCGTCACATTGTGAATGCGCATCGCGATTAGATCGTCAGGATCGGGATGCGAATATCCCAGGCTCTGCACTTTCTGGATGAACTCCGGCGAAACGCCGTGGATGCGAAACGCGATCAGCTTCTCCAGATCGATGTGATCGTAACCCAGCTTCTTAAGCTGTTCCATCCATTCCGGCGTCGCGCCGTGGATTCTCATCGCGATCAGCGTATCTTCGTCGGGCGAATAGCCAGCCTGATGCAGGCTGCGAATCATCTGCGCGGTCACGCCGTGAATACGGAATGCAACCAGTTTGTCGCTATCCGAGATTTTCAATCCCTCCGCGCGCAACTCCTGAATGAAGGCTGAGTCTACGTGAAAGATGCGGAACGCGATCAGCTTGTCGGCATCGAGGTCGCTGAGATGCTCGTTCTTCATCTGCTTGGCGAAGTCGAGAGTCACGTCCATGACAGCCATGCTGAATTGCTTCTCGTCGTCCACTGAAAAGCCGAGCGCTTGCATCTCCCGCGGATAATTCGCGTCCGGCTGAAAGTGGAAGAGTCCCGCGCCTTCGCCGTTGTTGAGGAATCCTTCGCACTCGATCTTGCCCGCGTCGCGCGCGATGGTGAAATGAACGTCCTGACGTCTAGGCTTCGAGAAGTCGACGCCCTGAAACGAACTCGCAGGCCAGTCGGACTGATGGCTTGATTGCCCGTGATGGCGATGCTCGATCAGCGAGAACTCAACTTTGCCGGCTTCGTCGGACTTGCTGATCGTCCAATCGCCGCTGCGAACTTCACTACTGACTTGCGCCGCCCGATTCTTCACCACAAACAGCACAACGCAAGACGCGAAGACTAAATACGCGAGGGTTCGACGCATTCTCATAAATCATCTCCTCTAGATTTCTTAGCGTTCGCAGATTAAACCTTGTCGCTCAGCCCTTCTCTGCGATCTTTGCGGCACTTCTTTGCGTCCTTGGCGGTCAAGAGCTTTGGCAGCGTCGGCGAGAGCCTCTAACCGCGAAGACCGCAAAGAAAATCCGCTGAGATCGCAAAGCAGAACCTTACTTCTGACATTACTTCTGACATTGCGCGCGCACCAAACACAGCCGACATTTAGATATCGGCCTTGGAATCCAGAATTCCCAACTGCCGAAGTTGAATCAGCTTCTGCAGAGAGAGATCCTTGAAGCCATGCTGCTTGGCGCGTTCGATGAACTCGGGTGTGACATCCTGCACCTTGGCGCTGATGATGTCGTTGATACTGACCTTGTATCCCGCCGATTGCAGCGCCTTGATGTATTCCGGCGTTACGTCTTGCGCTTTCATCCCAATGAGCTCGTTCACCGATGGCTTGAAGCCGAGGGCTTGAATGGCGCGCACATACTCCGGAGTTACATCCTGGACTTTCATGGCGATGGCGTCGTCCGCTCGAGGATCGATGCCTTGATCGTGCATCCCCTTCAAATATTCCGGAGAGACGTCCTGCACCTTCAGGGCGATCACTTTGTCCGCGGTGAGGGTAAGACCTGCAGCGCGGAGTTCACGTACGTATTCGGGAGTTACGCCCTGCACCTTCAGCGCGATGATCTGGTTAATGTCGGGTTGAAGGCCCGCTTCCTTCAGGCCGCGGTAATACTCTGCATCTGCGTCCTGAACTTTGAGGGCAATGAGTTGGTCCTGATCGGGATTGAGACCGGACGCGCGCAGGTCGCGAACATATTCAGGAGTGATGCCCTGCACCCGCATCTCAATCAGGTTGTTCGCGTCGGGATGCAAACCCTGCTCGTGAAGGTCCCGCAAATATTCCGGCGTGACGTCCTGAATCTTCAGAGCGATTAGCTGGTCGACGGTCAGATCGCCGAGGCCTGCGGCTTTCATGCCGTCGACATAAGAAGACGCCGAGGAATTAGCCGCTGCCTGTTCACTACTCTGCGGATGCGCCGGCGAAGGCTTCGAAGTTGCCGCGCTCGGCGCAGCAGGTTGCGCCGCGCTTGCCGCGGGTTTGGGCGCCGCTTGCCAGAACGTGCCTGCGTGCGCAGATGTTGGATGCGTCATTCCCAGCAACGCATTCCCCGCGATGAGCGCAGCGCCCAGACAAAGAATGCTCCCAGTCAGTCCGATACCGCGCATTCCGGCGCCGAGCGTCTTCAGGCCGAGGACGCGAACGATGCGCTCGGTGAGTGGACCGCGGTTCGCTGCCATCGCGAAGACCGGAGCACTGCGCCACTCTTCCATCAGCGTGAGCGCGCGCGCATACTCGACGGCGTTGCCGCAGAGAGCAACCGCCATGTCGTCACAGCAGTGTTCGCGTTCGGCGCGAATCCGTCTGTTCAACCACCAGACTGCGGGATGGTAGAAGAGCAGTGTCTCCACGCACACCTGGAAAACATTCACGAAAGGATCGAGGCGCTGGATGTGCGCCAGTTCGTGGGCGATGACAACTTCAAGCTGTTCTTCCGAGAGGCCCGTGAGCGCGGTCACCGGCAAAAAGACGACCGGGCGAAACCATCCGATCACTGCGGGAGCCTGCAGCCACTCGCACTCGCAGTAGGCAATCACGCGATTCAGGCCAATCCGGTCCTGCAGCGTATAGCAGATCTCGAGGACGCGAGGATTCACCACCGATGACTGTCTGCGGCGTTCGCGTTCGAGCAGGAGGAATCCACCTGCGGAACGAAGGCTGAAGAATGCGACGCCCAGAAGCCACGCCTCGACCAGCCACGGAAGAGCATCGAGCGAAGGCGCGATGGCTGAACGTTCGATGAAGGAACGATCGGACGAAGACTGGTGAATCGCGCCACTCGCCTCGTCCCTGCCCCTCGCTGTGGACCAGGCTGCCGCGGCGAGCGGCGACGACTTCGCGGCGTCTGCCACACCGGAATGCTGTTGCGCATAAAAGAAAGTCGCGAGCGGAGCCAGCAACATGAGCACGAGCGCAGCAACCGCCAGCAGATAGCGCGAGGATGCGCGACGGCACAAAGCCATCGCAGCCGCGGCCAGAGCCGCGAGAGCCGTTCCCTGCCAGAGGAAGTGCAGCAGCGCCCATCCCAAAGATTGCATTGCGGTCGGTGAAAGCCAATTCATCATTTCTTTGGTCATCGTCCCAGTCATCGGCGGCTCCTTTCGTATTCATCAAGCAAGCGGCGCAGTTCTTCAATTTCTTGCGGTGAGGACTTGCTGCCCGCGAGCGCGTGCATCATGAGCTGGCTCGCCGAACCTTCGAAGACGCGCTGCAACATGTCCCCGGCAAGCTGGCGTTTGGTCTGCTCGGCGGGAAGGCATGCTTCATAGACGTGCGCGCGCTGGGTTTCGTTTCGCCGCACCGTGCCTTTTGTGGTCATAATCTGGAGAAGCTTCAGCACGGTGGTGTAGCCGAGATCTTTTTTCTCGCTGAGAGATTCGTGAACTTCGCGAACCGTCGAGGGACCGCGCGTCCAGAGCACGCGGAGAATTTCGAGTTCCGAAGCGGTGGGTTTGTGCGGAGGCGGCTTCATGGAAAAGGAACATACTACGAAGATGTTCGTAGTGTCAACGAAAATCTTCGTAGACGGCGAAAATAGTGCGGGAGGTTGCGACTATTGCAGCGGCGTTCCGGCCTGTTTCCTCATTCGTCCAGCCTGGGAGTCGACTTGAATTCAAGAGTTGAAATGTCTTCTTATTCCGCCTTAATGCTCACCCACTTCTTTCCGGCGTAAAGTTTGTAACCGACGCCGTCCTCCGCCAACTTAAGCGGGACGGCATGTTGCAGGGCTGAATCGGTCTGTGAGGACACGCTGAGCGAGTCATTGTTGGCCACGTCCATCACGACAAACTTGCCGTCGGCGGCGAAGCCGAAGCCATATTGGCCCGGCATCAATTCTGACCCGCCGATGTTGAGCTTGGTCTCGGTGATGAGCATGCCCTGATATTTCTGCTGGATCGCGGTGGAATACCCCGACGCGTCTACGAGGGCGGCTAGCATCATCTTGCCGTCCGCTAGTTGAAAGCCCACGGCGTTGCGAACTTGTACGGGCGCCTTCTGGCCGCGGAAGAAATATTCCGCCGGGACCGCTTTCTTCAGTTCGTCGCTGCCGAGTACGTGCTTCGATGCCTGCTGCGCTGCGGCCGATGCCAGCATCACGAGCGTGAGAGCGCTTAGAATTGCCAAGCGAGCGTTCTTCATGACAGTTAGTCCTCGAGCGTGAGATTGAAAAGTGTTCTCGGGAACTTTAGTCGCTATTGAGGGCGGGCGCAAATCATGATGCCAAACTCGTTGACCTTGGCGATAGCGCTCCGCGGCGGCGGCTGAGGGTGAGATTGAGTGTGTGGCATCACTGAAGAGATTGCGGAAATACTCCTTCGTAAGGTTGAGCTTCCCCCGCAGCGGCTAAAGCCGCAATTCATTCCACCAAGACTTACGGCGCGGCTGAAAAGCCGCGCCCTTTCAAAACGCGCTCTCTCAAAACACGATCGAAACGCTCTCTCAAAACACGATCAAAACGCGCTTTCTAAAAACACGAGAAGACCGGAGTTTTCGCAGCTTGTTAAGCGATGCCCTGACACGAATCGTGAGTTTTTCACCACACGGTAAGAGCGCGGAAACCATAAAATGGTTTGGCCGCAAGATTCGGATAGTCCGTTTTGCTGGTTCGCCGTATGCTTTTCTTACTATGACAACCAATGCCATACTCACAGAAGAAAGCCTGACGCCAATGCCCGTTCGTCAACCCGAACCAGCGACGGATGCGGAGACAGCCGACGATCCGCGGTGGAGTGCCGTGGTCGCGCGCGATGCCGCCCGAGACGGAGAATTCGTTTTCGCCGTTTCGAGTACCGGGGTGTACTGCCGCCCGTCGTGTGCGGCGCGCCGGCCGCGCCGGGAGAATGTGCAGTTCTTCCTGCGGCCCGAACAGGCCGAGCAGGCGGGATATCGGGCCTGCCTGCGTTGCCGGCCGAAATCGTTCAGCGGGAATGCCGAGTCCGACAGTGTGAAAGCGATCTGCCGCTTCATCGAGCAGCATCTCGACGAGCCGCTGACTCTGGATCGCCTGGTCAAGGAATTTCACCAGAGCCCGTTTCATCTGCAGCGGCGATTCAAGGCAGTGCTCGGCATTACGCCGCGCGAGTACGCCGACTCCTGCCGCCTGCGTTTGCTCAAACGCAATCTGCAGGCGGGAGACTCGGTCACGCGCGCAATGTATGACGCGGGATACGGCTCCAGCAGCCGGCTTTATGAGAAGACCGCGTCGCAACTGGGCATGACGCCCGACAAGTATCGCCGGGGCGCGATTGCCGCAGCGATTCGTTATACCTGTGCCGATTCGCCGCTGGGTCGGATGCTGATCGCCGCGACTGAACGCGGTATTTGCGCTATCCAGTTTGCGCGCTCGGACGGCGAACTGATCGAAGGCCTAAAGCGCGAATTCCCGTTCGCCGCTCGCAAGGTCGATGAAGGCGGACTGAAATCATGGGTGAACGCACTGCTGAATTCCATGCGCGGAAGAAAGCTCAACTCCTCGTTGCCGCTCGACATCCGCGCCACGGCATTCCAGCGACGTGTCTGGACGTATCTGCAATCGATCCCGTTCGGCGCCACGAAGTCGTACAGCCAAGTGGCCAAGGGAATCGGTCAGCCGCAGGCCTGTCGCGCCGTCGCCCGCGCCTGCGCCACGAACCCCGTTGCAGTGGCGATCCCGTGCCATCGCGTAGTGAGAGAAGACGGCAGCATGGGAGGCTACCGGTGGGGCGCTGAGAGAAAGAAGGCGCTGCTGGAGATGGAGCAAGTGTCGACGGGGAACTAAACGCAGATCAAATTGTCGTAGAGACGTAACTTGCTGCGTCTCTCTCGCGCCCTCAATCTCAATGCCGCAAGGTAGAGACGCTGCTGGCAACGTCTCTACGGGAAGGCTCTGTCGCGCGCCGCGGAACAGCAGGTCCCTCCACTCCGCCATCCATTCCTTACGGAATGGTTGGCTCCGGTCGGGGATGACAATCCGAGGTATCGGATACAGGAACGGGGAAGGTCTCCTAGTGTCGCCGACGCAATCCATCCCGATCAACTCGCAGCGCGTCCACGGGCTACTACCGCCCAGTTCAGCAAGGCGATCGCGATCGTGGCGGCCACGATCAGGGATTGGCCGAAGTTGACCTGTGTCACCAGCACGGCGCACAGGAGGACGGCCAGCCCGGCTAATAGATTGCCGGCGGGCAGGCGGAACCGGGCATCTCCCGGCTGCGTTCGCCTGAGTACCGGCAGCGCGGCGCAACATACGCCGTAGTAGAGAAGGCGGGCGACGGCGGAGAGCGTTACATTCCATTTGAATTCTCCGCTTAGCGCGAAAGCCCAAACCATCGCGGCGAACACGAGAATCGAAACGTACGGCGTGTGAAATCGCGGGTGAATCGCCGCGAAGGCTTGGGGGAAATCTCTCTGCTCGGCCAGAGCGAAAGTGACCCGTGGCATGGCGAGAATTTTCGCGCTTAGATATCCGTAGAAAGAGATCAGCGCGCCCACTGCGACCAGGGCGGCTCCGAAAGAGCCAACCGCTACCCTCGCGAGATCAGCGAGCGGGCGCTCGCTATGCGCGGCGTCGGGAAGAACTCCAACTACGACCCACTGAATGAGCGCATAAATCACGGTGCAGACCACAAGGGCGGTGAACAATGCAAAAGGAGCATCGCGGCGGGGATCCTTGGCCTCGCCCATAGGCGTGAGAGCGGTTTCGAAACCTCCATAGGCGAAGACGAGCAGCAGCACGGCTTTCATCCACTGGCCGGTGGTAACGGCGGCAGGTGCACTCGGCGAGATTCCACTGGGGTGCGCGTGCAACACGAATAATCCCATCCCGATGACCGCGAACAGGGGCACGAGTTTCGCTATCGTGAATACGTTGCTGACCTGGGTGCCGGCCCGCACGCCTCGCACATTGATGAACGCCAGCACGCCGACCAGGATGGTGAGGATGAGCGCGCGCGGCAGCGGGTCCCTGGCGTGCGGCCAGAACTCGCCGAGATAAATCACAAACAGGTTGGCATTGGCGGCTGGGGCGGCGACCTGTCCGAGAAAAAGCATCCATGCCATCTGAATGCCCATCCCGCGTCCGAAGGCGGCGCGCGCGTAGAGGTAGGGACCGCCCGCCTGTTGAAACCGCGAAGCAACCTCGGCAAAGCAGCCGAAAATTACGGCCATTCCAGCTCCGGCCATGAGCACGGCCAGAGGGCTGAATTTTCCGAGGAGGCCGGCGACGGTGGAGGGGAGTCCGAATACGCCGCTGCCAATGACGGAGTTCACCACCAGCGCGGTCAGGCTCCAGCGGCCGATAGCACGGATGAGCTGTTGGTGTGGACTGCTTGGCGTTTCAGGCACTGCGTGTTTTTATCACAATGAGCGCTGGCCGGCAGCAGTTGCGCCGGGTGCGCCGGGCTTCGCCCGAGCTTGGACGACCGAAGGCGGCCGTCGCCACATGAGCCGTGCGGACTTCTAGAAAACGGCTCGGCCTAAGTGACCTTGGTCGGACGACGAGTACACTAACGGCTGCCGTGGGAATCGCCGCCCAGGGAAGACGCGTCATGACCGTGCCCGAAATCCGCGGCGCAGATGCCGTTAAAAGCCATGCCAATGGTGGCATTTGGCCGCAGTAACTTTTTCCCGCTCCAAAGTAATGCCCAGAATTACGAAAGGCGCATGCCCGTGGACATCTATTCGCTCCGCATTGCCGATGAGATGTTGGGAAGGCAAACAGAATGGCCATACCCAACATGGACGACCTTCATCTCCGAATCGCGCGCGTGACTGAAGACCTGCGCACCATACAGCAGGAGCTTAATTGCGCTGCCATGCAGGCTCCGAGTGATCCGGAGTTGATGGAAGCGCTCAACTCCCTTGCGGAGACGGAGCCGATCGACACCCTGCGCTCAGCTCTCGACCAGATGCGACATTTTCTCTGGTTTTATTCGCAGGTGATGAGCAACGAACCGGAACTCGGCGACAAACTGCGGCAGGGCGGCACGACGAAAACCGCCAGCGATGAAACACCCAAGTCAGGAAGCTCGTTCCTGGATCAACTCTCCCGCGCAGACGAACTCATGCTGCTCCATCATCTCGCCGACGCGCGACGCCGCAAGCCGAACTAGATCGTCCAAACCTCATTCGTAGGGACGTAGCTTGTGAGGTGTTTCTCACAAAGTTCATCACAATACCACCACCGGACTGAAGGCCGAAATTGATTTGGCTTGCGTTACGCGGCGTTGGTAGCTTCGCTCTTCCACGGTCGCGCAGGCGTTCACGCTATTTTCAAGTTAGAAGCCACGCCCACGAACCATCGTCTTGAGGACTTCGCCGGCCGGGCTAAGGACTGTGAAATCCGCATCGGCGCCCTGAGCCAGAACTCCGTGACGGCCCGCCAACCCTACTGCCCGCGCTGGATTGAGCGTGGCCGCTTGCACCGCGTCCCGCAGGCTCCAGTTGGAAAACTGCGTCACATTGCGGACGGCGCGGTCCATGGTGAGCACGCTTCCGGCAAGGCTGCCGTTCGACGTACACTTTCCGTCTTTCACATCGACCTCGATCGGGCCAAGCTGGTAGCGGCCGTCGGGCATGCCGGCCGCTGAAATCGCGTCGGTGATGAGCACGGCGCGCTCGCGTCCTTTTGCTCGCAGGAAAAGCTTCACGACAGCGGGGGCCACGTGAATTCCGTCGACGATGATGTCGGCGCTTATGCGGTCATCGCTGAGCACTTCGCCGATGATCCCGGGGTCGCGATGTTCGAGCGGGCGCATCGCGTTAAATGTGTGCGTGGCGTGCCGCGCAGCGGCCTTCACTGCATTTTGTGCGATGGGCATCTCAGCGTCCGAGTGCCCAATGCTCACGCAGATTTTGCGCCGCGCAGCCTCGGCAATCACTTCCATCGCGCCGGGAATTTCTGGCGCAATCGTCAGCATACGCACATGGCCGCGCGCCGCCTGCCAAAGTCGTTCGAAGATTGCGACGGTGGGCGTGACCAGGTATTCCGGCGGATGCACTCCGCGGCGCTTGTGGCTGAGAAACGGTCCCTCGAGATGAATGCCCAGTGGCCGGGCCTGCACGGGATCGCCATTCGGCTGGGTGGCGGCCGCTTCGATTGCGTCGGCCAATCTCCCGAGCGCCGCGCAGGTTGCGTCGAGCGGCGCTGCGACGGTTGTCGCAAAATATCCGGTCACGCCGTGCGTCGTCAGGAACTTGCCCAAGCGGGGCAGTTCAGACGGCAAGGCCCGCATGAGGTCAAGGCCCGCTCCGCCGTGCATGTGGATATCGACAAATCCCGGCGCCAGTACCGCGTCGCCGAATTCAACCAGCGAAGCATTGCCGGGGACGTCTGTCGTGGAGCGTGAGGAAACCTCAGAGATGCGTCCGTCTTCCACGATGAGCAGAGGATTCTGGATCTCTTCGACCGGGGTGTAGAGGCGGCTTGCGGTGAATGCGGTTTTCATGACGGGCTGTCGGCGAAAACCTATCGTAGCCGTACGTCAGGTTTCAGACAACACCATGTGAAAGCGGCGAGGCGGCTGATTGCGGCCTGAGAGCACAGTAAGCGACGAGGTTCCGTCGCACGCGGAGGTGACCGGCACGAACGCGCCGGACAGAGTGTTATAATCGGCGAGTATCGAGCAATTGGAGTAATCCAGCAATTCCTGTTAGGGGCGCCAGCAATTCCTCCGGCGCCCCCTGCAAAGTCGGGGAGTGGCTCAGCCTGGTAGAGCACCTGGTTCGGGACCAGGGGGTCGGAGGTTCAAATCCTCTCTCCCCGACCAATTAATCCCAAGCGGCTCATTGGATTAGCGAGGATGCCATTTTGTGGATTTCCACAATTTGGGTCCGTTTGGGTCCAGTTAGCAAATCTTCCACCTTCTGGACCGCTTCTTTCGCTCCCGCTGGCAACGAGTGAATATACGTCCCTCGTGTGATCTCTGGGGAAGAGTGTCCGAGGAGCGATTGCACCGTGCCAAGCGGAGTTCCTACTGCGTCCAGCAGTGTCGCGTGCGAATGCCGTAGGGAATGCCAGCCGATCTTCGGAATCTTCAGTTCCTCGCATGCTGCATCAACCTGGCGATTCCTGAGATTGCGACGACAGAGCGGAGTGCGTTTCGTCGTAAGAAGACGAGGCCGTCCAGCTTGTGTGTACCTGGCCTGACACTGATAAGAATCTCCACTCCCTTGCACTCAACGGCACCGTGCGAATGCTGGAACGAGTCTTTGGTTCGTCGAAATGGCCCTTCGTACGGCGTGCGTCTTACACGAAGGAGTCCACCCTGTGAATCGAAATCTTGTCAGTGCAAGTCGACGGGAGCCTTCAGGATTTCGCAGCACGAGTTAACTCGTAATTGACGTAAGAACAACTGGTAGTTTTCCAAGTCCTGGAGACTGGCAATCTTGATAGGTAATCACTAGACTGTTGCGGTATCGGAGTTTCTGGCCTGACGTGAGCACAGACTTAAGGTATCAGATAGCTACTTGGAAGGGCGTACAGTCAATTTTCCGGAGTGACGCAGCTGCCAAAGCCGCGAAGTTGGCGGATTCGTGCTTCCCTGGTCGAGGGCTGTTGCAGGG
>Ga0137378_10000547_pt1 | contig 28998 bp, 24 predicted proteins | sample SagtaG_21_FD_104813 | JGI IMG/M metagenome (GOLD analysis project Ga0137378, IMG submission 104813) | Vadose zone soil microbial communities from Sagehorn Ranch, Mendocino, California, USA - Sage2_L_60_16 metaG | ecosystem: Environmental > Terrestrial > Soil > Vadose zone | place: USA... | reverse complement strand
TCCGGGTCGTGGGGCTGGTGGGGCCGGCGCAGTCGCCGCTGGACGAGGTGGCCGACGTGTGCATCCACGCCCCGGGCGACGGCCCATCCCAGGTCCAGCAGGGGCACATCACGCTGGGGCACTTCTTCTGCTCGCTCCCCGGCCTCACGCCGGGGTGACCGTGCGCCCTGCGGTCTTCCTCGACCGGGACGGGACCATGGTGGAGGACCCCGGCCACCTGGGTGACCCCGATGGCGTGGTCGTGCTGGAAGGAGTGCCCGAAGCGATCCGAACGCTCGCCGAAGCGGGGTTCGCGCCGGTGGTGATCTCGAACCAGGCCGGGGTGGCCCGGGGACTCTTCACCGAGGAGGCGGTGGTCGCGGTGAACGAACGGGTCGCCGAGATCCTGGCAGAGTCCGACGCCAAGGTCGAGGGCTGGTACTGGTGCCCCCACCATCCCGACTTCACCGGGCCCTGCGACTGCCGGAAGCCCGCGCCGGGGCTGCTCCTGCGGGCGGCCCGCGAGCTCGGCCTGGACCTGTCACGTTCCTGGTTGGTGGGCGACCACGGAAGCGACGTCGAGGCGGCCCGGCGGGCCGGCGTTCGGCCCGTCATGGTCCTGACCGGCCACGGACGGGAGGAGTCCGAACGCGTCGGCGCCGCACCGGATATCCCGGTGGTGGCGAACCTGACGGCCGCGGCCTCGTGGATCGTGGACGGCCGATGACCCGGCGGCCGCGCTCGAGCCGCCGGTGCCCGGTGGCTCTCCCAGCCGATTCCAAGGTGATCCCCACCGGGCTCAAACGCCGGCGGGGGACCCTGGGGGCTGGGCCGGCGACGCCCGATCCCACGAACGAGGTAGCGTGATGCCATGAACTCCGGAGGCTGGGGCGGCGAGGGCAGGGAGGGGTTCGGCGAAGAACCCCCCAGCGGCGACGCCGAGGGTGATGCTTCCGCCCCCGAGCGCCCGAGTCAGGAGTGGCCGGCCACGCCGCCCATGCCGCCTCCGCCGGTGTTCGACCCATCCTCGCGGGCGTGGGGGTTCGAACGGGACGCCCCCGGGGCCGCCTCGTGGCAATGGCCGGAGATCCCCACCCGTGCTCCACGGCGCCGGACCCGCTCGCTGCTGGCCGCGGCCCTCGCCGCGTTGGTGCTGCTCAGCGCGGGCGTCGGCATCGGGTGGGACGTGGCCCGGCGGGGCTCGACCGACACCACCTCGTCTCGGCAGGCTCCGGTCTCGGGGCAGCTCCCGTCGGGCGGGGCTCTGGACGTCCAGACCATCGCCAGGCGGGTCAGCCCCGCGGTGGTCGACGTGAACAGCGTGATCGGCAGCCTGTTCGAGAACACGCCCATCGGCCAGGCCGCAGGCACGGGGATGATCCTGACCTCCTCGGGGCAGGTCCTGACGAACAACCACGTGATCGAGGGTGCGTCGTCCATCCACGTCACGATGGCCGGCCGCTCGAGCAGCTATTCGGCCCACGTGATCGGGGTCGATCCCACCGACGACGTGGCCCTCATCCAGATCGAGGGCGTGTCGGGCCTGCCGACGGTGAGCATCGCCCGCTCGTCCAGCCTCTCGGTCGGCGACGGGGTGGTCGCCATCGGGAACGCGCTGGGGCGCGGCGGCGCGCCCACGGTCACCGCCGGCGTGATCGCGGACCTTCACCAGTCCATCGTGGTCAGCGGTGACGGCCGGGCGGCAGGCCGGCTGCGCGATCTCATCCAGATGAACGCGACCATCAGCCCGGGCGACTCCGGAGGGCCGCTGGTGAACACGTCGGGCCAGGTGGTGGGCATCATCACGGCCGCCGCTCGAGACGGCCTGTCGAGCTCGGGCTCCCGGGTCGGGTTCGCCATCCCGGTGAACAGCGCGCTTCGGATCGTCGAGCAGATCAGGTCCGGCCGGGCCAGCGCCAAGGTGATCGTCGGCCCCTCCGGGTACCTGGGGATCGAGACGGCGAACCTCGACGCGGCCGCGGCGGCGCGTCTGGGCCTCGGTATCACCAGGGGCGCGCTGGTGGAGGCCGTGGTCCCGGGGAGCCCCGCGGACAAGGCGGGCCTGACCAAGGACTCCGTGATCACGGCGGTGAACGGCAGGGCCATCGATTCGGTGGACGCGCTCGGGCCTGCCATCCACACCCACAGGCCGGGCGATTCGATCCGGGTGACGTGGGCGAACGCCACGGGAAGCCACACCGCGACCATCGAGCTGATCTCCGGCCCCGCCGTCTGAGCCGAGCTTCAGAAGGCGTCGGCGAACAGCTTCGCCGAGACGGCCAGCCCCACCACCACGATGGCCACGCGGAGGACGTTCTGAGAGAGCCTTCGGCCCACGGTGGCTCCGACCTGCCCGCCCACGACGGCGCCCGCCGCCAGCAAGCCCGCGGCCGACCAGCGAACGTGCGAGGCCAGGACGAACAGGATCGCCGCGGCCCCGTTGACCAGCACCGTGAGGACGTTCTTCACCGCGTTGAGTCGCTCCAGCTGGCCGCCCAGGAACGTGCCGAGCAGCGCCAGCAGGATGACTCCCTGGGCCGCCCCGAAGTAGCCGCCGTAGACCCCGGTGGCGAACACGGCGGCCAGGAGAACGGCCCCCTCCCCGGGTCGGGTCTCCCCGCGGGTGGCGACCCGGCGGGCCAGCCGGGGCTGCAGGACGGTCAGGGCGACGGCAAGGAGGACCAGGAACGGGATGACCTTCTCGAAGACGTTCGACGGGAAGGCCAGCAGCAGGAGCGCCCCGAGGACGCCTCCGGCCGCGGCGGCCAGGCCCAACCGGACCAGGCGGCCTGCCTGGCCCCGCAGCTCCCGCCGGTAGCCAACGGCGCCGCTGATCGAACCGGGCACCAGGCCGACCGTGTTCGTCACGTTCGCCATCACCGGCGGAAGCCCCACCGCGAGGAGCGTGGGGAAGGTGATGAGCGACCCCGACCCGACGATGGTGTTGACGGCGCCCGCCGCCAGCCCCGCCGCGGCGACAGCCGCCATCTGGAGCGGGGTCACGCGAGCACTGGGGTTCGGACCATCGTGCCGAAGGATATCGAGCGTCCCATGGAGGGCGAGGGCTGGTGTCGGAGGGGGGATTTGAACCCCCACGGGCTATGCGCCCACTAGGCCCTCAACCTAGCGCGTCTACCTAGTTCCGCCACTCCGACCGGAGCTTCGAGGAGATTCTACCGGGCCGCCGGAACCGGGCCGGTTACTTCCACCTCCAGGCCAGCCAGAACGTGGTGAGGCCGAAGACGAACGCCGTGACGATGGTGATCTGGTCGAGCCGGCGTTCGACGCTGGTGCCGCCGCCCAGGCCTCCACCGCCGCCGAACATGTCCGACAGCCCGCCGCCCTTGCCCGAGTGCAGCAGGACGAACACGATCAGGAACAGCGCGGCCACCAGGTGGATGCCGATGACGATCGCGTTCAGCATGTCCAGCATGATACCGGCCGCCGGCCGGTCCGCCACGCCCGCCCGGCGCGAGAGAGGACCGCCCTGATGAGCGCTTACGCCGGGGCCCCGGCCTGCTCCATGACGGCCTGGTCCTCCAGGGGAAAGTGGCAGGCCGCCACCTGTCCCTCGTGGTGCGGGAGCAACTGCGGGTCGTCCTCCTTGCACTTCGGGAACTGGGCCCGGGGGCACCGTGGATGGAACCGGCAACCCGAGGGGGGGTCGATCGGAGAGGGCACGTCGCCCTCCAGGATGATCCGCTTCTTCTGCTTCGCCAGATCCGGGTCGGGGATCGGCACGGCGGAGAGCAGGGCCCCCGTGTACGGGTGCTTGGGGTTCCGGTACAGCGTGTTGCCGGGAGCGAGCTCGACGATCCGCCCCAGGTACATCACCGCCACCCTGTCCGACACGTGCTTCACCACCGAGAGGTCGTGCGCGATGAACAGGTACGTCAGGTTGAACTCGGTCTGGAGGTCCTCCAGCAGGTTCAGGATCTGCGCCTGGATGGAGACGTCCAGGGCCGAGACCGGCTCGTCGGCGACGAGCAGCCGAGGCTTCAGGGCGAGGGCTCGGGCCACGCCGATCCGCTGGCGCTGCCCGCCCGAGAACTCGTGGGGGTACCGGTTGTAGTGCTCGGGGTTCAGCCCCACCAGCTCCATGAGCTGCTGGACCTCCTTCTTGATCCTGCCCTTCGGCACCGTCTTGTGGATCAGGAAGGGGTCCGCGATGATCGACCCCACCGTCTTGCGGGCGTTGAGTGACGAATACGGGTCCTGGAACATCATCTGCATCTCGCGGCGCAGCGGCTGCATCTTGCCCCGGCTGTACCCCGTGTACTCCTGCCCGTCGAAGAACAACTGTCCCTCGGTGGCGTCGTACAGCTTCATGATCACCCGGGCCAGCGTCGACTTGCCGCACCCGGTCTCCCCCACCAGGCCCACCGTCTCGCCGGGGTAGACCTCCAGGTCCACGCCGTCCACGGCGTGGACCGCCCCGACCTTCTTCTGGAAGATGATCCCCCGGCTGATCGGGAAGTGCTTCTTGACCCCGACGATCTTGATCAGCGGATTGTGGTCCGCGGTGCGCTGCGGTTCGGTTCGTTCGTTCACCTGAACGCTCATACGGTCTCCTCCGCGGTCATGCCCGCTGGAGCACTTCCTCCTTGAAGATCCGCTCCTTGTCGGCCAGGGACAGGTGGCACGCCGCGGCGTGGTGCCCGTTGGTGGGCAGCAGCTCCGGCACCTCGGTCTTGCACCGGTCGAACACGTACGGGCACCGGGGATGGAACGCGCACCCCGGCGGGACGAAGATCAGCGAGGGGGGGAGGCCCTTGATCGGCTTCAGCCGCTCCTTCTCCCCGGTCTCGTCGATCCGGGTGATGGACTGCAGGAGTCCCCACGTGTAGGGCATGTGGGCGTCGTAGTAGATGTCGCGAGCGCTGCCGTACTCGACGGCCTTCCCCGCGTACATGACCTGGATGTTGTCGCAGTGCTCGGCCACCACGCCGAGGTCGTGGGTGATCATCACCACCGCGGCGTTGAACTCCTCCTTCAGCCGGTCGATCAGGTCGAGGATCTGCGCCTGCACCGTCACGTCCAGCGCCGTGGTGGGCTCGTCGGCGATCAGCAGATCCGGGTTCAGGACCAGGGCCATGGCGATCATGGCCCGCTGGCGCATCCCGCCCGAGTACTCGTGGGGATACTGCTTGGCCCGTTCGTCCGGCTTGGGGATCCCCACCCGGCGGAGCATGTCCACGGCCATGTCCATGGCCTCTCGCTTCGACACGTGCTGGTGGGTCCGGATGGCCTCGACGATCTGATCGCCCACCTTGTAGAACGGATGGAGTGAGGTCAGCGGGTCCTGGAAGATCATGGTCATCTTCGAACCGCGGATGTTCCGCATCTCCTCGACGGGGAGCTTGAGGAGGTCGACGCCCTGGAACAGGACCTCGCCCTCGACCCGGGCGCTCTTGAGGTTCGTCAGGCCCATGATCGTGAGGAAGGTCACGCTCTTGCCCGAACCCGACTCCCCCACCACCCCCAGCGTCTCGCCCCGGTCGATGGTGAAGGAGACGTCGTCGACCGCCTTCACCACCCCGTCCGAGGTGGGGAAGTGGACCTTCAGATGCCGGACCTCCAGCAGTGGCTCAGCCATCGAGATCCCCCTCCGCCCCGGCTGGGCTCACGAATACCTCACTCGCGGATCCAGGAACGCGTAGATGATGTCGACGATCAGGTTCATGGTCGTGACGAAGAACGCCGCCACGACGGTCACGTCCAGGATCGCGTTGAAGTCGCTCCCCCGGACGGACTGGATCACGTAGTTCCCCAGGCCCTGGAGGTTGAACACCGTCTCGGTGATGATGGCCCCTCCGAGTAAGGTGCCCAGGTCCATGCCGAACATGGTCACCACCGGGGTGAGGGAGGCCCGAAGGCCGTGCTTCACCACCACCCGCCGCTCGGGAAGGCCCTTGGCCCGGGCCGTGCGGATGTAGTCCTCGCTCATGGTCTCGATGAGGTTCCCCCGGCTCATCCGGGCATAGAACGCCGCGAAGAGCAGGGCCAACACCACCCAGGGCATGATCATGTGGTTGACCCACGTGAAGAACCCCTGCCCGATGGGCACGTAGCCCGACCCGGCCGCGAGCCCGCTCTGTAACGGCCAGTGATGCTGCGCGGGGATATACCAGAACAGGTACAGGAAGATCAGCCCGAGCCAGAACACCGGGGCGGACACTCCGAACAAGGCGAACCCCATGGCCAGCCGGTCTCCCAGCGATCTGGGTCGTAAGGCGGAAAGCACCCCGATCGGTATGCCGAGCAGGAGCCAGACCAGCGCCGCGCCGAGGGCCAGTTGGATGGTGACCACCATCCGCGTCACGATGATCGGCCGGAGCGCCGACCGGGTGTTGAAGGAGAACCCCAGGCCCGGCCAGCCGTACTGGTCCCCCAGGAAGAATCGCTTCACGAACCGCCCGTACTGGACGTAGAAGGGCTTGTCCAGGCCGAACTGCTTCTTGACCTCGGCGATGGACTCGGGGGTCGGCTGCTTCCCCGCGAACCGCACCGCCGGGTCTCCTGGCGGGAGCTTGAAGAAGATCAGGTACGTGAACAGGGTGATCACCAGCAGCACGAAGATCACCCACAGGAGGCGCCGAATGATGTACCGGCCCATGTCCGACTCTCCCTACTGGCAGGTTCCCGCCCGGATTATAGGCGTCCCACCCGCTAGGAGGGGGGCCGCCCCCTCGGGCGGCCCCCCTTTCAGCCTCTCGTCCTCCGTTCTCGCCTAGCTGATCGTGGCCTTGTTGCTGACCGCGACGTGGCACAGGGAGAGGATCCCGGAGAACTGGTCGAACTCGTAGTGCGTGACCGACTTGCCCGTGACGGTGAGGACGTTGGACCACTGGTAGGGGACCCAGGGGACCACGTTCTCCATCAGGTTCTTGTCGAAGTCGATCCAGCAGTTCGTCCGGTCCTGCCCCACCGGCAGGTTCTGGCACTGGTCGGACTGGGCGTCGACGCTCGGGATGCTCGAGCCGCCCGCGGCGTCGTACTGAGAGGACACACCGCACTCCTTGGCCAGGTCTGCCGAGATCCCAACGTTGGAGTAGTTGATCGCTCCCTCGCAGTTGATGCCGCTCTTGAGGAAGAGCACCGCGAACGTGTACGGGTCGGAGTAGTCCTTGCCCCACCCGGCGTTGGCCGCGATCGGGACGAGGTTCTTCACCACCGCGACGGTCGTGTACGCCGTGCTGGTGTCCAGCTCGCGCAGCTTCAGCTTGATCCCGATCGAAGCGAGGTTCGAGATGATGGTCGGGGTCATGTTGACCCTGGCCCCCGAGCTGCGGTTGATGAACAGCACGTCGTTGCAGGCGGCGGCGTCGCACACGCCGTCCCCGTTGCTGTCGTACTTCGACTGCTTGATCTCGTTCTTCGCCGCGTTCAGGTCTCCCGCGTGGTTCGGCGACGGATACGGGTCGTAATTGGACTGCGACCCGAAGTCGAGCACCGTCGACGGGAAGATGTGCGTGGCGATCTGGCCGCTGGTCGAGCCGCCCCAGGCCTTCAGCAGGGCGGCCTTGTTGATGACGTAGTTCACGGCCTTGCGGACGTGGATGTCATCGAACGGCGGCGTGAGCAGGTTCATGAAGATGTACAGCGTCCGGTCACCCGAGTCCACGTGCAGGAAGGGCTTCAGGGTGGGATCGGTCACGTACTTCTGCAGCACCTGCGCCGGTGGAACGCTGGCGAACGAGCCGTCGTAGTCGCCCGTCGCGATCTTGTTGAAGATGTCGTCCGTGTTCGTGTTGATCTCGAGGTCGACCCCGTCGATGTAGTTGTGCCGGTCCTGCGCGTTGTCGGTCGACGGGTCGTAGCTGGGGTTCCTAACCAGCTTCATGAACTTGGTCGGGTCGAACCCGGCCATGGGCTTGATCGCGCTGCACGAGGAGACGTCGACGTCCCCGGAGCCCTGGAACATGTAGGGGCCCGACGCGATCAGGTCGCGCCCGTAGTCGCCCGCCTTGGTGAAGCACTTGCCCACCTCTGGCGGGATCGGGGCCGCCGCCGGCATGGCCAGCCGGTACAGGAAGTCACCGGTAGGCTTGGCCAGCTTGAAGACGATCGTGCTGTCGTCGGGCGTCGTGATGCCCGAGATGCTGATCTGGTCGGCCGGCTTGTCCACCGCGCCGTCCATGCCCACGACCGTGCCGTCGTAGTAGAAGTCGTACTGGGCCACCAACGGCTTCGAGTCGATCCGCTGGAAGGCGAACGCCACGTCCTTCGACGTGATGGCGCGGTTCACCGGCGGTCCCCACTTGACGCCCGGCTTCAGCTTGAACGTGTAGGTCAAGCCGTCCGAGGAGACCTGGCCCGTGTCCGTGGCCAGGTCCGCGACGATCGCGTCGCCCTTCACCCCGCCGATGTGGTTGTACGTGACCAGGTTCCGCAGCAGAAGCTGGGAGTACAGCCCGAACGCGCTCCCCAGATACTCCCCGGTCGGGTCGAAGGCCCCGGTGAACCCGAAGTCCTCGACGGCCGTCCGGTACACGCCGCCCTTCGTGATGGGACCGGTGGACGTGGCGCCGCCGCCGGTGGAGGGCGTTGCGCCGCCGCCGCCCGTCTTGCTGCTGCACGCGGCCAGCACCAGCATGAACGCCGCCGCCAAGGCGACGATCCCGAGTGCTTTCTTCCTTCTCACCATGCTCCCCCCCTACCTCGTAGGTCGGAAACGATTCGTTCACTGAATGGTCGTCGTGCCTGTCCTCTCCTCCTTCCTCGTTCGTCCGATGCGCGTGCTCTTGGGGCCTGTCGTGATCGTGCCGGTCGCCGGGTCATCGGGCGGTCTTGGGGTCGAGCGCGTCACGCAGGCCGTCTCCCACGAGGTTGAACGCCAGCGTCGTGAGCAGGAGGAAGACCCCCGGGAACAGCATCATCCACCAGGCCACCGTGAAGATCTGTGAGGACGAGGCGTCGGAGAGCATCCGCCCCCAGCTCGGCGTGGTCTGCGGGATGCCCACACCCAGGAACGACAGCGCCGCCTCGAACAGGATGTTGTTCGGGACGATCAGGGTCGCGTACACGATGATGGGGGCGGCCAGGTTCGGCAGGAGCTCCCGGAACATGATCCGGAGGTTGCCCGCGCCCATGGACCGGGCCGCCTCGACGAACTCCCGCTCTCGCAGGGAGAACACCTGGCCCCGCACGATGCGGGCGATGTAGGTCCAGTTCACGAGGGAGATGATCACCACCACCAGGACCAGTCCCGGTTGGACCAGCCCGGCCACGCACCCCTTCGCGCTGATGCTGCAGGCGGCGGCGATCCCGATGGCGAACAGCAGGATCGGCAGCGACATCACCACGTCGATGGTCCGCGAGATCAGCGTGTCGATCCACCCCCGGAAGAACCCGGCGATGACCCCGAGGAACACCCCGACGATCACCGAGATCCCCGTGGCGAAGAACGCCACCACCAGGGAGGTCCTGGCGCCGTAGATCGTCCGGACGAACACGTCGCGCCCGGCCTGGTCGAACCCGAACCAGAACTGCGGGTTCGGTCCCGCCGGGAGGCCGAACTCGTTCACCCCGATGTCCGAGAACTGCTGGTTGGGGCCGTGGTGGACCAGGACCTTGGACAGGATCGGCGCGGTGACGGCCACGATGATCAGGGCCAGGATGAACAGCGCCCCCGCGATGGCGACGGTGTCCTTTCGGAACCGCCCCCAGAAGATCTGCCAGGGAGTCCGTCCGACGACGCTGACGCCGGGGGTCCCTATCGCTTCGAGCCCTTCGGATATCGCCACCTCGGATGCAGGCTGCGCCATGTCCTCCCGCCTTCGGTCGCTGGCCAGCGAAATCGGCGCATTCTACCCCACCGGGGCCGCCGCCCAGCAATCACGACTCAATGGGGTATACGGCAACCCGTGGCTGCCGGGATTCGCCTCCAGCGAACCTAGCCGCGCAGCAGGCGCACCAGTTGGGGCACGATGTCCACGCCCCCGAGGGTCCCCAGGCGGCCCTCCCGGGCGGCCCGCTCACCGAACGCCGTCGTGCCGTCCCCCAGCACGCCGGGGCCGGCCACCACCAGGGGCACGGGGTCGGCCGTGTGGGCCTTCCGGACACAGGAGGTCGAGTGGTCCGCGGTGACCGCCAGCACGGTGCGGTTCGGGTCGATCCTGGGCAGGAGCTCGGCGAAGAAGGCCTCGTCGATGTCCTGGATCACGGCCCGCTTCTCTTCCGCCCTCCCGTCGTGGGCGGGCACGTCCGGACCCTTGATGTGGATGTAGAGGGCGTCGTACCCGCCCAGGGCCTCCGCGGCGAGCGCCGCCCAGGCCCCGTACTGGTCGCGGCGGGCCCCGTCGGTGGGGGCCTCGACGGGCGACATCCCCAGGGCCAGGGCGATGCCGCGCTCGACCGGCATCTCGACGAAGCACCCCCATTCCGGCCCGAAACGGTCCTTGATCGGGGCCAGCCGGGGGATGTGGTCGCCTCCGTCCCTGGTCAGGACGAGGTTCGCCGGCAGCCTGCCCTCGGCCCGTCGCCGGGCGTTGACGACCGACGCCTCCAGGACCCTCGCCGCGCTCTCCACGAACTGGTTGGTGAGGTCGGCTGCCCGGCGGGCCTCCTCGGTGCCCTCCAGCGGCTCGGCGGTGGCCACGCGGCTCTCGAAGGTCTCCAGGGCCACTCCAAGGACCCCCTCCTTCCGGTAGGCGGGATCGGTGTTCGAGACCTCCGCCGAGAGCGGGCCCTCGTTCGACCTGATGACCAGGGCTCCGCGGTGCTCCACGGTGGCCCGAAGGACGAACGTCGCGCCGGGAAGCCGGAGCTCCCGGTTGACCGCTTCGGCCAGGGCCTCCGAGTCCTCGCTCGGGAGGTCCCGGCCCACCCGGCGGTCCACGATCTCCCCGCCGTCCCCCGTGGCGAAGTTCACCCGGTAGGCGAGGTCCCCGTCCTCGAAGGCCATCCCGGACCCGAGCGCCTCGAGCACTCCCCGGCCGGGGTGCTCCTGGCGGGGATCGTAGCCCAGGATGGCGAACACGGCGATGTCCGACTCGGGAGCGATGCCCTCCCCCACCGTGTGCACGAGTCCCTGGGCCCCCCGGGCGGCCAGGGAGTCCATGACCGGCGTCCGGGCCGACTCCAGCGGGGTGAGGTCTCCGAAGGCCGGGATGGGGTCGTCTCCCAGCCCGTCGAGGCACACGTAGAGAAGCCGGTGCACGGGGCCGAACGTTAGCAGGAGTGCCCGGCGGCGGCCTGCCCGGCGCCGGACACCGTCAGTGCTTGACGATGAGGGCGAACTCCTCCGGGTCGAGGCTGGCCCCGCCCACCAGGGCGCCGTCGATCTCCGGGTGGGCCATGAACTCGCGGACGTTGCCCGCCTTCACGCTCCCGCCGTACTGCACCCTGACCGCCTCGCCGGTGCCGCCCGAGAACATGCCGTCGATGGTTCGCCGGATCAGGGCGATGACCTCCCCGGCGTCGGCCGGTTCGGCGTTCCGGCCGGTGCCGATGGCCCACACCGGTTCGTAGGCGACCACCAACCGCCCGGCGGCCTCGGCCTGGATCCCGCCCAGGGCCGCCTTCACCTGGCCCGCCACCACCTCGTCGGTCCGGCCGGCGTCGCGCTCCTCGATCCTCTCCCCCACGCACAGGATCGGGCTCATCCCGGCGGCGAACACGGCACGGACCTTCTTCGCCACCGCCCGGTCGGTCTCGCCGAGCACCCACCGGCGTTCGGAGTGCCCCACGATGACGTACCGGCAGTCGAGGGCGGCCAGCATGCCAGGCGAGACCTCGCCGGTGAAGGCGCCCCTGTCCTCCCAGTGGACGTCCTGGGCCCCCAGGGCGAAGTCTAGCCGGTCGCCCTCGATCAGGACCTGGATGCTCCGCAGGGCCGTGAAGGGCGGGCAGATCACCACCTCCACCCGCTCGGTGTCGGCCCTGTCCAGGAGGTAGGACAGGCGCTGGACGTCCCTGATGGCCTCCAGGTGGGTCTTGTGCATCTTCCAGTTCGCCGCCACGATGGGTCGCCGTCCACCGGCCACTGGGTCAGCCCTCCTCCATGAGCACGGCCAGTCCGGGCAGCTCGCGCCCCTCCAGGAATTCCAGCGAGGCCCCCCCGCCCGTCGACACGTGGTCGATCCGGTCCAGCAGCTCGAACCTCCGAAGGGCCGCCACGCTGTCCCCGCCGCCCACCACGGTGAAGGCGGGGGTGCCCGCCACGGCGCGGGCCACCCCACGGGTCCCGGCCGAGTAGGGTTCCAGCTCGAACATCCCCATGGGGCCGTTCCAGAAGACGGTTCCGGCCTCGGCGATGACGCGGGCGAACTCCTCGACCGACTTCGGCCCGATGTCCAGCCCCATCAGCCCGCGGGGGATGGCGTCGGCCCTGACCGTCTCCCGCTTGGCCTCGAGGGTCGGCTCCGGGGCGGCCACGACATCTTCGGGCAGTTCGATCAGCACGCCCTTCTCCTCGGCCCGCTTCACCGCCCGCCGGACCTCGTCGAAGCGATCGGGTTCGACCAGCGACCTCCCCGTCTCGGCCCCGGCCGCTCCCAGGAACGAGAACGCCATGGCCCCCCCGATGAGCAGGGCGTCCACCCGGTCCACCATGGCGTTCACTGCGGCAAGCTTGTCGGAGACCTTCGCTCCCCCCAGGATGGCCACGTAGGGCTCCGCCGCCCCCTCCAGCAGCCGCGACAGGGCCTCCACCTCGCGTTGCATCAACCGTCCGGCCGCGCTGGGAAGTCGCTGGGCCACCCCCACCACCGAGGCGTGCGCGCGATGGGCCGCCCCGAACGCGTCGTCCACGAACGTTTCGCCCAGCCCGGCCAGGGCGTCGGCGAACCCGGGGTCGTCCTGCTCCTCGCCGGGTTCGAACCGAAGGTTCTCCAGCAGGACCACGTCGCCGGGCCGGAGGCCCGCGCATCGGCGTTCGGCCTCCGGTCCCACCACTTCGTCCAGCTTGTCGACCGGCCGGTCCAGGACCTCGGACAGGCGCCGGGCCACGGGGTCCAGCCGAAGGCGGTCCACGACCTGGCCCTTGGGACGCCCCAGGTGGGAGCACAGCACCAGCGCCGCTCCCCGGTCCAGCAGCTCGGTCAGGGTCGGCCTCGCGGCGGTGATCCGGAGGTCGTCGGTGATGCGGCCATCTTCCAAGGGGACGTTGAAGTCGCACCGCACCAGCACCCGGCGGCCCTCGATGCTGCCTAGGTCGTCGATGGTCCTCAGGCGGGGGCTCAAAGCTTCGACGCCACCAGCTCGACCAGGTCGACCAGGCGGTTCGAGTAGCCCCACTCGTTGTCGTACCACCCGACCACCTTCACCAGGTTGCCGATGGCCATGGTGAGGGGCGAGTCGAACGTGCACGAGTACGGCCACCGCACGATGTCGCTGGAGACGATGGGGTCCTCGGAGTAGTACAGGTACCCGGCCAGGGGACCTTCCGCGGCGGCCCTCCGGTAGGCCTGGTTGATCTCGTCCTTGGTGGGCTCGGCGTTCACCACGCACACGAGGTCGGTGACCGAGCCGTCGGGAACCGGCACCCGCAGGGCGAACCCGTCCATCCTCCCCTTGAGCTGCGGCATGGCCAGTGACGACGCCTTGGCCGCACCCGTGCTCGCGGGGACGATGTTGATGGCGGCCGCCCGGGCCCGCCGGGGATCCTTGTGCACCAGGTCCAGCAGGTTCTGGTCGTTCGTGTACGCGTGCACCGTGGTCATGAAGCCGCGGTCGATGCCGAACGCGTCGTCGAGCACCTTTGCCATCGGGACCACGCAGTTCGTGGTGCAGGAGGCGTTCGAGACGACGTGGTGCTCGGTGGGATCGTACCGGTCGTCGTTCACGCCCATGACGATGGTGATGTCCTCGCCCTTGGCGGGGGCGCTGATGACGACCTTCTGGGCCCCGGCCTCGATGTGCTTGCGGGCATCCTCGGCGTCGGTGAACCGCCCCGTGGACTCGATCACGATCTCCGCCCCCAGCTCCTTCCAGGGGAGGTTCCCCGGGTCCTTCTCGGCCAGGACCTTGATCTCGCGGCCATCGACGGTGAGCGAGCCGTCGCCGGGCTCCACGGTGCCCTCGAACCGGCCCATCACCGAGTCGAACTTCAGCAGGTTGGCCAGGCCGGCCGGGTCGGTCAGGTCGTTCACCGCCACGATCTCCAGATCGGCTCCCTGGCTCTTCACGGCCCGAAGGAAGTTCCTGCCGATCCGGCCGAACCCGTTGATCCCGATGCTCACGCCCATCTCGCTGCCTCCTCGGAACGAACGTCGTGACGCCGTGTGCGGAGCGTTCGGAACCAATCCTAGTTACTACCCGCAGGGAGGGACCACTCGGCCGTTCGGCTCTGGCGCCGAGGGACCTATTCGCGGTCGAGGTCGCGGTGCTCCACGTTCACCGGGTACAGCCGGTTGCCGAAGTATCCGGCCAGCTCGTCGGCCACCACCACCGAGCGGTGCCGCCCCCCCGTGCATCCCACCCCGATTACCAGGTAGGCCTTCCCCTCGGCCACGAAGCCGGGCACGGTCACGTCCAGCAACGCGGTCAGCTTCTCCATGAACTGCCCGTAGGCCTCCTGGCCCTTGACGTACCGGCGGACCTCGTCGGCCGTCCCCGGCAGCGGCCTGAGCTCGCGGATCCAGTGGGGGTTCGGCAGGAACCGGACGTCGAGCACCATGTCGACGTCGCGGGGCACGCCGAACTTGTAGCCGAACGACACGATCTGGACCTGCAGGCCGGCCGCGGGAGAGACCGGGGCGAAGGCCTGGCGGATCCGGTCGCGAAGCTCGTGCGGCGACAGCCCCGAGGTGTCGATGATGAGATCGGACTCGCCCTTCAGCGACTCCATCATCAGGCGCTCCTTGCGGATGCCCTCGACCACCCGGTCGCCCGGGGCCAGGGGGTGCCGGCGCCGGGTGGCCTCGAACCGGTTCAGCAGGTCCTCGTCCGAGGCCTCCAGGAAAAGGATGCGGTAGGGCACGCCGAGGAGCTTCAGGTCCTCCAGCCCCCGCGACAGCTCGTTGAAGAACACCCCGCCCCGGACATCGGCCACGATGGCCACCCGCGAGGGGCCGCCGGTCGAGGTGGCCAGCTCGGCCATCTTGCCGATCAGGGCCGGGGGGAGGTTGTCCACCACGAAGTAGTCGAGGTCCTCGAGGCACTTCGCCGCCTCCGATCGCCCGGCCCCCGAGAGCCCGGTGATGATGGTGAAGTCGATGATCTCCTGCCGGTGGTTGCGCTTCGGCCGGTGCCCCGTGGTCGTCGCCATCACCCAGCTCTCCGGACGGACGCCGGCACCGGCGAGTGCAGGTGCTCGTGGAGCACCCCGGCCGTCCGGGGTCCCACGCCGGGCGTCGCGGCGAGCTCGTCCACGGACGCCGTTCGCATCCGAGCCACCGAGCCGAACCGCTTCAGCAGGGCCCGCTTCCTGGTGGGGCCGATCCCCGGGATGTCGTCCAGCTCCGACCGCAGGGCCCGCTTGGCCCGCTTCTGGCGGTGGTAGGTGATGGCGAACCGGTGGGCCTCGTCCCGAAGGTGCTGCAGCACGAACAGCGCCTCCGATCCCCTCGGGATCACCAGCGGCTCCGGCTGCCCGGGCAGGTAGACCTCCTCGAGCCGCTTGGCCAGCCCGACCACCGGCACCTGGAGGCCGTGGTCGAAGAGCACCCGTTCGGCCACCGAGAGCTGCCCCCGCCCCCCGTCGACCACGATCAAGGATGGTGGATAGGCGAACCGCCGCCTGGCCCGTCCACCGTCGAGCGGCCGCGGCGCCGGATCGGCGGAGCGGGGGTTGGGCGGGGGCTGGCCCGCGGAGCCGAGGCCGGCGGCGCTCCCGGCGGCGCCTTCGTCGGCCTTCAACCGGGCGAAGCGGCGCCGAAGGACCTCCTCCATGGAGGCGAAGTCGTCCTGCCCGGGGACATCCTTGATCTCGAACTTCCGGTAGTCGGTTCGCTTGGGCAAGCCGTCCTCGAACACCACCATCGATCCGACCTTGTCGGTGGGGCCGAGGTTCGAGATGTCGTAGCACTCGATCCGGAGCGGGGCCACCTCCAGCCCCAACTGGTCCCCCAGCTCCGCCAGGGCCCGGCTTCGGGCCCCGAAGTCGCTGGCCCGCTTGAGCTTGTGCCGCTGGAAGGCCTCCCGGGCGTTCTGGTTCACCACCTGGAGCAGGCGACGGCCGGCCCCCCGCGACGGGACCCCCATCCGGACCTTCGACCCTCGAAGGCCCGAGAGCCACTGCTCCTGCAGGGGCTGGTCCAGCGGGGATGCCGGTACGAAGACCCTCGGCGGGACCTCGTCGGCGTCCATGTACAGCTCACTCAGGAAGCTGGCCACCAGGCCGGCCGTGTCGATGTCCTCGACCTTGTCGACCACCCACCCCCTCCGGCCCATCACCCGGCCCCGCCGGACGAAGAACACCTGGAACGCCGCTTCGAGGTCGTCCTCCTCCATCCCAATGACGTCGATGTCGTCGGCCCGGCCCAGCACCATCTCCTGCGACTCGATGGCCTTGCGGGCCGCGGTCAGCCGGTCGCGCAGCTTGGCGGCGCGTTCGAACTCCAGCACCTCGGCGGCCTCGCGCATCTCGGCGTCGAGCCGCTGCAGGATCGGCCGGTGGTTCCCCTCCAGGAACTGAGCGAACGAATCCACCAGCTCGCGGTACCGCTCCTTGGTGATCCCGGTGAGCGACGGCACGCAGGGCCCCGCGCACCGCCCGATGTCGTAGTACAGGCAGGGCCGCCGGGCCCGGGCCCGCTGGTCGAAGAACGAGTTCGAGCAGGTCCTCACGGGGAACACACGGGTCAGCGAGTCGAGCGTCTCCCGGATGGCGTAGGCGTGGCCGAACGGTCCGAAGTACCGGACTCCCTTTCGCTTCGCTCCGCGCAGGACCCGGGCCCGGGGCCACGTCTCCGACACCGTCAGGGCCAGCCAGGGGTAGGACTTGTCGTCGCGATAGCGCACGTTGAACCGGGGCCGGTGGGACTTGATGAGGTTGTACTCGAGCATGAGCGCGTCCACCTCTGTGGACGCCACGATCCACTCGACGCTGTCGGCCGCGGAGACCATGGCCTCGGTCCGGGGGTGCAGCGGCCGGCCCCAGTAGGAGGCCAGGCGCTTGCGCAGCGAGATGGCCTTCCCCGCGTAGATCACCCGTCCGTCGGCGTCGCGGAACAGGTAGGCGCCTGGGGAATCGGGGATCGAAGCCGTATCGGGCCGGCCCAGCGTCACGAGGCCATTCTAGGTGCGGGGTCGAGCGGGGCGGCCTAGCCGGCCGGGGTCGTGGCTATTTCACGACGAAGGTGCCGAACATCTGGGTCGGGTGGATGTCGCACTGGAAGTAGTACGTCCCGGCCTTCAGGGGCTGCACGTCGTAGGTCGTCTTTCCCGGCCCGATCAGGACGTCCGAGGCGTCCTTGGCCCCGCCCAGGTGGCTCCCCCCGGGCGGGGCGGCCGTGTAGACGTCAACGTTGTGCGGAACGCCGGCGTCCTGGTTGTCGAAGTCGATGGTGAAGGCCTGGCTGGCCGGGGCGGCCAGGCACTTGGTGTCGAAGGAGATGTTCTTGGCCATCACCGAGACGGTGGTGCCGTTCGGCTGGCAGGTGGCCGCCGGGGTGGTGGCCGGCCCGGCCGTGGGGAACGGCGACGGGGAGAAGGCCAGGGCCAGTCCCCGGGCGGAGGGCAGGGCCAGCTCGAGGTTCTGGTTCACCGAGTCGTACCAGGCGATGGCCACCGTCTTCCCGTCGGGGGTGACGGCGAGGGTGGGGTTGGCCCCTCCCAGGCTGTCGGGGAGGACCTCGGACCTGAACGAACCACCGGGGGAGGCCCAGAACTGGGTCTGGTCCGGCCGGGTGTTGGCCCAGGCCACGTAGTCGAGGCCGTTGCCGTCGACGCCGATGCCGGTGGACCAGTTCGGGCTGGCTCCACCGGTCGCGTTCGCCCTGCCGATCTGGCTCACCGACCAGCTTCCCGGGCCGCTCGACGATGCCAGGTGCACCGCGCCCGAGGCCTCGTAGTACGCGAGGTGCGGGTCGCCCTTCTGGTCGACCGCCATGGAGAGCCCCAGCCCGCCCGCGCCGGCGCCCACCGCCTCCGTGCTCCAGGTGCCCCCGGAGGACCGGGCGAAGTGGGTGGCCCCGGCGTCGCCGTAGGCGACCATCGGTGAGCCGTCCGACCCGATGCCGATGGCGGTGTCGGCCGCGGCCGTCCCGCCGGGATCGGCCCCGGGCGCGACGTCGTCGACGGTCCAGCTTCCGCCGGCCAGATGGGCCACCCGCAGGCCGTTCTGGTAGAAGGAGATCCACGGCGTGCCGGTGGAGTCCACCGCGATGGCCGCACCGTACGTCTGGCCTCCCACCACCTGCTGCGGGTCGCCGAAGGCCCCGCCCGTATCGGTGTCGTAGTACAGACCCGTGGCGGCGCTCCAGGCCGCGTGGTGCTTGCCCTGGCCGTCCAGGACCAGGCTGGTGTGGACCACCGGCCCCGCCGTGCCGTCCTGGAACGAGATCCCCTCGGCCTGGCCGCCCGCCGTGCCCAGCGGGGTCGCGCCCTGCTTCGTCAACGAGAAACGGGTCCACACGTCGTTCATGCGGGTCGCCAGCAGGACCGCCGGCGGCTGGGGCTGCCCGGGGACGATGGGGACGGGGAGCTCGCCCTTCTGGAGGATGTGCAGCAGCAGGAGGTAGGTGATGGCCGGGTTGCCGTCCTTGTCCAGCGCCACCGCCGGGACCCGGCCCGCGTCGTTCAACGAGTCGACCGCCTGGACGGTGAACTGCCCGCCCTGCTCGACCGGCACGGCCGGCGGGTTCTGGTTCGCAGCGCAGGCTGCCCCGAACAGCGACAGTCCCGCCGCTGCCGCGGCGAGACGCGCCGTCCTCGTCCGTCGAAGGGTTCCGGGCACAGCGGGGCATTCTATCCAAGGAACCCGCGGGGCCGTGATCGAGGGCCGGAACCGTCCGGCGATCAGCCCTTCAGCTTGGCCAGGAGGTCCGCCAGCCGTTGCTGGACGGAGGCGTAGGCCGGGTCGCCTGCGTGGTTGCTCGTCTCGTAGGGATCCTTCGGGTCGATCGCGCCGGTGAGGTCGTAGAGCTCCTTCTCGCCACCGTCGTACTCCACGTAGAGATAGCTCGGCGTTCGCACCGCCCAATAGGGCGTGACGGCGGCGGGATCGTACTGGTCGCGCTCCTCTGGATCCGTGCCCGCGGGCTGCCCGAACCACCTCATCAGCAGGCCGTTTCGCCACGCCGTCGGGTTCCGCTGGACCAGGTTCACCAGCGAATGCCCGTCCACCGCGTTCGCCGGAGTGACCCCCGCGATCTCGGCGATGGTCGGAGCCACGTCGACCGTGCTGACCAGGTGCCTGCGGTCCGTGAACGGCGTGACCCCCGGATACCGGACGAAGAACGGGATGGCGTTGCACTCCCCGTAGGGGCACGTCTTCGTCTCCCATCGGTGCTCGCCGAAGGAGAACCCGTTGTCCGTCAGGTAGAGGATCACGGTGTTGTCCAGGGCGCCCATCGACCGGAGCTTCTCCACGATCGATTGCACCGCGTCGTCGACGGAGAGGAGCGTCTCGTACTCTCCCTCCCGGTTCGCATCCATCTGCTGCTGCTCCTCCGACGTGAGCAGCGGCAGCGCCTGGACCCATCCGGGCTTGTCCGAGACGTCGGCCTCGTTGAAGTCCGGGTGGCGAAGGGGTGCCATTCCGGAGAACGCCCCGACGTCCCTGGGCGCCGGGACCCACTGAAGGTCCGTGTTGTAGTGGGGTCCGTACGGGGCGAACCACAGGAAGAACGGCTGGCCCGACTGCACGCCATCCAGGAAGTCCACCGCTCTCTGGGCCAGCACGTCGGTGCTGTAGTCCGCCTCGGCCGATCCGTAGGGGACCTCGGTGCCGTTGTCGATCAGGGTGTAGTCGAAGTAGAGCGGCGGGGACTTGAAGGCCACCCAGTCGTCCCACCCGGGAGGGGTGTAGTCGCCGCGGTCCCACGGGTACGCGTTGAGGTACTTGCCGACGAACCCGGTTCGATAGCCCGCCGCGTGGACCCACTCGGCCACGGTCTTCGTCTCGTCGAGGTTCTTCCCCTGCTCGTTGTTCTGGACCCTCGTGTGATGGGAGTACTTGCCCGTGAGCAACGTGGCCCGAGCCGGACAGCACAGCGCGGTGTTGTCGATGGCCCGGGCGAACCGCACCCAGTGGTCGGTGGGATCGTCGATCAGGGACTGCAGGTAGGGCATGGGGACCGGGTCCTGGTTCGGCAGGGAGTCGTTCGACTGGTCGTCGGTCAGGATGACCACCACGTTCATCCCCGAAGAGGTGTGCGCGCGCGCCGGCGCGGCCACCGAGACGGCGAGCACGCCCAAGAGCACGGCGATGCCCGGGAACCGCTTCGGCCACGCCTTCGGCATCGGAACCCCCCCGGCCCCCCTCGGGCCGCCGCGAGTCTACGCCTCGGGGCGACCGAGCCCCGTCAGGCGGGTGCCGGGACGCGCTCCCGATGGGGTCTTCCGGTTCGAACTCCCAGGACCTCGGCCAGGAATCGCCCCGTGTGCGAGCCGGGGTTGGCCGCCACCTCCTCGGGCGGGCCGGCGGCCACGACCCTTCCCCCGGCGTCGCCTCCCTCAGGGCCCAGGTCGATGATCCAGTCGGCCGTCTTGATGACGTCGAGGTTGTGTTCGATCACCAGCACCGTGTTGCCCGCCGCGACCAGGCGCTCGAGCACCGACAGGAGCTTGCGGATGTCCTCGAAATGGAGGCCCGTGGTGGGTTCGTCCAGGATGTAGAAGGTCCGGCCGGTGGCCCGCTTGGACAGCTCCGAGGCCAGCTTGACCCGCTGGGCCTCGCCCCCGCTCAGGGTGGGGGCGGGCTGCCCCATCCGGATGTACCCCAGGCCCACGTCGGAGATGGTCTGGAGGTGCCGGGCGATCACCGGGTGGTTCCGGAAGAACTCCAGGGCCTCGTCCACGCTCATCTCCAGGACGTCGGAGATCGAACGCCCCCGGTACTTCACCTCGAGGCTCTCCCGGTTGTACCGCTTCCCCTTGCACTGCTCGCAGGTCACGTAGACGTCGGGCAGGAAGTGCATCTCGATCTTGATCTGACCCTCCCCGGCGCACGCCTCGCACCGCCCACCCCGGACGTTGAACGAGAACCGCCCCGGCTTGTAACCGCGGACGCGGGCCTCCGGCACCTGGGAGAACAGCGCGCGGATGTGGTCGAACACCCCGATGTAGGTGGCGGGGTTCGACCGGGGGGTCCGCCCGATCGGCGACTGGTCGATGTTGATGACCTTGTCGATCTCCTCCCATCCGGTCAGCCGGCGGTGCTTGCCCGGCACCACCCGGCTCCGGTTCACCCTGGACTGGAGGGCCCGGTGCAGGACGTCCTCCACCAGCGTGGACTTGCCGGACCCGCTGACGCCGGTCACACAGACGAACGTCCCCAGGGGGATGGCCACGTTGATGGACCTGAGGTTGTGCTCCTTCGCTCCTTCGACCCTCAGCCACCGCCCACCCGGCTTGCGCCGGACCTGCGGGGTGGGGATCGAACGCCGCCCGGACAGGAACGCCCCGGTCAGCGAGTCGGGTTCGCGGAGCAGCCCTTCGACGTCGCCCGAGTAGAGGACCTCACCGCCGAGCTCCCCCGCTCCGGGGCCGATGTCGACCACGTGGTCGGCCGAGAGGATGGTGGCCTCGTCGTGTTCGACCACGATGAGCGTGTTGCCCAGGTCCCGCAGCCGGACCAGCGTGTCGATGAGCCGCCGGTTGTCCCGCTGGTGCAGGCCGATGCTCGGTTCGTCCAGGACGTAGAGCACGCCGACCAGGGCCGAACCGATCTGGGTGGCCAGCCGGATCCGCTGGGCCTCTCCCCCGGCCAGGGTGGCGCTGGCCCGGTCCAGGCTCAGGTAGTCCAGCCCCACGTCGACCAGGAACCGCAGCCTGGCCCGGATCTCCTTGAGGATGCGTTCGGCGATCATGTGCTCTCGCTCGGTGAGCTCGAGCTTGCCGAGGAAGGCGAGCTGGTCCCGGATGGGCTGCCGAGTGAGCTCCCAGATGTTGAGGCCGCCCACGGTGACGGCCAGGGACTCGGGCTTCAGCCTGGCCCCCTTGCACCCGCGGCAGGGTACCTCCCGCATGAACTGCTCGAGGCGCTCCCGCTGGCCGTCGGATTCGGCTTCGCTGTAGCGGCGCTCCAGGACCGGGATGACGCCCTCGTAGCTCGTGTAGTACGAACGGGTCCGCCCGTAGCGGTTCCGGTAGGTGATGTGGACCTCGTCCTGGGTCCCGTACAGGATGGCCTCGCGGGCCTTCGCCGGCAGGTCCTGCCACGGCGTCGAGGTCTCGAACCGGAACGCCGAGGCCAGCCCCTCCAGCAGCCGGTGCCAGTACTCCAGGCGGGAGTTCGACCACGGGGCGATGGCTCCCTCGTCGATGGAGAGCTCCTGGTTCGGCACCACCAGCTCCGGAGCCACCTCGAGGCGGATCCCCAGCCCGTCGCAGGTGGGGCAGGCCCCGTAGGGCGAGTTGAACGAGAAGTTCCGGGGGGCCGGTTCGTCGAACGACAGGCCGCAGTAGGTGCACGCGAAGGCCTGGCTGAAGTTCACGATCTCCTCGTGGCCGTCGGTCTGCACGGCGAGGGAGGCCACGCCCTCGGCCAGTTGCAGGGCCGTCTCGATCGAATCCGCCACCCGCCGGCGGATGTCCGCCTTGGCCACCAGGCGGTCCACCACGACCTCGATGTCGTGCTTGTAGTAGCGGTCCAGGCGGATCTTCTCCGACAGCTCCCGGACCTCCCCGTCGATGCGGGCCCGGGCGAACCCTCTCCTGGCGAGGTCCTGCAGGAGGCGTTCGTACTCACCCTTCCGGCCCCGGACGATCGGCGCGAGGATCTGGAATCGGGTCCCCTCGGGGAGCTGCATGACCTGGTCCACGATCTGGTCCGAGGTCTGGCGGCTGACGGGCCGCCCGCAGCGCGGGCAGTGCGGGTGGCCGACGCGGGCGAACAGCACGCGCAGGTAGTCGTAGATCTCGGTGATCGTGCCGACGGTCGACCGCGGGTTCTTCGAGGTGGACTTCTGGTCGATGGAGATGGCCGGGGAGAGCCCCTCGATGAAGTCCACGTCGGGCTTCTCCATCTGCCCGAGGAACTGCCGGGCGTACGAGGAGAGGCTCTCGACGTAGCGGCGCTGGCCCTCGGCGTAGATCGTGTCGAAGGCCAGCGAGCTCTTGCCGGAGCCCGAGAGGCCCGTGAACACGATGAGCCTGCCCCGGGGAAGGTCGAGGGTGATGTTCTTCAGGTTGTGCTCACGGGCCCCGTGGATGACGAGCCGGTCCGCGGTACCCACAACCATGTAATTCTAGGGGCCGGCGTCAAACCGGGTCAGAAGCACTCTCCCATGCCGGCCAGGCCGGTGAGGAACAGAGCCCACAGGGACGCGGCTGCCCCTACGAGGATGACGAGGCCCCCTGTGAGGCTCCGCCGCCGGAGGCTCCATCTCTCCCGGAGGATCGAACCCATCCCGAGGTAGCCCAGCATCGGCGGTCCGGCGAAGGTGGCCACCACCATCAACCACCACAGGGCCACCGACCCGGACGACCCGGATACCACGGATCCGGGGCTTCCGGGGCAATACCCAGCGTAGTAGCCAAAGTAGAGGGGCCACCCCAAGCCGAGGAGTCCGCCGGCGATACCGAAGCCTCCAAGCCATCGGGTCCATGCAGGCTGCTCGTCGCCCCGGACCCGCCGGAGGACTCGACGGCCCAGGGTCACGGCCATCCCCGGGGCCACGCCGACGAACGGGATCCACCCGACCACCGCGAGGCCCGCGGCCCAGACGGCCATCGGCATCGATGATCGCCGGCCGGGAGCGACCTCGGTCACGATGTGGAGATCAAACCACGTTCGGGTCGGGACCAGGCAAGCGCCCGGTGGACCCGGTAAGGGTCCACCGACGGAGAGGACCCGTTGCCGTTCCTTCGCGTGGTGTACGCCGCCCGGAGGCCTCCGGAGCTCAGCAGCTCAGACGGAGGTTCCGCCCCACCGTCTTTCCAGCAGTGACGTCGACCGTGGCCGTGGCCGGCGAGCAGCCCTGAAACGTCGCGATCAGGTGGTACGTTCCGGCTCTCAGGCCCGGGATGGCGTACGCGCCGAAGGGATCCGTCTTGGTGGAGCCACCCTCCGGCCCGAACCACGACACGGTGGCCCCAGAGACGTTGGTATCTCCGATGACCGTTCCCTCGAACCGGGAGGGTGCTTCAAGGATGAGGGTCCTCCCCAGGGAGGTCCCCGCCGCCCACAGGTGATCGCCGGATTCGGCTTCGACGTCGGCCAGCGACCCGCTGTCGCCCGGGGTGGGGCTCGGTACGAGGGACCACGCCGTGCCGTCGAAGTGCCCTACGACCCCACGGATGCCGTCGGTCCCGACGGCCCATACATCGCCGGCCGAGAGCGCCTCGACGCCGTCGAGGAGCTCTCCGGGCACCGCGGTCGTGAGCGTCCAGGCCGTGCCGTCCCAGTGCTCGACGATGGAGAGGTCGACGAGGTACTCGCCCTCGTCGATGACCCGGTATCCCGACGCCCAGACGTCGTCGGCGGCGACGGCCGAGACGTCTTGAAGGACGTAGGCGATCTCGCTGTACTGTCCGCGAGGCTGCGGGCTGGGGAACACCTGCCACGAACTCCCGTCGAAATGGCACGTGGTGTCCTCGCCGACCGCCCAGGCGTCGGTGGCCGACCTGGCCGTCACGCCGTTCAGCGGCACCCCGCAGGCGTTCGGCATCGAACGCCACCGGGACCCGTTCCACCGAAGGATCAGCGCCTTCTCCGGATAGCCCGCCTTCCCCACGGCCCAGGCGTCGCCCGAGGTCCTCACGTCCACGGCGAACAGCTCGTTGGGCAGGTTCGAACCGCCCGGGTTCGGGCTCTGGACGATGGTCCAGTCTGTCCCGCCCCACCGCTCGATCAGCGTGGTGCTCTTCAGGGAGGCGAAGTCCTCGGCGTACCCTACCGCCCAGACCTGGGTCGAAGATGTCGCGTCGGCGTCCTCCAGGGTGAAGAAGTCCGCGCCCGCCCAGGTGGGGTTGGGCGTCGGCACGACCGACCACGAGGCCCCGTTCCAGTGCTCCGCCAGGGTGTCCCGCCCCGTGACCGTGGGGGGCCGGCCGGAGTTGTACCGCCCCACCGCCCAGATGTCCTCCGGTCCGAGCACCGACAGGCCGGCCAGCTCGTTCGCGTTCGTCCCGTTGTTCGGACTCGGGACTTGACCCCAGGCTCCGCGAAAGTCGAGCCCCCACGCCGCTCGCCCAGCCGTCGCCGCGATCAACAACGCCACACCGAGGACGGCTGCGAGCTTCGACCTCATCGGACACACACCTCCATCGCGGGCGCGTCGGGCCGTCACCCCAATCGGCTGGCGAACCCAGCGTAGGTCCTCACGCTCGTCCGGGCGGCCGGTCCCGCTTACGATTCGCTGAATTACGGCTCTACCCTCGCAGACAGGGATCGCCCCGGTCCGGCTCCGATCTTTAGCCTGTCTATGCATAGGCAGGCTAAACAGAAGGCTCGATTGCCCGGCCGGCGTCCAGCCGGTACCCTGGCGGCGTGACCGAGCGGGCCGAACTCGAACAGCTCCCCACGGGGGAGCTCCACGACCGGGCTGTTCGGCTGGCGGAGCACCACCTGGACCTGGCCTTCCTCTGGCGGCTGGTCAAGGCGATCCCGGCGGCTGAAGCGGCGGCCGGCCACCTCGACAAGGCCGAGGCGGACATCGAGGTGGGCGATCTCGTCCCTCTTCTCCACGATTTCAGCCACGCGGGTGAGGGCGACCTGGGCGAGGCGCTGCGCCCGCTCTACGTCGAGTACCTCGAGAAGCACGAACACTGATCGTTCGTGGCTCCCCCGGATCAACCCTCCACCCGGCCCCTCCTCGAGAAGTTGGGGGTGAAGCGCGACGCCAGGGTCGCCGTGATCGGGCTCGAGGAGCCCTGGTTCGACGACCTGCTGCGAAGCATGACCGGGGACGTGACGCGCGGCCGGGCCCGGAAGGGTTCGGACCTCCTGTTCGTTCGGGTCGGCCATCGTGACGACCTCGATCGCGCCACGGCCCTCCAGCGGCACCTGGTGCCGAACGGCGCCATCTGGGTGATCCGGCCGAAGGGATCGCCGGACATCCGAGAGACCGACGTCATCGACGCCGGCAAGCGGGCCGGACTGGTGGACAACAAGATCGCCAGCTTCTCGGAGACGCTGTCCGCGATGCGGCTGGTGATCCCGCTGGCCCGCAGATAGGAAACGCCACCCGCAGCTCGCTTCCATTGCTCCTCGTTTTCGTATAAGAAGGCGGGGTCCGGCGCCACCGTGGCCCCGGGAGGGACGCGTGATCCGGTTCGAGCTCTCGGCCGAGGACCTCAGACAGACCCGGCTGACTTTCAGCCCCCTGTGGGAGGCCGTCCTGAGCTACCGGATGCTCCTGCGTTCGACGTCGACCCGGAACCCCCTCCTCTCGGCGTGGACCGACGAGGCGCTGCGGGCCTCCGGCCAGCTCGACCTGCGAACCCTCACCGCCCTCCTGCTGACCGGCATGGCGTTCGAGCTCATGCTGCCGGCGCCCGAGGAGCCGGGCCGGACGATCGGCCAGGAGCTCCAACGGTGGCGCGAGTCGGCTCCCGCCCTGGCCGGCGAGGCGGTGCATCGACGCTTCGGCTCGCTGGGCCGGCGGCCACCGGTTGCGCTGCAGCCATTCGTGGACGGCTCGGCCCAGGCCGTGGATCGGGTGGCCGGCGAACTCCAGGCCTACTGGGATGCCGCGCTGGCCCAGCGGTGGCCGGCCGTGCGGGCCCTTCTGGAGGGCGAGGTCCTGCACGGGGCGCACCGGCAGGTGATGGGCGGGGTCGACGGGTTGCTCGACGACCTGCACCCGGGGCTCCGATGGGACCGCCAGGGCCTGGAGGTGGCCGGGGCCGAGGATCGAACCATCGACGCGGGCGGGCGCGGTGTCGTGCTGGTGGCCTCGGTGTTCGCCTGGCCGGACGTGGCGGCGGGCACCACTCAGGAGGGGATCCCCGTGGTGGCGTACCAGGCCCGGGGCACCGCTCCCCTGTGGGAGTGGCTGCCACCCGATCCCGAACGGGGCCTGGAGGTCCTGCTGGGCCGGGAGCGGGCTTCCCTGCTGGGGAGCCTCCTGGTCCCCCGTTCGACCACCGGCCTGGCGACCCTGCTGGGCACCGCGGCCAGCTCCGTCTCCTACCACCTGGCCGTGCTCCGGCAGGCCGGGCTGGTCGACAGCCACCGGGAGGGTCGCCGCGTCCTGTACCGCCTGTCCCCGGTGGGCGAGGGCCTCCTCCATCTGTGGGACGACCAGCCCGAAGGGCGGGCCGGTGAGCGCCGCCGCAGGCGGCTCGACCCCGTTCGGGCCCGGACCGACCTTTCGAAATCCCTCGAATCGTTTCCCCTGCCGAGGCCGCCCTTCTAGCCTCGCTTCGTGCTGCGGTACATCGTTCGGCGCCTACTCTGGCTGGGCTTCGTGCTGCTGCTGGTCGCCCTGATCACGTACGTCATCTTCTTCGTGATGCCGCCCACGAACCCGGCGGTGCTCTACTGCGGGCGGGAGCCGTCGAAGTCGTGCATCACGGAGCTCAGCCGGCAGTTCGGGCTGAACCGGCCCTTCTACGTGCAGTACGGGCTGTACGTCCGGCACGTGTTCCTGGGAGACCGCTACGGGTGGCCGGGGTTCGGCGTGTCGTTCAAGACCCGCTCGGCCCTGAAGCCGATCATCTTCAGCCGCATGGGCGTGACGATGCAGCTGTCGCTGGGGGCGGCGCTCCTATGGGTGCTGCTCGGGATCCCCACGGGCATCCTCTCGGCCAGGCGGCCCCGCTCGCCCTTCGACCGCGTGGCCATGACGGCGGCACTGCTGGCCGTGTCGGCACCGGTGTTCTTCCTCGGCCTGATCTTCCTGTACGTCTTCTGGTACACGCTGCACGTCGCGGCCGGGACGGGCTACGTCGGCCTCGACCACGGGTTCTTCAGCTGGGCGAACCACCTCATCATGCCGTGCGTCGTGCTGGCGCTGCTGTACGCGGCGTTCTACGCGCGGATCGTCCGCGGCGATCTGATGGAGTCCATGAACGAGGACTACATCCGGACCGCCCGGGCCAAAGGCCTCTCCGAGCGGCGGGTCGTGTTCAAGCACGGCCTTCGAGCGGCACTTACCCCCGTCATGACGCTCTTCGGCGCGAACTTCGGCGCGCTGCTCGGAGGGGCCATCATCACCGAGACGGTGTTCAACCTGCAGGGGCTGGGGGCGCTGACCATCCAGGCCACCCGGTCGGGCGACCTCTACACGCTGGCCGACATCACGGTGATCGGGGCGTTCTTCGTGGCCGGGGCGAACCTGATCGTCGACATCGCCTACGCCTTCCTCGATCCCCGGGTCCGGTACACGTAAGCGCGCGTGGAGCCTGGCGCGGGGTTGCCAGGCCGGGCCCGTCCGCCGAAGATGGCCCCATGCCAACCGACCTTTCCGCGTACCGCGACGAGTTCCCCGTCGTCGGCGCCAAGGCCTACCTGATCAGCGCGTCCCTCGGGCCGGTGTCGAACCGGGCCCGCCGGTACCTCGACGAGTACGTCGACGCTTGGGCGGCCAAGGGCGCCCCGGACCTGGTGTGGGGGGAGGACATCTTCCCCTGCATGGGCAAGCTGAAGCGGACCTTCGCCGCCATGATCGGGGTCCGTGCCGCCGAGCTGGCCATCACGGTGAACGTGTCCCTGGCCCTGTCGGCCGTGATGACGTGCGTGGACTTCTCGAAGCGGAAGAAGATCGTGCTCTCCGGCCTGGACTTCCCCACCGACGGCCACGTGTCCCTGGCGTACCGCCGGATGGGGGCCGAGGTGGTGTTCCTGGAGTCGCCCGACGGCCTGACGGTGCCGCTCGAGGCCTACCGCGACGCCATCGACGAGGACTCGGCGGTGGTCATCGTGAACCGGGTGCTCTACCGCAGCAGCACGCTGGTCGACGCGAAGGAGATCTGCCGGATGGCCCGGGAGGCCGGCGCCTGGTCGGTGGTGGACGACTTCCACGG